>Ga0214927_100053_pt1 | contig 101498 bp, 109 predicted proteins | sample Stichaenrichm16X_FD_168612 | JGI IMG/M metagenome (GOLD analysis project Ga0214927, IMG submission 168612) | Xylose enriched microbial communities from anaerobic bioreactor in Madison, Wisconsin, United States - 16X | ecosystem: Engineered > Bioreactor > Anaerobic > Unclassified | place: USA... | reverse complement strand
CGCGTAGACGCACTCGCCCTCAGGCTCGATGCCGCAGCCCTTGCCCATAGCGCCGGAGCTGAAGACCGGGTCGGACACATCCTCGAGCTTGACGGCCTTGCCGGTAACCGGAGCAAGAACGGTGCCTACAGGCGCAGAGACGCCCAGCGCTTCAGGCTTGGCGGGCTTTGCCGCCTTCTTGAACTTGTCGAAGAATCCCATCATACACTCCCTTGTATCGCATATGCGCCGCAGGCTGCAGCGCCTCTTGCCGAAAGTACTCCTAGTTTAAGTCATTTCCATTCGTTGCGATGACCTTCTTGTACCAGAAGAAGGAATCCTTGCGGGAGCGCGCAAGCGAGCCCTTCCCCTCGTTGTCCTTGTCCACATAGATGAAGCCGTAGCGCTTCTTCATCTCGCCGGTCGAGGCGCTCACCAGGTCGATGCAGCCCCACATCGTGTAGCCCATAAGGTCGACGCCGTGCTCGATGGCCTTCTCCATCTCCTGGATGTGGCTCCTGAGATAGTCGATGCGGTAGGAGTCATGGATGGAGCCGTCGGGGGCAACCTCGTCCACAGCACCAAGGCCGTTCTCCACAATCATGAGCGGCACCTGATAGCGGTCATAGACGCACTCGAGGTAGTAGCGCAGGCCCTCCGGATCGATGGCCCAGCCCCAGTCGGACTTCTTGAGGTAGGGGTTGCCGGCGCCACCGAAGATGTTGCCGCCTTCCTTGGCAGACTTCTCGACCGAGGTCGTGGAGCTCATGTAGTAGCTGAAGGCGTAGAAGTCGACCGTACCTGCCTTCAGGATGTCGGCATCCTTCTTGGCAAGCGCGGAAAGATCGACCCCTTCCTTCTTCCAGAGCTCCGGTGCCCAGCAGGGGTAGCTGCCCCTCACCTGGACATCGCCGCAGTAGAAGTTGCTCCTGTCCATCGCATCGTGCGCCGCGAGCACATCGTCCGGATTGCAGGTATAGGCATAGTTCGCACTGCCTGCGATCATACAGCCAACCTTGTTCTCAGGGTCGATCTCATGCGCTGCAAGCACGGCCTTGGCAGAAGCCACGAACTGGTTGTGGAGGCCCTCGTAGCGCTTCTGCGGATCGTCCCACGGGCAGTCGGCGAAGTTCACGTCCCAGTCATGGTCAGGAAGGATGCCGAGGCCCATGATGTTGCCGAAGCCGCCCATCATCGCGCAGTTGATCTCGTTGAACGTGAGCCAGTAGCGCACAAGGCCCTTGTACTCGGCGAAGCAGGTCTTCGCATAGTTCACGAAGAAGTCGATGAGCTTCCTGTTCGACCAGCCGCCATACTCATGGGAAAGGGCAAGCGGCAGCTCATAGTGAGAAAGCGTCACCATGGGCTCAATGCCGTGCTTACGGCACTCCTCAAAGACGCTCTTGTAGAAGGCGACGCCTTCGGGATTGGGCTTCTCTTCGTCGCCACGCGGGAAGAGGCGCGCCCAGTTGATGGACATGCGGTAGCACTTGAAGCCCATCTCGCCGAAGAGAGCGATGTCCTCCTTGTAGTGGTGATAGAAATCCACGGCCGCGTGGCTCGGGTAGAAGACGCCCGGCTTCACGCCAGCAGGCGTGACCGTGCGTGGCGTCGAGACCGTGCCGCCGGTCATAACATCAGGGACATTGAGGCCCTTGCCTCCCTCGAGGTAGCCGCCCTCGACCTGGTTGGCTGCAGTCGCGCCGCCCCAGAGAAAGTTCTTCGGAAATGCCATCTCTTCCCCTTTCCAAAGGAGGGGCCTGGATGACCAGACCCCTCCGATTCAGCTATCAGATGATGAACGCGTACGCCCTGCGAAGCTATGCCTTGGAAGCTTCGGGCTTGTAGGACGCAAACTCGAGGGCAAATCCCACGATAGCGGATGCAACCGAGGCAACGATGGCCCAGATCATGTAGGTCACGCCCATGGTGCCGGAAGGATCGATGTAGGAGAGCCAGTTGAAGACGCCGAGGCCGCCGGAGATGTAGACGACAGCGCCGGAGATGCCGATGATGAGGCCGCCCACAGCAGAGCCGATGCAGGCATTCACGAAGGCACGCTTGTCGGGAAGCGCGACGCCGTAGATAGCCGGCTCGGTAACGCCGAAGAAGAAGGCAGAGATCATGGCAGGAAGCGCGATCTCGCGGAAGTTCTCGTCCTTGTTCTTGAGATACATCGCAAAGACGACGGCGCCGAGCGAGAAGGAGTGGCCGATCACGGAAGCAAGGATGAAGTCATGGCCGAGCGTCGTGAGGTTGACCAGGGCGATAGGCACGAGCGACCAGTGGAAGCCGAAGATGACAAGGACCATCCAGAAGGCGGAGACCACAACGCAGCCGACAATCGAGCCGACGACCGGAAGGCCGAAAATCAGCTGGAAGAAGGCGGAAAGCAGGTTCGTGAGCAGGGTAGCGACCGGACCAATCACCAGATAGCCTACGACGACCGAGACGGTGACGACGATGAGCGGCGTGAAGAACATCTTGAGGGAGGCAGGCATCCACTTCTTGACCCAGTGCTCGACCACAGAGCCGAACCAGACCATCAGAAGGATCGGGATGACCGACGACGTGTAGCCAGAGGCCGGCATGATGATTGGCAGGCCGAAGAAGGTGGCGTACCAGGAGAAGGTACCGAAGACGCCGAGGTCGACCGAACCCAGGATCTCGCCCTTCGTGAGCGCGACCATCGTCGGGTAGACGAGCGCAAAGGCGATAGCGAGGCCATTGAACTCGTTCATCTTGAACTTCTTGGCGGCCGTGTAGCCAAGGACGACCGGCAGGAAGTAGAACATGCCGTCAGCCACGGTATAGAGCATCGTATAGGCGCCCGAGGCCGCAAAGGCCGGGGCGAAGGCCGTGCAGCAGGCAAGGATGCCCTTCATGATGCCGGCAGCGGCGAAGGTGCCGAGCATCGGCGCGAAGATGCCAGAGATCAGGTCGACGATCACCGACAGGACCGTCTTCTCTTCGCCTTCCCCATCGTCGTCGGCAGCGACTTCGCCGGCACCGGTCAGGCCGGAGATCTTGAGGAATGCATCATAGACATCCTCGACCTTGTTGCCGAGGACGACCTGGTACTGGCCGTTGGCATTCATGACCTTGATGACGCCCGGAAGCTTCTCGATAACATCGGTCTGGGCCTTGTCCACATCCTTGAGCTTGAGGCGCAGGCGCGTGATGCAGTGCGCGACAGAGCGGATGTTGTCCTTGCCTCCTACGTTCTCCAGGATCTGTTCGGCCAGATAGTCGTACTTTCCTTCTGCCATTGGTTCCTCCTTAAGACCTTTGGCCTCCCCCATAGGGCCCTATCAGGACGCATCCTCCCACGTCCGGATATGCAGCTAGCAAGCCGTCACGAGACGGTTCACATGCATCATCAGATAGAGCAGCTCCTCATTCGAGCAGCTCCAGCTGTATGTGTCGGCAAGATAGCGCTGTATCTTCTCGACACAGCTGTAGATATCGGGAAAATCCTTCGCTGCCTGTTCGAACAGCGAGCTGTTCTTGGTCTGTTCGCTCTCGCCGTGCGAGAGGCGGGCCACAAGGTAGCGGAAATGGCCGACGAAGCGGTTGTAGGCGTATGAGCGGCGGTCGAGCGTGACGCCGAGCTCGCTCTCGATGATCTTGGTGACCTCTTTCATGATGCGGGCGGTCTCCATCACCAGGTCGATGCTCGAGGTGTCTCCTGCTCCGCCCATCTCGCCGTTCACGATGTGGAGAGCAATGGAGCACGCCTCGCTCTCCGGCAGGTCTGCATCCTCGACGCGGGCATTGACCATAGCGACACCGGTGCGTCCGATCCTGAGCTCGTTCGGGTAGACGAATGCCACCTCGTTCTGGAGCGGATTCTGGACATCGATGCCTTCGCGGCGGCGCTCGATGGCAAACTGGATATGGTCTGCCAGGGTCACGACGAGATTGGGGTTGAGCTTGCAGTCGAGCTCCATCTTCGCAAGATCGACGATATCGGAGGCAGCCAGAAGCACATTGTCGGAAAGCCCGGCAAGCGTGCCTGCCATGCCTCTGCTCACATCGAAGAAGATGCGCTGCACATCGTCGGTGGGGGTGATGTCGTATGGCATGCGCTTGAAGCCGACGCCCTTGCCGAACACGACGACATCGCGGCCGGAATCATCGATGCCGAGCGCTACGTTGTTGTTGATCTTCTTGACAAGGCGCATAAAAAAATACCTTTCAGGCTTCTACGCGAGACGAGGACTTCGAGTCATGCCACACTTCGCGCAAGTAATGCCTCAAGGGATGAGTAACAATCTTGCTATGTATGATTTTAGCAGAAGGACATCCACTGTTTCCAGCAGATGTCCTTCATTTTCCGTTCACCGACAGAATCGCTCCGTTCGACAGAGCAGAGCGGAGCCTACGCCGTGGCAGAAGCTTCCTTCTCTGCCTGCTCCTTCGCTGCGCATTCCGGGCAGAGGCCCTGGAAGATCGTGGCATGCGAATAGACAGTCCAGGGATAGCCCCCCTCCGCGAACGGACGCAGGTCGGCCGTTGCCTGGGCATCGAGCGTCTGGTCTTCATGGACGCCGACGTCCATGACCTTGCCGCAGCGGACGCAGATCACATGGGCGTGCTCATCCGTACGAAGGTCGAACCTCTCCCCGCCTGGCGCCTTGATCGAGAGAATGATGCCTTCGTCAGCCAGAAGGTGGAGATTGCGATAGACCGTGGCGCGGCTCAGATGCTCGTCGACCTTGTGCACCTCATCAAAGATCTGCTCAGCCGTCGGATGGTCGTGCCGGGAGCGCACCTCCTCGAGCACCAGCTGGCGCTGCCTCGTGTTTCTTCTCTCTGTCATGCTTCCTCATTTCCTGGGTCCAGAGCACAGCGTCTGGGATCCGTAAAGCTTCGGAGAGTCGGGCAGAAAGTCCTTGACTTGCCGCTTCTCCTGTCTATCATAATAACTGTTCCTGATAAGAATGCAAGCACCCCTCTGGAACATGCTCGGCCATCGTAGCAGATGCATGCTGGTCAAATGTGTGTTTCATGCGGAGAAGCAGCTTCTCCATAAGACGTCTAAGGGAGACCCTTATGAGAGGCATTCCTGTTCGGGAACAGAAAGATCGGGACGGAAGCGCTGTCCCGGCAAAAGAGAGAGGAAATGCGCCATGAAGTTTGTATGCCCCGTCTGCGGTTACGTGGAAGAGTTCGACGGCGACGAGCTGCCTGCCGACTACAAGTGCCCCCAGTGCGGCTGCCCCGGCTCCCGCTTCACGAAGCAGGAGGGCGAGCTCACCTGGGCTGCCGAGCATGTCGTGGGCGTCGGCAAGGCTGAGGGCGTTCCTGAGGACATCATCGAGGACCTCCGTGCCAACTTCAACGGCGAGTGCTCCGAGGTCGGCATGTATCTTGCAATGAGCCGCGTCGCAATGCGCGAGGGCTATCCCGAGATCGGCATGTACTATCGCCAGGCTGCCTTCGAGGAGGCAGACCATGCATCCCGCTTCGCCGAGCTCCTCGGCGAGGTCGTGACCGACTCCACCAAGAAGAACCTCGAGATGCGTGTCGAGGCCGAGAACGGCGCCACTGCCGGCAAGACGGATCTCGCAAAGCGTGCCAAGGCTCATAACCTCGATGCAATCCATGACACGGTGCACGAGATGGCCCGCGACGAAGCCCGTCACGGCCGTGCCTTTGCTGGCCTCCTCAAGCGCTACTTCGGCTAGGCCACAACCTGCATTACCCTCTTCGGACAGGCCGGGATCCGCTCCTGGCCTGTCCACTTATATATGCATGTTTCAGAGCTCAGGCTTCACCCGGTCGAGCGCAAGATGGTCGAGCCAGCCCCAGCGCGGATCGTCCATGGCCCCATAGATGGAAAGCCAGAGGGCAAGCGGTGCGCATCTGACCCTGTCATCGGCGCAGTCCAAGATCTTGCCGTCTCCGATGTAGAGGCCGATATGCCCATAGGTAAGCCCCTGAGCGCCGTAAGGGTGATGCTCCACCCCTACTGCCATGCCCACCTTGAGCTCTGCAAGATCGTCGAGCCCCAGGTACTTCCGGCAGAGCTCGAACGCATCTCCGTCCACATGCCCATATCCGAGGCGCACAAATGCTTCTTCGATCCAGGCAGCACAGGAGCACTCCCCTGTCCACGGCGTTGCATAGGCAAGCTCGACCAAGCGCTTCTGCGGCGCTGCGGCATCGGCAAGCGCCTCAGGCCCAGGCTCTCCCTGCCTGATTGCCGGCTTTCCGAAGACCGTTGTTATGCCATCGGTGCTGAGCATGTTCCGGCGCTTCAGCTCCTCAAGGATGCGCCGCTCCAGGCGCGCATCCATCTGGGGAAATGTCGACATGTCTTAGTCTATTCCTGCATGAAGGAAGGAAGCGTGCCTGCATCGGCGGCACGCGCGATATCTTCGAGCGCTGCTGCGACTGCATCATCCTTCGTGGGGCCGATATGCCAGCGTGCTGCCTCCCTGATCTCAGGAGCTGCATTGGCAACAGCCACGCCATTCGGCACGGCTTCGATCATCGAGAGGTCGTTTTCCGAATCGCCGAAGCAGACGACCTCGTCGAGTCCCACGCCCAGGGCTTCCGCGAGCGCACGTACGCTCGAGCCCTTGTCCCAGCCGGCAGGAGAGATATCGATGAGCGGCGCCTTGAGGCTTGGCAGCACGAAGCCGAGCTCAGGCACTTCCTGCTTCAGACGGTCTCTGAGCGCGCACCTCTCCTCGTAGCTTCCCGATACATGGACATTGGCCTTGACGTAGCGGGCATGAGGGTCGAGCTTCGTCTCGACCCTGCCTGAGGACTCCGTGAAGATCGTCCTGTCCTGCCCGATCAGATCGGGCGCGCCAGAATAGAGCGTAGCCCTTCCATCACCCTCCACATCGTAGATGGCAAGAGCGGCGTGCCCCGTCGCATCGAGGATCTCCTGCGTGTGCACGAGCGCCTCAAAAGGAAGCTCCTTCACGCCGACCTCGCGTCCATCGAGATGGAGGATCTGGCCATTCGAGAAGGCGCCTGTCGCAAAGCAGGCCGCATCGTCTGCAAACATCCACCCCATGGCAGAGGGAATGCGTCCCGATACCGGCCCGAAGTGGATGCCATGGTCGAGGAGTGCATGAATCGCTTTCCTGGCACGTGCGGAAGCGCAGGGAGCGCCAACCGGGATGAGCGTATCGTCGAGGTCCGTGAGGATGAGCTTGATCACAGGCCGCCTTCTTCCGATGCATTTCTGAAGAGTTATGCGGGCTTCTATCATGGTAGCCGCCCACATCCTTAAAATGGGGCGAGAACAAGGAGATTGCGCGCACAGCCCACCTGCCTCGCAAACAGAGAACGTCTGCAGGGTATACAAGCCTCCGAAATATGGCTGCACAGAGCTGCGCCCCGAAGAGAAAGGATTCAAGGAATCCATGGCAAAGCAAGTCAAGATCATCATGCTCACCGGCTATCTCGGTGCCGGCAAGACAACCCTTCTGAACCACATCCTGAACAATGACCAGGGCATCCGTGCTGCTGTCATCGTGAACGATATCGGCGAGGTCAATGTCGACGCCTCCCTCATCAAGGACGGCGGCCTCTCGAAGACCGACTCCCTGATCCCGCTCACGAACGGCTGCATCTGCTGCACGCTCGCAGGCGACCTTGCAAACCAGCTTGACGGCATCGCCAAGTCCGGGGACTTCGATTACATCATCATCGAGGCTTCCGGCATCTGCGAGCCCATCCCCATCGCCTACACGATCTCGAACTTCTGCGACCAGTCCAAGACGGACGGCGAGGCTCCGCTCGATCTCGACAACATCGTCGCTGTCGTCGACTGCAAGCGCATGTACGACGAGTTCAATGGCGGCAAGGACCTGCTGCGCGACGATATCGAGGAAGACGATATCGAGTCGCTGCTGATCCAGCAGCTCGAGTTCTGCACCACCGTCATCCTGAACAAGAGCGACCTCGTGACGGAGGACCAGCTCTCCGAGCTCAAGGCTCTCGTCAGGAGCCTCCAGCGCGATGCAAAGATCGTCGTCGCCGACCACGGCAACGTGCCGATGGACGAGCTCCTCGATACCGGCCGCTTCGACTTCAGCCGCGCCTACAACTCTGCAGCCTGGATCGATGCAATGGATCACCCCGAGGAGCATGAGAACCCCGAGGTCCTCGAGTACGACGTCACGACCTTCGTCTACGAGCGCAGGCAGCCCTTCGACGTCGACAAGTTCAACGAGTTCCTCCAGACCTGGCCGGAGTCCATCATCCGCTGCAAGGGCATGTTCTGGTGCTCACAGGATCCTGACATGTGCTACATCTTCGAGCAGGCAGGCCAGCAGGTCTCCCTCACGGAGAACGGCCTCTTCGTCGACTCTGCCCCTGAGGACGAAAAGAAGAAGATGATCGAGGAGAGCCCCGAGCTCATGGACGACTGGGATCCGGAGTGCGGCGACAGGATGACGAAGCTGTGCTTCATCGGCAGGCACATGGACAAGGATGCCCTCGTTGCCGGCCTCGACGCCTGCCTCGTTCCCTGGAAGCGCGACTAAGGAAGGCCCCGCTCCATGCATGTCCGAAAAGCAGGCCCGCAGGATATCCCGGCCATAATCAAGTCCTATGAGCTCGTCCACGACGAGGAAGAGGCAGGACGCACGACGATCGGCTGGGTCCGCAGCATCTATCCGGTCCCCGAGACTGCCCGACGTGCCCTCGATGAGGGAACGCTCTATGCGATGGAGGACTTCGTCGAAGGCGAGACGAGACTTGTTGCCTCTGGCATCATCAACCAGACGCAGGTGCCGGAGTACGCCCTCGCCCACTGGACGGAGGATACGCCGGACGACCAGGTGTTCGTGCTCCATACCCTGGTCGTCGATCCGCGCTACAAGGGCAAGGGCTACGGCTCTTCCTTCGTCGGCTTCTATGAGGAGGAGGCAGCCAAGCGCGGCTGCACAGCCTGCCGCATCGACACGAACGAGCGCAATGCTTCCGCCCGCAGGCTCTATGCCCGCCTTGGCTACAAGGAAGTGGACATCGTTCCCTGCAACTTCAATGGCATTCCCCATATCCAGCTCGTCTGCCTGGAAAAGCTCATCTAGGAAGCACCCGCAAGAGCATGCCAAGGCCGCCGGAAGGGCACAACTTCCGGCGGCTATTTTTCTGTCTCTGCAGGCATTTCTGGCGTCCTGCCCTCTCTGCTGCATGTCCCTATTATTGGAAGTGGGTACAAAGACCAAACAGAAGGAGAAGCGCAGGAGGTGGATGAGCGATGTGCCACAGGATCGTGCCCGTACAGATGGACGAGCTGCAGATGGCGCTCGACCTCTATGCCACGACGGGGCATGCCCGCATCCCGAAGGACAATCCCGTGCCGAAGGATGTCTACCCCGGAGCGAAGCTTGCCACGGTCGTGAAGGAGCGTGGCGGCGCACTCAAGGCCCAGGAGCTCATCTGGGGCTTTGCAAGCACGCAGTCGAAGCGCCAGGGACGCGTCTTCAACACCCGCATCGAGACCGCGCTCTCCCAGCTCCAGGAGGGCTACGGCATGTGGGTCAACCCCATCACGCGTGGCCGCTGCCTTGTGCCGGTACGCGCCTTCTATGAGTCATGGACAGAGCCGGGCTCTCCGGCACCCGACGGAAAGGTCGCCGTCCGCTTCACGTCGGAAGGCCACCGCATCTTCCTTCTTGCTGCTGTCATGAAAGATGGGGAAGTCTCGATCGTGACCTGTCCGCCGAACGGCGATGTCGGTCCGGTACACTCGAGGATGCCGCTCGTGCTGGGTCCCGGCGAGTCCTCCATCTGGCTCGGACCGGGCTTCCCGAAGCTTGCCGACCGCTCCCAGATTCATCTTGCAGCAGAGACCATCCTGCCTCCGCAGAAAGGCTGATTCCATGCGCATCGCACTCATCACCGGAGCATCTTCCGGCCTCGGCAGGCAGTACGCACACTGGTGTGCCGACCATAAGGCTGCAGACGAAATCTGGGCCATTGCCCGAAGGCGGGAGCGGCTCGAAGAGCTCAGAGCCGAGCTCTCGGTGCCCGTCCGTCCCGTACCGCTCGACCTCGCCGATACAAAGAGCTTCGACGAGCTTGGACGCATGCTTGCAGAAGAGAAGGCCAAGGACCCCGCCTTCACCGTCTCCCTTCTTGTCAATGCTGCCGGCTTCGGCAAGTTCGGGACATATGCAGACATGACACGGGAAGAGGTCGACAAGATGGTCGACCTCAACTGCCGCGCTGTCGTGGACATGACGCAGATCGCCCTTCCCTGCATGGGCAAGGGAGGCCACATCATCCAGATTGCCTCGTCCGCCTCGTTCCAGCCGCTTCCCGGCCTCAACGTCTATGCTGCGAGCAAGGCCTTCGTGAGGAGCTACACAAGAGCCCTTCGCTTCGAGCTCAGGGGCAAGGGCATCTTCGTCACGGCTGTCTGCCCCCTCTGGGTCAAGACCGAGTTCATCAAGGTCGCCCGCGATACGAAGAACGGCCATACCGTGAACCATCCGTTCCCGCAGCTTTCTGCCGCCCACGTCGTGAACTGGTCCATGTTCGTGAACCGTATCAACTATCCCATTGCCACCTGCTGCATCACAGGCTTCATCATGCGCATCGCAGACAAGATCCTGCCAGCGCCCCTCATCATGTGGGCCTGGGAGGGGCTCAGAAGAATCTAGTCCTCTGCCGTCTCCCACGAGAACGGACAGAAGTCTTCCGGCTTCTGTGGCATAGTCCGCATCGTGAACTCCCCATCCGTGCAGCTGATGATCGAGATGGAGCCATTCGGTACCTTCATCGTGAGACTTGCGATCTTCTTCGAGGCTGCGCTCACGCGCGAGAACTCATAGACGCAGGAGCGCAGGAGCGCCCCATGGGCAACGACGAGGACGACGTCGCCGTTGCGTGCTGCCTTGTACATCTTGCGGAAGGCACGCTCGACACGCCCGCGCACTTCTTCTCCCGACTCTCCGCCGATATCGGAGAAGTCCTGCTTCACGAAGTGGCGGGCAAAGTCGAGACGATGGCCCTTGTAGGGCTTCCCATCGAGCTCGCCGAAATCGAACTCATGGAGGTTGTCGAGCGTCTGGATCTTGATATTTCGTCCTGCCACCACACGCTCAGCCGATGCCTGGGCACGGCCCATAGGAGAGCACCAAACTGCTGCCAGCGGGATATCCCTGAGCGCCTCTCGTGTCCTGTCAAGCACAGGCATGGTCTCGTCTGTCAGGGCAGAATCGACCCGTCCTCCCTGTATCACGCCGTCACGGTTGAACTGCGTCTCGCCGTGGCGGACGTAATAGAAGACTACCCGCTTGCTCATGCTCCCGCCTTCTCTGGATGCTTCATACACGCAGAAGGATATACCACTCCCCCATCTGCCCTAAGCGGGCCCTTGCCCAACGCCCGTCTCTGCCACAATGGAGATTGCGAACCATTATGAACAAGAAGGAGCACCCTCATGTCTGAGATCGTCTTCATCGAGTATCCCCGCTGCACGACCTGCAAGAAGGCCAAGGCCTGGCTCGACGAGCACCACGTCGCCTATACCGACCGCAACATCAAGGACGACAACCCCACAAAGGCAGAGCTCGATGCGTGGATTCCTGCCTCAGGCCTGCCGCTTCGCCGCTTCTTCAATACGTCAGGCACGCTCTACCGCTCGCTCGGCGTGAAGAAGATGCTCGACGAGGGGCTCTCCGAAGACGAGGCCACAACGCTTCTTGCCACCGACGGCATGCTTGTGAAGCGGCCGCGCGTCCTTGTGGATGGCGTTCCCCTGACGCCTGGCTTCAAGCCAGCAGAATGGGAAGAGAAGCTCCTCTAGAACCAGCTCAATACCCGAAACCGTTCTTCCTCGTTGCACAATATTTATCGTAATACGATAAATATTCATTGCGTTACAGCATGATATCCCGTAAGCTTATGCCATGGTCCCCAAGAGAGGGAGGTCTCCCATGGACGAGAAGAAGCTTTCGGGATATCTCATGTCTGCCACCGCTATCGTCGCTGCCTGTCTGGCCATTGCAGTCATAGCCGTGGTTCCCGCAGCAGGCGAGGCAATCCTCTACGACTATCCGGAGTTCTCTGGCTGGTATATGCCGTGGCTTGCCTTCATCTGGCTCGCTGCCATCCCCTGCTTTGCAGCCCTTGCCCTTGTCTGGAAGATTGCCCAGGCAATACGTGCGGGGCAGTCCTTCACCTCTGGCGTGGCGCATCTCTTGGCCGTCATAGCCAAGCTCGCGGCAGGAGATGCCCTCTTCTTCCTTGCCGGCAACATCGCGCTCTTCTGCAAGGGCATGAACCACCCGGGCGTCCTTCTGCTGTCGCTTCTTGTGGTCTGCGCAGGCATTGCCGGCGCCGCCATCGCCTCTGCCCTTTCCCATCTCGTCGAGCGCGCAGCCGAGCTCCAGGAAGAAAGCGACCTCACGATATGAGCGGCAGGATCGTCTTCAACATCGATGTCATGCTTGCCAAGCGCAAGATGAGTGTCACCGAGCTGGCTGACCGTGTCGGCATCACCGTAGCGAACATGTCGGTCCTGAAATGCGGCAAGGCCAAGGCCATCAAGGTAAGCACGCTCGAGAAGCTCTGCTCCGCCCTCGGCTGCCAGCCAGGAGACCTTCTGGAATATCGGCCCGACGACAAGGAGTCCTGACCGGCCACACAATGCCATTTCCGGTATTGTTCTGACATCTCTCCAACGCTGCATGTCCTCACCTATGCCCTGCATCTTCTCCGCACCTGGAGGATGCAGGGCATTGCCATGGAGCGATCTGCCGCGAGCTATAGACCTTATCGATCCTTTAGCTGCTCATATTGATACGCGTGTATATATACGATATATACATTTATAACAGAGGGAAGGAGATGAACCATGGTCGACATACCGATCTCGAACAGCTCGGGGAAGCCCATCTATGAGCAGGTCGCAGAGGGGATACACGCCCAGATCATGTCGGGCGACCTTGTGCCCGGAGAGCAGCTCCCCTCCATCAGGCAGCTCGCGGCAGACCTGAGGATCTCGGCGATCACGACGAAGCGGGCCTATTCGGACCTCGAGGCACAGGGCTTCATCGCTGCCGTGCCCGGCAAGGGCTCGTTCGTCGCGGAAGGCTCTGCCGGCCTCATCCGCGAGGAGCAGCTGAGGCTCGTGGAGGAGAACCTCGCGAAGGCCGTGGACAGGGCACGCACTGCAGGGCTTTCCCTGGAAGAGCTCCATGACATGCTCGACCTCGAATGGGAGGAATCATGAGAGAGGCATCCGCCCCCTCGCCTATGAGGGGCGCGCAAAGCGCTACCCCGCACTCACGGTCGGCCCCGTCTCTATATCCGTGCCGCAAGGCATGGTCCTGGGGCTCATCGGCGCAAACGGCGCCGGCAAGACGACCCTCATCCGTGCTGCGATTGGCCTCGTGAAGCTAACGGAGGGGAGAGTCCTCCTTTCGGCCAGGACCCGAAAGCCCTCTCTGCAGCAGAGCTCATAGCCCTGAAGCAGCATGTTGCCTCTGCCTGTGCCGTCTGCCCCTATCCCGAGGAATACACCGCAGGAGATATCGTACGTATCGAGCACGGTCTCTATCCTGCCTTCGATCTGGCCTATCTGGAGGAGCTGCTCGAAAGATTCGAGCTTGCACAGAACGTCAGAGCCCTTTCCGGCATAACGGCAAAGAGCCTTTCGCGCGGACAGGGCATGAAGCTCCAGATTGCGCTCGCCCTCGCCTCGGGAGCCACGCTCCTGCTCCTCGACGAGCCAACCGCAGGGCTCGACCCCGTCGTACGCGACGAGGCGCTCTCTGTCCTGCGCGAGCATCTTGCCAAGACTCCTGATACCTCCATCCTCATCTCGTTGCACATCACGTCTGGCCTCGAGTCCCTTGCCGACCGCATCCTTCTTATGGATGCAGGAAAGCTCGTCTTCGCCGAAGACGCCGACGTGCTCGAGGAGCGTTTTGCGACGCTGGCGCTCAGAGCTTCCGATTTCGAAGAGAGGAAGGACGCACTCAGGGAGGCAGGAGCCACCCGCTGCCTGCACGAGGGCGGGCATCTGCTTCTCCTGATAGAGGACAGGAAGCGCTTTGCCCGTGCCTTCCCTGGCCTTGCACTCGATACGCTCGCCCTCGACGCGCGTCTGCGTCTCGCTGTGAAAGGAGAGGAGATCTGATGATGAAGAGCCTGCTTCTCAACGAATGGATCACGTTCCGCCACGCCGTGCGGGCCATGGCATTCACCCTTGCTGCAGTCACCGTGATCCTCGCTGCCTCGTTCATGAACGGCAGCTCGATGGATCTTGTCGCCCTTGTCAATCTCTTCTCCACACTTGCGGCAATGGTTCCGCTCTACATGTGCATCCAGGCCTTTGCATCTGATGAAAAGAGTCACTGGAGAGAGGCACTTCTTGCGCTTCCCTCTGCACCCCGAAGCCTCGTCGTCTCCCGCTACCTCTTCTGCCTCATGTCGCTTGCTATCTGCTTCGGGTTTTCCTTCGCAGCGGATTCCATGGCGGCGGCTATGCTCGAAGGCGCCCCATGGGCCCTCGTCACAGATGGGTTTTACGACGGAATCCTCCTGCTTCCTGCTGTCATCCTCTGCTTTGCGCTTGTACTCCTGTCTCTTCTCATGCCGCTGCTCCATGCCTTCGGCCAGAAGGGGCTCGTGTCGATTCTCATCCTCCCCGCCATCGCGATTGCCGCCTCCTTCGCAGGTCCGGGCGCCGCAGCTCCAGCCGATTTCATCCATTCATGTCCCAAAGGCATGCTTGCAGCTGGCTTCATCTGCGCTGGCCTTGCGCTCTATGCTCTCTCCTGCCTCATCTCTTCCGCCATCCTGAAGCGCCGCTCGTTCTGAGGACCGACAGCCCAATCCCGCTCCATGCGAAAGGCCCGCACCACACGTAATGTGATGCGGGCCTTCCAACAGGGAGAAGGGAGACTTGATGCCTTACGGCACCATCATGAAGTCAGAAATCAGAGTGCAAGCGCCGATTCGAAGCGTGCTTCTGCAGCACGCCCCATGTACTGGCTTGCCATGAGCTGCCCTGCGCTCTGCCCCAGCGGCATGAGCTCATGGGAGCCAAGGAATGCAATGAGGCCTTCGGGCAGCATGCCGCCACGCGGCAGCTCGAAGAGGACAGAGCCCTCCGGCAGCGCCTCGTCTCCAGCATCGCCGGAAAGATTCAGGCCCGTATCCCTCGAGCGCAGATGCTCGACGAGCTTCATCTTCATGCCATCCCACTCGATCTCGATACCAGAGGCATAGACGGCCACCTTCGGCTGGAGCGGGCCCGCCTGGGCAGCAAGCGTCTTAACAGCGAGCTTTGCGGGGCTCAGCACGAACATATCCTCCTGGCTGAGCAGGAGCGTCTCGAGCAGGGACGATTTCGTATGGAAGGTATAGCCAAGGCCGGCAAACGACTCTGCGACCCTGAGATCCACATCGTCCTCGAAGGTTGCTGCCCCTTCGCTCTCGAGCCAGACCTGGGCCTTGAAGGCAGATCCGCGCATGATGCTCTGTGCCAGGGCAAATGCATCGGAATCGAGATAGAGGAGGCGCTTCTCGAAGCGCTTCTCAGCGGTGCCCTTCTGGCTGCGTGCCCAGAAGAGGAGCTCTGCGCATTCGTCCTGGGCCAGAAGATAGCTCTGTGCCCGTACCGTCGTAGCCTCTGCGTTCTTTTCATTCTGTGCCATCTCGTGCCTCCTGACGGATGCTCTTGTCTGTCTGCGTATGGCTCAAGGCTACGGGACGGAGCTTAAACGCATCTGAGGCTTTCGTTTCCTCGCCGTATCGCGACGCAGTCGCGACAAAGGTTTGAGATAACTGAAAATCGCTGCCTTTGCCTATTTGTACCGTTTCCCGATTGCTGCTTGTAATCAGTCCTGTTTATTGATACTAATTTTATGACATATGGACGAAGAACGCCATATGTCTCACCAAAAGCAGAACGAGAGGACTTCCCCATGAGCACGATCGTGATTGTCGGCGCCAACCATGCCGGCACGGCAGCAGCCAATGCGATACTCGACAACCATCCCGGAAACGACGTCATCATCTTCGACCAGAACTCGAACATAAGCTTCCTCGGCTGCGGCATGGCGCTGTGGATCGGACGGCAGATCTCGAAGCCCGATGGCCTCTTCTACCAGACGAAGGAGCAGTTCGAGGCAAAGGGTGCAGCTGTCCACATGCAGACCCGTGTCGACCATATCGACTACGATGCCCAGATGCTCTATGCAGAAGGGCCCGACGGCAAGACGTATGAGCAGCACTACGACAGGCTGATTATGGCAACTGGCTCTGTGCCGGTGCTTCCCCGCTGGGAAGGACGCGACCTCGAGAATATCCAGCAGGTGAAGCTCTTCCAGGATGCCCAGGCCGTGATCGAAAAGCTCAAGGATGAGGCAATCAGGCGCGTCGCCGTCGTCGGTGCCGGCTATATCGGTGTCGAGCTCGCCGAAGCCTTCCAGCGCTGCGGCAAGGAGGTCACGCTCATCGACCAGGCCCCAACCTGCGTCTCCTCGAACTTCGATGCACCATTCTCCGAGCGCATGGCAGAGAACCTCTCCTCCCACGGCATCCATCTTGCCTTCGGCGAGACCGTCGAGCGCTTCGAGGGCAAGGATGGCAAGGTTGCATCCGTCGTAACCGACAGGGGGACGCATGCAGCAGACCTTGTCTGCGTCTGCGTCGGTTTCCGTCCGAACGCAGAGCTCTTCTGCGATGCAGGCTTTGCGACGCTCGGCAATGGAGCCCTTCTCGTCGACCACCATCAGGAGACCTCGAAGAAGGGCGTCTATGCCATCGGCGACTGCTCGAGCTGCTTCGACAACGCTGAAGACGGCGAGGCTGCCTATATCGCGCTTGCAACGAACGCTGTGCGTTCCGGCATCGTGGCTGGCCACAATGCTGCCGGAACCGCCATTGACGGCATCGGTGTCCAAGGGTCTTCCGGCATCTGCATCTACGACCTCAAGATGGTAGCGACTGGTCTCACCGAGGCAAAGGCGAAGAAGCTCGGCTACGACGCAAAGGTGAGCGACTTCACAGACGTGCAGAAGGCCACCTTCATCGAGACGGAGAACCCCGAGGTCACAATCAGGGTCGTCTACGACGGCACGACGAGAAAGGTGCTCGGAGCTCAGATGGCATCGACCTACGATATGAGCGCAGGCATCCACATGTTCTCGCTTGCCATCCAGGAGGGCATCACGATCGACAGGCTCGCGCTGCTCGACATCTTCTTCCTGCCGCACTTCAACCAGCCGTACAACTACTACACGATGGCAGGATACCAGGCGCTGCTCGCGAAATAGCAGGCTCAAGAGATGCCATGGGAGTGGTGCCGGATCTTTCGGTCTGGCGCCTCTCTTTTCCCGCATCAAAGCCTGCCCTTCAGGCAGGCCCGTGCCGAAGCCGCCGCATGCGGGCCCCTGGCCGGCACTCCGCTGGCCCCGCCTCTTGCAGGCATTCCATCCTTCTTCGGAAGGCAGATGCCCTTCCGGGCCCTCTGCCGCTCGGATTCCGGCGTCTCGGGCACAGGACGCAGGGCAAGCGTTCCAGCCCGCAGCGCCAGAAAGCCAAAAGGCAGCCTCTGCAGGCCGGACATGAAAAGACCGGGTGAATCGTCCACAGACAGGCAGCGTGTGAAAGATTCTGCCTGCAGCCTGAAGCCAATGTCAGCATCCGCCCATGCTTTCGCTACCCCAACAGCACGTCCATAGGCAGCTGGTATACTTTGCTGTGCTTGTTTCTGTACATGGGCAGGCATCGTCTGCCCTGAGCACAAGGAGACGTACATGAGCGAGAAGAAGGATCCGAAGGATACCTGCGTCCTCGTCACCGGCGGTGCAGGATTCATCGGCAGCCACACGGTCGTCGAGCTCCTGAACAGCGGCTACCAGGTCGTGATCGTGGACGATCTGTCCAATGCCTCGGAGAAGGTCATCGACCGCATCGATACGATCGTCGGCGAAGAGAAGGCAAAGAACCTCACGTTCTATCGTGCCGATGTGAATGACCGCGAGGCGATGAACGAGATCTTCGACGAGAACGATATCGACCGTGTCATCCACTTCGCAGGCTTCAAGGCTGTCGGCGAGTCCGTCAAGAAGCCGATCGAATACTACACGAACAACCTCGGCAACACGCTCACCCTCGTCGACGTGATGAGGAACCACGGCTGCAAGGACATCATCTTCAGCTCCTCCGCCACGGTCTACGGCAAGCCCGATTCGCTCCCCCTCACCGAGGAGAGCCCGAAGAAGCCTGCCACGAACCCCTATGGCTGGACGAAGTGGATGATCGAGCAGATCCTGACCGACCTCCACACGGCAGACCCCGAGTGGAATGTCGTGCTGCTCCGCTACTTCAACCCCATCGGAGCCCATCCTTCGGGACTCATGGGCGAGGACCCGAAGGGCATCCCCAACAACCTGCTTCCGTATGTCGCACAGGTCGCTGTCGGCAAGCGCGAGTATGTCCATGTCTACGGCGACGACTACAACACGCCTGACGGCACAGGCGTGCGCGACTACATCCATGTCTGCGACCTCGGTACCGGCCATGTCGCAGCACTGCGCTGGATGAACGGCCGCACAGGCGTCGAAATCTTCAACCTCGGCACCGGCAAGGGCACCTCGGTCCTCGAGATCATCAAGGCCTTCTCCAAGGCCTGCGGGAAGGAGCTCCCCTACAGAATCGAGCCGCGCCGTCCGGGCGATGTCGATGCGAACTACGCCGACTGCTCGAAGGCAGAGCGCGAGATGGGCTGGAAGGCCAAGTACACAATCGACGATATGTGCCGCGATGGCTGGAACTGGCAGTCCAAGAACCCGAACGGCTACGAGGGATAGACCGCTATGGGAGAAGCGCACGGCCGCCTCTTTGCGGCATATCTTGCTCAGAAGCGTCCTGCCATCAACGCGTACCTGGCCGAGCATGCACCGAAGCCCGAAGCCGGGACGCAGGCACAAGACGATATGGAGCGCTATGCCTATGCGCCCCTCGCCCGCTTCACCGAAGCAGGCGGCAAGCGCACCCGCCCTGCCCTTGTGCTCTTGGGCGCCGAAGCCGTAGGCGGAGACGAGGCCCGTGCGCTCTCCTGTGCCTCTGCTATCGAGTATTTCCAGTCAGCTGCCCTCATCCACGACGATATCGCCGATGAGGGGCAGCTGCGCCGCGGCGAGCCCTGCACCTACCTCACGGAGGGCACCGGCGTCGCAATCAATATCGGAGACCTCGGCATCGTCCACACCTTTGCAGGCATCCTGGACGATTGCACGCTCGATGCAGAGACGAAGCTCTCCGTCCTTTCCCTTCTTGCCCGCATGGAGCAGCGCACTGTGGAGGGCCAGGCCTTGGACCTCGGCTGGACGAGAGATGGGCGCTGGGACATCACGCCCGATGACTATAGGGTCATGGCAAGGCACAAGACAGCCTACTATTCAGCAGCAACGCCTCTCGCAGCAGGCGCCATCACGGGAGGCGGCACGAAGGAGCAGGTAGCTGCCCTTCATGCCTTTGGCATGGATGCAGGCCTTGCCTTCCAGCTCCAGGACGACCTTCTGAATCTTGTCGGTGACGCCGAGAAGCAGGGCAAGGACTTCCGGAGCGACATCACGGAAGGAAAGCGCACGCTTGCGGTCTGCCTTGCTCTCGAGAAGCTGCCTGAAGCGGCACACGACGAGCTCATCTCCATCCTCTCTGCCCATACGGAAGATCCGGATACGCAGGCCCGTGCCGTTGCCCTCATGGACGAGGCAGGCGCCATCGACGCCGTGCGCGAAGAGGCCCACGGACTTGCCGCCTCGGCCAAGAGCCATCTCGAGGGGCTCAGCTGGGCAGCCGATGCCGAAGAGCTCCTCCTCGATATGGCCGACTTTTTTGTGGAGCGCGCCGGCTAGACCATCTAGCGAAGACGCGTACCATACAAAGCGTGTAGCATGCGAGACCTTCCCAAATTGAGCTCCGCATACCATCCGCATGAAGCGATATGGGGTGCATAGACATGAAAGAGGAACGGATGAATCCCATTCTTGAGGGAACAAGCGGCGACGCTGTCGAGGATATCCAGGACCGTCTCAAGCATCTTGGCTATCAAATCGACGACGAGGAGTGCAACGAGCGCCACTTTGGCCCTTCGACGGCAAATGCGGTCGCGAAGTTCCGCATCGAGCACGATCTGCCGCTCGGCCAGGCTGTGGATACCCAGACCTGGGCAGCGCTTGTGGACGAGTGCTATGAGATGGGCGACCGCACCCTGTATCTGCGCCTCCCGAACTTCCACGGCAACGACGTGCGCGAGCTCCAGAATGCCCTGAACATCCTCGGCTTCTCCTGCGGCGAGGCAGATGGCTTCTTTGGCGCCCATACCGAGGCTGCCGTGAAGTCCTTCCAGGAAGGCGTCGGCCAGCTTGCTGACGGCATGGCATTCCCCGAGACGTTCGATGCTATCGAGCGCCTGCACCATGTGTGGGCCGGAAAGCCCGCAGCTGGTCCGCACCCCATGGGCGTCATGGGCTATGCCCGCGCAGCCAACGTGCTCGAAGGCACCCATCTCGCCATCACCGGCGAGGATCCGATTTCGAGGAATGTGGCCGGCCGCATGTTCAACCTCGCAAGCGCAACAGCGAACAACTCTGGCCTCGAGCTCGTGGACGATCCCGACCATGCGACGCCCGACTGCGAGGCAATCTTCAGCATGGCAGCATCTCCCCTGCCTGAGAACTCGACGAATGTCGCCAACCTCACGCTCGACGACACCGACACGCTGGCAACCCGCATCAGGAGCGCCCTCGAGCTCTCCGATGCGAAGCAGCCGATCCTGCGCATCGAGCTTCCGGTCGGCCCCGACTACAATGGCACGTTCACGACAAGCGATGCCCAGACCTTGGCAGTCCTTCTGCTCGATGCCATCTGCGCAGCCTTCGCAAAGTAGCTTCCATCTGGCACGCAGCTCCAAGACCTGATACACTGTATTCCCAGCTTTGGAGCATCGTCCAATGGTCAGGACCCGGGTTTTTGGTGCCTGTAATGGGGGTTCGAATCCCTCTGCTCCAGCCACTGAAACGCAAAGCTCCCCTCTTCGGAGGGGAGCTTTTTCTTTGAGAAGCGAACGGATATCCGGGATGCTGCTGAACCCATAAGCTTTAGCTCAATTCCGATTGACTCAGTTCCTAATGAGTCAATTCCATCTGAGCAAGCAGCTCCCATGCTATGCCTTGAGGTAGGACGCCTCTATCTCGCGTATGCGCTTGTTCAGGAACGCATTCACCGGCACGAGGATGTGGTGCTTCTCGGCCCTTCTCATGACCTCTCCCGAGAACTCGTCCACTTCGGTCCTGTGGCGGTTGATGCGGTCCTGCCCCATCGAGGGCGTCGAGGCGGGATCGAGCGTCCGCTCGAGCGCTGCATAGGCAGAAAGGTCTGCTTCCGTAAGTGCCACGCCTTCTGCCTGCGCCACAGCCACGACCTCGCGCATCGCAGAAATGAACGTGCGCCAGAGCTCCGAGGTCTCATCCGCATACACATCGCCGTAGCTTGCGCCAAAGGCACAGCAGGTCTGGTTGATACCGACATTGAGCATGAACTTGGCCCACATGCGGTACCTGATATCTGGCTCCACGACATGCGCGATGCCAGCACGGGTGAGGATATCCTCGACCTCACGGAGTGCCTCCTGAGGCGTCTTCTCGAAGCATCCGATATGGAGCTCGCCTGTCTTCGAGTATGTGAGCGATGTGCCGAAATGCGCTGCATCCATGCCCTGTGCAACGCAGGGGACGATGCGCTCCCACCCGAAGCGCGCCGCTATCCGCTCTTCGCTCCTGATGCCATTGAGCACGCTTATGATGCGCGTCTTCTCGCCGAGAAGGGACAGCACAAGATCGAGTGCGCTTTCGAGCCCATAGCTCTTCACGGCCAGAATCACGAGGTCCTGTACGCCCGCCTCTTCGGGCACGGCATCACGGAACGGGTATTCGCACCCGTTCACGGTTGAGACATCGCCTGCATGCTTCGCAAGACGTGCTGGATCCATCACGAAGGTGACGGCGTCGGCACCCAGCGCATCCTGCACCATGCTCCCGTAGAGCATGCCCAAAGCACCCTTGCCGATGATTGCGATGCGCGGCTTTCTCATCCAAAGTCCTTCCTCCAGAGAATGTTTCGGATAAAGGGTATCGTGGCCCATCCCCTCAGTGCGGCAGGTTCACAACCTGGCAACAAGAGAAAGCGCACAGACACCTGCCCTGCATGAGCAGAATGCATCCTGTCCTTTGAACTCGACACCGGCATCTTTCTGTCGAGCTGAGCTCGACAGGACTTCCCCGACAAAGGCATCCAAAATGGCTGAAAAGGTTGTGTCGTGTGAATGAGCACGTCATTCGTGCTGCTGCAGGCACAATAGCTGCGCTATCATAAGCCTAGCTGCGGATTGTTCGGGTTCTGTCAAGGAACAGCAAGCACCTTCCAGCAGCCACAGCTTTGACGATTCACGCATAGCAACTTCGTTGGAGGCCGTTCTATGCCATTTACCGCGATTGTCCTCGCTGCAGGCGAGGGTACGCGCATGAAGTCTCGTCACCCCAAGGTCATGCACAAGGTATTGGACAAGCCGCTCGTGTGGTGGTGTGTCCGCGCAGCCCGCAAGGCTGGCGCTACGCGTGTCATTGTCGTTGTCGGCAATGGCGCCGATGAGGTACGCGACTTCTTCGCCCATGAACCTGTCCCGGAGGGAGAGGCACCTGTCGAGTTCGTCGAGCAGGCAGAGCGTCTCGGCACCGGCCATGCCGTCCGCGTCGTGCGCGACGCAATCGGCGGCTTCTCCGGTCCTGTCCTTGTGATGGCAGGAGACACTCCGCTCATAAAGCCTGAGACGCTTGCCGCCCTCGTGGAGGAGCGCAAGGCGCAGCATGCCGCCTGCACGGTGCTGACCATGACACCAGACGACTGCACGGGCTATGGCCGCGTCGTCCTGGACGAGCAGGGCCAGGTCACGGCCATCATCGAGCACAAGGACTGCACCGAGGAGCAGCGCCAGACGCTCAAAGAGTGCAACTCCGCGACGTACTGCTTCTGCGGCCACCGTCTTGCCGACAACCTCGACAAGATCGGCAACGACAACGCCCAGGGCGAGTACTACCTCCCTGACCTCATCAAGATCTTCGTCTCCGAAGGCGAGCCTGTCGGCATGCACCACGCACCTGAGGCTTCCGAGGTCCTCGGCGTCAACAACCGTGCCCAGCTTGCTGAGGTCACGAAGGTCATGCAGCGCCGCATCAACCATGAGCTGATGCTCTCCGGCGTCTCCATGCTCGACCCCGACCAGGTCTGGGTCGGTGCCGATGCGACCGTGGGCGAGGACACCGTCCTCATGCCCCAGACCATCCTCTTCGGCCACACGACTGTAGGCACAGACTGCACAATCGGCCCGAACAGCCGCCTCACGAACGCAACCGTCGGCAACAACTGCGTAGTCGACGAGTCTATCCTCGTCGACTCTGCAATCGACGACGACGTGAACTGCGGCCCGCGTGCCTACCTCAGGGGCCATACGCATCTCCTCAAGGGCGCCAAGGCTGGCACCCATGTCGAGCTCAAGAACTCTGTTGTCGGCGAGGGCTCGAAGGTCCCGCACCTCTCCTACATCGGCGACTGCACGATGGGTGCCAACGTGAACATCGGCGGCGGCTCCATCACCTGCAACTATGACGGAAAGCACAAGAGCCATACCACCATCGGCGACCACGTCTTCGTGGGCTCCGACACGATGATGGTCGCACCGGTGACGATCGGCGAGAACGCCCTCGTCGGTGCAAGCTCCTGCATCACGCACGATGTGCCGGCAGGCGCGCTCTCCCTCGAGCGCAGCCAGCAGATAATCAAGGAAGACTGGGCAAACCACTACTGGGAGCGTCTGAAGGAAGAGGACTAATGTACGAGAATCTGAGCGAACCCATCCGGGTGGAGAAGAACATCCGTCTCTACTCGGGCACGAGCAATCCGCAGCTGGCCGAGAAGATCGGCGATATCCTGCACCTGCCGCTATCCGGCCTCAAGATCGAGAAGTTCGCGAACGGCGAGATCTACGCGCGCTTCGAGGAGACCGTGCGCGGCTGCGAAGTCTTCTTCGTCCAGTCCCTTGCCGGCAAGAACGTGAATGACCTCATGATGGAGACCCTGATCGTCGCCGATGCCGCAACGCGTGCATCTGCTGCCTCCTTCACGGCTGTCATCCCCCACTACGGCTATGCCCGCCAGGACCGCAAGGCCGCATCCCGCGAGCCGATCACGGCACGCCTTGTCGCCAATCTGCTCGAGGCTGCAGGCGTCGACCGCGTCATCACGCTTGACCTGCACTCCAACCAGATTCAGGGCTTCTTCGACATCCCCGTCACGCATCTGACGGCACTCTACCAGTTCGGCGACTACTTCAAGACGAAGGACTTCGACTGGGACAGCACCGTCGTCGTCTCCCCGGACATGGGCCGCGCCAAGGTCGCCAAGAAGCTCGCTGACTACCTCGGCTGCGAGGTTGCCATTGCCCACAAGAGCCGCCCGAAGCACAACGCTGCTGAGGTCATGGGCGTCATCGGCAACATCGTCGGCAAGACCTGCATCATCAACGACGATATGATCGATACCGGCGGCACGCTTGTCGGCTCCATCAACAAGCTCAAGGAGATGGGTGCAGGCGACATCTACATCTCCGCTACCCACGGCATCTTCTCCGGCTCCGCTGTCGAGCGTCTCCAGAATGCACCGATCGTCGAATGCGTCGTCACTGACGCTATCCCCTGCGCTGTTGCAAACCAGCCGGGCTCGAAGATCAAGTCCATCTCTGTTGCCAAGGAGCTCGCAGACGCAATCTACGCCGTCTACGTCAACTCCTCCGTCTCCGGCATCGCCGGCGGCAACTCCGAGATGTAGGACATCCGCTCAGAGCAAAGCGTTTCAGGGCCGCCGCAAGGCGGCCCTTTCTTTATGCCAAGACTCCTTTCCCGAATCCCTCTCTCCCCTTCCCTAGCAGAAAGCCTCCTCCTGCTTGCGCAGAAGGAGGCTTTCGGGGGAGAAACGAAGGAGGTGCTCCACGCAGCACAAGGGAGGAAGCTGCGTGGAGCAGGGGATTGGGGGGCTTAGGAAAGATGCCAGATCTCGTCGTTATACTGGGAGATCGTGCGGTCGGATGAGAACTTGCCGGCCATAGCGGTGTTGACAAGGGACTTCTTCATCCAGGCAGTGCGGTCTTCGTAGTCGGCGTAGACACGCTCCTTGACCTGGATGTACTCCTCGAGGTCCAGAAGCGCCATGAACCAGTCCTTGTTGGCCATATCGTCGTGGAGACGCTTCAGGCGCTCAGGGTTGCCGGTAGCCATGAACTTCGGGTTCGTGATGAAGTCGACCAAGAGCTTCGTGCCCGGCCGCAGGTAGAGATCGTGTGGACGGTAGGCATTCTCTGCGTAGAGGCGCACGACCTCCTCCGAGGAGGCGCCGAACGTATAGATGTTGTCCTGACCGACGAGGTCGGCGATCTCGACGTTTGCACCATCCATCGTGCAGAGCGTCACGGCACCGTTGAGCATGAACTTCATGTTCGACGTGCCCGAAGCCTCCTTCGAGGCAAGGGAAATCTGCTCGGAGATGTCTGCTGCCGGGATGAGCTTCTCTGCTGCGCTCACATTGTAGTTCTCGACCATGATGACCTGGAGATACGGGGAGACATCCGGGTCATTGGCAATCCACTGCGAGAGCGTGAGGATCAGATGGATGATGTCCTGGGCAATCGTGTAGGCAGGAGCAGCCTTGCCGCCGAAAATGACGGTAATCGGGCGTGCCGGAATGTTGCCATTCTTGATATCGAGGTACTTCCAGATGAGGTAGAGGGCAAGCATCTGCTGGCGCTTGTACTCGTGGATGCGCTTGATCTGCACATCGATGATTGCGTTGCGCGGAATCTCGACGCCGCGGTTCTCGTGGATGAACTCACGCATGCTGCGCTTCGCGATTTCCTTGGCATCAGAGAGCTTGCCGAGCATCTCCGGATTGTCCTTGTATTTGAGGAGGCCAGAGAGGTCGCCCGTCGTATGCCAGTCGGTGCCGAGCGTATCATCCAGAATCTGGGTCAGCGCCGGGTTGCAGCCCATGATCCAGCGGCGGAACGTGATGCCGTTCGTCTTGTTCGAGAACTTCTCCGGGTACAGATCGTAGAACGGCTTGAGCTCGGACTCCTCGAGGATCTTCGTGTGGAGCGCCGCCACGCCGTTGATAGAGAAGCCATAGTGGATATCGATATGTGCCATGTGCACGATATCGTCCTTGATGATAGCGACAGCAGGGTCGTCGTGCTCCTGCTTCTGCTTGTAGTCGAGCTTCTCGATGATGTCAGCAATGCGAGGAGAGACTGTTCTGAGGAACGAGAGCGGCCACTTCTCGAGCGCCTCGGCGAGAATCGTATGGTTCGTGTAGGCGACCATGCGGCTCACGATCGAGACGGCCTCATCGAACTTAAAGCTGTGCTCGTCGACGAGGATCCTGATGAGCTCAGGGATAACCATGGTCGGGTGCGTATCGTTGATCTGGACGACGGCATACTCGTCGAGGTCGTGCAGGTTGGATCCACGTGCAATGGCATCGTCGACGAGGAGCTGTGCCGCGTTCGACACCATGAAGTACTCCTGATAGACACGAAGGAGCCTGCCTGCCTCATCGGAGTCATCAGGATAGAGGAAGAGCGTGAGGTTCTTCTTCACGGCTTCCTTGTCGAAGTCGATGGAACCAGAAGGCACGAGGCCGTCATCGACACCGACAAGATCGAACAGGTGGAGCCTGTTCTTCGTGTTCCTGCCGTATCCCAGGACGTCGATATCATAGAGCTTCGACTTCACATCGAAGCCGCCGAAGTGCACGGTGTAGGACGTGCCGGTATCGACGAGCCAGTCCTGCTCCTTGAGCCACTCATCCGGAAGCTCGGTCTGCTGGTTCGCGACGAACTTCTGATGGAAGAGGCCGTAGTGGTAGTTGAGGCCCACGCCGTCACCCGGAAGGCCAAGCGTTGCGATGGAGTCAAGGAAGCACGCAGCAAGACGGCCAAGTCCGCCATTGCCCAGCGACGGCTCCGCCTCTGCTTCCTCGATCTTGTTCAGGTCATGGCCTGCACGGAAGAGCTGGTCCTTCACTTCGTTGTAGATGCCAAGATTGATGAGGTTGTTCGTCAGAAGACGGCCAATCAGGAACTCGGCGGAGATGTAATAGAGACGGCGCTTGCCTTCCGTCACCGGAAGCTCGGCTGCCTTCTCGCGGACCATATCCATAAGCATCGTGCAGACGTCGGAATCGTCCAGTGCGGCAAGGGGAAGTCCGAACTTCTCGTGGGCACGCTGTTCGAGATCGATCATGGGATGCACTCCTTATTGCATACAAGAAAAAGAGAGACTGCCATGCGGATGGATGCTCGCATCTAAACCAGGCATCCGTCCTGCAGCAAGCCCGGAAGCGCCTCAGGCGTGATTGGTGGGTGTCACGCTGGAAACGCTTCCAGCTCTTGCATAGCTACACAATACACCACTCTGCTGGGAGCGTTTCCGAGAAACTCGACATTTCCAAAATTTTTTTGCTCCTTGTCGAGTTCAACTCGACAGGCGTCGAGCTGCGTCGAGTTCAGAAATCTCTGATGTCGAGTTCATCTCGACATACTTTCAAAACTGCAGGTCAGCGAATTGCCGCAAACCGACGCAAATTGGCCGTACAGAAGAGATGATGACAAATCTGCAAGAGACCGCGCTATAATAAGAGTTTCATGATTGAGGCAAATGCCGTTTTCTGTGCCGATTTCCAAAATTAGTCTACTCTGTATGACTGATTTTCCCGGCATGGGTATATCCCTCTGTAGCCGAAGCGCAGGGTGCGCTTCCATCAAGCATCGGAGGGTTCCATGTGCACTGCAATCCGTTTCTCGGACGACAAAGGCAATCTCTACTTCGCCCGCAACCTCGACTGGAGCCAGGGCTATGGGGAGCGTGTCGTCGTGGCGCCCGAAGGCTATGCGCCCTTCTCGCCCTTCAAGGCTACGCCCGCCCTTCCCCATCCCGTCATGGCATGGGCATCGTCGAGAAGGATACGCCGCTCTACTTCGACTGCGCAAATACAGAAGGCCTTGCCTGCGCCGGCCTCAACTTCCCGGGCTATGCGCAGTATGAGAAGGAAGCTGTCCCCGGCAAGACGAATGTCGCCTCCTGGGAGCTTCCGCTCTGGATCGTCGCGAACTTCACGACCGTCGATGAAGCCGAAGCAGCGCTCAAGGATGTCGCTGTCGTCGACTCCCCCATCGTCGACAAATATCCGACCTCGCTCCTCCACTGGATTGTCGGCGACGGCAAGCGCAGCATCGCGGTCGAATACACGCAAGATGGCATGCAGATCTTCACAGACGACGTCGACGTCCTTGCAAACCAGCCGGGATTCGGATGGCACCGCGAGAACCTCAGGAACTACCTCAACGTCACAAGCGACGTGCCAGCAACCCAGACCTGGAGGGCAGCTGCGCTCACACCGTATGGATCGGGTGCCGGCATGCGCGGCATCCCGGGCGACTACTACTCGCCTTCCCGCTTCGTGCGCATCGCCTACCTCAATGCAAACTACCCTGAGCAGACGACGGAGGAGGCCAATGTCTCCCGCATGTTCCATGAGCTTGCGGGCGTTGCTATGATCGACGGCGCCGCAAGGATGACGAACGGGGAGTTCGAGAAGACCGTCTATACCGGCGGATATTCCCAGAGGACCCATACGTATTACTGGAACACCTACGACGACCCTGCCATCCGCTCCGTTTCGGCAGACGAGCTGATTGCAGCCCATCCGGGAAAGGCCCTCATCGAAGCCGCCTAGAGTCTTGGCAAAGGACAGTGGCAGCAAAGAGACACCGCTGACCACACATGGATGCGCCTGCCAGCATGGCCTGGCAGGCGCATCTTCTTTGCCGCTTCCGCTCGGGGCCCTCCTGTTCCCGCTCTGCCAGGCCTGCATCCCTGTCCGCAGGCCTGCATCCCCAGCTGGCTGCGTGGCCGATTCCTTGTTCCTGCCTCCTGTGCCTGCTTTGGCTGCAGCTGCCCGGCACCTCCTGCCGGATGCCGTGCCGCCTGCAGCCTACCTGCACGCCGAAGATACCTGCCACGAATGGGGCAACGAGAAGCGGCAGCGTGCCGGCAGAGTTCATGCCGACAGAAAGGACCGAGGCGGCACGCCCGATATAGCGGATATCGCAGCTCTTCTGCAGCACCGTGTCCTTCACAGGACCCATGGCACCAAAGCCGAAGCCGGCAATGAGCTGGCCTATGAGGGCAATCTGCACCGACGTCGTGCCGACGTACACCATGGACCCGACACCGATCACGACAAGAAGCAGGGCAATCGTCTCGAGCGAGAGCCGCTTCGTCGAGAAGCGCAGCACGGCCAAGGCACCGATCGTAGATCCCAGGCCTGCTGCCGACGAGAGCCAGCCCATCCACTCGGATCCCACCCTGAGCACGTCACGGTAGAAGAGCGACTCGAGCGAGTCGAATGCGCCATAGGAGAAGTAGCCAAGGAAATAGATCAGGAAGAGCACTGCAATCACAGGATGGGAGAACACGATATGGATGCCCTCAAGAAGCTGCTTCCAGAAGCCCTCCCCTTCCTTCTTGCCGGTGCCTTCAGGATGCAGGAGCTCCGGCAGGTTCCAGACGAAGAGCGCAGATATTGCCGATGAGATGGGAAGGACCGCAAACACCATCTGGCTCGTGAAGAGCGCTGTGAGCCAGCCGCCAATCAGGGGACCGACGATAACGGCCACACACATGGCCGTGTTGTTGTAGCTGTTGACCTTCTGGAGGGTCGTTGCATCCTCTGCGAGATAGCGGGGATAGGCAGAGCTTGCCGTCATGCAGAAGCCACCTGCAATCCCTTCAAGCACGTTCACGACGATGAGGAGCGCCATGCTCATCGGAAAGGAGACGCCGATGATGCCGGTAACACCCAGGAGAGCAAGGAAGGCAAGCATCGTCTTCCTTGGCCCGATGCGGTCAACGACGACACCTGCTGCAGCGCCTGCCGCCACGAGCGTGACGTTCAAGAGGACGACAAGCAGGGAGACATCCATTGCATCGGAGCCCAGAAGATAGGTCGCCGAGCCGATGATGCCGACAAAGTAGGTTGCCTGGAATCCCAGAGCGCGGAAGAATGTCGTGAACGCCAGACGACGGGCACAGGTCCGCTCAAGGGACGCAGATGGATTTTCTGGCAAGGGTCCCTCCAAGAGAACGAAAGAACGCAGGATCGGGCAGGCCTTGAACCAAGCACACAGGGACTGCGAGCTATGCTCCTTCTCCGGAGCCAGGCCGCCACTTTTCATTCAGGCGCTAGACCATCCTAGCACGCATCCAAATGGACGAAGCCAGGCAGAGGCTCGAGCCTTGCCACCGGGATGGATTCATGTTTCCGCTCACTCTAATTGACCAGATAAATTTATCTGGTCAATTACTGACCAATAGTATGGCCATGTAATGACTTATAATTGAACAGATAATTTTTCTGGTCAATTCCAGGTACATAGGAGGTTCTGCTATGGCACTGCTCGAGTCCAATGATCGAGAACTCAAGGCCTCGGTATCCGAGTCTTTCCTCAAGACCGTCAGTGCATTCGCTAATTATGGAACAGGCAGCATCATTTTCGGAATGGCTGACGATGGCACTGTCCAAGGTCTCCCCGACATCGATAAAGAATACCTACGCATAGAGCACATGATCCATGACCGCATTCACCCACAGCCCCGGTATTCGATAGAGGTCGACAGCGAGGCCGGGACGGTGACCCTTACTGTGTTCGAGGGACCAGACAAGCCCTACCTCTGCAGGGGAAAGGCATACATCAGAAACGACTCTTCGACCACAGAGGCGGATTCACTGGAATTGAAACGGCTCATACTCGCCGGCAATCACATGTCTTTCGATCAGCTTCCTGCAGACAGCCAAAATATGGAGTTCGGATCCCTCAAGCAGCGTCTGCACACGAGGCTCGGAGTCGATCAATTCGACAGGAACACCTTGCGAACGCTCGGCCTCACAAATGCAGATGGCCAGCTCGTGAATGCAGCTGCCCTCCTTTCGGATTCGAACCCGTTCCCTGGAATCGACATCATGAGGTTTGGCAGAAGCACGTCTGAGATTCTCGAAAGAGTGCACATAGACGGATGTTCGGTGCTCGACCAGCTCGACAGAACGGCAGATGTTGCTGAAAGGACCTATGCATTCGAAAAAGTAACTTCGACGACCAGGGAACGAGTCGAGAAGCTGCCCCTGGATGCCTTCAGAGAGACGCTTGCCAACGCAATCGCCCATCGTGCATGGGATGTGCCATCCGCCATTACTGTTGCCATGCATCCTGACCACGCTGTGGTCACATCTCCTGGCTCGCTTCCTCCCGGAATCGAGAGAGAGGCTTACCTTGCAGGCGGTCTATCTGTGCCGAGAAATCCAATTCTTGCCACAGTCATGTTCCGACTAGGCTATATCGAGCTCTTTGGATCGGGCGTCCCCCGCATTCGGGAAGCATATCCAGCAGGAGAGCTGCCGCCCAGCTTCGATGTTCTGGACGCAAGCATCCGCGTGACCCTCCCCGTCTTGGAATCGCATCCAGCAACAACGGTAGAAGAGAAAGCAGTTCTGGACGCCCTTCCTCAAGGAATGCTCATGACTCGAAAGCAGATTTCGGAGAAGTGCGGCACGAGCCTTTCGACGGTAGGCAGGCTGCTTGCCTCCCTCGAACAGAAAGGCCTCGTAGAGCGCAGCGGACGGGGCAGAGGCACGAAGTATTCGCGCAGAACCTAAGAGCCTCGCCTCTTTTTTTCGTAGAGCGAAGGCATCAGGCCTGATCAAGAGACCGCCATCCTGCTGACGAAAGAAGCCCGGCTGGCAGATGCGCTCTGCCAGCCGGACCTCTATCTGAATCCCATGGCTGCTTATGCCACCTGGTCGAACTGCGACTCGTAGAGCTTCGCATAGACGCCCTGCTTGGCCAGGAGCTCTTCGTGGGTGCCTGCCTCGACAACGTCTCCATCCTGGAGCACGAGGATCTGGTCTGCACCCTTGATGGTCGAGAGCCTGTGGGCAATAACGAAGGACGTACGGCCTGCCATGAGCTTGTCCATGGCGCGCTGTATGCGCCACTCGGTACGCGTATCCACGTTCGAGGTTGCCTCGTCGAGGATGAGGATGGAACGGTCTGCCAGCACGGCACGGGCAATCGTCAGAAGCTGGCGCTGTCCCTGGGAGATGTTCGTCGCCCCTTCATTGAGCTCGAAGTCGAAACCTCCGGGGAGCGTTTCGATGAAGTGGGTGCAGTGGGCAGAGCGTGCTGCCGCCTCCACCTCCTCGTCTGTCGCATCGAGCCTGCCGAAGCGGATGTTCTCGCGGATCGTGCCCTGGAAGAGCCAGAAGTCCTGGAGGACCATAGCGAAGTTCTGGCGCAGGTCCTCCCGCTCGATGTCGCGCACATCATGCCCGTCGACCCTGAGGACACCTTTATCCACGTCGTAGAAGCGCAGGAGCAGCTTCATGAGAGTCGTCTTGCCAGCACCGGTAGGTCCGACAATGGCGACAGTCCTGCCTTCTGGCACCTCTGCCGTGAAATCGTGGATGATCGTCTTGCCCGGCAGGTAGCCGAAGGAGATGTGGTCGAAGCTGACTTCGCCTTTCGCCTTCCCGAGCTGCTCTGTCTTGCCCGTTTCCGGATCGATCTTCGCCGTCTCTGTCTCCTCCGGTGCATCGAGGAACTCGAAGATGCGCTCTGCGCAGGCTGCCATCTGCTGCAGCGTGTTGGATACGGCAGCAAGCTGGGCCAGAGGCTGCGTGAAGTTCCTCACGTACTGAATGAATGACTGGATGTCGCCTGGCTGGATCGTGCCCTGAACCGCAAGGCCCACGCCGACCACGACGACGCCCACATAGCCAAGGTCGCCGACAAGCCCCATGAGAGGCTGCATGAGGCCGGAGAGGAACTGGCTCTTCCATGCCGACTCATAGAGCGCATCGTTCTCTTTCTGGAACTCGTGCTCGGCACGCCCTGTCTGGTCGAAGGCCTGGATCACGACCTGGCCCGAGAAATCCTCCTCGATCTTTCCGTCGACGGCGCCGAGCTGTGCCTGCTGGGCCTTGAAGTAGCGCTGGGAGGCACGGATCAGGAAGAAGAGCACGATGCCGGCAAGCGGGAGCATGAGAAGCGTGACGCCCGTGAGCTGGAGCGAGATGGAGAGCATCATGACGGCGATGCCAATGACCTGGGTCAAGGAAGTCACGAGCTGGACGATGCCGGTATTCAAAGTCTGGCTCAGCGTATCCACATCGTTTGTCATCCGCGAGAGCACGTCGCCCTTCGAGGTCCCCTCCCCATCGAAGTAGGAAAGCGGCACACGGGAGATCTTCTCTGCAATCTCCTTCCTGAAGCGGAAGACCGTCCTCTGCGATATGCCTGTCATGAGCCAGCCCTGGATGGCCTGGGCTCCGGACGAGATCAGGTAGATGCCGAGGAGGAAGGCAAGAATCTGGGCGATCTTCGCGAAGTCGATGCCGCCATCCCTTCTTCCCATCGCAGCGACGCCGAGGAAGACCTCGTTCGTCGCCTGGCCCAAGATCTTGGGACCGATGACCGAGAAGATGACCGATACCATCGCAAGCACGACGGCCAAGATCATGAGCGGCGCTTCCTTCGAGAGCGCATGAATGAGGCGCCTGAGCGTCCCCTTGAAGTCCTTTGCCTTCTCCACGGGAGCGAAGCGTCCACCACCATGCGGGCGCCTCTGACGGCTTCTCTCCTGCTGCTCCTTGAGGCTCGTTTCTTCTGCCATGTCCTTACACCTCCTCTTCAAGGCCAAGCTCTTTCGCGGAGAGCTGGCTTGTCGCAATCTCGCGGTATGTCGGGCAATCACGAAGAAGCTCTTGATGCGTGCCCTGGCCTACGACCTTGCCGTCGTCGAGCACCAGAATCTCGTCTGCCTGCATGATCGAGGCGACGCGCTGCGCCACGACGACGATGGCCATGTCCCCTGCATGCTCTGCAAGCGCACGCCTGAGGCGTGCATCTGTCGCAAAGTCCAGAGCCGAGAACGAATCATCGAGCACGAGCACTTCCGGCTTCATCGCAAGCGCACGGGCAATGGCAAGACGCTGGCGCTGGCCACCCGAGACATTCGTGCCTCCCTGGACGATCGGAGAGTCCGTGCCCTCGGGGCTTGCTGCCACAAGATCGTCTGCCTGCGCCAGATGGATTGCACGCTTGAGCTCCTCATCTGTGAGCCCCTCTGTCCCATAGGCCACGTTCGAGGCGATTGTGCCCGTGAAGAGGAAGCTCTGCTGCGGCACGTAGCCGATCCTGTGTCTGAGCTCGGAGAGCGAAAGGTCCTTGAGATCTGTGCCGTCAAGCGAGATCGAGCCTTCCGTCGGGTCATAGAGCCTCGGCGCCAGCTGCACGAGCGTCGACTTGCCGGAACCCGTAGACCCAATGATCGCCACCGTCTTTCCCGGATGCGTCCTGAAGCTCACATGCTCGACGACCATGCCCTCGGCATCCGGATAGGCAAAGCCCACATCCTGGAAAGAGAGCTCGCCGTGCGCAGCCGCCCCATCAAGCGACTTCGGGCTCTTTGGCTCATGCACGGCAGGGTCGCACGAGAGCACCTCGTCGATCCTGCCTGCCGATATCTCGGCGCGGGGCAGCAGGACTGCCACCATCGAGATCATCAGGAAGGCCATGACGATCATCATCGCGTAGGTGATGAATGCCATGATGTCGCCGACCTGCATCGTGCCGACGGCGACGCCCTGGGCGCCGAACCAGACGATTGCCACTGTCGCGAGGTTCATGACGAGCGTCAGTGCCGGCATCATGAGGATCATGGCGCGGTTCACGAAGAGCTGCGTCTGCATGAGGTCACGGGATACCCCATCGAACTTCTCGAGCTCATGGTCCTCCCTGCCGAAGGCACGGATGCTCATGACGCCGTCGAGCATCTCGCGGGCTACGAGGTTCACGCGGTCGACCAAGGACTGCATCTTCCTGAAGCGCGGCATCGCAAGCACATAGAGGACAGAGATCACGGCAAGCACCGCAAGAAGCGCGGCGCCGACAATCCAGATGAGTCCGCTTCCCAGTGCCAGCACCTGGATGATTGCAACTATTGCCATGATCGGCGCGAGCATCACGATGCGCAGAAGCATCACGATCGTCATCTGGATCTGCGTGATATCGTTCGTCGAGCGCGTGATCAGGGAAGACGGCGTGAAATGGTTCACCTGTGCCGGCGAAAGCTGCATGACGCGGGAGAAGAGACATGCACGCAGGTCGCGCGCAATGGTCGCAGCAAGACGCGAGGCAAGGTATCCCGCAGCAGCCGCCGCTGCGACCGAACCAAAGCAGAGCGCAAACATGGAGCCTGCCATGCTGGCCAGATATCCCATGTCGCCGCCCGCTGCCTGGACGATGCCGACATTCACGATATCAGCCATGTAGCGCGGCAGCATGAGCTCGCAGGTGACCTGCACGGCGAGAAGCGCCACGACAGCCAATACCGCTGGAATATGGCCCTTGAGATAGCGGAGGGTATTCATCGCGTGCCCTCCTCTTCCTGCTTCTGGCAGAAGCGCTTCTGGATCTCAGGGGCAAGCTCGGCAACCCGTCTCATGATGCGCAGCAGCTCCTGGGTGTCCTCTGCGCCAAGCTCCTTGCAGAACTCCTTCATGGTCTCGCCGATCCGCTTCTTCCTCTCGGCGACGACGTCCTGGCCCTTCTCTGTCAGGCTCACGAGCGTGCGCCTGCCATCTTCAGGATCTTCCGTCCTCACGATGAGCCCCTGTGCCTCGAGCTGCTTCAGGGCACGCGCGATGCGTGCGCTCGTGACGTGGCAGGCATCGGCAAGCGCACCTGGCGTCACGGGGTCCTCGTTCTGTGCCAGGACATGCATGATCTGCTTCTGCCCCATGAGCTCCATGTCCGGACGGTCGTGCCCGGAAGGACGCAGGCCATGCCAAGTGCGGAAAAGCTCACGCACAAGGCGGTCCCATTCCTCCTCCGTAAGCTCCTCTTTCTCTTCCATAGCTCTCCTTATTGCTAACCCTGTTAGTGAACGGACAGTACTCTACCCGCAGCCGTGCTGTTTATCTAACAGGGTTAGCGTTTCATGGAATCATCATAGAATGTGGTTTCTGTCACATCTCTGGAGCATCGCCTGCTTAAATGTAACTGATAAGACTGCAATTCACGCCTTCAGGCAGCATGAGATTCCGGAGCATACATGGCACTCAGAAGCACAACCGATTCGAATGACCGCACGACCATCAGGCGCACCCTCTACTACTTCTGGTGGGTGACGAAGCAGAAGCCCGGCGCCTTCGCCCTTTCTGTCATAGCCTCGGTGGGCTACATTGCCCTCCTCACGTTTGCGAATACCTACGTGATGGGCCTCATCGTCGACCGCATCCAGGCCTCCCCCGTCACACCCGACGAGGTCTTTTCTGTCTTCGGCCCTTATATCCTGGCGCTCCTTATCGTGAACGCCGTGGGCCAGACGCTCTCGAAGCTCCAGGACTATGCGGTCTACAAGCTCGAGATCAACGGCGACTACCAGCTCTCGCGCCTCTGCTTCGACACACTCTCGAACCAGAGCATGACCTTCCACACAGGAAGGTTCGGAGGGTCTCTTGTAAGCCAGACCTCCCGCTTCGTGAGCGGCTACTCGGGCCTTGTGGATGTCCTGACCTACAGCCTCTGGCCGACGCTCGCCTCGGTCGTCCTCACGATCGCGATGCTGGCGCCTGCTGCCCCTGCCTTCGTCCTCATTCTCATAGCAATGCTTGTTGTCTATGTCATCTACGCCTACACGATGTACCGCAGGATACTTCCGCTCTCCTCTGCTGCCTCCCAGGCACAGAACCGCCTCTCCGGCATCCTCTCGGACGCCGTGACGAACATCCTCGCCGTCAAGACCTGCGGCCGCGAAGACTATGAGCGCAGCCTCTTCGATGAAGCAGACAGAGAGGCCATGGACAAAGAGAACGTGAACATGCATGCAACGATGAAGAGGGGCTTCACGACAAGCGCCCTTATCACGATCATCATGTTCGTGACCTCGATCTTCGTGAGCGGCGGCAATGCCTGGTTCGGCATCAGCGCAGGCACGCTGGTCATGATGTTCACCTATACGTACAACCTGACGATGCGCTTCAACTACTTCAACTCGATGATGCAGCGCATCAACAGGGCGCTGGGAGACGCGGCTGCAATGACGAAGGTGCTGGACGAGCCGACGCTCGTCGCAGACAGGTCCGATGCCAAGCCCCTCGAGGTGCATGAGGGCGGCATCAGCTTCGAGCACATCCGCTTCCGGTATGCAGATGCCCCGAAGGGCTCCTATATCTTCGAGGACCTGAATCTCGATATCGCTCCCGGCCAGCGCGTGGGCCTCGTGGGCCGCTCAGGCTCCGGCAAGACGACGCTCACGAAGCTCCTGCTGCGCCTCGACGATGTCCAGGGAGGGCAGGTCCTTGTGGATGGCCAGGATGTGAGCGCCTGTACGCAGCAGTCGCTGCGCCGCCAGGTTGCCTACGTGCCGCAGGAGCCCCTTCTCTTCCACCGTTCCATCCGCGAAAACATTGCCTATGGCAGGCCAGAGGCCACAGAGGAAGAAATCAGGCGTGCTGCCGCTGAGGCCAATGCCCTCGAGTTCATCGAGCGGCTCCCCCAGGGCCTTGACACCATGGTCGGCGAGCGCGGCGTCAGGCTCTCGGGCGGACAGCGCCAGCGCGTCGCCATCGCCCGTGCCATCCTCGCAGACTGCCCGATCCTCGTGCTCGACGAGGCGACAAGCGCCCTCGACAGCGAGTCCGAGGCCCTTGTCCAGGAAGCCCTCGGAAACCTCATGCGCGGCCGCACTGCAATCGTGGTGGCCCACCGCCTCTCCACCGTGGCAGCCCTCGACCGCATCGTCGTGCTTGCCGGCGGCAGGATCGTGGAGGATGGCACGCACGCAGAGCTCGTGCAGGAAGGCGGCGCGTACGCAGAGCTCTGGAAGCGCCAGACCGGCGGCTTCCTCGAGGCGGAGTGAGCACACGCTGCAACCGAGTCCCTTTAGGCGGCGGCAAATCACCCTTCAGACTGTTCGCCGCCTAAAGGCATGGGAGCCCGAAAAGTGCAGCCTGAGATTCCCACGCTACAAGCATTCTGGCCATTCCTTGCCAGATGGCAGTGATTGAAATGGAGCCCAACCTCCCAGAGCGCTGGCTCCGATAATGAACAAGGCCTTCTATAGACCGTATGAGCGGGCAATCTGTTCCAGCGCCTCGTCCAAGGTCATCCTTACGCCAATCTGCCTGAGAGGCACACCTTCCTCGCTCATGATATTGCAGAAGTGGGACATGTCGTCCCTTATGGAGTCTGGAAGGGGCGCAGTCGTCTCGGGCGTGAAGAGCTGCAGCAGCCTGAAGACGTCATTCTTGTGCTTCCGCAGATCCTTACTATCCACGTGCTCTCCACGCGCCCTGCGTTCTCGGAGGTCCAGAAACGCCTTCGCCTTGAATGGAGCCAGATAGGCCTCATCTAGTACGGAGATCCCATCCACGACCTTGCGTCCACCACACATAAACGAGTAGTAGTCGGCATCGAGCAGGATGGCTGAGAGGCTCGACACGTCCTCCCCCATGGGCACTGGCACGATTTCAAGGCCGTCGGGCTCCGTGATGAAGTTCGGCTCGGTGCCGAAGAGCTCCACCATCGAGAGAAAGCCGGATGCGGCCGGTTTCGAGAAGCGATAGAAGTGCGCGTTTTCCGTACCCCTGCGCGCCACAGCGTAGCCGCCGTCCGACAAGAGCTTCCAGATTGCCCGACCGACTTCTGCTGGACGATCTTCTACCATGAGCACAACGTCTATGTCCTTGGTCGCGCGGAACGGCAGGTCCGACGCGTTCAGCAGTATGTCGCAAGCGGTGCCGCCTATGACGGCGTAGTGCTCCTCAAGCCCCGCCATGTACTCGCCGAATCGCCCCAGCCCGTAGACACCGCTCATCGCCATAGCCCCTCCTCGCCGAAGAGATCGTCCAGCTCACCATCTATACGCTCGTCTCCCAACCCTGCGAGGGACAGGGCAAGCGAGACGTCATCGACGCGCCCGAGGCCTGCCACCAGCGGGTCGTAGGACCAAAGCTGTAGCTCGACGGTCTCCCCGTCCGACAGCTCGCCTTCCAGGACCTCATCCACCCCCAGCTCCGCGAGGCGGGCCTTGGCCACCGCCTTCTGGCCGATGGCGGGGGCAAGAAGCATCGAACGATCCGCCAGCGCCGTCTCGCCAGCATCGGGCAATGCCGCCAGGGCATCCGTGTGCCGAGCCCAGATTGTAGCCGCGACCGGGCTCTTGAGCAGCGGCATCGCCTGCTTCAGGAGGGCGTTCCTCCCTCTGTCATAGTCGAAAGTGACCTCGCGGCCATCTTTGCCGCGCTCGATCAGACCATGCTGGGCCAGCTCATCGATGGCACGGCTTGCGGAGCTTGCTGTCATACGCGTCACCTCCCTCAGGCCGATTGAGGTCGAGATCGCAGGGTTTGCCATCATCGTGACAAGCGCCGCCTGTGCCCTTGGCGTGAGCGTGCCGCCAAGCGCACGCCTTTTCGCCTCCGCCTGCGCGGCAAACCCCAGGAAGGGCAGGTACGCGAGCCTTCCGGGAACGATGACCGGGATGCCCCGCGCGACGAGCGCGCGGCGCTGGCGGGAGTCGATGAGGTCCGACGCGAGCGCGACGGGCAGCTCCGTGAACCGTGCGATCTGCGCGACGACACGCTTGAGCTCCGGCAGGGATTGGCCTCCCCTCGGCAGCGCAACTAGGAAGTCCGTCCCATCGCAGCTACAGAGCTCGTAGTCTGCTGCCGTGCCCAAGTAGAGCGGGAGCGTCCTTGCTCGGTCCCAGGAAGTTCGTCTCAGCGCGAGACCGAGTGCATCGCTGAGGTATTCCAGGTACTCCACCATTGACCCCCACACATACATTGCAATATTTCATCTTCAATGCAAGTTTACATTTTTTCTGCAATTATATCAACTGTCGTAAGCAGAATGGATGGCGGACTGCCAGCAAGATTGCCATATCATCAATCGGGTGGACGTGAAATAGACAACTGTTTTGCGCTCTCAGCCGGGAACTTGTGCGCTTTCATGTCGAGAGAATTAGATGATGCGCGGGTCATGCGTAGCTGCTCAGGTACTGGACAAACGTAGCTTTGAAGCTCGGGAACAGGGCACAGGCGGAGTACTGAATTCAGACCGCCTGCCCACCGGGCTCGACACCATGGTTGGCGCAACGCGACGTTGACATGCCTGTGAGGCAGACTTGCCTGCACGAGACCGCGACAGCGCCAGCGCGTGGCCATCGCGAGGGCCATCCTCGCAGACTGCCCGATCCTCGTGCTCGACGAGGCGACAAGCGCCCTCGACAGCGAATCCGAGGCCCTTGTCCAGGAAGCCCTCGGAAACCTCATGCGCGGCCGCACTGCAATCGTGGTGGCCCACCGCCTCTCCACCGTGGCAGCCCTCGACCGCATCGTCGTGCTTGCCGGCGGCAGGATCGTGGAGGATGGCACGCACGCAGAGCTCGTGCAGGAAGGCGGCGCGTACGCAGAGCTCTGGAAGCGCCAGACCGGCGGCTTCCTCGAGGCGGAGTGAGAGCGTGCCCGTCTTTCAGCTCAGCAGAGGACGAATGCGCCCTTGCGTGCTCAGTCCGCGCATCTCGCCGGACGAAACAGCCGCACATGCTCGTGGGGCGCTGCTGCCTCGGCAGCGCCCTGAGCGGCGCCGGACTTCTGCATCTCGCCTGACGAGGCTGGTCGGCTCGCCACAGAGCAGCAGCACTGGCGGCAGGAGCGCCCTGCAGAGAAAGCCTATGCCTTGTCCTTGACGAGCCTGAAGCCAGCACCCTGCCTGATATAGGGCAGCAGTGCGAGATCTGGCTCCGCAATGCGGCCGATCTTGACGTCGCGCCTGTCGAGCGCAAAGCTCTGGCGCGCAATCTCGAGCTCGCCTGCATAGCGGCCATATGCCGTCGTGCTCATGAGGATATCTCCCGCATGGACATCCATGTCGCGTACGTCCTGGGAGGGCTTTGGTGCTTCCACATCCTTCCAGCGGCGCGACTCCTGCGAGCGCACGATCCAGGGCGAGGAGTCAGGGCGGTCATGCTGCAGGCGGCCGAAGAGCGACTGATAGGGCTCTGCGAGCTCTGCTGCGAGGTCGATCACATTCTGGGAGATGCCGGCAATCCTTTTCCAGACCGTCTTGGAGACATCCGGATCCCCGACTAGCACCGCATCGCAGCCTGCCGATGCAAGCTCGAGCATATCGAGGAAGAGCCTGTCGCCGGCATCTCCCCTATGTGCCTCGACGGTCGGCAGCCCCTCATGAAGCGGCCCCCTGAGCTCCCTGTCGCCGGGCACGAACCCCATCACCTCAAACCCGAGTGCCTTGAGCCTCTGGTTGGTCCGCACCACATCTTCTATGGAAAGCCCTGTCAGAGGCTTCGGATAGAAGTTGTGGCAGGCAGCGAAGCGGCTGAAGTCTGCACCTGCTGCACGCCACTGCGCAATGTCGGATTCGGAGATCGTCGAGGCATTGAACACCACATGGAAGAAGTTCGAGAGCTCGACCGTCTGACGTGCATCGAAGCCATCGTCCAGACGGATATATTCGACACCGAGACGGCCCACATCGCCGAAGTCCCTGCATCCGAGCTTGGCAAGCGTTGCCGGCGACACGTCCGCAATCAGGGCAAGCCCATGGTCGCGGCACAGAGCGATCAGCCTCTTTGCCTCCTGCGCAAAATCGAGGCCCGACTCCTCCGGTATATGGAACGAGGTGAAGGCATACTTCGCTCCCGCAAGCGATGCCTTCTCCACGACCGCGGCGTTTGCCAGATAGCCCGATGCGAAATACAGGGAAATGCCTGTTTCCATGAACAGTCCTCCATCCAGGAGCGGAAGCGCTCTTCTTCAGAAAGCGGGCCCGCAGGATTGCTCCTGCAGGTCCGCATGCCAGAACCTGTTTCGGTACAGATAGAAGTCTATGCCTCGCTGCCGAAGACGTCGTTGATGCGGTCTTCGTCCACGCCGAAGAAATACGTGAGGGCAAAGCCTGCTGCGTAGGCTGCAAGCATCGCAACAACATAGAGCCCCTGCGTGCCCGGAACGACGATCAGAAGGCCGAAGAGGCCCGAGACGCCCTGGGAGACCGTGCCGAGATGGAAGAGCCAGGCAAGGATGCCGCCGACGCCCGATCCCAGGCAGGCTGTCACGAAGGGCTTGCCGAGCGGCAGCGTCACGGCATACATCAGAGGCTCGCCGACACCGAGGATGCCGACAGGGATGGACTCGCGCAGGTACGTCTTCACGCGCGTGTTCTTCGTCTTCACGTAGAGGGCAAGGCCGGCACCGACCTGGCCGCCGCCTGCCATCATGAGGATCGGGAGCAGATAGTTGATGCCGCCGGTCGGACCCGCAGGATCGTTGAGCATTGCATGGATCGGGGTAAGTGCCTGGTGCAGGCCGACCGCGACGAGCGGCAGGAATGTTGCAGACAGAAGATAGGCGCCGACGACGCCGAGCACGTTGTAGAAGAAGAACAGGACGAAGAAGATGCCCTGGGTGAGGAAGGCGCCGACCGGCTGCAGAACGAGCACGGAGACGACCGAGCCGATGCAGACCGTGAAGAGCGGCGTCAGGAACGTGTCGAGCGCGCTCGGCATGACCTTATGGAACTTCTTCTCGAGCCATGCAAAGAAGATGCCGCAGATGAGGGCACCCAGAAGGCCGCCTGCAGATGGGTTGTAGACCGTCGAGAAGTTGATCGCGAAGGCGCCTTGGGCGAAGGACGGAACCGGCACGGCAATCGGCAGGTTCACGGCTGCAGCGCCGTCAGCAGTCTTGAGCAGAAGCGGCATGGAAGCATTCGCGATGGAAAGCGCACCTGCCATGGCGCCGAGGATGCCGGATCCTCCGAACTCCTTGGAGGCATTCATGCCGACGAAGAGCGGCAGATACAGGAACAGCGCCCAGCCCATCGTGCGGATGCACTGGTACCACCAGACGCCTGCGAATGCATTGCCGCTCGAGACATTGATGACATTGGCGATGCCGTTGATGAGGCCGGCGGCGATGATGCCCGGCAGCAGCGGCACGAAGATGTTCGCGATCTTCTTGAGGAAGCGCTGCACCGGCTTGTCGTGCTTTGCCTTCTGTGCGGCCTTGTTCCGCGCAGCGGCATCGTTTACGACATCAGCCATATCGTCCGGCTTGATGCCGGTGAGCTTCGAGAACGGCTCGAGGACCTTGTTCACGGTGCCCGGCCCGAAGACGATCTCGTAGCGCTCCCCATCAGCGACAAGGCCCATGACGCCTTCGACCTGCTTGACCGCTGCCTCGTCGACCTTGGAGGGATCTGCTACCTTCACCCTCAGCCTTGTCATGCACGCCATGTTGCCCACGACGTTGGATTTGCCGCCCACAGCGGCCAGGACGCCCTTGGCAATCCCTTCGAAATCCTTGCTCATTGTTCCTCCTTGTCTTGCTTTGCCGAGCGGACAGTCCCCATCTGCCGTCCGCCGTATGCCATGTTCAGCTCTCCCTGAGAGCCTGGCGGACCTTGCCGCCGCAGACAGCGAGCCTGCGCTTCGCCTCGTCTGCCGAAACATCTGCCAGGATCGAGACAATCGCGCACTTCGCAGAGCCGCCCGCCTCTTGAAGCGCCCGCTCCGCCTCAGTGCGGTCGGCGCCCGTGGCGGCCATCACGATGTTCTGTGCCCTGACCTCGAGCTTCTCGTTCGACTGCTGCACGTCGACCATCAGGTTCTCGTATGCCTTGCCGCAGCCGACCATAGCTCCGGTCGAGATCATGTTGAGGATCATCTTCTGTGCCGTGCCGGCCTTCAGGCGGGTAGATCCCGTCAGCACTTCCGGCCCGCAGCAGGGCTCGATTGCGAGGTCTGCACACTTTCCGATATCTGACCCCTTGTTGCAGGCAATCGCCACCGTGCGGCAGCCGAGCTCGTGCGCATGCCTGAGCCCGCCAATCACATAGGGCGTCCGTCCCGAGGCAGCGATGCCGATGGGAAGGTCATGCGGTCCCAGATGCAGTGCATCGAGCTCCTCTGCACAGAGCGTGAGCGAATCCTCCGCCCCTTCGACAGCACGCACGAATGCATGCTCCCCGCCTGCGATGAGGCCGACAACCCTATCGGGCGAGACGCCGAATGTCGGCGGGCACTCGACCGCATCGAGCACGCCGAGCCTGCCCGAGGTGCCAGCCCCGAAGTAGACGATCCTGCCGCCTGCCGCAAGCGCATCGCGTGCCCATTCCACGGCCGTGGCAACTTCGCCGAGCACGTCGTGCACGGCAGTTGCGACCTTTGCATCCTCCGCGTTCATCACCTCGACAAGCTCGCGCGGGCTCATCTCGTCGAGATGCATGGTCCGGGGATTGCGCGCTTCGGTCGAAAGCTTCCCGAGGTCGATCGCAGGCTTCTCTTCCTCTGCCATTGCCCTTTCCGCTCCTTTCTCCTTGCACTTCTGTCTTCTATCCAAGCCCGGCACCCTCTTCGGTGCCTGCCTCTTTTTCCGGCACTTCGCTCCTCTTGATCCAGTTCTTCGAGAGACGCTCCATGCTCTTCTCGTAGTTGCTGCTCACGTAGGCGGTGAAGAGCACGTCCACGACGTTCAGCTGCGCGATCCTCGAGGACATCGCGCCGCTTCTGAGCACGAGCTCTGTCGCCGCGACCCCGAGCACGACATCGGACAGCTTCACGAGCGGCGACGAGAAGCTGCCGCGCGTGATGGAGACGATCGTGGCACCCCTTGCCTTTGCCGTCCGGGCACAGCGCAGTATGTCTTCCGTCATGCCCGAATAGGAGATGACAAGAGCAAGATCGCCCGGACGCTCGTTCTTCGCACAGACCAGCTGCGAGTGCAGGTCATCGATCAGATCGGCATGGATGTCCAGGCGCAGGAGCTTCAGCTGCAGGTCATGGGCAACCATGAGGGAGGCGCCAATCCCATAGAGGCTGATGCGCGGTGCCGTGCGGATGAGCTCGACCGTCCTGTCTATGGCAGCGGGGTCGAGGCCGTCACGCGTGAGCGAAAGCGTCGAGGCATTGCGGGCTGTGACCTTGTCGATGATGTCCTGCGTGGAATCGGTCGACATGACCCCCTCGGAGACGATGTTTCTGCTCTTCTCCGCTACCGCAAGCTCATAGAGCAGTGCCTGCTGGAGCTCCTTGTAGCCCGTGAAGCCAAGCTTGCGTGACAGGCGCACGACCGTCGAGGGCGAGGTGTAGGTGAGCTCCGCGAGACGGTGTGCCGAGACGCCCACGGCATTCCCCGGATGTTCGAGCAGGAAGTTCACGATGTTGCGCTCGGCCGAGCTTGCAAGGGGACGGTACTCTTCGAGGTGCACACGGAAGCCGCGGATTGCAGACCCGCTCTCAGAACGGACTTTGGCTCCCTGCGTTCCTTGGCCATACCTTGAAGGCATCTGTCCCCCTTGTCCCTGCGCTCCAGCCTGCTGCCACCCATCGTTGCAACAGGCTGCTCCCAGCATGTTTCCGTCAATTTTGTATATGTTATGTCTTAATCATAAGTTTCACTCTATAAGACACATTCGTTTCAAAGCCTAGCACGTTCCAAACCTGAAAACGCCTGATGAACACTGCATGCTGTCTGCATGCCGCCATTCGTCTTCTGCTTCATTTCATGTGTTCTGGTTCCATGTCTTTCGCTATTCAGATGCTTCAGTAAGCGTCCGCATGGCAGAAGAACCTTGCGGGTAGACATCATCCAGATACTCAGCAGAAAGGAACTTCATGGATTTCCATGGCGCACTGGAAGAAAGGCATTCGGTCAGGAGCTACACCGCATCTCCGCTGACAGCAGAGGAGCGCTCCCTCCTCGGTCAGGAGATAGCACAGTCGAACGAGGCAGGCAATCTCCATATGCGCCTTGTCGTCGACGAGCCGGAGGCCTTCGGCTCGCTTCTTGCCCACTACGGCAAGTTCAGAGATGTCCAGAACTATCTCGTCCTCGCAGGAACCCCAGCCCCTTCGCTCGAGCAGCGCTGCGGCTACTTCGGCGAGCGCATCGTGCTCACCGCACAGAAGCTGGGCCTTCGCACCTGCTGGGCGGGCGGCACCTTCAAGCGCCGCCTCGTGAAGAGGATGCTCGACACAGATGACCGCTTCGTCCTGGTCTGTGCCCTGGGCCACAGTGCAGATCAGGGACATCCCCACCGCTCGAAGGATAAAGAGGCCGTCACATCCATCCCCGAAGGGACAGAGCCTCCCGCCTGGTTCGATGAAGGCGTCACTGCAGCCCTCCTTGCTCCCACTTCCCTGAACCAGCAGAGCTTCTCAATCGGCTGGTGCGAGAAGAGCAGTCCGGACGGCCTGCCTCTCGTCTCCCTGCGCTCGAAGGGAGGGCCCTTCTCTGCCGTGGACCTCGGCATCGTCCGTCTCCACTTCGAGATCGGAGCCGCAGCGGCAGGAGGGCGCTTCGCCTGGGAGGACGGCTGGACAAGCTTCCTTCCAGAATATGGCCTCTGATGCCTCTGTCTGCCAAAGTGGAAAGGCTTCCATACCCACGTCCAAAGGCATACACCCCTCCGCCAGTCTCGAGAATCCGGATACTGTCTACAGGAAGGTCTGCCGCAGTGCAGGCTATGCCATGACCGATGATGCGGCATCTGCCAGCCACCATCTGGCCGCTTCTGTACGTCACATCATCGCTAGTGCAACGCCCGCCACGCCGTTCCCGGTCCTTCTGCAAAGCACAGCTGTGAGAACTGCCAAGCTTACGTCCAGAATGCCCCGCCATTCATGAAAGACCCTGCTTCCAAGACCTTATAATGGATGCCGAGGTGATATAGATGGCTCTTCTGACTCTGCGCTATTCGAGTCCGATACTTGCTTCACAGGCAGAGGTAAACGTGCTTTTGCCTGAAAGGCCAGAACAGTTCCAGCAGGCTTCCTCCCTGAAGCCATACCGCGTGCTGTATCTCCTTCATGGTCTCGGAGATGATTCTTGGGGCTGGATTCGCCACACCGCAATCGACTCCCTTATCCGGAATACCGACATTGCCGTTGTGCTGCCCCAAGTAGGCCATGGGTTCTATACCGATATGGCACGCGGAGAGCGCTGGTTTAGCTATGTTGCAGAAGAGCTGCCACTCTATCTTGCAAGCGTTCTCCCGCTGTCCCAGGAACGGGCCGATACCTATGTATGCGGCAATTCCATGGGTGGATACGGTGCAATGAAGCTGGCACTCACCCATCCCGAACGTTTCTCGCGTGCCGCCGCCCTTTCAGGCGCACTCGATATCCAGCGTTTTGTCGAGACTTTCCATCTTAACGGCTTCGACCCCCGTCCAGCATTCGGCGACGATCTCAGGATTTCCGGCACGGCAAACGACCTTCTGACACTGCTCGACAAAAATGCAGCTCAGAAGCAGGTTCTCCCCGCTCTGAACTGCATATGTGGAACCGAAGATATCCTGCTGGAAGAATCGCGTGCCTTCGTAGCTCACGCCAGATCGCTCGGCATCAGCATCTCCTATGAAGAATGCCCGGGGGAGCATCTGTGGACAAGCTGGCAGGAACAGCTGCCCCGCGTCTTCCAATGGCTTGCCACAGATAACTGAATTACCTCATGTCAGCAAGATTCCGCAGAAAAGCATGAGGTAGAGAATCAGTGCTGACACAGCCCAAGTGACAGCGAACATAATCCAGAAACCACGGCACAGCCCCCTCGGCGAATCCACGAAATACCGTGATATGGAAAGCCCGAAAGCCAGAAGCGGCGGAAGTGCCACAAGCATTGCAAGGTCGACTGAAACGCCGATTCCCTGAGCCTGCCAGGGAATCAGAATGCCACCAGCAAGAGCGCATCCCATCAGTATGGCAGCGCTTGAGAACGTAAAGGGATAGAGTCCCGAACGCTCGACCTGTTCAGGAACCATCTGCTCCGTGATCACGCCGTGCAGCTTGGTTTTTTCTGTCCGCTTCTGAGCCTTGCCCGCATAGCCCTGCTTCCTCTTCCTGCCCATGAGAACCCCTTCTAGTGCACCTCTGTACGCGGAGGATAGATGACGCTGCCAAGTATTGCCGGCATCGAGGCACCGGTCGCCGACGGCACATTCGAGGCGCGTCCTTTCAGTGTCTGATTTCCAAGAACCGCAAAAGCGATGGCTTCCTTTGCATCGCTCGAAAGCCCCAGATCTTCCTGAGTCAGGACTTGCGTCTGTGGCAGATAGCTTGCCAGCTCCTGCACAAGCGTGCTGTTGTGCGCTCCTCCGCCTCCTATGACCAACCGATCCAATCCGCCATCCAGAGAAGGCAGAACAAAGTGCTTCACCGAATGTGCAACACTCTTTGCGGTGAATGCAGTAAGCGTCGCGACCAGATCTTTTCCTGACACATCAGGATAGGAGCTCTTCAAGGCATCAAGCATCTGAGATCCGAATAGCTCACGTCCCGTGCTCTTGGGTGGCTTTTCGAAAAGATACGGCGTGCGCATAAGGGCTGCCAGCATCTGTTCATTAGCTATGCCAGAAGCCGCTATCGCGCCATCTCTGTCAAAGCCCTGCCCAAAGTATCTTCTACAAGCCTCGTCAATCATCATATTGCCAGGCCCTGTATCAAATGCAAAAATCTTCGCCATGTCGCCACCCTTGGGCAGTACGGTAATGTTGCCGATGCCGCCTATATTGAGCAGCCCGACATTTGCGTCCTTGTCGCCATAAAGTACTGCTTCGGAATACGGCACCAGTGGCGCGCCTTGACCGCCGGCGGCCATATCCATAGATCTGAAGTCATAGACAACCGTCACGTTGTAGTCCCAGGCAATAATCGAAGCATCACCAATCTGAAGTGTTCCAGAATAGCGAACCTCGTCACCTGTAGGACAGCCGGGATTGCGGAGTCCCCCACCGGCAACCGGATTATGCCAGATGGTCTGCCCATGAGAAGCAACAAAGCTAATATCTTTGGGGTTCACTTCCGCTTTTCTGCAGACTGCACCAACCGCATCAGAAAAAAGATGCCCGAGTTCAACGTTGAGTGCGCAGAGCTCAGCAGAGGTTCCCCCTCCCGGCTTCACCGCAGCGAGAATCCGCTTCCTGGTCTCATGGGGCATCGGCAACGTCTCGAACGCCACAAGCTGGACCGAAGTGCCGTAGTCGACCCCATCGATATCAACGAGAGCAGCATCAACCCCGTCAAGACTCGTACCGCTCATAAGACCAACTGCTAGCATCTTGGATTCACTTCCAATCTCTTGCGCAGAAGCAGGCATGCCCCTGCAGCCGGCTCATATTGAGGTGCCTGAAGATGGCTGCAGGAAGGGAGTGCCCGTTCGAACGGATCCAGCAGGATGTCCCCCGCCTTGAATGTCCCACCAACATATGAGACGTCAACGTTGCGACCGGCAGACGCCATGGCTTCTGGAAAGAGCCGTTGCATGAGAACGCGTACAAGAAGGGCATCCTCCTTTGCCGCCCGGCAGAAGATATCCAGAGCATCTTTGTCTCCCATGGATGCTGCCTGGAAGGCTATCCTGCTCAGCTGGGCAGTCTTCATCCTGTCGCCTTTCACAGTGTCGCGCATATAGCCGATGATGTCGGCGTCTTCCATCAGATTAAGCTCTCTGCGGACCACATCCATCAAGGGTCCGCGTGCAGAGCGGCCATCGCTCTGTCGGCTGAAGGCACGTACGGTTTCCCGGCCGATCCACCAGCCACTGCCCTCGTCTCCTATCTGATATCCCCAGCCTCCACAGCGCGAATGCATTTCGCCATGCACGCCATATGCAATCGATCCGGTTCCTGCCACCACGACAATGCCGTCTCGTGCACCCAGGGCAGCCGCATGTGCAGCTTCGACATCATTGACAAGCTCGTAGGGATGGGCTGGAGCCACATCCTTCATGCATAGGTCCACTGCTTCTTCGATATTCCGGCGGACCTTAAGCTCCTGTCCATACCCGGCCAGGCCGAAGCCGATGCCCCAATCGCAGCCAAGCAATCCCGTCTTTTCGGCAGCGATGATGCCCCGTTCCAGAATTTTCTTCATGCCGGAATAGCCGACCTGTGCAAAGTGACATGTGCCCAATTCAATGGTATCGCCAAGCCTCTGCATATTTCCATCGAATATGGAGAAGGCAGTCTTGGTGCCTCCTCCATCAACTCCAAGCCACTGCATCACGATTCACGTGCCTCGTGAAAACGGAACTTCTGCCAAGGCTTGATTGCATCGAGAAGGAACAGCTCGTCATCTCTGACATGCCCGACGACATTGGTCAGACCGCAGTTTGCCATGTCCCGGCGTGCAATCTGGAGCTCGCCAGCATAATGACCATAGCCCGAACTCTCAATCAGAACGTCGCCACGCTTGATCTGGGCTGGCGCATTGAACAGCTCGAAGTCATGCCCCTTGTACTTGACACGGCTCTGCGTGGAACGCAGATAGCTTTCAGAGACATCGCCGCGATTGAAGTGGAGCTCATCGAGCACGATGCTGCGTTCTATGGCAGGGATGCCCGGTACGAGTGAAACCTCGAAGCTCACAAGATTGCGCGGAAGTTCCTTGAGAGCGCTGAGTTCCTCATCGGAGGGATAGCAGTTCGAGATGATCACATCGTCCACGCTGCCCAGCGCAATCATATGCTCGACCTGAAGCTCGAGCGGAAGATGGCGATGCATCTCGAGCGTCGGAAGTCCGTCGGTAACTGGCCAGTTCGCAAAGGTATGCGGAGCCTGACTTGTCACGAATGCTGCTGTCTGGAGTCCATATTGCTTGAAGCGTTCAGTGCAGCGGCGGAAGAAATCGAGCCCAAGCCCAGAATGGTCATGAGGATAGAAGTTATGGCAGCCAATCAGATGTGCAGGATCAGGCTGGTAATCCATGATGGTATCGAGATAATGCACATCGTTGCTCATGTTGATCTCGATGTCGAGCCCTTCAGGGTTGAACGTCATCAGAGATTCCTCGAGTCCCGTGAACCCCATGTCGAGCCGGATGCCATCCGCTCCTATTTCCTTGAAGAATGATAGATCCTTGTAGGAAACGCCGAGCTCATTGAAGACGCGTGGATTGCAGTCAAGAACTACTTCGAATCCGAGATCATGTGCTTTCTTGTTCATTTCGAGATAATCATGCTTGATCTGTTCGCGGTTGTCAGGCACCGAAAGCAGGCAGCTGAAGATGCGGGAACATCCTGCATCTGCAGCCTTTTCGAGATAGTCGAAGATCTCCTGCCTGGTAGTCTTCTCAGGATAGATCGATATTCCCAAACGCTTCATATGATGCATCCCTCCCGAGTGCACACGAATGAAAAAAGAAGAAGACAGGACTCTCCGCGCCAAAGATGCAGCGCACATGAGAGTCCTGCCAGACTCCGGACGGGCGTGCCATCCGGAAGAACAGGGACTGCGTGAACTACTTCTCTGCCTCAGCAGCTACGTTCTCGCTCTCCTGTGCCAGGTATTGCTTGTCCCAGATCTTGACAAAGGGATAGTAGATCACACAGGAAAGGGCGATGAGCAGGAGGTTCAGCACGATTGCTCTCCAGTCGCCGCCGCAAGCAAGGAATGCGCCTATAGGGCCAGGAAGAGTCCAAGGAGCATTCACGATCACGCGGTTCACCAGACCGAGCGAAGTCGCGAACCAAGCAACGACGCCGCAGATCATTGGCGTCAGGACAAACGGGATAGCGAGGGTCAGGTTCAGGACGATCGGGGCACCAAAGATAAGGGGCTCAGTGATATTGAAGAGGCAGGGCAGGAATCCGATGCGGCCAAGATCCTTGGCATACTTGGACTTGCAGACCGTCACAAGCAGGAGAGCGAGGCCAATCGTGCAGCCAGCACCGCCGATGAAGATGAACCACTGATAGAACGGCTCAGGGGAGATGGCAGGAAGCTGGGTCATGGGCGTTCCATTGGCAGCGGCGGTTGCATTTGCCTCAAGCAGCGTCAGCCATAGCGGACGTGCGATGGAGCCGACAATCGAGGCACCATGGATGCCGAAGAACCAGAAGAAGCTATAGAGGAACGAAATCAGAAGGACGCCCGGCAGAGAGTCGGTAGCATTGACAAGGGGCTTTATGCAGGCAGTGATTGCTGCGCTCCAGTTGAAGCCGAAGAAATACGTGATGCTGCCGATGAGCAGGATTACAAGCAGGGTCGGAGTCAGCGCCTCGAAGGAACGAGCGACCGAGGGCGGAACCTGGTCAGGCATCGTGATCTTAAAGTTGGAATTCGAGGTAAGACGGAAGATGTTCACAGCAATGAATGTGACGATAATGCCGACAAACAGTCCGCCCGATCCAAGGCTGGCCATCGGAAGGACAAATCCGGCAACCCCTGCATTCGCATCTTTAGAGACATTCACCGGAGAAATGGTCAGCATAAATGCCATGATCGAGAGAATGGCGCCGGAAAGCGGATCGAGGTCATATGACTTCGAAAGGCTGTATCCCATGCCAAAGACAGCATAGAGCGCCATGATGTACATCGTCATGCGGTATGGCAGGAGAATCTTTGCGGCGTTTGCCGTAAGGAACTGGTAGATACCCCAATCAGACGGAAGCGGCGGATTTGCGACAATCATAAAGAAAGAGCCAACGATGATCAGCGGAAGCGCTCCGACCACGCCGTCACGCACGGCAAGGAGATAGCGGTTCGACCCGAGTGCGCCCATTGCAGGCGCTAGATGCTCCTCGAGCCAGTTCTGAAGCTTTTCCATATACCTGTTCCCCCTTCTTGTAAAAGCATCACGATCCCGCTGCCAGTGCAGCAGAATCGTGATGCCTGTGTACCGATATTTCGACTTGGTCTGTTGTTCAGCTAGCTATTTGTCCCCAGAATCTCATCGACCCCCGCGAGGATATTGGCAACATTGCCGAATGCATAGTCCTGCGGCTTGATGGGAACGACCGGAATCCCAACAGTTTTCTGAATCTGTGCCTTTCTGTATGCAATCTGGGGCCCGAGCAGGATGATGTCATACTTTGCAGCCTCATCCTCGTACTTGTTGGTCCCGCAGGCATCGACCTTCATATCGATACCGTTTTCTTCGCCATATTTCTGCATCTTGTTCATCAGTACGGAAGTCGACATTCCTCCCGAACAGACAAGCAGAATCTTGTAGCTCTTCATGCCAGTCTCCTCTCTATTGCATCCCCGTTTACCCTATCGCTCAATGTAGTTCTGTTCAAATGCGGCAGCGCATCGGTCGTAGTTCTTGTTCACAAAAGCCGTAAACAAGATATCGACGAGCCCGAGCTGCGATATGCGCGAAGCGCTTGCCGAACTCCTGAGAACCGGCTCGGTCGAAGCAACATAGAGTGCATGATCAGCAAGCCGGACAAACTCCGAGTCATGCCCCGCTCTTGTCACTACGATAACCTTCCCCTCCTGTCGCCGCGCTTCCTTGACGCATTTGATGACTTCCTGCGTGCGTCCCGAATAGCTGAATGCAATTGCCAGATCATGCGGACCCATATTCTTGGCCGCCACCAGCTGCATATGCCAGTCATCGCTCGTGTTGCAGTGAAGATTTGCGCGTATCAGTTTGTAATGCAGATCACGTGCCGAAAGCAGCGAGCTCCCCATGCCAAACAGATTGATCGTATCAGCATCGGTCATGAGGTCGACGCAGGCGTCTATCACTGTCGGATCGTTGAGCTTCTCTGTGATGGCGAGCGATTCCATGTTGCGATGCGTGACCTTGAACATCGTCTGCTTCGTGGAAACGCCCTTCTTGATATCCTCAATCGTGGTGCGCTCTGAATCGCGCAGAGTTGCCAGCTCATAGACGAGCTGGCGTTGAAACTCCTTGTATCCCCCTATATCCATGCTCCGGCAGAGCCTGGATATAGTGGAGGGCGAGACAAATGTCATTGAGGCCAGCTCATGGATTGTTACACCCACGACGCGCTCGGGATCCTTCAGGACGAAGTCAATGACATCCCTCTCGCTTGTGCTCACGTAGTCCCTATTCTCTTTTAAAAGAACAAGAAGGCTTTTAGGCTCCATATGCCTCTCCTTCGCCCATAGTTGTACCGGTATGGAATTCTTATGTCATGCATTATCGCATATTACGAAATTTTATTTCAGTTATTGGCGTTTTTTGATTCCAGACGGTTGCTACAGCGTCACAAACGGTGGACGTCTGCCATGTTTTATTTCACTGCCATCACGACTCGCTGGAAAAGATATCGCTGGAAACGAAGTCCATAGTTTCCTGCAATCTACCCTCATGAACTGCAGTTTCTTGGTTCTTCAGCTGCGGCAGGGCATGCCTGTCCCCCGTTCTTCGAAGGCATGCGGAGACATGCGTGCAAATGGCTCAAACCCGTTCCGGGACAATTTGAAGCCGCCATGCAAGCTGATTATTCTGTGTCTCGTGAAGAACCTGAAACCGAATGCATGGGAGGCATCAATGGATAATTCGGCGGAAGAGATTACGTTTGGGCTCATTGCCTACTCCGGCCAGGCGAGAAGCGCAGCCTATGATGCATTGGAGAAGGCCAAGGCAGGAAAATTCGATGAGGCCGCAGAGCTGATGAAGACAGCCGAGGAGGCACAGCTGCAGGCCCATAACATCCAGACTGAACTCCTTACCAAAGAAGCGCAGGGCAAGCATACCGCTGTCGATGTGCTGCTGGTGCATGCTCAGGACCATCTCATGACTTCGATTCTCGCTGTCGAGCTCATCCAGCAGATCATCGAACTCTATCAGAGGCTTGCAGAGAAATGATTTCCCATATCTTGCGGCCTGGCATGAAAGACAGGGAGCCCCAGCAATGATTGACCTCACCAAGCTTGCGACTGAACAGAGGAATCCGGCGACGATGAATCTTGACACGTTCACGCCGCTCCAGATTGCAGAATCCATGAACCGAGAGGACCAGCATGCAGTCGAGGCAGTGCGTGCAGTTCTGCCTCAAGTGGCAACCGCCATTTCATGGGCAGCAGACGCCCTATCCTGTGGAGGCAGGATTATCTATCTGGGGGCAGGAACGAGCGGCAGGCTTGGTGTCCTCGACGCTGTCGAATGTCCACCGACTTTCGGCGTCTCCTACGACACGGTCGTGGGGCTGATAGCCGGAGGCGATCACGCCTTTGTGAAGGCCGAGGAAGGAGCAGAAGACCGCGCCGAAGGAGGCGAGGAAGACCTGCGGGCCCACAGTCTTGTCAAAGATGACCTCGTTATCGGCTTAGCCGCCTCAGGACGTACCCCCTATGTTCTCGGCGGACTACGCTATGCCTCATCTGTCGGCTCCCGCACGGTAGCCATTGCCTGCAACAGGGGATCTGAGATCGGCGCTGTCGCCGACCTTGCAATCGAGCCCGCAACCGGTCCGGAGGTGCTTTCAGGATCCACAAGGCTCAAGGCCGGAACCGCTCAGAAGCTCATCCTGAACATGATTTCCACTGGTGCCATGACCGGCATCGGCAAGGTCTATGAAAACCTTATGGTCGACGTGAAGCAGAGCAACGAGAAGCTTGTCACCCGTGCCCAGAACATCGTTATGGAAGCATGCGGCTGCAGCCGCGAGCAGGCAGAAAAGGCACTCGGCAGCGCAGGCGGCAGCGTCAAGCTCGCAATCGTCATGCTTCTTCTGGGCTGTAGCGCTGAAGAGGCAGGATCGGCGCTCAGCAAAGCGCATGGTCATGTCAGGCAGGCAGTTGGCAGGGCCTAGAGAACGTCACGGGCAGCTGCCAGTCAATGGCAGCGTATCCCTCCACCGTCTTCAGCGCCAGGAAAGCCTCGAGCTCTCCTGGCATTTTGCTATGGAAGTTCCTTCTGAACGATGCAACCAGCGCTGCCAGACGGTATCTTTGAATTCGACATCCAGAGCCTTGCCATCGGCTGGTGCGAGAAGAGCAGTCCGGACGGCCTGCCTCTCGTCTCCCTGCGCTCGAAGGGAGGGCCCTTCTCTGCCGTGGACCTCGGCATCGTCCGTCTCCACTTCGAGATCGGAGCCGCAGCGGCAGGAGGGCGCTTCGCCTGGGAGGACGGCTGGACAAGCTTCCTTCCAGAATATGGCCTCTGATGCCTTTATCTTCTGCAGGAGAAAGTGGGAAGGCACTTGCTCCTCTTCCTCCCTCCCGCTGCAGGGATATGCTTGAGATGATGGCCCCAGACCCACAGGAAAGGTTGCCATGCCAGAACCCAAAGACATACGTCTCGTCGTCGGCCTCGGAAACCCGGGCGCCGAATACGAGAAGACCCGCCATAACGCCGGCTATGCCACGATCGATGTGCTCGCAGAACATGCGGGAACACGCTACTGGAAGAGCCAGGCAGGCATGATGGTGGCAGAGACGAAGATTGCCGGGAAGGACGTCTTCCTTGCGCGTCCCCAGACCTTCATGAACGAGGTCGGAGGACCTATCTCGAAGCTCGTGAGACAGCTCAAGATCGCACCGGAGGAGCTCCTTGTCGTGCACGACGATGTCGATGTGCCGGACACGAAGCTCGTTCTCAAGTTCGGCGGCGGCCACGACGGACACAATGGCCTGCGCTCCATCATCCAGAAGATGGGGAGCCGAGACTTCTGCCGTCTGCGCTTCGGCGTGGGCAGGCCTCCCGGACGCATGAGCGTCGCCCAGTATGCGCTGCGCCCCTTGAAGGGCACCCAGCTCGTGTCGTTCGAGATCGAGGCACAGGACGCTGCAGACATCGTTGAGCGCGTGATCCAGAAGGGCTTTGCAGCAGAGTCCACACGGCTTGGATGAAGTCCCCAGGATTGATGCCATGCTCTGCATATATGGCACCGATTGCTGCAAATCATGCAGAAGACATGCTTATCTGACCGCTACAATGGGCATGTTGGTGAATTGATGGGACGGCCCAAGGGAAGAGGCCCAGACCATCCTATGGACGTTTTTGGAGAGGAGTTCATCAATGTACAAGATCCTCGAAAAGACGCAGTTCTCCGAGAAGGTGTTCAAGTTCCGCATCGAGGCACCGCAGATGGCAAAGCATGCACATGCTGGCCAGTTCCTGATGGTGCGCGCCAACGAGACGGGCGAGCGTGTCCCGTTCACGTTCGCGGACTGGAACCCCGAAGAGGGCTGGGTCGAGTTCATCTTCATGGTGGTCGGCAAGACCACGAAGATGCTCTCCACCTATGAGGCTGGAGATTCGCTGGAGGATGTCACGGGTCCGCTCGGCCAGCCGAGCGAGTTCGGCGATGGAAAATGGGGTGTCATCGGCGGAGGCGTTGGCCTCGCTATCGCATTCCCGATTGCCCGCAAGCTCGTCAAGGAGGGCAAGGACGTCCATGCAATCATGGGTGCCCGCACGAAGGAACTGCTCCTGCTCGAGGACCAGTTCCGCTCCATCCTGCCGGATGACCACATCCACATCACGACGGATGACGGCTCCTACGGCGAGAAAGGTGTCGTCACGGCACCGGAGGAGCGCCTGCTCGAGGCTGGCCAGATCGACCACATCTTCTGCGTCGGTCCTGTGCCGATGATGAAGTTCGCAACGCTCACGGCTGTAAAGCATGACTGCCCGATCACCGCATCGCTGAACCCGATCATGGTCGACGGCACCGGCATGTGCGGCTGCTGCCGCGTCGAGGTCGGCGGCGAGACGAAGTTCGCCTGCGTCGACGGTCCCGATTTCGATGCCTCCAAGGTCAACTGGAACGACCTGCGCGCACGCCAGGCTGCATACCGTACCGAGGAAGGCCAGGCACTTCACGCCTATGAGGAGGCGATCTGCGCATGCCACAGGTAAATGGCCGCTATATCCCTGATATGAAGTCTCCGCGCACGCCTGCCAACGAGGAGGATCCCGTCGAGCGCGCAAAGGACTTCCGTCCTGTCGACAAGGGCTTCACGAAGGAGATGGCTCTCGCCGAGGCCAACCGCTGCCTCGACTGCAAGAAGCCGTTCTGTGTCGATGGCTGCCCGGTCAACATCAACATCCCTGCCTTCATCGAAGCCATCCGCAACGAGGAGTTCGGCCGTGGCCTCGACATCATCCACGAGCAGTCCATGCTCCCTGCCATCTGCGGCCGCGTCTGCCCGCAGGAGAACCAGTGCGAGGGCAAGTGCATCCGTGGCAAGAAGGGCGAGCCTGTTGCTATCGGCCAGCTCGAGCGCTTCCTGGGCGACCAGCCTGAGCTCGCTTCCGAGCCGAAGATGGCTCCGAAGAACGGCAAGAAGGTCGCTGTCATCGGTGCTGGTCCTTCCGGCATCACCTGCGCCGGCGAGCTTGCCCGCAACGGCTTCGATGTCACCGTCTTCGAGGCCTTCTTCACGGGCGGCGGCGTCCTTGCCTACGGCATCCCTGAGTTCCGTCTGCCCAAGGCAGTCGTGAAGCGCGAGATCGACGGCCTCGAGAAGCTCGGCGTCAAGTTCGAGTACAACGCTGTCGTCGGCCGCATCACCGATGCTGACGAGCTCTTCGCACAGGGCTTCGACGCCCTCTACATCGCGACGGGCGCAGGCCTGCCGAAGATGCTCAACATCCCGGGCGAGAACCTGCCGAACGTCTTCTTCGCGAACGAGTACCTCACGCGTGTCAACCTCATGAAGGCCAACCGCTTCCCCGAGTACGACACGCCGACCAAGCGCGCAAAGAACGTCGTCGTCTTCGGCGGCGGCAATGTCGCAATGGACTCCGTCCGTACGGCACTGCGCCTGGGCGCCGAGACGGTCACGCTCTGCTACCGCCGTACCGAGGCTGAGATGCCTGCCCGTCGCGCTGAGGTCGAGCATGCAAAGGCCGAGGGCGTCAAGATCCACGAGCTCGCCTCTCCTATCGAGTTCGTCGCCGGCGAGGATGGCGCTGTGTGCGCCGTCAAGGTCCAGAACATGAAGCTCGGCGAGCCCGATGCTTCCGGCAGGCGCCGTCCTGTCCCCATCGAGGGCTCCATCGACGAGCTGCCGTGCGATCTGGGCATCTCTGCCATCGGCACGAACGCAAACCCGATCGCCAAGCTCATCGGCCCCGAGAAGATCAACAAGTGGGGCTACATCGTCGCCGACGAGGCTACGGGCCAGACGTCCGATCCTCGCATCTGGGCTGGCGGCGACATCGTGACCGGCGCTGCTACCGTCATCCTTGCTATGGGTGCCGGCAAGTCTGCAGCAGCTGACATCACGAAGAAGCTTGCACCGCTTGCCGAGTAAGGCAGACGCACAAGCAAAAAGCACCTCAGGGAGGCCGCCTTCGGGCGGCCTCCTTTTCTCTTACTGCGTGCTGGCAGCTGCTGCCCCTTCCGCGCCCGCAGAGGGCACCGAGGCAGTGCCGAGGCCGAGCCTGCCCAAGGCTGCACGCATGCCGGCCCGCTCTTCTGCCTCCACCTTCTCGCTCGGGTCGAGCGGCTCGAGCAGGATCCTTCCATCCTCATACTCGCGGAGGCGATAGCGGGCAAACTTTGCCTCAGGCACGATGAGGCGACCCATAAGGTCGCGGGCAATGGTCGTATCCCTGATAGCATCCATGGAAAGCTCCTTTCTTGAGGACAAGCATAGGGAAAAGACCCATCTTGCAGCAACTCAGAGCAGGCAGGCGCGCACGCATCCTCGCCCATTGCGCACGGGAATCTCTTGGCAGAAGATGGAGCAGATGCAAAGGAGGCCAGCGTGGCTACGTTTGTGACAGACAATCTCTCGCTCAGGGAGATTGCAGCATCGGGCCAGGTCTTCACCTGGCATGAGCTTGAGCGTGGGCGCACAGATGCCCGCTGTCTCATCTCCTCCGGCACGAAGCGCTGCATTGCCTCGCAGAAGGGATCGATGCTCACGATCCTCACGCCTTCAGGCGCGAACCCTGCGCCATCCGCGCTTGCATACTGGAAGCACTACCTTGCGCTCGACCAAGACTATGGAGCAATCCTCCAGAGCCTTCCGCTCACAGATGAGCAGCTGAGCCTCTGCTCAGGCATCCGCGTGCTTTCCCAGGACTGGTGGGATACCGCGGTCTCGTTCATGATCTCCCAGAACTCGAACATCCCGCGCATCCAGCATGCGGTGGACATGCTCATGGACGCAGCGCATGGCACGATTCCGCGTCCCCGCCAGCTTGCGAAGATTCTGGCCGACGAATCCTATGCGAAGGGCCTGAAGCTCGGCTACCGTCTCCCCTACCTCGAAGCGCTGACACGTGCGTCCATCCATTGGCACCCCGCCTGTCTCGACGATTCGAGCGCCACGCTCGAGGATGAGATGGCTGAGCTCGAGAGCATCCCCGGCATCGGCCCCAAGGTCGCAAGCTGCATCTGCCTCTATGGGCTGGGATACCTCGAAGCGGTGCCGAGGGATACCTGGATCAAGAAGGCAGAGGAGCGCTACAGCATCGAATGGGACCCCGCATACGGCGGAATACAGCAGCAGTACATCTTTGCCTGGATGAGAAAGACGGCACAGGCAGAGAAGGAACAGAAATAGCTCCCAGAGCTTCTGAGAGCCCGTTTCAGGCTATGCCAGAGGCGGCATTGGCTTCCAGTCCTTGTCATGCAGAATCGTCTTGGAATCCTTGTAGCCAGCCCAGAGCCTCGCCCAGCTCGAGGAGAAGTGGCCTCTGTCCACAAGTCCCAGGCGGATGAGCTCCTTTGCAAAGTTGAGGAGCGTGCCCAATGCATAGCCCACGGGGCTGTAGTCCCCATAGAGCTGGAAGTAGCGGGCAAGATAGCCCCTATTCCTCGTGATGTAGTAGCGCGTCATGTCGCTTGTCGAGTTGAGCTGGCGGACGGATCCGATGCTCTGGTTCTGCACCTCGCGCTCGCGCTTCACGACGTAGTCCGGCACCAAGGCCACGGTCGTCACCTTGCTTGCAAGATAGCCATAGAGCGCATCGTCGAGATAGATGAAGAAGCGCTCATCCGGAAGGCCAATCTTTGAGACGACCTCACGGCTGAAGCAGCCTCCCTCGAAGCAGAGCGCATTGCACTCCTTGTACTCCTCTCCCGGCTTCCAGCCTGAAGGAGAGAAGGGGTTGTAGATAGCAAGAGCGGTATTGAAGCGGTACTGCCAAAAGAAGTGGCCACCGTCTGCATCGTAGCGCTGTCCCTGGATGGCGCCAAAGCGCTTGGACCATTTGCCCAGGGCTGTCACCGCATCGGGAAGGACGCTCACATCGTCGTCCATGACCCAGAACCAGGAAGCGCCTAAGGCATAGGCCTTGCCGACACCGCGGGAGAAGCCACCCGAACCGCCGATGTTCTCTGTCTGCGGGAAGTAGACGACACGCGCCGTGCCACCCTCTTCATCAGGCTCTGTCGTACCCCAGAGCTCCGTGCACTCCTGCCCGAACTGCTTCACGATGCCAGAGGTGCGTTCCGAGTTCTCATTGTCCACGACGACGATGCGCCAGGGGGCTTCGGTGAGCTTCAGGATGGAGGCAAAGAGCCGCTCGAGCAGCTCCTGACGCTTGTATGTGACGATCACCATTGCAAGGCGCTCCATGCAGATACCCAACTCCTCAGCTCCTGTCATCTGTCAGCCCATTATACGCCGGAGCTGCATTCAGGAAGAAGGCCTGCCCTCTGGGAGCTGAGCATCCATAAGCCTGCACGTGCAAGGCGTATCATGAGTGCATCTGTCGCCTTCTTGAGGAGGATGCATGCATCACAAGGTTTCTGTCATCGTGCCGAGCATGAATGTCGAGCGCACGCTTGATGCGGCACTCTCCTCGATCGAGCGCCAGACCTATCCCGACATCGAGATCCTGGCGCTGAATGACGGCTCGACCGATGGCACTCTCGCCGTCATGCAGGCCCATGCAGCAAGAGACCCCCGGATCAGGGTCATAGACAAGCAGAATGAAGGCTACGGCGCAACATGCAACCGCGGCATCGATATGGCCGAAGGCGACTACATCGCAATCGTCGAGCCCGACGATTGGATCGAGCCTGCGTTCTTTGCAGACCTTCTTGCCCTTGCAGACACCCTCGAGAGCCACGTCGATGTGATCAAGTCAGCCTACTGGCGCGTCTTCGACCAAGACCCCGAACACACGATGAAGGTGCCCTGCGCCTACAAGGGACGCGTGCATCCCAGGCATCAGCCCTTCGCTATCGCAGAGGCACCGGAGCTTCTGCTCCACCACCCTGCCATCTGGTCTGCGCTCTACCGGAAGGAATGGCTCGACGAGAAGCGGATTCGGTTCATGGAGATACCGGGTGCCGGCTGGGCAGACAACCCCTTCCTGATCGAGACGCTCTGCCAGACGCCGAGCATCGCGTATATCGACAGGTGCTACTACTGCTACCGCGAGGACACGACGAACGAGAGCCTTGCCTTCGCAAAGAAGCATCCGCTCCTTCTCATGGAGCGCTGGAACGATATGGAAGACATCATCGACCGTCTCGATATCGAAGATGAATCTGTGCTCTTTGCCCAGACGAAGCGCTGCCTCACCTATGCCGGCATCACCGTCGAAGCTATGGGCATGGACTATCCCGGCGTCGAGGATGCGCTGCTGCGCTCCTTCCTGAGGCTCGACCCTGCCATAGCGCTCGGCGACAGGCACATCTCCCCTTCCGCCAAGCGCCTCTTCTGCCGCGTTCTGGGGCTTTCCGACGAAGGCATCTCGAACGCTGCCTACATCCCCGAGCTCATCTCGGAAGCCTGGCACCGTCTCATCACCTGCGGCCCCGCCTATACCTTCCGCTCTGCCACGGACTTCCTCCATCACACGGACGCAAGAGATGGAAGCAGAGGATAGCCGCTTCACCATTTTGTAAAAACCGGACCGTATCGCCGCAGGTAAAAGGCGGTATAACCTAGGCAAGCGCAGAAAGCGTCAAGCAGCTGCCCCAAGCGGTGGCACGTCCGAGGAGGTTTGCCATGGGTCGCAGGCCAGTGAGGGTCGTCCAGTACGGTTGTGGAAAGATGGCAAAGTACACCATCCGCTATCTGCATGAGCATGGTGCACAGCTTGTCGGCGCCATCGACACGAACCCCAAGGTCATCGGCATGGATGCCGGAGACTTCGCAGGGCTGCCGGTGAAGCTCGGCGTCAAGATCTCCGACGACGCAGACGCAGTGCTCGACACCTGCGCTCCGGATATCGCAATCCTCACGCTCTTCAGCCTTGTCGACGATATCGAGCCGATGGCAGAGAAGTGCCTGTCCCGCGGCATCTCCGTCGTCACGACCTGCGAGGAGGCAACCTTCCCCTGGACCACGTCCTCTGCCTCCACGAACCGCCTCGACTCCATCGCAAAGTCCATGGGCGCCACGATGGTCGGTGCCGGCATGGAGGATGTCTTCTGGGTACGCATCGTCGGCCTTCTCGCCGGTGCTGTGAACCGCATCGACAAGATCGAGGGTTCGGTCTCCTACAATGTCGATGAGTACGGCATGGCACTCGCAAAGGCGCACGGCGTAGGACTCACCCCTGAGGAGTTCGAGCAGACGCTCGCACATCCTGCAGAGATCGTCCCGTCCTATGTCTGGAACTCCAACGAGGCGCTCGCCCAGGAGCTTGGCCTTACGATTTCCGAGGTCATCCAGGAGAATGTCCCCTATATCGCAGAGAAGGACACCTACTCGGACACGATGGGCGGCATCGTTCCCAAGGGCAAGGTCCTCGGCATGAACACGCGCGTCACGACCAAGACCTATCAGGGCATCGATATCGTGACGTCCCAGATCGGCAAGGTCTACGGTCCGGACGACGGCGACCTCTGCGACTGGAAGATCTCAGGCGAGCCTGACACCGTCTTCCATGTAGACAAGCCGGCTACCGTCGAGCACACCTGCGCCACGATTGTCCAGCGCATTCCGACCGTCCTTTCCGCTCCTTCCGGCTACCACACGGTCGACGAGCTCGAGCCGCTGCGCTACCAGACCGAGCCGATGATGATCGAAGAGGGACCGCTCTTCTAGGCACCGCCCCATAGCGTTAAGGCAAGCCGGGCCGCCTCCGTTTCTGGAGACGGCCCGGTTCCTGTCCCTGCACGGCTTGAGATGCCCTACTTCCTCTCTGCCGTCAGGACCTCCGCGAAGGAGTCCTCGAGGCAGGCAGGAATCTCGATGCCCATGTAGGCAAGCATGCCAGCCACGGCCTTCTTCGTGCCAGCCACGGCGTGCACGACCGTCTTGGGGCCCGTCACGACATCTCCTGCAGCAAACACCCCTTCGACTGTTGTCATCCCCTGCTCGTCGGTCTTGAGCGTTCCCGCCTCCGTCGCCTCGAGACCCTGTGTCGTGAGCAGGAGCTTGTTCTTCGGCACCTGGGAGACGCAGAAGATCGTCGTGTCGGACTCAGCCTGGATGCGCTCATCGCCCACGCCCACGCACCTGCCCTCCTCATCGAGGATGGACTTCCTGAAGACCGGCCCCTTGTCGTTCACAAGCTCGACGGACATGCCGTACTCGATCTCTGCCCCATCGAGCTCTGCAAGCTCGACCTCGTCGGAGTTTGCCGACACGCCATTCCAGTTGGAATAGAGCGTGACCTGGCGGGCGCCACGGCGCAGTGCCGTACGCGCGACATCCATTGCGACATTGCCGACACCGATGACAGAGACACGCGGCCCCACTTCGCACGATGCCGGGTTCACGAGATAGTCGATACCGAAATAGACATTGCCACGCGCCTGGCCCTGGATGCCAAGCGTACGGGCCCTCCAGGCGCCGGTGCCGACGAAGACGGTGTCATACCCATCACGCAGAAGATCGTCGATCTTGAGGGCGCCGCCAATCGTCGTGGCCGTGCGCATCTTCACGCCGAGCGAGAGGAGAAGCTCCCTCATGGCCTCGACAGAGCGCTTCGGAAGACGGAACTCAGGGATGCCATACTCGAGAAGGCCACCGATGGCAGGCTTCTGCTCGAACATCGTGACATCGCATCCTGCAAGAGAGAGCCAGACAGCAGCTGCAATGCCGGCAGGGCCGGAGCCGATGATTGCGCAGTGCTTTCCGGTATCCGATGCCTTCATGTCAGCGATGAGGGACAGATCGCGCTCGAGGTAGGACTCAGAGACGTAGTTCTCGATCGAAGAGAAGTGGACCGGGATGTCCTTCCTTCCCCTGATGCAGTGCCCCTCGCACTGCGAGCTGTGATTGCAGACGATGGAGCAGACGACGCTCAGAGGATTGTTGAGGAAAAGCATCGTGCCTGCTTCCTCGAGCTTGCGGTCCTTGAAGAGCGCGATTGCCTGAGGGATGGCAGTGTGTATAGGACAGCCTTCGCGGCAGAGCGGACGCCTGCACTGCAGGCAGCGGTTTGCTTCATCGACGATACGGAGTGCCATGGATATCTCTTTCCTCTCACTTCTAACATGCTAGTTTTAGCATAAACCAAACTCCGTAAACGGAATAGCCTGTTCCGCAAACGGTAGATGGAGCATATCGCTTATTGATGCCGCGCTCTGTCATGCTACCTATATTCCCTGCATACATGAGGACTTTGAAGGCATATCCTCCCTATCAGCGCCACCATTGGCACCCATGCATCCCCTTTACATTGCTGCCTTCTTACTCTCATTTTTCTGGCATGCCAGTTATAGACACATGGAAGGAGGGCCACCTGGTCTCCCAGATAGCCCTCCCGAAGCTCGGATCTCAAAGAAGCGGATTGCGCTTACTCCTCGTCGTCCCTGCTCTTGCGGCGCAGGTGCGCACCCATTGCCATGAGGGCAGCGGACACTGCGGCCATGAAGCCGACCGGAGCCTATGCATTGGTGTCAGACGTATCCGGCACCTTTGCGGTCTCGACCTTTGCCTGTTCAGGCTCGGCCTTCGGCGTCTCAGGCTTCTGCGGCTCCGGCGTAGCCGGTGCCTCAGTGACCGTCAACGTACCCGGGTGCTTCACAACCTTGTAGTTCTTCTCCTGGGCTGTACCGGTCCAAGCAAGATTGAAGGCGTTGCCCGAGAAGCCGACTTCGGTCTGAGAGCCGGTTACCTGAAGGTCAACGGTCTCCCCATTCTGCAGGCCGTCCACATGGGCGTCCTTGCTGTCAGCCAGAGGCGTGCCGTCGCAGGCCTTCGTTGCGCTGGGCGTGTAGACATCCAGCGTAGCCTGGTTGATCTTGTAGGTGCGGGTAACCGAGCCGGAGAGGTTGTTCTGGCCCGCAATGGTCACCGTGGCCGTGCCCGCATCAGTAACATCCTCAGAATGGGTGATGGGGGTAGTCAGAAGGATCGACTGCATCTTCGCTCTTCGTGAAGCTGACCGTGACCGGCTGCTTCTGCTCGAGGCCATTGTAGGTCGTGCCCTCAGGCTGGCTCACCGCGAAGGTATCGGCATCAGCGATGTCGCCTGCCGTAGCTTCAAGCTCGCCGACGCTCTTGGAGACAGTGCAGTTGCTCTCCTTGGCCGTCTGGTCGAAGGTGAGCGTGTAGGCGTTATCAGACTTGCCAACCTCGGTCTGGCTGCCGGTGGCCATGAAGGTCGCGGTCTCGGGTTGACGAAGCCGGTGATGGTGCCCTGGGCAGTGAGCGGCGTGCCATCGTAGGACTTCGAGTCGCTCGGCGTCGTGACCGTCAGAGTGGCAGGCGTGATCTGGTAGGTCTGCGCCACGGTACCAGAGTAGTTGCCGGTGCCGTTGACGGTGACCGTGACGGTGCCGACGTTGGTGGTGTCCTCGCTGTAGGAGAGCGTGTAGTCGGTGCCGAGCTCGAGGTCCTTGCCTGTCGCTGCGTCGTGGACCGTGACCTCGTCCTTCTGGGAGAGACCGTTGCAGACGACGTCGGCAGGATTGCTGATGGTGAAGCGCTTGGCGTCAGGATTCGTCGGATCGTTCGGATCCGGCGTGTCGGGGTTGATCTCGGTGGCGTTGATGGCCAGCGCGCCGCTCTCGTACGTCACGCTGTAGTTGTCCTGACTCTCGGCGCCGGACGGAGTGATGGCATAGGTGTCCTTGGCCTCGCCCGCCTTGCGGGTCAGGCTGTAGCTGATGAGCGACTCGGACTCGTTGTTAACAAAACCAGAGACCATGGCCTTGAAGGCAGGATCCTTCTCGCCGTAGTTCTTGGAGGCATCCGCCGCCTTGAACGGGATTTGCTCTCATCCTGAGGCACGAGAGTCAGCTGAAGAGTTGAGATCCCAGCGTCGTGGTATGGCGGGAGATCCAGGAGATGATCCTGCCTTCGCCCATGGCAAGATCGACGTCCTTGCGGCGGATCGGCATGAGCATCGCACGGACAACACCCGACCAGGGGGCTGCCTCCGATGCTATCTTCTGCGTCTTGTCGCTTGTGATGATCCGCTCGACGTGCGCCCGCTTCTCGTCCTCCGAGAGGTCGCAGGCAGGGCTGCACATGCTGACAATCGTGGTGATGACATTCGTGACATAGCGGCGCTGGAGCATCCTGCGCGTCTGGGAGTCCTCGTCCATGCCCCAATGGGCAAAGAGGTTGTCCAGAAGATCCTGCTCGTGCTCGTCCGTCCAGCAATGGGAGAGGTCCCAGGCAAGCGAGGCGGAGAGGCAGAAGTCGCCGGCATTGTAGATGGCATCGCGCACATAGGCGACACCATGCGCATCCATAAGGAATGCTGCCATGAATGCCGTTCCCCCGTCGGAGGCAAACTTGGCACCCGACTTGCGCACCCGGTCCATGCGGAAGAGCTTGCCGCACGGGAACGGCAGAAGCCCGGCATCGAAGTACTTCCATGCCTCTGCATGGAAGGCATCGTCGTCTGCATATACATAAGGAGAGGGGCCATCCGCTGCCACCTGGCGCGCATTGTTCGCGACTGCCGCCATGGCCAGATCGAGCGATCCCTCTTCTGCCACCTCGTAGAGCTCTTCGAGCGTACGTGGCGCGAGTGTATCTGTTGCATCCATGAGGAAGGCGTAGGTACCTTCGGCACGCTCGAGACCCAGGTTGAAGCAGTCAGAGGCGCTCTCGGAATCGATATGGAGGCACTCGAGCATCGCATCGCGCTCTTCTGCGGTAGCGAGCATGCGCTTCGTCTCGTCGGTGGACACAGCATCGACGACGAGCACCTGAAGGCCCCTCTGGGTCTGGACGGCCAGGCAGTTAAGGGCACGGTTCAGGGTAGCGGCAGCATCATGCGCCCGCACGATGACGGTCACCGAGGGGTGTCTGTGGCCATACCCTGCCATTTCGCTTTTTCCTGCCCTTTCTGCCGATGCCAGGTGGAGGCAGATATGCTGCCCCCCAGCAATTTGAAACACTACCAGTTTCTCTTTCCCTACCCGTGACGGCCAAAGCGGCCCTACGCAATACGTACAGAACGTTCAACACACCTACATTTTTCGAAGCGGCTTAACCGTCCACAGGCAAAGAGGTACCAAATGCCGGAAATATGCAAGTTTTTATGCAGGAAAGGATCGCATGGCCGCAAGTTGCGTGATGCGTAGCGGCAAAGACAGAGGCCATCCGCCCGAAGGCAGATGGCCTCTGATGGAGTGCCTCTGGAAGAGCTGCTAGGCAACGACGTAGAGCCCGAGCACGATGTTGAGCTGCGCCGCATCGATCGTGCTTCCGGCATCGCCTGCATAGATCGGATAGGCTGCAGGGGCGGCGATGGCAGCATCGATGCCGGATGCCGCAAGCTCCTTGTAGTAATCATCGACCTTGCGGTTCGAGAGGTCGGATGTGGCAGCCTTGCGCATATCGGTCAGGGCAGAGTCCGCTCCGCTCTCAGCATAGGCGGTAAGTGCAGACCAGAAGCTCTCCTGGCAGACGAAGACATGGTCGAAGGCAATGCCTGATGCCGTCGATACCGGTACGACGCAGGCAGCGCCGCCCGACTGTGCGATGAGGGCAGAGAGCGTGAGCGTGCCCGCCTCGGTCGTGACGGAGAGGTCGAGCGGAAGCTCTGCCACCGTGGCCTTTCCTGTCGTGTCGTCGAGCGCAACGATACGGGCATCCACGAGCGTCGCTCCGTCTTCTCCTGTCGTCAGATAGAGCGAGGTCGTGAAGTCGTCAGCAGACTTCGTGGCGCCTGCCACCGCAGCGGGCGTCTCCTGCTCGTCCACGGCATCCTCGAGCGTCGAGTCATTGTACGTGGAGTAGCTGTAGGCCTTGTTCCAGAACATCGAAAGGGATATGAAGAGGGCAGCAAAGACCACTACGACAACGACCGCCGAGACGACGGTACGCGTATGGCTGGGCTGTGGTACATCGGTACGTTCAAACCTCTCGCGCTGTCTGGCCATGAGAACCCCTTTCGTACATCAGGCGTGCCGCGGCACCTGCTAGATAACGATACCAAGCATGGCTGCAAGAAGGCCAAGGGCGACGCCCGCCACGTAGATGAATGCAGCAATGGCTATATTCTGCCTCATATTGGCATTCGTGCGGAAGAGAACAAGCAAGCCGACGCCGCCAGCGGAGAGAAGCCCGGCAAGCATCGCAGGGGTAGAGAGCGTCCCATCGAGGAAGAGCTCCGAGATTGTGACGGAGGCGCCGCAGTTCGGAATCATGCCGACAAGGGCAGAGAGGAAGATGGCACGCACCGGATGGTCCGCAAGGATCTGTGCCAGAGCATCGGAACCCACGCCTTCAATCATGAGGCCGAAGAGGAATGTGATGAGGAAGATGAAGGCCGTCACCTGCGCGGTATGGATGAGCGCCGAGCGGGCGATGTGCCAGAGCCTGCCATGGTGCCCGTCCTCGTGATGGTGGTGATGGTGCTCATGTACGGGAGCATCAGATGACTCTTCCTCCTCGCACTCGTCGCATTCGCAGTGCTCTCGCTCGCACAGCTCATGGATATGTGCATGGCCATCCCCTGCGCGGTGCAGGAGACGGAGCACGGTATCCACCGCAAAGCCCAGAACCATGCCGCAGACGATCTTGATCAGAACGATTGCAAGCATGCGGGCCGGCGCCTCCTGGTGGGCCAGAAATACCGGCAGCATCTCATCGGAGGTGGCAAGGATGACAGCGACAAGCGTGCCTGCCGTGACGACGCGGCCCGCATAGAGCGTTGCGGCCATGGCAGAGAGCCCGCACTGCGGAAGGGCACCCAGAAGGGCTCCGACGGCAGGGCCGGCCTTGCCCGCCTCGCGCACGACCTTCTCCGTCTTTCCGGCCGCTCCATGCTCGAGCGCTTCCATTGCAAGATAGGTAAGGAAAAGGAAGGGCACGAGCTCGAGCGTGTCCCAGAAAGAGTCTATGAGTACATCGAGAAAGAAATCCACGTGTTCTACCTCCAGAGAGCAAGCGTGCCTGGCATGTAGGCGACGTCTGCGAATGTGAGTCCTTGCGCAGGTGCTGTGGGGCCCGCAGCACGTCTGTCGTGGGCGGAAAGCGCCTCTTCCACCCAGGAAGCAGGTCTGTGGCCCCGTCCAACCTCGACGAGCGTGCCGACGATGATGCGCACCATGTTGTGGAGGAACGCATTTCCCGTAACCTCGACGATTACAAGCTCCTCTCCTGCCTCCATAACGCGCCGGCAATGGATGGACGTGAGGCACCTTGAGGTCGAAAGGCCCTGCTCATGCAGAAGCTCGGCCGAGTCTGCCTTGCAGAAGCTCATGAACTCATGTTCGCCGACGAGAGCCTGCGCCGCTTCATCCATTGCCTCGGCGTCGATCTCGGACCTCACCCACCAGGCATGGTCCCAGGCAAGGACCGGGCGTGCATTCCCGTCTGCGATGCGGTAGCGGTAGGTGCGCGACTGGGCATCGAAGCGCGCCGAGAAGCCCGCGGGAGCGCGGTAGAGCCCTCTGATGGATATGTCATCAGGCGTCAGCGCAGAGAGGCCACGGGCGAGCCTCCGGCCCTCGAGAGAGCACTCCTCAGGCGTCACAGGGAGGCTCACATGCTGCGCGAGGGCGTGCACCCCAGCATCGGTCCTGCCAGCGCAGGAGAGCTCCACAGGACGCCTCAGATAGGTCGAGAGGGCATGCTCCATCTCGCCTTCGACGCTCCGCTTGCCGGGCTGTGCTGCATAGCCGACAAAGCCCGCTCCGCGGTAGCCGATCTTCACGACAAGCGTCGCTCCCTCTGCCTTGTCCATTTCCTGGCTCACCAACATGCAATCCTTCCGAGCGTCAAATCCCTTGTTCGTATCCGAGACACCCTATCTGAGCTGCTGCTCATATATTCACAGGTCCCTGTGCATTGCCGCTTCATACTAGCATATGCCTGTATCTATGCAACATATTCCCAGTCTCGCAGTAGCATTTCCCCGCATGGACACAACTCCTCTATAACAGAAGAGAGGCCCTGGTTTCCCAGGACCTCTCTCACATGTGCTCCTATGCAGCAGATGCTACTCTGCAGGGGTCTCCTCGGCGGCAGCCTCAGCAGGTGCCTCCTCGGCCTCTGCCGGCTTCTCAGCCTCGGCAGCAGCGACCGGCTTGACGGAGTCGGCCTTCTTGGCCTTCGGCTGGACCGGCTCGGTGACAAGCTCGATGATGACGATCTCGGCGTTGTCGCCCTTGCGGCGGCCAAGCTTCATGATACGGGTGTAGCCGCCGTTGCGGCCTTCCCACATGCCCTGTGCGGCTTTCTCGAAGACCTCGCGGACGAGCTCCTTGTCGCCGAGCTTCGCGATAGCGAGACGGCGGGAGTGCAGATCGCCCTTCTTGGCCCAGGTGATGACACGGTCAACGTCCGTGCGGATGGCCTTGGCACGCGGCTGCGTGGTCTTGATGCGGTCATTGGCAAGCAGAGCGCTGGTGAGGCTCTTCTTCATGGCCTTGGTATGGCTCGCATCAGTTCCGAGCTTCATGCCATGCTTCTTGTTGTGTCTCATGGTCTTATTGCTCCTATTGAAGACGCGGCGTCTTTAAGGCTTGAGTCCGAGCCCCATGGACTCGAGCTTGTCCTTGACTTCCTCGATGGACTTGACGCCGAAGTTGCGGATGTTCAGAAGATCGTTCTCGGAGAACTCGACGAGCTGGCGGACCGAGTGGATGCCAGCACGCTTCAGGCAATTGTAGGAACGGACGGAGAGGTCCATGTCCTCAATCTTCTTGTCGAGCTCCGTATTGTCGTCTTCAGTGTTGACTGCGAAGATGGAGGTGTCCTCCTGCGGCTCTGCCTCCTCAGCCAGACCCATGAAGGCGCTCATGTGCTGGTTGATGATGTTCGCGGCCTCGACGACAGCATCGCGCGGCGTGACGGAGCCATCGGTCTCAACCTCGAGGATGAGACGGTCATAGTCCGTACGCTGGCCGACACGGCACGGCTCGACGACCTTGGCGCAGCGGCGCACCGGCGAATAGAGCGAGTCGACGTGGATGATTCCGATAGGATCATCGTCACGCTCGTTGTCCTCGCCGGAGACATAGCCACGGCCGCACCCGATGCGCATCTGCATGGTGAGGTGTGCGCCCTCGCCGAGCGTGCAGATGACATGGTCGGGATTGACGAGCTCGAACTCAGCGGGAACCTTGAAGTCGCCGCCCGTGACGGTCATGGGACCGTCGACGGAGATGGTTGCCGTGCCCTTGTCGCCCGTGTCCATGGAGCGGAACACAAGGCCCTTCACATTCAGAACGATATCGGTGACGTCCTCATAGACGCCCTCGACAGTCGTGAACTCGTGCTGCACCCCATCGATCTGGATGGCCTCGACGGCTGCGCCCTCGAGGGAGGAGAGCAGCACGCGGCGCAGGGAGTTGCCAAGCGTATCGCCGTAGCCACGCTCGAGCGGCTCGGCGGTCACGCGTGCGACCCTGTCGTTGACCTCTTCTACCGACACATTCGGCCGGATGAATTCGGACATGTAAACCTCCAACCGTTCCTGTTACTTGGAGTAGAGCTCGACGATCAGCTGTGCGTCGATGTCAAGATCGATCTGATCGCGCGTCGGGAGCTGGAGCACGGTGCCCTGAAGCTTCTCGATGTCGACCTCAAGCCAGGAGGGAACGACCATATGCTCGGAGGAGATGAGGGACTCCTTGATCGGGAGGAGCTCCTTTGCCTTCGGAGCGACAGCGACGACGTCGCCGGCCTTGACGCGGTAGGACGGGATGTCGACACGCTTGCCGTTCACGGTGATGTGGCCGTGACGGACGGTCTGACGGGCCTCCTTGCGCGTACGGGCGAAGCCAAGACGGAACACGACATTGTCGAGACGGGTCTCGAGCAGGATCATGAGGTTGTCGCCCGTGACGCCCTCGAGCTTCTTGGCCTTGTCGTAGTATCCGCGGAACTGCTTCTCGAGCACGCCGTAGATGAACTTGGCCTTCTGCTTCTCGCGGAGCTGCTGGCCGTACTCGGATTCCTGACGACGGCGCTGCTTCGGCTGACGATTAGACTTCTTGTTGATGCCCATCACAGCGGGCTCGATGCCGAGCTGGCGGCATCTCTTAAGGACAGGGGTCCTATCAACTGCCATAGCTACTGTCCTTCCTTAGTTGCGACGACGCTTGCGCGGACGGCAACCGTTGTGCGCAATAGGGGTCTTGTCCTGAATGCCCGAAACCTCCAGGCCTGCTGCCTGAAGCGAGCGGATTGCCGTCTCGCGACCAGAGCCGGGGCCCTTCACGAAGACGGTCACCTTGTGCAGACCGTGCTCCATGGCGGCCTTTGCTGCAGCCTCTGCAGCGATCTGGGCAGCGAACGGAGTGGACTTGCGGGAGCCCTTGAAGCCCACCGTGCCACCGGACTGCCAGGAGATCACATTGCCCTGGGAGTCAGAGATGGAGACGATGGTGTTGTTGAAGGTGCTCTTGATGTGGGCCTGGCCCACGGAAATGTTCTTGCGCTCAGAGCGCTTGACGCGGACGTTGCGCACGTTCTTCTTCTGCGGCATTTCTTACTCCCTAGGCCCTCTTCTTGCCACCGATTTGACGACGCGGACCCTTGCGGGTACGGGCGTTCGTGTGGGTACGCTGTCCATGAACAGGAAGACCCTTGCGGTGACGGAGGCCACGGTAGCAGCCAATCTCCATCAGGCGGGCGATGTTCTGCCTGCGCTCACGACGCAGGTCACCCTCGACCGTGTAGTTAGCATCGATGTAATCGCGAATCTTTGCGACTTCCTCTTCAGTGAGGTCGCGGACACGCGTGCTGGGGTCAATGCCAACCTCAGCGCAGATCTTGGTAGCGGACGTACGGCCAATGCCATAAAGATAGGTAAGTCCGATCTCGACACGCTTCTCGCGCGGGAGGTCTACACCGTTAATACGGGCCAATTTGGTGCTCCTCTCTTAGCCCTGGCGCTGCTTGTGGCGCGGGTTCTCGCAGATGACGTAAACCTTGCCATGGCGACGGATGATCTTGCACTTGTCGCACATCTTCTTTACCGAAGGACGTACCTTCATTGCAATTCCTTTCGGTTGTTCCCTTACTATGTAATCGCCCAGCCGCAGGCGTGAATTACCGGCTTACTTGTAGCGATAGGTAATCCTGCCACGTGTCAGATCGTACGGAGAAATCTCTACGACAACCTTGTCGCCTGGAAGGATGCGGATGTAGTTCATCCTAATCTTTCCGGAAATGGTGCACAGGATGTTCTTGCCATTCTCCAGCTCTACGTTGAACATGGCATTCGGGAGTGGTTCGATGACCTTGCCCTCGAGCTCGATTGCATCTTGCTTACTCAACCTGTCTACCTTCTCCTCGCACGATGTTTCCACAGTGACAGCGGCATATTATCATAGCAAAAATATCTGCTCCGCATAGAGCACAATGCAATGTCCATAAGCAGGACAAATTTTCGGGAGAAAGGCCCGGGCGCATCTGCGCTCGGGCCTCTTGTTCCCGCTCTCATCGGAGCCGCTATTCGGCGTCTTCCTTCTTCTCCTCTTCGGGAGCTTCATCTGATTCGGCAATCTCGTCGACCTTGAGCTCGACGTAGTCGGCTCCGCCGAACATCGCGCACCAGGGTCCGGTCTCATCTTCGGAAAGGATGACAGGTCCATCCTCCGTGATTGCGACGACGTTCTCGTAGTGGGCTGCCGGCTTGCCGTCACGGGTGACAACCGTCCAGCCGTTGTTGAGCGTCTTCACGCGCGGAGAGCCGAGCGTGATCATCGGCTCGATCGCGATGATCATGCCGACCTGGAGCTTGACGCCGCGTCCCGGCTTCCCATAGTTCGGGACATTCGGGTCCTCGTGCATATCGTGGCCTATGCCATGGCCGACGTAGTCGCGGACGATGCCGTAGCCATTGGACTCGGCAAGCGTCTGCACCGCATGGCCAAGGTCTCCCAGATGGTTGCCAGGAACAGCTTCCTTGATTGCAGCCTTCAAGCAGTCGCGCGTGCATTCGCAGAGGCCACGCACCTCGTCAGATACCTCGCCGACATAGAATGTCCAGGCATTGTCTCCGGCCCAGCCATCCACATTGGCTCCGGTATCGATGGAGATGATGTCGCCCTCGCGCAGCTGCGTCGTGGGAGACGGGATGCCGTGCACGACCTGCTCGTTCACTGACGTGCAGAGCGTAGCCGGGAATCCTCCATAGCCCTTGAAGCCAGGAGTGCCACCGTGTGCGCGGATGAAGGACTCGGCAGCGCGGTCAAGCTCGAGCGTCGTGACGCCCGGCTTCACCATGAGCCCGACATGGCGCAGGACCTCCTTGGAGAGCTTTCCTGCCCCTGCCTTGTAGGCTGCTATATCTTCTGCCGTCTTGATCTTCAGCATAGTCCGAGCTGTTCCTTCATATCCTTGTAGACGTCGTCGACTGCCTGCTCGCCGTTAACGGTCTTCAGAAGCCCATGGCCCTTGTAGTACTCGATGAGCGGTGCCGTCTGGGTCTGGTAGACATCGAGCCTGCGCTGGATCGTCTCGGGCTTGTCGTCGTCGCGCTGGTACATCTCGCCGCCGCAGCGCGGGCACACATCGACGCCAGCCGGTGCCGTATAGCCGCAGTTTTTGCAGGTACGGCGGGAGGAAAGACGCTTGACGATGACATCAGGGTCGACATCGACGAGGACTGCTGCATCGAGTGCAAGACCCATGTCCTTGAGCTCGGAATCGAGAACGACAGCCTGGGCCGTATTCCTCGGGAAGCCGTCGAGGATGAATCCCTTCTGGGCATCGTCGTCGGCGAGACGCTCCTTCACGAGATTGACGACAAGCTCGTCGGGAACGAGCTGGCCCTTGTCCATGTAGGACTTGGCCTGCTTGCCGAGCTCCGTGCCGTTCTTGATGGCAGCACGGAGCAGGTCGCCCGTAGAGATGTGCGCCACTCCGTATTCAGCAACAAGACGCTGGGCCTGCGTGCCCTTGCCGGCACCGGGACCACCGAGCAGAACGATCTTCATGCGAACTCCCTTGCTCCGTAGGTTATTGAGGTCTACTTGAAGAAGCCTTCGTAGTTGTGCATCTTGAGCTGGCTCTCAAGGGAAGACAGGGTATCCATTGCTACGCCGACCATGATGAGGATGGACGTGCCGCCGAATGCCTGGATGAGAGTGTTGCTCGTAAAGGCAAAGATGATAGAAGGCACGACTGCGATGATTGCCATGAAGATGGCACCAGGCAGCGTGATGTGGTCAATCACGTTCTTGATGTAGTCGGCCGTAGCCTGTCCCGGACGGACGCCCGGAATGAAGCCGCCCTGCTTGCGCAGCTGGTCTGCAGTCTCTTCAGGATTGAAGACCATGGCCGTATAGAAGTATGCAAAGAACACGATGAGGACCACAGAGAGGATCCAATTCAGCCAGCCCGATGAGACCGCATTCGCGAACACGGACATCCAGTTGACCGTCGGGAAGAACACGGCAATCTGAGCCGGGAGGTAGAGGATTGCGGAAGCGAAGATGATGGGCACGACGCCCGCCGTATTCACCTTGATAGGCAGATACGTGGACTGGCCACCCATGACGCGGCGGCCGACGACGCGCTTGGCATACTGGACCGTGATGCGCCTCTGTCCGCGCTCGATGTAGACGATGAACGGGATGACAGCGAGGATCACGATGATCGTGATGACCGTATTGAGGACGCCCGTCGTCGAGTTCTGCACGGAGCTGATGAGCGCCGAGGGGAACCCAGCCATGATGTTGGCGAAGATGATGAGCGACATGCCGTTGCCGATGCCACGCTGCGTGATGACTTCGCCGAGCCACATGATGATGAGGGCGCCTGCAACCATCGTGAAGATGACGATGACATCCATGAGCCACACCGGCGCGCCGGCGTTGGCGAACGTTATGCCATACAGGCTGGACTGGAACAGGAACAGATAGCCGATTGCGCTGATGAGCGCGAGAACGACCGTGAGATAGCGCGTGTACTGCGTGATCCTACGCTGGCCTGCCTCGCCTTCCTTGGCCATCTCGCCGAGGGAAGGAACGACAGCCTGCATCATCTGCATGATGATCTGAGCAGTGATGTACGGCATGATGCCCAGGCTGAAGACGGAAACACGGGAAAGGGCACCGCCCGAGAAGAGGTTGAGAACAGCCAGCGCACCGGAGCCCGATGCCGCCGTTTCATAAGCGGAGAGCATCCCCTGGAAGGGGATGCCCGGTACGGGGATGTAAGCCCCGATGCGATAAAGCACGAGAATGCCAATCGTGATAAGGATCTTGTTACGCAGCTCCGCTACGCGGAACGCGTTCGCAATTCCCTTTAGCACGCTGCCTCGACCTTTCCGCCAGCTGCCTCGATCTTGGCCTGTGCAGACTTGGAGACCTTGTCTACCTTGACCGTGAGCTTCTTGGTGAGCTCGCCGTCGCCCAGGACCTTGACAGGAATGTAGTTGCGCTTGATGACGCCCTTGGCATACAGGGAGTCAGAGTCGACGGTGTCGCCGTCGTTGAACAGTGCGTCGAGGCGTGCAAGGTTGACCGGTGCATACTCGACACGGTTGTGGTTGATGAAGCCGCCGAGCTTCGGGAGACGCATGGCGAGCGGCGTCTGGCCGCCCTCGAAGCCAGCGCCCTTGCCGCGGCCTGCGCGGGAGAGCTGGCCCTTGGTGCCGCGTCCCGCCGTCGTGCCGTGGCCGGAAGAATTGCCGCGGCCGATGCGCTTGCGAGACTTCTTGGAGCCCTCTGCGGGACGGAGATCGTGAAGCTGCATGTGATGACTCCTAGTTCTCTTCTACCTCAACAAGGTGCTTGACCTTGAAGATCATTCCACGAACGCTCGGGTTGTCAGGCAGCACAGACGTGTCGCCGATCTTGCGAAGGCCCATGGCATGGCACGTGGCCGTCATGTCCTTGCGCTTTGAGGCGTAGGAGCTGTGCACGAGCTTGACGGTAAGAGTCTTCTCCTCTGCCATCGTTAGTTCTCCTTCCCGGCAAACATCTCAGCGACCGTGATGCCGCGGCGCTCTGCGGTGTCGGCAGGCATCTCGAGCGACTTGAGGCCCTCGACGGCAGCCTTGACCATGTTCAGGGCGTTGGAGGTGCCGAGAGACTTGGACAGGACGTTGGTGATGCCTGCAAGCTCGAAGAGCGGACGGACGGGGCCGCCGGCGATGACGCCGGTACCCTCGATAGCAGGCTTGATCAGGACATGGCCCGCGCCATAGTAGCCCTCGACATCGTGAGGGATGGTGCCCGTCTCGGTGACGGGGACGTGGAACATGTTCTTCTTGGCATCCACGACAGCCTTGGAGATGGCCTGGGGAACCTCGGCGGACTTGCCGATGCCGAGGCCGACATTGCCCTTGCCGTCGCCCACTGCTACGAGAGCGAGCAGGGACATGCGGCGGCCACCCTTGACGGTCTTGGACACGCGGTGAATAAAGATGACGCGCTCCTGAAGATCGGATTCCTCCTGGCGCTTGCGATCACGTGGCATCTGATTCCTCCTAGAACTTCAGTCCGGCGTTGCGGGCAGCATCGGCGAGAGCCTGGACGCGCCCATGATAGATACGGCCGCCGCGGTCGAACCTGACTGCGGTGACGCCCTTCTCGAGGGCGCGCTGGCCAATGAGGTTGCCCACGAACTCGGCAGCTTCCTTGTTGGAGCCGATCTTGCCGGTAGCGCGGAACTCAGGGCTCAGCGTAGAAGCGCTGCAGATGGTCTTGCCGTCGACGTCGTCGATCACCTGTGCATAGATGTTTGCATTGGTGCGATGGACGGAGAGGCGGGGACGGTCGGCGGTGCCAGTGATCTTGGAGCGGACACGACGTTCGCGGCGCTTGAGACCAGCCTTCTTCTTCTGGAACTTGTTCATTGTTGCTCCTTAGTCGTGCCATTACCTGACGGGGTAATGGTCTTGTTAGCTCACTACTTGGCTGCCTTGCCGAGCTTCCTGCGGATGTGCTCGCCTTCGTAGTGGATACCCTTGCCCTTGTACGGCTCGGGCGGACGCTTGGCGCGGACCTCTGCGGCGACCTGGCCGACCTGCTCCTTGGAGATGCCCTTCACCGTGATGTGGGTGTTGTCGGGAACCTCGAAGGAGATGTTCTCCGGGCACGCATAGATGACCGGGTGCGAATAGCCGAGGGAAAGGTCGAGATCCTTGCCCTTGAGCTGTGCACGATAGCCGACGCCGGTGAGCTCGAGCTTCTTCTCGAAGCCCTCGGACACGCCGACGACCATGTTGTGGATGAGCGTGCGGGTAAGGCCCTGCTGCGCGTTGGATTCAGTGGTCTCGTCGTTGCGGGCGACGTGGATCTCCTCGCCCTCCTGAGAGATGGTGACGAGATCGGAGAACGTACGGTCAAGCTCGCCCTTGGGGCCCTTGACCTTGACTTCGTTGCCATTGATGGTCACGGTGACACCTGCTGGAACCGTGACAGGCTTCTTGCCGATACGGGACATTGTGTCTCCCTTCTTCTTCCTGTCGCGGACTTACCAGATGAAGCAGATGACTTCGCCGCCGATGCCGAGCTTCCTGGCATCGCGGTCGCACATCATGCCCTTGGAGGTGGAGATGACGGCAGTGCCGAGGCCACCCAGGACACGCGGAAGATCCTTGGCGGAAGAGTAGATGCGCAGGCCCGGCTTGGAAACGCTCTTGATGCCCTTGATGACGCGGGCATTGCGCTTGCCGTACTTCAGCGTGATATGGAGGGTCTTCTGAGGCTTGGTGTCCTCAACGGAATAGCCCTCGATGTAGCCCTCTTCGGCGATGACGCGAGCAATCTCGACAAGCACCTTCGTCGACGGCATCGAAACCGTCGGCTTGCCTGCCGAGTTGGCGTTGCGGATACGCGTCAGCATATCCGAAATGGGATCGGTAATCTTCATTGATCCTTCTCCTTAGTTCGTGATGAAACTGCACGGCCGGTTCACCCGAGCCCGTGGCCCGAGCGCCTCGTCGTGGTCTTCCCTCGCCTACCAGCTAGCCTTGGTGACGCCAGGAAGTTCGCCCTTGCTTGCGAGCTCGCGAAGGCACACACGGCACAGACCGAACTTGCGGTACACGGAGTGGGGACGCCCACAACGCTGGCAGCGGTTCTGAGTGCGCGTAGAGTACTTCGGCTCACGCGAAGCCTTGACGATCATCGATGTCTTAGCCACAGATCCTCCTAACTTGAGCAGCCCCGGCTCTTATCCGGGGCGCGTCTCTGAACTCAAGGGCACGTCTCAGTGCCCAACGAAAATGCTACTCGGCCTTGAACGGGAAGTGGTAGGCGTCGAGAAGTGCCTTGCCCTCCTCGTCGGTTGCAGCGGTCGTGACGATGGTGATGTCCATGCCGCGGGTGTGGTCAATCTTGTCGAACTCGATCTCCGGGAAGATGAGCTGCTCGGTGACGCCCATGGAGAAGTTGCCACGGCCGTCGAAGCTCTTCGGGGAGATGCCGCGGAAGTCGCGGATGCGGGGGATTGCCGTTGCGATCAGGCGATCGAGGAACTCCCACATACGGTCACCGCGCAGGGTCACCTTGGCACCGATTGCCTGGCCCTGGCGAAGGTGGAACGTAGCGATGGACTTGCGGGCGTGCGTGATCATCGGCTGCTGGCCGGTGATGGCGCGGAGGTCAGCGACAGCGCCGTCGATTGCCTTGGCGTCCGTTGCAGCCTCGCCGACGCCCATGTTGACGACGATCTTCTCGAACTTCGGGATCATCATCGGGTTGGGGTAGTTGAACTGCTTCTGGAGAGCGTCACGCACCTCTGCGTAGTACTTCTCCTTGAGGCGCGGCACATACTTGTCTGCCATGAAGGTACTCCTTCGGTCTTGGGGTTTTGAGCGTGGGGTTTCCGTCCTCACGCCTCCTGGTCCACCCAGGAGCCAGCTGCATCTCATGTCCGAGACAGAAATCTCCCCGACATAGAGACACAAATTGATATCTTACGAGTTCTTCACGAGGTTTGCCAGAAGAATCGCAGCTTATGGAGCGAATCCATAATTGGAGGCAGAAGTCTACCTCTTCACCTCATGCACAAGCTTCTCCCCTGCGAGATAGTGTGCCAGATTGTCCTTCGCACGCAGGAACACGAGCTTCCTCGTCTTCGGCAGATGCCAGAACCCTGCGACATGCGGTGTGATGAGGAGGTTCGGCACATCCCAGAGCGGACTCTCTTCAGGCAGAGGCTCAGGATCCGAGACATCGATGGCCGCACCTGCCAGCGCCCCGATCTCAAGCGCTTCTTTGAGCGCTGCATAGTCGATGAGGTCTCCTCTGCCGGCATTCACGAGATAGGCGCCCCTCGGGAGTGCCGCCAGGCACTCCTCATCGACGAGTCCCTTCGTCTCGGGTGTGCTTGGCAGAAAGGATGCCACGACCTGGGAGGAAGGCAGTGCCTCCATGAGTGCATCTCTGCCCGCTATGGTATGTGCAAACGCTGCTCGGTATGAATCCGAAGGCTCGGCTGGCACGTGGCTCCTATAGGCAGTGCAGGTAGCCCCCATGGCAGTGCAGAGCCGAGCGAAGTGCTCGCCAATATCTCCTGCGCCCATGACAAGGACAGAGGCGCCTTCGAGCGTAGAGACGTTCCCCTCTTCGCCCCACACATGCGCCCTCTGGTCATCCTCATACCGATAGAGCTTCTTCATGAGCGATAGCAGAAGCGCAAAGGAGTGCTCGGCCACAGCAGGCCCATAGCAGCCTACCGAGTTCGAGACGCGCACATCCTCCCCCAGCACGCCTGGCTTCGCGTAGGCATCGGCACCGGCACTCCCGAGCTGGATCCACTTGAGACGTGCTGCGCCCAAAAGACGCGCTGCAGGCACATTGCCGATGATGATATCCGCAGCGGCAATCTCCTCATCCGTGAGCTCGAATTCAGGCGTCGTTGCAATGCGCTCAGGGTCTTTGACCAGCGCCTTGAACATGAAGGTGGCCTGAGGTGCTGTCTCTTTGAGCTCTTGTGCTTCCTCTTCGCTTACTGGCAGCACGACCAGGATACGCATATCGGACATAGGTGGCCCTTTCTCTCGATGAATCCACTCTAGCGCCGCCTGAGCCCTCTGCCTATAAGAAAAGCGCCCCGAACCGTATGGCTCGGAGCGCTTGGGCGTACTCTGGAAGCAGGCTTAGAACTGTGCGCCGCACTTCTTGCAGACGCGAACCTTCTTGCCCTCGTCGTTCTTGGCATGGCCAACGCGGGTCGGCTTGCCGCAGGACGGGCAGATAAGCATGACGTTGGAAACGTCGATCTTTGCCTCGCGGGTCACGAAGCCGCCGTTCTGGCCCTGGGCGTCAGGACGCTGAGCCTTCTTGACGAGAGCGACGCCCTCGACGACGACCTTGCGGTCAGAGGGGAACGCGCGCAGGACTTCGCCCTGCTTGCCGCGGTCCTTGCCAGAGATGATCTGGACCTGATCGCCCTTCTTCACATTCATCTTTGCCATGACTAATCGTCTCCTTACAGCGTCTCAGGTGCGAGCGAGACGATCTTCATGTACTTGCGATCGCGGAGCTCACGCGCAACCGGCCCGAAGATACGGGTGCCCACGGGGGTGCCGTCCTTCTGGACCAGGACGCAGGCGTTCTGATCGAATTTGATGTAGCTGCCGTCCTTGCGACGCGTCTCCTTGACGGTGCGGACAACAACGCAGGTGACGATGTCACCCTTCTTCACGTTGCCACCGGGCGTGGCCTCCTGCACGGCGGCCTTGATGATGTCGCCGATGCCTGCGTAACGACGCTTGGAGCCGCCCATGACCTTGATGCACTTGACTCGACGTGCGCCGGAGTTGTCGGCGACGTTGAGCATGGTCTCCATCTGAATCATGAATGTTCCTCCGAACATAGACCCCGCCAGAGGTGCGTCCACACGTGCAGCGCACGTGACGGGGATGTCTTATACCAGAAAACTTACTTGGCGCGCTCCACGATCTCCACGACACGCCAGCGCTTGGTCTTGCTCAGGGGGCGGGTCTCCATGACGCGGACGGTGTCGCCGAGGCCGCACTCGTTCTTCTCGTCGTGGCAGTGAAGCTTCTTCTTGATGGTCATCATCTTGCCGTACTTCGGATGACGCTTCCTGTACGTCATCTCGACAGCAACCGTCTTGTCGCCAGAGATAGCGCAGACGACGCCGGTACGGACCTTGCGAGAGTTCCTCTCTTCGGTATCAGCCATTTGTATCTCCTACGATCTAGTTCTCGGCTGCAGTCTTTGCGGCTGCGAGCTCACGTGCACGCATCTCGGTAAGGATGCGGGCAATGTCACGCTTGACGGTCGTCACGCGTGCCGTGTTGTCCAGCTGGCTCGTTGCCATCTGGAAACGGAGGTTGAAGAGCTCGGCACGAGCGTCTTCGAGCTTCTTCTGGAGCTCTTCGTCGGAAAGTGCGCGGACTTCACTCGGCTTCATGTTCTACTCCTCCCCGCGCTTGACGATCTTGGTCTTGATAGGAAGCTTGTGCTGCGCAAGACGCAGAGCCTCCTTGGCGGTTGCCTCGTCGACGTCGCCGACCTCGAACATGATGCGGCCAGGCTTGACGACAGCGACCCACTCTTCCGGGTTGCCCTTGCCGGAACCCATTCGGGCCTCGGCCGGGTGCTTGGTGATCGGCTTGTCCGGGAAGATGGTGATCCAGATGCGGCCGCCACGCTTCATATAACGCGTGATGGCGACACGGGCAGCCTCGATCTGGCGGTTGGTGATCCAGTGACGCTCGAGGGACACGAGACCCCAGTCGCCGTTGTAGATCTTGGTGTTGCCCTTGGCCTGGCCCTTCATGGAGCCACGCTGAACCTTGCGGTGAAGAACACGCTTAGGAGCCAGCATTAGTTGCCCCTCCTCTCGTTATTGCGGCGGCGCGGACGCGACGGGCCCTCGAGTGCCGGGTTGGGCACAGGCTGTCCCGGAAGCTTCTCGCCGAGGTAGATCCAGACCTTGATGCCGCAGGCACCCATGGAGGTGCGGGCAGTGGCCTCTCCGAAGTCGATCTTGGCGCGAAGCGTGTGCAGAGGCACGCGGCCCTCGCGGTACCACTCACGGCGGCCCATCTCTGCGCCGTTCAGACGGCCAGAGCACTGGATACGAATGCCCTTTGCGCCGGCCTTGCGGGCAGACTGGACTGCCTTGCGCATGGCACGACGGAAGGCGACACGGCCCTCGAGCTGCTCAGCGATGGACTGGGCAACGAGCGTGGCGTCAAGCTCCGGACGCTTGATCTCGACGACGTCGACAGAGATCTGGCCCTTGGAGACGCCAGCGACCTTCTCGAGCTCGGTGCGGAGGGCGTCGATCTCAGAGCCCTTCTTGCCGATCACGATGCCCGGACGGGCGGTGTAGATGATGACCTTGACCTTGTCGCCAGCACGCTCGATCTCGACGCGGGACAGGGCTGCGCGCTCAAGCTTCTTCTCGAGGAACTTGCGGATCTTGAGGTCGTTGCCAAGCTTGGTGGAGTAATCCTTGCCAGCGTACCAACGGGAACGCCAGTTCTCGGTGATGCCGAGGCGGAAACCAGTAGGCTGTACTTTCTGGCCCATCCCTTACGCCTCCTTTCGAGGAGCGACAACAATGGTGATGTGGCTCGTGCGCTTGTTGATGCGGGACGCAGAGCCCTTTGCACGCGGACGGATGCGCTTCAGCGTCGGGCCTTCATCGACGTAGGCCTCGGCGATGTAGAGGTTGTTCGCGCGGAGGTTGTTGTTGTTCTCGGCGTTCGCGACGGCAGAGCGCAGGACCTTCTCGACGGGCACTGCAGCTGCGACCTCGGCGAACTGGAGAAGCTCCAGAGCCTGGGACACGGACTTGTTGCGAATCTGGTCGACGACCAGACGAACCTTGCGAGGAGCCATGCGCACGTACTTTGCAGTAGCGGAGACGCCGTTCTCGACTTCAATACGCTTCATTTAGTCGTGACCTCCTTATGCTTCCTTGTGGCCACGGAAGGTGCGGGTCGGAGAGAACTCTCCGAGCTTGTGGCCGACCATGGACTCGGTGACGAATACGGGGACGTGCTGACGACCGTTGTGGACAGCGATCGTGTGTCCGACCATCTCAGGATAGATGGTGCTGGAACGGCTCCAGGTCTTGATGACCTCCTTGTCGCCAGACTCGTTCATCTTGGTGACACGCTCGAGGAGGCGAGTCTCCACGTACGGGCCCTTCTTGAGACTTCTGCTCATTGTTTCAACTCCTGTTCGCGGTCTAGTTGGTCTTGCGACGACGGATGATCATGTGGTTCGAAGCCTTCTTCGGGTCACGCGTCTTGTAGCCCTTCGTCGGCTTGCCCCACGGCGTCACAGACGGACGGCCGGAGGTGTGGTTCTTGCCCTCGCCGCCGCCGTGCGGGTGGTCGACAGGGTTCATGACCGTACCACGGACGGTCGGACGGACGCCACGCCAGCGCTGGCGGCCAGCCTTGCCGATGACGATGTTGGAGTGTTCGGCATTGCCGACCTCGCCGATCGTTGCACGGCAGGTGAGGAGCACGCGGCGCATCTCAGAGGACGGCATACGCAGGATTGCGTACTTGCCCTCCTTGCCCATGAGCTGGACGGAGGTGCCTGCGGAACGGGCGATTGCTGCGCCCTTGCCCGGCTGGAACTCGATAGCGTGAATCAGCGTACCGACAGGAATCTCGGACAGCGGCATTGCGTTGCCCGGCTTGATGTCGATGTCCTTCTCGCCGGAGACGACGACGTCGCCGACCTGAAGGCCCTTCGGGGCCAGGATGTAGGCCTTTGCGCCATCAGCATAGTGGAGAAGAGCGATGCGGGAGGTGCGGTTCGGATCGTACTCGATCGTAGCGACCTTGGCCGGGACGTTGTCCTTCTGGCGCTTGAAGTCGATGATACGGTAACGACGCTTGTTGCCGCCGCCCTGGTGACGGGTGGTGATGCGGCCATAGTTGTTGCGTCCTGCCTTCTTCGGCAGCGGCGCGAGGAGCGACTTCTCGGGCTTGGAGGCGGTAATCTCCTTGTAGTCATATACCGTCTGGAAGCGCCTGCCTGCGCTCGTGGGCTTTAGATGCCTAACAGCCATTGCTTTCCCTTCTTGTCCGTTGGCCATCGTGTTCAGGGATATGAGGCTCATGCCTCGGGACGCGATGACGCCGGATTACCACGGTACCGCGCGTATCCTACATGCACGGCACCCGAACTGAGCCCCCGCTTGCGCGGGGGCAGAGATACCTACTCTTCGGCAGCTGCCTTCTGAGCGAAGACCTCGATGGACTCACCCTCGGCGAGCGTGACGATGGCCTTCTTCCACGTGCGGGTCTTGCCTGCGACATAGCGGACGCGCTTCGTCTTCGGCTTCACCCACATGGTGTTGACCTTCACGACATGGACGTTGAAGAGCTTCTCGACAGCGTCGGCAATCTCCTCCTTCGGTGCCTTGGCGGCAACCTCGAAGGTGTACTTGCCCTGCTCCATGAAGTCAAAGGAACGCTCGGTGACGACCGGGCGGATGATCACGTTGTACTTGGAGTTCATTTACGCGAGCACCTCCTCGAAGTACTTCGCGACAGCAACCGGCATGACCAGTGCGCCGTTGTCGATCAGGTACTCCGTGTTGGCCTCGGACTGACCGATCACGAGGACATTGGGGAGGTTGCGAAGCGAGAGATAGCTCGTGACATCCTCGTCGTCGACGACGACGGTCACGCGCTTGCCGTCAAGGCCGAGAGCCTTGATCATAGCAGCTGCAGCCTTCGTGGAAGGCTTCTCGAATGCAACGTTGTCCAGAAGGACGAGCTCGGAATCAGCGAGCTTGCCGGAGAGGACGGAGCGCATTGCGAGCTTGACTTCCTTCTTGTTCGCGCGGCGTGCATGGCTGTGGGGCGTCGGTCCGAAGACAACGCCGCCGCCGACCATCTGAGGAGCGCGGATGGTGCCCTGGCGAGCACGGCCCGTGCCCTTCTGGCGGAACGGCTTGACGCCGCCGCCGGAAACGGCTGCGCGGTTCTTGGTGGAGTGGGTGCCCTGGCGACGGCTTGCAGCCTGGACAGTCACGACCTTGTGCACGACAGGGATGTTGGGCTCGATGCCGTAGATGGCGTCAGCCAGCTCTGCGGTAGAGACCGTTTCACCTGCCATATTCTTTACATCGATGCTGGACATTTGTCCTCCTTGTTAGCCTAAAGCTGTGCTGTGTGGCCTTAAGCCATGCGGATAGATACGATAGCGTCCTTGCCGCCGGGGACAGCGCCCTTAACGAGCATGAGGTTCTGCTCTGCGTCGACGCGCACGAGCTTGAGGTTCTTCACCGTCACGCGCTCATCGCCCATGTGGCCTGCCATGTGGAGACCCTTGCGGACACGGGCAGGATAGGCGCACTGGCCGATGGAGCCCGGCTCGCGCTGGTTGCGGGAACCATGAGCCATAGGACCGCGGGAGAAGTTCCAGCGCTTGACCGTGCCCTGGAAGCCCTTGCCCTTGGAGGTGCCGGTGACGTCGACTGCCTTCACGTCTGCGAAGGCCTCGACGGTGACCTTGTCGCCGCAGCTGTACTGAGAAGCATCATCGACGCGGACCTCGCGCAGATACTTCATCGGCTCGACGCCGGCCTTGGCAAAGTGACCAGCCATAGGCTTGTTCACGTGCTTCGGCTTGAGCGCACCAAAGCCGATCTGAACGGCCTCGTAGCCGTCCGTCTCCTTGGTCTTCACCTGTGAGACGGTGCAGGGGCCTGCCAGGATGACGGTGACAGGGACGAAGTTGTCGTCCTCGTCGAAGATCTGCGTCATCCCCAGCTTGCGGCCGAGAATAGTGCTGACCATACTCAATCCTTACCTTCGGTGGTCATGGGACCCAGTGGACACTCGTGTGTCCTCCCCCCAGCGGACCACATCCTGTGATGTGCGTCTTTCTGGACAATCGGCGCATGCGCATAGATGTCCCCGAAAGACAGCTTTATTACTTTACACTCATATGCCTGGTTTCACAATATCTTCTCAATGTTTTTCAGCCCATCTGCCTGCGGCTTTGTTTTCCACGTTCCCGGGCGTTCCCTAGACACGAAGGCCACGTTCTGCAAGCTGTTTGGATGCCCTTCTTGAGCTCCCTGAGAGAAGAAAAGGCTCCCCTGCCGAAGCAGAGGAGCCTTGCATGCACTATCGGGAGACCTTAGAGCTTGATCTCGATATCGACGCCTGCGGGGAGGTCGAGACGCATGAGCGAGTCGACGGTCGAGGACGTGGGGTCGAGGATGTCGATGAGGCGCTTGTGAGTGCGCATCTCGAACTGCTCACGGGAATCCTTGTCCTTGTGCGGCGAACGGATGACCGTATAGAGGGAACGCTCGGTGGGCAGGGGGATGGGGCCGGAAACACGGGCGCCCGTCTTCTGTGCAGTGTCCACGATGAGCTTCGAGGACTGATCAACTACCTCGTGATCATAGCCCTTGAGGCGGATCCTGATCTTCTGGTTTGACACGGTGGTACCTCCATTTAGAGCGAAGACGCTCGAGCTTGTAATTACTCAGACTTTCCGGCGTTCTTGGCAACAATCTCGTCCTTGATGTTCTTCGGGACGGCCTCGTAGCTGTCGAACTGCATGGTGTAGCTTGCACGGCCCTGCGTCTGGGAGCGAAGGTCGGTAGCATAGCCGAACATCTCGGCCAGGGGCACCTTGGCGCGGATGACCTTGGTGTTGGAGCGATCCTCCATGCCCTCGATCTTGCCGCGGCGGCTGGAGAGGTTGCCCATGACGTCGCCCATGTACTGCTCGGGCGTCTCGACGTCGACGCGCTCGATCGGCTCGAGAAGGACAGGATCGGACTCCTGGAGTGCCTTCTTGATGGCCATGGAGCCTGCGATCTTGAATGCAGCCTCGGAGGAGTCGACTTCGTGGTAGGAACCATCGACGAGGGTGACCTTGATGTCCTCGACCGGGTAGCCGGCGATGACGCCAGACTGGAGCGCCTCCTGGATGCCCTTGTCGACAGACGGGATGTACTCCTTGGGGATGGAGCCACCGACGGTAGCGTCGACGAACTCGTAGCCCTTGCCCTCTTCGTTCGGCTCCATGTCGATGATGGCGTCGCCGTACTGGCCACGGCCACCGGACTGGCGGACGAACTTGCCCTGGACATGCTTCACAGCGTGGCCAGCGGTCTCACGGTAGGCAACCTGCGGCTTGCCCACGTTGCAGTCGACGTGGAACTCACGGCGCAGACGGTCGATGATGATCTCGAGGTGCAGCTCGCCCATGCCGGCGATGATGGTCTGGCCAGTCTCGTGGTCGGTGTGGACCTGGAAGGTCGGGTCCTCCTCAGCGAGCTTGGCGAGGCCCACAGACATCTTCTCCTGCTCGGCCTTGGACTTCGGCTCGACAGCAACGTCGATGACGGGCTTTGCGAACTCGATGGACTCGAGCACGATGGGGTGATTCTCGTCGCAGAGAGTGTTGCCGGTCGTCGTGTTCTTGAGGCCGACGCATGCAACGATGTCGCCTGCAGAGCATGCCTCACGGTCGACACGGTCGTTTGCATTCATCTCGAGGATTCGGCCGAGACGCTCGCGCGTGTCCTTGTTCACGTTGTAGACGTAGGAGCCTGCCTCTTCGTGACCAGAGTAGACGCGGATGTAGGTGAGCTTGCCGACGTAGGGGTCGGTCATGATCTTGAAGGCGAGAGCTGCGAACGGCTCGTTGACGTCAGCCTTGCGGGAGATCGTCTCGCCCGTGTTGGGATCGGTGCCCTCGGTAGGCGGAATGTCAAGCGGGGACGGCAGGTAGTCGCAGATTGCGTCAAGAAGCTCCTGGATGCCCTTGTTCTTGTAGGCAGAGCCCACGAAGACGAGGTTGATCTTGTTGGCGATGACGCCCTTGCGCAGGGCAGCCTTGACCTCGTCGACCGTCGGGGTCTCGTCCTCGAGAATCTTCTCCATGAGGTCGTCGTCGAAGTTGGCGGCCTGCTCGAGAAGCTCATCGTGCTTCTCCTGTGCCTGCTCCTTGAACTCGTCAGGAATCTCGTCCATGACCTCAGGGTAGATCATGCCCTTGGCATCTTCCTTGAAGTCCCATGCCTCCATGGTGACGAGGTCGATGAGGCCCCAGAAGTTAGCCTCTGCGCCCATCGGGATCTGGGCTGCGACAGCGTTGGCGCCCAGACGGTCCTTCATCGTGTCGATGGCGTGCCAGAAGTCAGAGCCGACACGGTCATACTTGTTGATGAAGGCGATGCGCGGGACGTTGTAGTTGTGGGCCTGGCGCCAGACCGTCTCGGACTGGGGCTGGACACCGGCGACAGCATCGAAGACAGCGACAGCGCCGTCGAGAACACGCAGGGAACGCTCGACCTCAGCCGTGAAGTCGACGTGGCCCGGGGTGTCGATGATCTGGATGACATGGTCCTTCCAGAAGCACGTCGTAGCTGCGGACGTAATGGTAACGCCGCGCTCCTGCTCCTGAACCATCCAGTCCATCGTTGCTGCGCCGTCGTGGACCTCGCCGATCTTGTGGGTCTTGCCGGTGTAGTAGAGGATGCGCTCCGTGGTCGTGGTCTTGCCTGCATCGATATGGGCCATGATGCCGATATTGCGCAGGTTATGAAGGTCATACTTTGGCTTTGCCATATTCTGCTCCTCAGATCCCGACTAGTAGCGGTAGTGAGAGAAGGCGCGGTTGGCCTCTGCCATCTTGTAGAGGTCCTCGCGACGCTTCACGGATGCGCCGACGCCGTTGGAGGCATCGAGAATCTCGGAGGCAAGGCGCTCGGCCATCGTCTTCTCCTTGCGGGCACGGGAGAAGTTCACGAGCCAGCGGATAGCCAGCGTCGTGGCACGACGGGAGTTGACCTCCATAGGAACCTGATAGGTTGCGCCACCGACACGACGAGGCTTGACCTCGAGGGTCGGGCGGATGTTGTCCATGGCCTTCTTGAAGACGGTCAGGGCATCCTCGCCGGTCTTCTCTGCGACGATATCGAAGGCACCATAGACGATGCGCTCTGCGGTCGACTTCTTGCCGTCAAGAAGGACCTTGTTGATAAGCTGGGTGACCAGACGGTTGTTGTACTTTGCATCCGGCTGGACCTCGCGGCGGACTGCTGCTGCACGACGCGGCATGTTATATCTCCTCTAAGCTAGCGGTTGAAACTCGAAAGCGGCTGCTACTCCTTGGGGCGCTTTGCGCCGTAGCGGGAACGAGCCTTCTTGCGGTTCTGGACAGCAGCGCAGTCGTAGGCGCCACGGACGATCTTGTAGCGGACACCAGGAAGGTCGCGGACACGGCCGCCACGGATCAGGACGATGGAGTGCTCCTGAAGGTTGTGGCCCTCGCCCGGAATGTAGGCAGTGACCTCGATGCCGTTGACGAGACGGACACGGGCAACCTTGCGGAGTGCCGAGTTCGGCTTCTTCGGCGTCGTGGTGAAGACGCGCGTGCAGACGCCACGCTTCTGGGGGTTGTGCTGCAGAGCAGCGTTCTTGGACTTGGCCTTGACGCTCACGCGGCCCTGGCGAACGAGCTGATTAATAGTAGGCAAAGCTCTTCTCCTTTTTGCTACTGGTACAACGTACGCTTATGCTACAGACGACGCAGCACGACATCGCCGGAATAGGCGCAAGCAGATACTTTACGACCCGCCACCCCAGTTGTCAAAACACCACGCCACCGGGCGTATCCTTATTCCATGACAGCCACATATATTTCTTGGAAATGTCTCCAAAACAAAGGTCCGGCCCCGCCAAAGCGAAGCCGGACCCTGTTTCAGAACCTGTTTTCAGGACTTACTTGTCGTCGTCCTCGTTGTTCACGACCTGGCTCAAGAGATCGTCCAGGGACGTGAGGTCCTCGTTGATGACACCGTCTTTCTCGTTCTCTTCCTTCGTTGCCTCGGTCGGCGCGCCGATGAGCTCGTCGTCGTAGGTGTGCGTGGAAGGAGCAGCGGTGCCGAGCATGATGTCGGAATCGGCATCAGGCGAGAACACCATGTTGAGGAGCTGCGAGAGATCCTCGGAGTCCGCCTCGTCCTCATCCGGCTCGAGCACATAGAGAAGGCCCCTCGCCTCGAGGCCATCACGAAGCTCCTCGATGGCCTTGGCACCGATGCCGTCGATGCGCAGCAGGTCATCCTCGGTCTTGCCGATGAGGTCGCCAACCGTCTCGATGCCCTCCTCGCTGAACTTGTTCGTCCAGCGCTGGGACACGCCGAGGTCGTCGAAGAGGTAGAGCTTGGCATCCTCGGAAGAGAGGGTGCGGCCGTTCTTCGAGTAGACAGATCCGCCGTAGCCGTAATCGTCGCCGACCCAGTCGAGCTGCTTCGGAAGCTGGTCCTCGATGGACTTGAGCTCCTCAGGTGCCCAGTCAGGCAGGGACTTTGCGGTCGGGCTCGTCGGGCCATCGATCTTCTGGCCGTGGTAGGTGAGCTCGACGTCGCTGTAGGCGGAAAGCCCGGTGCCGGCAGGAATCTTCTTGCCGACAATGACGTTGGACTTGAGGTCCAGAAGGTGGTCAACATCGCCCTTGATGGCAGCCTCGGTGAGGACGCCAGCGGTGCGGATGAAGGATGCGCTCGAGAGCCAGGAGTCGATGGAGCTTGCCACCTTGAGGGTGCCCAGGATGACCGGCTCTGCCTCAGGCGGCGTGCCGCCTGCGAGCGTGATGTTCCTGACCGTATCAGCGAAGACGTAGCGGTCCACGTACTGGCCGAGCAGGTAGGTCGAGTCGCCCGGGTTCGTGACCTGGACACGGCGCAGCATCTGGCGTGCGATGACCTCGATGTGCTTGTCGTTCAGGTCGACGCCCTGGGAGGTGTAGACCTCCTTGACGGAGTTGACAAACGTGTGCATCGTCGACTCGATATCCGTGAGCTGGCGGAGCTTGCGGAAGTTGACGAAGCCGCGGGTCAGCTGGTCGCCGGCGCGGACCTCGCAGCCATCCTCCACCTCGGGCATGAAGCGGACAGATGCCGGGATGCGCTTCTCGGAGAGGACGCGGGTCGTGTCGTCCGGATCGACGATCTGGACGAGATACTCGGTGCCCTCAGGAGTGATCTTGAGGATGCCGGAGACGGAGGCAAGGTCAGCCTCGCGGCCGAGGATCTTCTCGTTGATGTTGCCGACAACGTCGAACATGCGGGCAACGGTCGGGAGACCCTGCGTGATGTCGTCTGCGCCTGCAACGCCGCCGGAGTGAATCGTACGCATCGTCAGCTGGGTGCCCGGCTCGCCGATGGACTGTGCAGCGATGACGCCGACAGCCGTGCCGATGTTGACCGGACGGCGGGTCGAAAGATCCCAGCCGTAGCACTTCTGGCAGACGCCGTACTTCGACTTGCAGGTCAGAAGCGCCCTGAGCTCGACCTTCTTGAGCTTGTGGTCAGCAAGCTTCTGGAGGTCGGCAGCAGACTCGATGTAGTCGCCTGCAGCCATGAGGACCTCGCCGGTCTCAGGATCGACGACGTCGTGCAGCGTGCAGCGACCGATGAGGTCGGTGTTGAGTGTCGTGGTGCCCGGCAGGTAGATGTTGTAGTGCACTGCCTCGTCGGTGCCGCAGTCCTCCTCGCGGACGATGACATCCTGGGCGACGTCGACAAGACGGCGGGTAAGGTAGCCGGAGTCGGACGTGTGGGATGCCGTGTCGACGAGGCCCTTGCGGGCGCCGTACGTGGAGATGAAGTACTCGAGGGGCTCGAGGCCTTCACGGAAGTTCGACTTGATCGGGAGGTCGATCGTGTCGCCGGACATATCGGCCATGAGGCCACGCATGCCGGCGAGCTGGCGAAGCTGCGTCTTGGAACCACGGGCACCGGAGTCAGCCATCATGTAGATCGGGTTGTCCTCACTGAAGCCCGAGAGCATCTTCGAGCCGAGGGCTTCGGTGCACTCGGTCCAGGCATTGACGACCTCGACGTGGCGCTCCTGCTCCGTGAGGAAGCCATCCTCGTAGTTCTCGTTGATCTCGTCGACCTTGGCCTGCGCCTCATCGAGCATGGACTGCTTCTCCGGCGGGATGACAGCATCCCAGACGGAGACGGTCAGGCCTGCGCGCGTGGCATAGTGGAAGCCCGTTGCCTTGATCGCGTCGAGGATCGGCTCGACCTCGGCCGTGCTGTAGCGGTCGCAGCACTCGTTGACGAGCTTGCCGATATCGCTCTTCACCATCTTGTAGTTGATGAAGGGGAAGTCAGCAGGCAGGCACTGGCGGTTGAAGATGATGCGGCCGGTCGTGGTCTCGAAGTGGACAGGGCCGTCGGTGACGTCGAAGTCCTGAACCTCCTTCTGGGACAGCTTGACGCGGAAGAGGCGCCTGCCGTCCTCGATGACATTGGCATCCTTCGGGTACACGCGGACCGTGACCTTTGCCTGCATGTCGAGGTCAACATCGTTCTCGATCGTGTTCACGGCGTCGTCGAAGTCAGCGTAGACCGCGCCCTCGCCGGACACACCGTCCTTCTCCGTCGTCAGATAGTAGACGCCGAAGACCATATCCTGCGAAGGAACCGTGAGGACCTTGCCGGATGCAGGAGAGCGCAGGTTGTTGGCAGAGAGCATGAGGACGCGAGCCTCGGTCTGGGCCTCGGTCGAGAGCGGCACATGCACGGACATCTGGTCGCCGTCGAAGTCTGCGTTGAACGGCGCGCAGACAAGCGGGTGCAGATGTATTGCCTTGCCCTCGACGAGCACCGGCTCAAAGGCCTGGATGGACAGGCGGTGAAGCGTAGGTGCACGGTTCAGGAGCACGAGACGGTCCTTGATGACCTCATCGAGCACGTCCCAGACAGCCGGAAGCGAGCGGTCGATGGCACGCTTTGCGCCCTTGATGTTCTCGACCTTGCCGAGCTCGACAAGACGGCGCATGACGAAGGGGCGGAAGAGCTCCAAGGCCATGGTCTTCGGAAGGCCGCACTGGTGAAGCTTGAGCTGCGGGTCGACGACGATGACGGAACGGCCAGAGTAGTCGACACGCTTGCCGAGGAGGTTCTGGCGGAAGCGGCCCTGCTTGCCCTTGAGGGACTCTGCGAGGGACTTGAGTGCACGTCCTCCCCTGCCCGTGACAGGACGGCCACGGCGGCCGTTGTCGAAGAGGGCATCCACGGCCTCCTGGAGCATGCGTTTCTCGTTGTTGACGATGATGTCAGGGGCATCGAGAGAGAGCAGCCTCTTGAGACGGTTGTTGCGGTTGATGACGCGGCGATAGAGATCGTTCAGGTCGGAAGCTGCGAAGCGTCCGCCATCGAGCTGGACCATAGGACGAAGATCGGGCGGGATGACCGGGATGACATCCAGGATCATGTCTGCAGGATCGTTTCCGCCCTTGAGGAACGAGTCGACGATCTCGAGGCGCTTGACAGCCTTGTCGCGCTTCTGCTTCTGGGACTCCTCGTTTGACACGATGGCGCGGAGCTCCTCGGCCTCCTTCTCGAGGTCGATGCCACGCAGGAGCTCACGGATGGCCTCTGCGCCCATGCCGCCCTTGAAGTAGATGGAGTAGTAGCGCTTCATCTCGGAGAAGAGTGCCTCGTCAGCGATGAGCTGGCGCTTCTCGAGCTGCATGAACTGGTCGAAGGCCTCCTGGCGAAGCTGCTTCTCTTCGGCATACTCTGCCTCGAGATCGGCAACCTCGGCGCGGATCTCGTCGTCGGAGAGCGGCTCGACGCCGTCGAACTCCGAGCCCTCTTCCTGGCCTGCTGCCTGTGCGCGGACGCGCTGAATCTGGTCATCGCGCTCGGCATCGAGCTCTTCGAGGTCGGCTGCAAGCTCTTCCTTGAGGTCTGCTGCGTCAGCATCGCGGGCCTCCGTGTCCACATCGGTGATGATGTAGGACGCGAAGTAGAGGACCTTCTCGAGGTCCTTGCTCTTGATGTCGAGCAGGCGGGACAGCGGGAACGTAGCCGGGCTCTTGAAGTACCAGATGTGGGAGACAGGAGCGGCAAGCTCGATGTGGCCCATGCGCTCGCGCCTCACCTTGGCGCTCGTCACCTCGACGCCGCAGCGCTCGCAGATGATGCCCTTGAAGCGGATGCCCTTGTACTTGCCGCAGGAGCACTCCCAGTCCTTCACAGGACCGAAGATCTTCTCGCAGAACAGGCCGTCCTTCTCAGGCTTCAGCGTGCGGTAGTTGATGGTCTCCGGCTTCTTGACTTCGCCGTGCGACCAGCTGCGGATGGTGTCTGCGGAAGCGAGGGAGATCTTGATTGCGTCGAAATCTGTGGTATCGAATTCTGCCACCGTTACTCCTTCTCGTTCAACGAATTGCCAATGAGGGCCTCATGGCCGGACTTGGCGGATCCGGAGATGCCACCGATGAGCTCGTCTGCATCTGCCGACGCAAACACGTCTGCCGGGTTGGCTGCCTTTGCGGCTGCCTTGTCCTTGGCCTGCGTGTCGCGCTTCTTGTAGGAGATCGGCTCCATGTTGAGTGCCAGAGAGCGGACTTCCTTGACGAGGACCTTGAACGACTCCGGGATGCCAGCGTTCGGGACGTTCTCGCCCTTCACGATAGCCTCGTAGGCCTTGACGCGGCCGTTCGTGTCGTCGGACTTGATCGTCATCATCTCGTGCAGGACGGAGGCGGCACCGTATGCATACAGTGCCCAGACTTCCATCTCGCCGAAGCGCTGGCCGCCGAACTGCGCCTTGCCGCCGAGCGGCTGCTGGGTGACGAGCGAGTACGGGCCGGTTGCACGGGCGTGGATCTTGTCGTCGACCATGTGGCCGAGCTTCAGGATGTAGGAGACACCGACCGTGATCGGGCTCTTGAACGGCTCGCCGGTGCGGCCGTCGTAGAGCGTCGTCTTGCCGCGCTCGTTGAGCTGCGGGACGAACTCGCTCATCATGTGCTCGCCGTAGTCGACCTTCGCCTTGTTCATCATGTTGATGTTCGTGCGGCGGATGACCTCAGCGACCTCCTTGTCGGTTGCGCCGTCGAGGACCGGCGTAGCGACATAGGTCGGGCCCGGCACGTAGCGGTCGGAATCAGCAGACTCCTGATCCCAGCCGTGTGCAGCGCCCCAGCCGAGGTGGCACTCGAGGAGCTGGCCGACGTTCATACGGGACGGGACGCCGAGCGGGTCGAGCAGGACATCGATAGGCGTGCCGTCAGCCATGTACGGCATGTCCTCAATCGGCAGGACCTTGCAGACGACACCCTTGTTGCCGTGACGTCCAGAGATCTTGTCGCCCTGCTGGATCTTGCGGCGCTGCGCGACGAAGACACGCACGAGCTCGTTGACTCCAGGCGGCAGATCGTCACCTGCTTCACGGCTGAAGCGCACCACGTCGACGACTCGTCCATAGGCGCCGTGAGGCATCTTGAGGGACGTATCGCGCACGTCGTGGGCCTTTGCACCGAAGATGGCACGAAGGAGCCTCTCCTCGGCCGTGAGGGCCGTCTCGCCCTTCGGCGTGACCTTGCCGACCAGGATGTCGCCCGGGCCGACCTCGGCGCCGATGCGGATGATGCCATCCTCGTCGAGGTTGGCAAGCATGTCCTCCGAGAGGTTCGGGATCTCGCGCGTGATCTCCTCAGGACCGAGCTTCGTATCGCGGGCATCGATCTCGTGGCGGGAGATGTTGACGGAGGTCAGGAGGTCCTGCTGGACGACACGGTCGGAGACGATGATGCCGTCCTCGTAGTTGTAGCCTTCCCACGGCATGTAGGCCACGGTGAGGTTCGTGCCAAGTGCAAGCTCGGACTCGTCGACGGAAGGACCATCAGCGAGAGGCTCGCCCTCGATCACGTGGTCGCCCACATGGACGATAGGACGGTGGTTGATGCACGTGGACTGGTTGGAGCGCTGGTACTTCGGAAGGTCGTAGCGCTCGGGGCCCGCGGCAGTCTTCACGACGATGTGTGCTGCGTCGACCTCGACGACGTCTCCCTCATGCTCGGCGCAGATGAGCTCGCCGGAGTCGAGGGCAGCACGGAACTCCATGCCGGTGCCGACGAACGGTGCATGCGCACGGATCAGAGGCACAGCCTGGCGCTGCATGTTTGCACCCATGAGGGTACGCTTTGCGTCATCGTGCTCGAGGAACGGAATGAGGTTTGCAGCGACGGAGAGCAGCTGGCGCGGAGACACGTCCATGTAGTCGACATCGGCGACGTCGACCTCAGCAGGTGCGCCGAAGGAGCCGTCGAAGTCGCGCGTACGGGCAACGACACGCTCAGGCTCGACAAGCTCGCCGGTCTTCGGGTCGGTGACGACGAAGCGGCGGGTCTTGGGGTCGTACGGCGTGTTTGCCGGTGCGATGTTGTGGTCTTCCTCTTCGTCTGCCGTCATCCAGTCGATATCGTCGGTGACCTTGCCATCGACGACGCGGCGGTACGGAGCCTCGATGAAGCCATACTCGTTCACATGGGCATAGAGGGCGAGCGAGCCGATGAGGCCGATGTTCGGGCCTTCAGGCGTCTCGATCGGGCACATGCGGGAGTAGTGCGAGTTGTGGACGTCGCGGACGGCCGTCGGCACGTTCGTACGGCGGCTCGAGCCCGACTTGTGGCCTGCAAGGCCGCCAGGGCCGAGTGCGGACAGACGGCGCTTGTGCGTGAGGCCAGAGAGCGGGTTGTTCTGGTCCATGAACTGGGAGAGCTGCGAAGAGCCGAAGAACTCCTTGATGGCCGCCACGATCGGGCGAATGTTGATGAGGGACTGCGGCGTGATATCGTCAGCGTCCTGCGAAGCCATGCGCTCGCGCACGACACGCTCCATGCGGGAGAGGCCGATACGGAACTGGTTCTGCACAAGCTCGCCGACCGTACGGATACGGCGGTTGCCGAAGTGGTCGATATCGTCCGTCTTCTTCGAGGGGTCGCCTGCATGAAGGGCAAGGAGATAGCGCAGTGCGCAGACGATATCCTCGTTCGTGAGGACCGTGGAGGTGTTCTCGGCAGGATCGAGGCCGAGCTTCTTGTTCACCTTGTAGCGGCCGACGCGTGCGAGGTCGTAGCGCTGCGGGTTGAAATAGAGGCCATTCAGGAGCGCCTTTGCCGAATCGACGGTAGGCGGCTCGCCCGGACGCTGGCGACGGTAGATCTCGATGAGGGCATCCTCGCGCGTCGTTGCGACATCGCGCTCGATCGTGGAGCGGATGATCTCGGAGTCACCGAGGAGGTTGATGATCTCGTCGTCGGACTCTGCGATGCCAAGGGCACGGAGCAGGAGCGTCGCAGACTGGCGGCGCTTGCGGTCGATGGATACGACGAGCTGGCCACGCTTGTCGACCTCGAACTCGAGCCAGGCACCACGGGCCGGAATGAACTGTGCATGGTGCACGAGCACGCCGGAATCGGTCTCCTCAGAGAAGTAGACGCCCGGGGAACGGACGAGCTGGGAGACGACGACACGCTCGGTGCCGTTGATGATGAAGGTGCCCCTCTCCGTCATGATCGGGAAGTCGCCCATGAAGACGAGCTGTTCCTTGATCTCGCCGGTGAGCTTGTTGACGAACTTCACATCGACAAGCAGCGGAGCCTGATAGGTGATGTCCTTGGCGCGGCACTCGGCCATCGTGTGGGCAGGATCGCCGAACTGGAAATCGCCGAACGTGACTTCCATGGTGCCGGCATTATTTTCGATCGGAGAGAACTCTGCAAACGATTCAGCGAGGCCGTCCGTCATGAAGCGGTCGTACGATTCCTTCTGTACAGAGATGAGGTTAGGGAGCTCCATTACCTCAGGAATCTTGCTGAAGCTGACACGATCGCGCTTCTGGAATTTGACGGCGGAAGACTTTGCGGTATGCACCAGGCATTTCCTCCTTCATACAGACTTATGCGGCATTATGCCGCAAACTAGTAATCTACAGAAGGATACTGCTTTAGTCAAGATTGAAGTCTTGACTTATACCGCATAATCGTTTATTTAGGCCCGACCATCGTTTAAGCTGCAGAAACATCGAGCAGAATTGTGGAGGGGCTGTGGACACCCTCTGACTCAACACAAGAAAGAATAGCAAAGAAGGGACCGGGTGTAAACCCCGGTCCCTTCTGTACAAGGTGAGCTTATGCCGTAAGGCAGAAGTTACTTGAGGGAGACAGCTGCGCCGGCGTCCTCGAGCTCCTTCTTGGCAGCCTCGGCGTCCTCCTTCTTGGCACCCTCGAGGATGGCCTTCGGAGCGGACTCGACGACCTCCTTGGCCTCCTTCAGGCCAAGGTTGGTGAGCTTGCGGACAACCTTGATGACAGCGATCTTGTTCTCGCCGAAGCCCTCGAGGACGACGTCGAAGTTCGTCTTCTCCTCCTCAGGAGCAGCAGCGCCTGCTGCAGGAGCAGCAGCGACAGCGACGGGAGCAGCAGCGGAGACGCCGAAGACGTCCTCCAGCTCATGAACGAGCTCAGAAAGCTCGAGTGCGGGCATCTCCTTGAGGGCCTCAACGATCTCTTCCTTGGTGACAGCCATGGTATGACTCCTTCTTGTTCGGGGCGCTCTCTATAGCGCCTCTGATGTTTTCTGATCTAGCAGGTAGTGCAGACGTGCGTGCCTATGCGGCGTTCTTCTGGTCGGCGATAGCGTCGAGAGCGGTGACGAGACCGCGTGCAGGGCCAGCGCAGACGGAAGCGATGCCACGCAGCGGGCTGGCAACGACGTAGACGAGCTGGGCCATGAGCTCCTCGCGGCTCGGCAGGTCGGCGTATGCCTTTGCATCCTCAGGGGAGAGTGCCTGGCCATCGGCGATGCCACCGACGAACTCAAGCTTGTTGAGCTTCTCGGCGCTCTTCTTGACGACCTTGGCAGCCTCGACAGGATCCTTCTCGAAGAAGATGTAGGCGCAGGTGCCCTGGCAATCGAGCTCAGGCATCTCGGCGTCCTTGAGAGCGATGCGAACGATGTTGTTCTTGTAGACCTTCATCTCTGCACCGGCCTCGCGCAGGTCGCGGCGAAGCTGCTGCGTCTCCTTCACGGTCAGGCCACGATAGTCAACCACGAAGAGTCCCTTGGATGCATCGAGAGAGGCCTTGACCTTCTCGAGCATGGCAGTATTTTTCTGATTCGGCATGATGTACACCTCCTTGTTGCTTCGTTTGGCACGAACCACCGACGCGGCGGGTCAAACGAAGACCCTGCCCGGCCATGCCAGACAGGGTCCAGGAAGTCTTTGTTGGACCACCTAGGCTGGCGGGCGAACCCTTTGAGCCTTTCGGCACCGGCTGTCTCTGGCAGCGGACGTGCTATATGCATTGCAGCTTGGAAGTATCGCAGATGGGCAATTTCGCGTCAAGGCAACGTCTGGACTCGGCATGCTCTCCACGTTCCTCACACAGCGCAGAGCTTCCTGAGCCACAAAAAAGAGGCTCAGTCCTAATTCCTGTGGGCAGACCCATCACGCCGCAGCCCCTGAAGGCTTCGAGTAGCGCCTGCTGGCATCGAAGATCTTGAGGAAGAAGTACTCGTCGTCCGGGTATCCGTAGCCTGCCCT
>Ga0214927_100052_pt1 | contig 101923 bp, 112 predicted proteins | sample Stichaenrichm16X_FD_168612 | JGI IMG/M metagenome (GOLD analysis project Ga0214927, IMG submission 168612) | Xylose enriched microbial communities from anaerobic bioreactor in Madison, Wisconsin, United States - 16X | ecosystem: Engineered > Bioreactor > Anaerobic > Unclassified | place: USA... | reverse complement strand
CCTTGAACTTGCCCGTCTTGGTCGCGGCCGCGAGGTCCGCGTCCAGCACCATGAAGTCGTCGTGCTCCGCGCCGAGGGCCACGAGCTCCTCGCCGTAGCTGTCGCGCGTCGCGACCTTCCTGACGTCTGCCATGTCCTACGCCTCCCTCTCGAGCTCCGCCATGGCCTGGGCGAACTGCTCGTCGTTGGGGGCCTTGCCGTGCCAGCCCACCTGGTTCTCCATGAACGAGACGCCCTTGCCCTTCACGGTGTGCGTGACGATGCACGTGGGGGCGCCCTTCGTCGCGCGCGCCTCCGCGAAGGCGTCGCGCAGCTGGTCGAAGTCGTTGCCGTCGGCCACGTCCACGACGTGGAACTTGAAGGCCTTGAACTTCTCCCCTATGGGCTGGGCGGAGTTGACCTCCCCGATCGTGCCGTCGATCTGGAGGTTGTTGTTGTCCACGATCACGCAGAGGTTGTCGAGCGCGTGGTTGCCGGCCAGCATGGCGGCCTCCCAGACCTCGCCCTCCTCGATCTCGCCGTCGCCGCAGAGCGCGTAGGTGCGGTAGTCGTCGCCCCAGTGCTTGGCCGCGATGGCCATGCCCACGGCGGCGGAGATGCCCTGGCCCAGCGAGCCGGTGGACATGTCGACGCCCGGGGTGTCGTTCATGTTGGGGTGCCCCTGCAGGTACGAGCCGATGTGCCTGAGCGTGTCCAGCTCCCCCACCGGGAAGAAGCCCCTCTGCGCGAGCGTGGCGTACAGGCCCGGCGCGCAGTGGCCCTTGGAGAGCACGAACCTGTCGCGCTTGGGATCGCGCGGGTTCCTGGGGTCGACGTTCATCTCCTCGAAGTAGAGCAGGGTCATAATCTCGGTCGCGGACAGCGACCCGCCGGGGTGGCCGGACTTCGCCGCGTGGGTGCCCACGAGGATGCCCTTGCGGACCTCACGGGCGACCTTCTTCAACTCGTCGTCGGTCATGTGGTTCTACCTCCCTGTCACAGTCAAAAAGGCGGCCGGGCGCGCGTGGTGCACCCTGCCGCCTGCGTCAATCCTAGTCCTGCGCGGTGACCTTTGCCCAGTCCGCCGCAAAAAGCTCCAAACCGCGGTCGGTGAGCGGGTGGTGCACGCACTTCTTGAGCGCGCCAAACGGCACGGTCGCGATGTCGGCGCCCATGAGCTCGGCCTGCGTCACGTGGTGCGGCGTGCGGACGGAGGCCGTGATGATCTCGGGGCCACCCTCCTCGTCCCAGTAGCCGTACTTGAAGTTGTGCACGGCGGTCACTACGTCGGCAAGGTGGTCGAGGCCCTCGTCACCGATGTCGTCAAAGCGGCCCACGAACGGGCTAATATAGCGCGCGCCGGCGCGGGCGCCCAGGAGCGCCTGCGTCACGCTGAAGACCAGCGTCATGTTGACGCGGATGCCCTCCTGCGCGAGGTGGTGGATTGCGGGGAGCGACTGCTCGGTCACGGGCAGCTTCACCACGATGTTGGGCGCGAGCGACGCGAGGTGCTCGGCCTCCTTGATCATGCCCTCGGTCGTCTCGGCCGTGGACTCCGCGGAGACGGGCAGCCCCTCGCAGATGTGGCAGATCTTGACCATGTGGTCCTCGAAGTCGGCGAGCTTGCCGCCGGTCTTCGCGTACAGGCTCGGGTTGGTCGTGACGCCGGAGAGGATGCCCCAGCTCGCGGCCTCGCGGATGTCGTCCAGGTCCGCGGTATCGATAAAGAACTTCATGTCTTTCTCCCATGTGTACCGTCGCGCCCGGCATGTTCGGCAGGGCACGCAAACGTCAAGTCAAGCTTCCGCGGGCGAGAAGGACCGCCGCGCGGCTTAAGCACCGCATTGGGCCGAGCCTAGGACTGGCTCGCCATCGCGGTGTCGATCTTCTCCCTCACGAACTCGGAGGCGTGAGCGACGTCGCGCTTCCAGTCCGGGGAACCGAGGTACCACATCTCGCACACGTAGCGGCGGACGCCCTGTGGCACGAGCTGGCTCAGCGCGCCCTCATAGTCGGTCGTACCCTCGCCAAAGAGCATGTCGCGGTACTGGCCGGCCTTGGTGGCCTTCATGTGCGCCGCGAAGATGTGGCCACGACCGAGCGCGATGTCGTCCGCCACGCTCTTGCCATAGAGGAGCGACGCGTTGGTGAGGTTGCCAACGTCGGGATAGACGCCCAGGTAGGGACTGTTGATGGCGTCCACGTACTCCATCGCCTTGCCGACGGTGTCCATGAACGGCGTCTCCATGGTCTCGAAGCCCATGACCACGCCCGCCTTTGCGGCCATCTCGGTCGCCTTGGCGAGGTTCTCCTCGAAGCACTGGCGCGAGCCGTCCCACTTGTCCTCGTCGTAGTAGGCGTCGTAGCCGGCAAGCTGGATGATGTGCAGCCCGAGGTCGCACGCGAGCTCGAGCGCCTTGTCCATCATCTCGAGGCTGTACGCGCGCTTCTTGGGGTCCTTAGCGCCAAACGGCCACTTGCGATGGACCGAGAGGCACATGGACCCCAGCGGGATGCCGGTCTGGCGCATCGCGTCGACCACGGCCGCGCGCTCGGCGGCGGTCCAGTCGAGGCGTGCCTGGCGGGCGTCCGACTCGTCGACGGAGATCTCCATGTAGTCGAACCCGCACTCCGCCGCGACCTGCAGGCGCTCCTCCCACGTGAGGTCCTGCGGGGTCGCCTTCTCGTACAGGCCGAGCTTGTATTGCCTGCTCATTGTTGGTCCCCTTTCACAAGGGCGCCCTCATGGCCCTGCCATGGGGGGCGCCCCCTCTTGCAACGTTGTCGCCGCGTCAAGCGGCCTTATGTCCGGCTCCTACTTCTGGCCGTAGTAGGCGTTGGGGCCGTGCTTGCGCGAGTAGTGCTTGTCGAGCAGGTACTGGGGCGCCTTCGCGTCGTCGAGCCTGATGCCGGCGGCGGTGCAGAGCATCTCGGTGTCGCGGGACATCTTCGCGACCTCCTCGACGACCACGGCATGGTAGACCGCCGCGGCGGCGTCCTTGCCCCAGGTGAAGGGACCGTGGTTGCGGACGAGGCAGCCAGGCTGGGCCATGGGGTCCATGCCGCCGAAGCCCTCCACGATGACCTTGCCCGTGTTGAGCTCGTAGGCCTCCTCGATCTCCTCCTTGGTCAGGCCCCTCATGCAGGGGACCTCGCCGTAGAAGTAGTCGGCCTGGGTCGTGCCGTAGCACGGGATGGAGCGCCCGGCCTGCGCCCACGCGGTCGCGGCCGCGGAGTGGGTGTGGACGATGCCGCCGACCTGCTCCCAAGTACGGTAGAGGTAGGCGTGCGTCGCGGTGTCGGACGAGGGGTTGAGGTCGCCCTCGACCACGTTGCCGTCGAGGTCGCACACGACCATGGACTCGGGTGTGAGCTTGTCGTAGTCGACGCCGGAGGGCTTGATCACGAACAGGCCCTTGTCGCGGTCGATCTCGGAGGCGTTGCCCCACGTGAAGACGACCAGACCATGCTTGGGAAGGTCCATGTTGGCCTCGTAGACCTTCTCGCGCAGTTCCTTGAGCATCATGTTCGCTACCCCTTAGAGGACCGAGCGGAAGGGTACGTTGGGCTCGTGCTCGAAGCAGTCGTGGAAGCCACGGTCGTACATGTACTCCTTCTTGTCCTTGTCGAGCGGGTAGGTGTAGTCGCCGCCGGGCTGCCAGTAGAACGGGTGGAACTTGTACTGCAGACGGTCCTTGCGCATCTGGTACAGGACCTCGATCTCGCGCTGGTCCGCCATGAAGTTGGTCCAGACGTCCCAGTGGATGGGGATGACGACCTTGGCCTGGAGCGCCTCGGCCATGCGCAGGATGTCCGTGGCCTCCATCTTGTCCTGGATGCCGACGGGGTTGCAGCCGTAGGAGCCGAAGCAGACGTCGACGCCGCCGTACTCCTTCATGATGTCCTTGCCGTGCTTGGCGAAGTAGATGGAGTAGTGGGAGTCGCCGCTGTGGTAGATGTTGCCGCCGGGGGTCACGAGCAGGTAGTTGACGGCCTTCTCGTCCATGTCGGTCGGGCACTTGCCGGCGAGGTCCTCGCGGTCGGGGCCGGTGGAGTCGGTCGTGGTAATGCAGGTGCGGTCGAAGGAGTCCATGGCCACGATGGTCATGTCCTTGATCTTGATCTTGTCACCCGGCTTGACAACGTGGATGCGGTCCTCGGGGACGCCCCACTTGCGCCAGAAGTCTGCGGACTTCTCCGGGCCGATGAACGGCACGGGGATCTCATTGCCATCCTCGTCGGTGGTGGTCATGCCGGACTTGACGACGTGGGCTGCCCACTCCTTGGACATGTGGTCCTGGTGGTAGTGGGTGGCCAGGACGGCGTCAACATGCTTGAACGCGAAGGGGTCGAACACGTACGGGATGTTGCGCAGGTTGGGCTGCATGGTGCGGACGCCGGCCATGTTGGCCATCTGGTGGCCGACCTTCATGAGGCCGTTGCCGTGGGTGCGCTTGCCGTTGCCGGTCCAGAGGTCGATCGTGATGTTGGCGTCACCTGGCGTCTTGATCCACATGCCGGTGCAGCCGAGCCACCACATCTTGACGTTGCCCTCGGGAACCTTGGCGTTCTCGATGTCCTCGTTCAGCCACGTGCCCCACTCGGGGAACGTGTTCATGATCCAGCCCTCACGGGTTACTTCGTCGATAGCGGACATGCGTTTCTCCTCTTGTTTGCGGATTTCTGTCTGCGTTGCCTTGCGCGCCTACTCGGCGTGCACGTTGTAGAGCGCGACCTCGTCGGTCTCGCGGTTTGCGGAGATGATGCGGCTCTCCCCCGCGTCCTCGAAGACCCACACGTTCGCGGGGCCGCGGTCGTGGTCGATGATCTCGACGGCGTAGTCGCCGTCCTGGTAGTGGAGCCTCAGGAGGTCGCGGCCGCCCTTGCGGTTGCCCAGCAGCGCGGAGGGCTCGCCGGCCAGGTCGCCGGCCCAGATGGCGTGCAGGAACGGGCGCTTCTCCGGGTCCTCCCAGACCTTCTCGTACGTGTCCTCCTCGGCGCCGGCATGCCACACGGACAGGGTGTCGCCGTGGAACGTGGAGATGGTCACGATCTCGTCCTTGCCGTCGCCGTCGAGGTCGACCATCGTCATGTCGCTCGTGGGCTGCACGACGAGGCAGTCGACCTTCCAGTCGTCCCCGTCCTTCGCGGGCGGCACGTAGCGGAACACGCCTGCGGCGGTGCCCACCAGCGCAAAGCTGCGGTCGGGAGCGGTGTAGAAGCCGTGGTTCTGCAGCTGGCAGTTAGTGAGCTGCGTCAGCTCAAGCTGGTGGTCGGCGTCAAACTGCTCGAGGTCCTTGGGGAGCTTGGCCACGTACACGGCACCCGGCGTCTTCCAGTCGTTCTTGAACTCGCGGCACGCGGACTTGATGGTGCAGGCAATGAGCCACATCTGGCCGTCGGCACCCTCGACCACGCCAAAGCGGTGCACGTAGGGAAGGTCGCACAGGACGCGGCGCTCCCAGGAGCCGTCCTCCTTGCGCGTGTACGTCACGATCTTCGCGTCGTCCGCGCCAAAGTTGGGCGAGAAGAACTTGTACGTGCTCATGAGCTGGTCCGTGCGCCAGGGGGTCTGCATGACCGTCATGACGCCGCCAGGGCCGTCGCACACGTTCTCGCGCTGCGTGCCATCGAGGGTGAAGCGGCGGATGGGACCCGCCTTCTCGGTCGCGACGACAAAGCTCTTCTCGCCCGCCGCCTCGACCATGCCGATCGCGTAGCACTTGGGCATGTCAGTGGCGAGCACCTTCTTCTCGTACCTCATGAATGGCCTCCTCGGGCAACGATGCTTACGCGATGGCGGGACTGCTTACTTTGCGAACTTTTTGTCGAGCCCAGCCTCGACGAACTTCTCCTCGATCTCCTTGTCGGAAAGGACGTTCTTGAGGGGGATGCAGATGACCTTGCCGGAGTCCGCCGCGGACTTGAACATGTTCTCGAAGTTGCGGGGGAAGCAGGCGACGTCGTAGCTGGTCGCGGTGGAAGTGCCCTCGGCGAGCGCGCAGTGGTGAATCTTCGCGACGTCCATGTTGAGCTTCTTGCAGACGCGCTCGACGGTGAGCTGCATCATCAGGGAGGTGCCGGAACCGTTAGCGCACGCGCACAGAATCTTTGCTGCCATTTTTCGACCTTTCCCGGCGCGGCTGGATGCCGCGAGCCTTTGTTAGAACACGCTTTTTAGAAGACGCGGCCGGCAACACAGGGGGAATGCTGCCGGCCGCCTGAAACCGGATGGAGCTCGTGGAGCGAGGCCTTGCTACTTTGCCTCGGCGGCTGCGACCGCCTTCTTCTCGGCTGCGTCGCGGTACTCCGCGTACTTCTCGTAGTCCTCGACCTCGAGGAAGTAGGTGCTGTTGCCGTTCTCGTCCTTGGGGGCAGCCTTGTACTGCATCTGCGGGATGGCAAGCAGGAAGACGATGATGAGCGCGACGCCGACCCAGCCGAGGTACTTCATGATGACCGTGAAGATCGGCCAGACGGTGACCCAGTCGAACATGCCGAGGTAGCCGCCGAAGGCGTACATCTTGACCCAGGAGGCAATCAGCGCGGAGCCGAAGACCTGGCAGAGGCCGCAGATGAAGGGAAGGATCAGGCAGGCCTTGAGGCCACCCTTGTTGTTGGCGTACACGCCGATGACGGCGTTGTCGAAGAACAGGGGGATGAAGCCGGCGACCACGAGGACGGGGCTGTGCATGAGGATGAGGGCACCGATGGCGAGGAACTGTCCGACAGCGCCGGCCATGAAGCCGATGGTGACGGCGTTGGTGGAGCCGAAGCCGAAGGTGACGGCGCAGTCAACGCCGGGGACGGAGCCCTTGAGGAGCTTGGAGGAGATGCCGGTGAAGGAGACGGTGAGCTCTGCGACGAAGGTGCGGACGCCGAGCTGGAGGATCGTCAGGTAGACGGCGAACTGGAAGCAGTTGTAGAGGATGTAGAAGACGAAGCTCTGACCCTCGACGAGGGCGGCGGTACCGGTGAGGGTGCCCTCCTTGGTGAGCTTGATGAGGTACTCGGGGCCGATGACGATGTAGATGATGCCGAAGAAGAGGGTCATGAGCAGGGCGGTGGAGACCATGTTCTCGTTGAACATCGAGAGCCAGCCGGGGAGCTCGATGTCCTCGAGCTTCTTGTCGAACACGGAGGTCTTCTCGGGGTGCTTGTCGTGACGGACCTTGTCACGCTTCGCCATCCAGCCGGCGATCTTGGAGGAAAGGAAGATGCCGAACATCTGCTGGTGGCCGATGGCGAAGCCAGCGCCCTCGGTCAGCTCCTGGGTCGGGCCGATGGTGAGGTTGGAGCCGACAGCCCAGTACAGGCCGAGGAGGATCGTCATGAGGACGAGGGCGGGAACGCTCACGAGGTTGGGGAAGCAGAACATGATGAGCCAGAGGGCCGTTGCGGACTGCTGAACCTGAACGTTGCCGGTGGTGAAGATGGAGCGGAGCTTCGTGTGCTTCTTGGCAGCCACGAGCACGATGTTGAGGATGTAGGCGAACAGGAGCAGCAGCATGTACTGCGAGATGTTGGCGCCCTTGAGGAACGAGACGTTTGCCAGCGAGAAGTCTCCCGCCTGGGCCGCCTTGACGCCCGCGTCAACCGCGTTGTTGCCGAAGTAGGGGTCGATGACCATAGCGGTCAGGTTGAAGCGGCCCTTGAGGCCGACGATGATGGGACGGAACACGCTGACGAGGCCGCCGGAGCCGACGGAAAGAATCATGTAGCCGACCGAGGCCTTGATGAAGCCCGCGAGGACCTCATACCACTTCTTTCCGAGCAGCGCGTAGCCAATCACGACGATGATGCCGATGATCCAGGCTGGCTGCGACAGGATGGTCTTGGAGAACCAAGTTACCGCTGACAGCAAGATGTCCAATTTCCTCTCCTTTACTTACTCTTGTCCGGGTCTTGTCCGGGTCGATTATTCGCCATCGACCATGGCGTCAATCTCGATCAGGTCCTCAGGGGTCTGGGCGCCCTTCAGGCGCTCGACGACCTCCGGGTTCGACAGGACGGCCGCGAGCTGCTGCATGTTCTGCAGGTGCGAGTCCGCGTCGACGTCGCTCAGCGTGAAGAAGATCGTCGCGGTGGTGTCGGGATCGTCCTCGGCGCCAAAGTGGACCGGCTCCTTTACGTGCATGAAGCTGATGGCCTCGCGATTGGTTCCGACGGCACCCTCGACCGCGTGCGGCATGGCCACGCCGGGGAGAAGGACGATGTAGGGTCCGTGCTTCTCGACGTTCTGGATCAGGCAGTCCGCGTACTCGGGCTCGACGCTGCCGTCTGCGAGCAGCGGCTCGATTCCCTTGCGCAGGGCCTCCTTCCACTCCATGGGACCGTCCACGAAGTTGTAGTGCTTGAGTTCAACCAGTTGACGAAGTAGCATGTGTGTTCACCTCCCCGTGGCTTATTGCCTTGTGGCTGGTTTCCCGCCGGCTCGCGACTGGCCCCCCTTCGGACCTGGTCGCGTGAGGGCCCTTCCGCCCTCTCTTCAAGGTGGATAGTACGCCGATATTTTTTGTTTTGAACGTGTTTAGTTTTCGTATCTAACGTTTTTATCGTTCGTATTGAAGCTTTTCAGTGTTTATACAAACGCTGATTTGCCTCATTGTTCCGCAATGCTGCGAAGTCTAAAATGGGTTCGTGTTCGTATGAACACGGTTTAATATTTCTTTGTCTGCCGGCGAACGGTCGTTTTTCTCGCCCGAGCGGTTATTCCAAAGGAGCCTGGCATGGGCACGTCCAGAAGCATCGTCGAGAGCCGCCGCGCTCACATCGTCGAGGAGCTGAGCGAGCGGGGACGCAGCAAGGTCACCGAGCTCGCAAAGGACTTCGGCGTGTCCACGCTCACCATCAGGAGGGACCTCGACGAGCTGGCGGAGAAGGGCATGGTCCGCCGGCTGCACGGCTCCGTCGAACTAATCGACCCCCTGGGCGGCCCCATCAGCTCGTCCGCGGTCCTCGCAAAGCGCAGCATCGCCGAGGAGGCGGCAACCCTCGTCGAGGACGGCGACACCATCTTCATCAACACGAGTTCGACCGCGCTTTCCGTGATAGAGCACATCACGGCCGAGAACGTGACGATCGTGACAAACAACGGCAAGGCGCTGCAGATAACTCCCCCGCCCGGCGTCACCATCATCCTGACCGGCGGCGAGATCCGCCTGCCCAAGTGGTCCATGTCGGGCGAGTTCGCCCTCTCCACCGTGCGTCACATCAACGCGGCGAAGGCCATCCTGGGATGCTCGGGCTTCTCCGCCGACCGCGGCCTGACGACGCTCGTCTCGCACGAGACGAGCGTGAACTCGCTCATGCTTGACCATTCGGACATGCACATAATAGTTGCGGATTGCACGAAGATAGGGACCAACTCGAGCTTTCGCTACGGTCGAGCCGAGCAGGTGGACGTCCTCGTGACGGACGAGAACTCGGACGAGCAGCAGATCGCCCTCCTCAAGAAGGCGGGCGTGCGGATGGTCATGTACCCGGGAAGCGAGTAGCGGCCGCGACAGCGTCAAAACCCTCCCCCGACAGCCGTTGGCGTTACCATGGTTAGAATCCAGACCAAGCAAGGGGAGGCACCAGTGCGCACGGGCGACAACGGCAACGGCGAGAAGAACGACAACCGGGTGATTGGCGCCACCACGGAGCCCCCCACCGGCGTCGCACTCGCGCGCGTGTCCGTCACGGTGCTGCTGCTCGCGCTCGCGATCGGCCTGTTGGTGGGGTTCTTCTGCATCGGCGCGCTGTGGTGCGTGGACCAACTGCAGGAGCAGATCTGGAACCACGCCGTCGCGGCGGCAGGTCGCTGGGTGGCGCTACCCCTGTGCGTGGTCGGAGGCCTCGCCGTGGGCGCCGCAACCAACCGCTTTGGCTACAGCCTCGACACGCTCGCGACCGTGGTCACGCGCTGCCACAAGGAGGGCGGCTACCGCCTGCCCGGCACACTCGCCCAAACGCTCCTGCTGTTTGCGCTGCCCATCGCGTTTGGCGGGGCCGTCGGTCCCGAGGCCGGCGTGTCCGGCCTGGTGGCGGCCCTCGCCACGAGCGGCATCCGCATCCTGCGCCGCTCCGGCGTCGCCGCAGTATGCGACCCGGGCCACCCGCTGGCGGCCGCGCTCTCCGTCGTGGAGCCAGGCAACCGCACGCCCGACCGCCGCTACGCGCGCTTCCCCAAGGTCATCCTCTGGGGTGTGGCCGGCCTCGGCTTTGCCGCGGGCGCGGCGCTCTTCGCACGTATATTTGGTCCCGCGGGAAGCCTCCCCCGCTTTGACGCGATTCCCTACGCCGCGCTCGACGCACCGGCGATCGTCACGGCGGCGCTCGGCCTTGTGGTTGGCTGCGCGCTCGCGATGCTCTCCAAGGGGACAAAGGCCCTTCTCGACCGCGTCGAGCCCAGGCTGGAACAGAGGGACGCGCACGCGACGCTGAGGCGCGCCCTCGTCTGTAGCGCGCTCATGGGCGCCGTGGCCTGCGCGCTGCCCGACGTGCTCTTCTCGGGCCAGTCCGCCACCTACGCGCTCTCCACGTCGTGGCAGACGGCCGGCGCCGCCACGCTCCTCGCGACGGCCGTGGCCAAGATCGTGCTCTCCAACGTGTGCGTTCGCTCGGGCTGGGTGGGCGGAGAGTTCTTCCCGCTCATCTTCTGCGGCGTGGCCGCGGGCTTTGCCCTGTCTGCCATCACGGGTGCGGACCCCAGGCTCGCCGTGGCCGTGGCCTGCGCGGCAACGGTGTCCGGCGCCACTGGCAAGTGGCTGCTCTCGACCCTCGTTCTTGCACTCTGCTTCCCGCCGGCGAGCCTGCCCGTCGTGGCCGTCGCAGCCTACGTGGCGGCGCGGCTGATGGCGGCGTACGACCGGTGCGGCCACAGCATGGAGGCCGGCACCAGGCGGTAGCGGGCGTCAGTCGGTGGCGGCGTCCTTCTCGCCCGCGTCATTCTGCCCCGCGTCGCGCGCGTGCAGGTAGTCGATGTAATGCTGGCCCCAGGCCTCGACGTCGTCCAGCACCGGCCCAAACGATCGCCCCAGCTCCGTGAGCGAGTACTCAACGCGCGGCGGCACCTCCGCAAACGCCTCGCGGCGCACGAGGCCCTCATCCTCAAGCCGCTTGAGCTGCGACGACAGCGTGGAGTGCGTGAGCTCCGGCATCATGTGCTGCAGCTCGCCAAAGCGCTTGGTGCCCTCGCTCAGGCAGTGCAGCAGCACGATCGTCCACTTGCCTTGCAGCAGCCATTGCGCCGTGACGTAGGGACACACCCCAAACCGCTCCGGCGCGGCCTTCCTTCCCGCCATGTGGCTCCAACCTTTCCCGTCATGGTACTAAACGCGATACCTGCACGCGCAAAAGATACTACTTGCGCGCCTAAATTGTCATCTCTATAGTATCAGTTAACGACATGGTATCAACTTGATACCTTTACTGGAAGGAGGCGCAAATGGGCGAGAAGAACCAGACCCCCAAGCAGCCGGCACTGTTCGTGGGCCACGGCGACCCCATGATGGCGCTACGCGAGGACGACGTGGCACGCGGCCTGCGCTCCGTGGGCGAGCGCCTGCTGGTCGGCAAGCCCAAGGCGATCCTGGCCGTGTCCGCGCACTGGTACACGCGCGGGACCCTGGTGCAGAGCGACCCGACGCCGCGGCAGGTAAACGACATGTACGGCTTCCCCAAGGAGCTGTACGCGATCAAATACCGCCCCGCCGGCAACGCGGAGCTCACGCAGCGCGTACTCGACCTGCTTGGTGACGACGTGCAGGTAGACGACAGCTGGGGCATCGACCACGGCGTGTGGACGCCGCTCCACCACATGCTGCCGCAGGCCAACGTTCCTGTGGTCGAGCTGAGCGTGAACGGCCTTGCCGACGCCCGCTACGCCTACGACCTGGGCACACGCCTCGCGCCGCTGCGCGACGAGGGCTTTGTGGTGCTGGGCAGCGGCAACGTGGTCCACAACCTGCGCGAGGCGGACTGGGACAACCCCAACGGCACGCCGCAGAACGTCGCGTTTGACGAGGCGGTGCTCGCGGCCGTGACGGCACGCGACGACGAGGCCGTCATCAACTACCAGGCGCTCCCCCACGCGGACTACGCCGTGCCCACGCCCGACCACTACCTGCCGCTGCTCACCGTGCTGGGCGCAGCCAAGGGAGAGAAGGCGGAGGTCTTCAACAAGGTCCGCAACCTGGGCGCGATATCCATGACGAGCTTCGCGTTCGGCCTCGGCCGCTAACGCTCGCGCCCGCCGCTGGCAGACAACGTAAAGAAAGACGCCCCGCAGACGGGGTCATATAAGACACAAGGCAACACGCAAAACAAGAAGGAGAAGAACATGGCAGACAAGAAGAACGTCCTCTTTGTGGTTGGCACCCTGCGCAAGGACGGGTTCAACCTGCAGCTCGCGAAGCGCGCGGAGCAGCTGCTGGCCGGCCGCGCCAACGTGAGCTGGCTCGACTACTCGCAGCTTCCGCTCATGAACCAGGACCTGGAGAACCCGGAGCAGGAGGCCGTAGCCAAGGTGCGCCAGGCAGTGCGCGACGCGGACGGCGTCTGGTTCTTCTCGCCCCAGTACAACGCGTCCTTCCCTGGCCACGTCAAGAACCTGGTCGACTGGCTGAGCCGCCCGCTGCCCGGCAAGGGTCGCGACACCGCGGTCGCCGGCGGGATGAAGGCCACGGTCAGCGGCGCGGGCGGACGCACCGCCACCGCACAGATGCGCACCGCGCTCGACTCGCTGCTCGAGTTTGTGGGCGCGAGCGTCATGCGCGAGGGCGAGACGGGCGTCGCGCTGTCCGGCGCGTCGTGGGGCTCGGGCAAGCTCGAGCTCTCCGCGGACGACGAGGCCGCGCTCGCCGCGCAGGCGGACGCGTTCCTCGAGTTCATCGCGTAGCGAGACTACAGCAGGACCCCCAGCACGACGAGCGCGACGCACGCCACCAGCACGGCGGCGTCGCGCCCGTGCATGGGGTAGCGCTTGAAGCTGCTTGCGCGCGTGCGCAGGTAGAAGCCGCGCTGCTCGGCCGCGAGCGCCGTCGCGTCCGTCTTGCCCACGCTGCTCACCAGGAGCGGCACGCAGAGCGGCAGCATAAGGCGCAGCTTGCGGATGGGGTTCTTGGTGTCGTACTCCACGCCGCGGGCGCACTGCGCCTCCATGATCGCGTTCATCTGCTGGCCAAACACCGGGACAAAGCGCAGCGCCGTGGTGAACGTGAACGCGTAGCGGTACGGAACGTGCAGCACCTCCACGCAGGCATTTGCAAGGTCGTTCAGCTTGGTCACGCTCAGCATGAGCACCAGCGGCAGCGCCACGCCCAAAAGGCGCAGGCACGCCTTGCCGGCGGAGTCGAGCCCCTCCGTCGTCATCCACAGCAGCACCGTCCTGCCGCCGCGCACGAAGGCGCACTGCAGCAACAGCATGACGATGGCGATGGGCACCAGGAGCTTGAGCAGCGTGACGAGCTTGGACGTGGTGTGGCTGTAGGCCGCCAGCGCAAAGGTAAGCGCAAGCAGCGCCACGAGCATGCCGTACGTCTGCGCGCAGAACGTCGCCACAATGATGGCCGCGGCGATCGCGAGCTTGGTCACGGGGTTCAGCCGGTGCAGGAGGGTTTCTCCCGGAACGTACTCGATCACGCTAACCACGACTGACCAGCTCCCCCGTGAGGTCGACTATGCCGGATACCTGGCTGATGCCCGCGTACTCCGGGCTAAGGTCGCGCGCGAGCGCCTGCGACAGCCGTGTGACCTGCGGCGCCTCCACGTACGCCCGCCGCATGAGCGGCTCGTCCGCAAACTCCTGCGCCGTGGGGCCGCGCCCCAGGATGCGCCCGTCCGCCATGACCACGACGCGCTCCGCAAAGTCGCTCACGACCTCCATGTCGTGGCACACCATGATCACGGCGCAGCCGGCATCGGCCATCTCGCTCACCGTGCGCATGACCGTCATGCACTCGCGGTAGTCGAGCCCGCTCGTGGGCTCGTCCAGCAGCACCACGTCCGGCTCCACCACCACGACGGAGGCGAGCGCGACCATCTGCCGCTGTCCGCGAGAGAGCGAGAAGGGCGACTCCCCCTCCGGCAGGCCAAACCTTTCAATTACCTTGTGCGCGCGGCGGCGCGCCTCGTCCGCGTCGACCCCCTGGAGCTCCAGCCCGAAGGCGACCTCGTCGAGCACCGTGTTCTTGCACAGCTGGCAGTCGGGGTTCTGGAACAGCGTCGCGCAGTGCGCGGCGATGCGGCTCGTGGGGACGTGCCGCGTGTCGAGCCCAGACACGAGCACCTGGCCCACAGCTGGCTTGAGCAGGCCGTTCAGGAGCTTGGTGAGCGTGGTCTTGCCGGCGCCGTTCTGGCCCACCACGCCCACGACCTCGCCGGGATAGACGGCCATGTTCAGGTCCTCCACCGCGGCGCCGCTGCCGGGGTAGGCAAAGCCCACGCCCTCCACGCGCACGACGGGTTCCGCGCCCTCCGCGTGAGGCCGCGGTACCGCCGCGTGGGGCGAGCTTGCCCTGAAGGCCGCGTCGCGCTGCGCGTCTGCCACGGGGCCCGCCTGCGCGCCGCCGGCAAGGTGCGGCCGAACGAGGCCCTCCACCAGCGACTCCGCCTCGCTCACGGTCAGGCACGGCTCGCCGGGCGGCAGGAGGCCCTTCTCCACCAGGCTGTTGTGGACGCGCGCCATGCGCGGGCTGTCCACGCCCAGCTCGCGAAGCTCGCGCGCGTGGCCAAACACCTGCCGCGGCGTGCCGGAAAGCACGATGCGACCGTGGTCCATCACGAGGATGCGGTCGCAGTAGCGTGAGAGGAGCGCGACCTTCTGCTCGATCACGATGACCGTGATCCCCTGCTCGCGCACGGTGCACAGCGTGTCGAACACCAGGCGCGACGACGCCGGGTCGAGCGCGGCGGTCGGCTCGTCCAGCACCAGCACGCGCGGGCGCATCGCGAGGATGGCCGCGATGGAGACCTTCTGCTTCTGCCCGCCAGAAAGCGTCGCGATCTCGCGGTCGCGCAGGTCCGCAATGCCCACGGTCTCGAGCGCCCCGCTCAGGCGCGCCTCGATCTGGTCGTGCGGCACGCCAAAGTTCTCGAGGCCAAACAGCAGTTCATCTTCTACCACGGACGCCACCATCTGAGCGTCGATGTCTTGCAGAACGCTGCCGACGACCTGGCTGATGTCCGTCAGGGTCACGTCGCAGGTGTCCTTGCCATCCACGTACACGGCGCCATAGAGCTCGCCGCGGTAGTGGTGCGGGATTGCGCCGGAAAGCGCCGCCGCAAGCGTGGACTTGCCGGCGCCCGAGGGACCGATCACGCCCACGAACTCGCCCGCGCCCACGCTCAGGGACACGTGGTCGAGAGCGCGAGGCGCGTCCTTCTCGCCTGCCTGCGCATACGAGAAGGACACGTCATCCAGTCTGACTATGGGATTCTGGTCAGTCATTCGCACGCGGCCCCAGCCTACGCCTCGACCTTGAGGGCCTTGCAGATGGGCACGTAGAGCGCCTGCACCAGGATCGCGTTGAACACGCCGGTCGCGAACACGACGGGGAGCATGGCGGCGGCGAGCTGCGCCACGACGCCAAGCATCGCCATCTTGATGACCATGAAGATGCAGCCGCTCACGACGGTGGTGATGAAGGTGCCGATGGCCGGGACGAACTTCTTGGCGTTGCCGCGCATGGCGGTGCGGACGATGACGGCCATCAGCATGGCCGCGACGCCCTCGGCCGCGAAGTCGATGAACGGCGAGGTGGTGGTGATCTGGATGACCGCCGCGGAGATGAGGCCGATCACGAGCGCCTGCGGGACGCTGGGCCTGACGACGAGGATCGTGAGGCAGAACGCCGAGATGATGAACTCGGGGCTGATGATGCCGGCGGTGAGGCTGGAGATTGCCTTGCCCACCGTGAAGTTGAGGATGAAGCCGGCCGCCAGGAGTACGGCGAGGAGGACGAGCGAGCGGACGTCGAGCTTGCCGTGGTCTGCAGTGTTGACGGTGCGGGCCTGCTGGGTGGAAGCGGTGGTAGCCATGAGTTTCTCCTTTTATGAATTCAATCCGATGCGTTGGTTTTCGTTCTTATGTACTTGCACTTGTCTGTGGTTGCCGTCAGCCGCGCCATCGACGCGTCAGTTGATTCTTGGTTCCCATGGTTTCCTCCAATGTGGGCAAAAAATCCGAGCGATGCGTAAAAGAAAAGGACCCCGGCCAAACCGGAGTCCTTCAGATTTGCGCAGGCATGTGGCGCGAGAGACTCACGATCGACCGTTCGAGAGAGAGTTGCGCCACCACCAGTTGTTGTTGGACTTGCAGACGTTTGCGAAGCACATCGTGGTGACCTCCTCTCGAAAATCTCTACCGCGCCAGGCGGACTCTCGTTCATTGGTTCGCACTATAGGTCATTCGCGCACGCTGACGCAACCCGCAACTTGTAAACGTTTTGTTTCTGCCAACGTTCAGGAATCCCCGCAGCGGCGCGCAGCCAGTGCCCTCATACGCAGTTGCGCAGGTAGAACACGGCTATCTGGGTCCTGTTGCTGAGGTCGAGCTTCGTGAGGATCGACGAGATGCGGTTCCGCACGGTACCAGCGCTCATGCACAGCTCGTCGGCAACTTCCGCGTTTGTCAGCCCGTCGGCAATCGCGCGCACGACCTCACGCTCTCGCTCCGAGAGACAGGCCAGGGCGCTCTCGTCTGGCGGCTTCATCCCCGCGCTGGTATCCGCATCGACGGAGAGCCGAGCAGCCCTTGCCAACACCTCGCCCTCGAGCACGCACTGGCCACGCATGACCGACCTGAGCGCAGGTGCGACGGTCGCCACGTCCTGCTTTATAAGGTAGCCTCGTGCACCAAGCCTCAGCGCACGGACGATGTACTCGTCGTCTGAGAACGTGGTGAGGAAGACGATGCGGGCGTCCGGCCGAAGGTACAGCATCTCCTCCGCAGCAGTGAGCCCATCCCCACCGGGCATCTGGATATCCATGAGGACCACGTCCGGATTCAGTCGAGAGAACAGCTCGACCGCCTCGTGCCCGTCGAGGCCCTGTCCAACGACCTCGATGTCGGGCTCTACGCCCAGGATGGTCGCCAGTGAGCGGACCACGATGCGATCGTCATCCACAACTACGACCCTCATCAGGCCACCTCCTCCATCGCGACGTGGCGGGGCATCGTCGCGAAGACCACGAACCAGCGCTCTCCGCCATGCCCCTCGATTTTCACGTTGAGCGTGCCGCCAAGCGTGGCGACCCTCTCGCGCATGGACCTCAGGCCCATGCCTCGCTCCTCAAGCCCCTCGGCTTCCTCTGGGACCGCACCGTCACTCGCGACCCTTACCTGCCACAGCCCCGGCAGCGATCGCACGTGGACCCGAACCGTGTCGGCATGGCCGTGTCGAGCGGCGTTCGTGAGCGCCTCGCGAACTATCGCCAGGATGCAGCGACCGACCTCCGCAGGAGGCTCGACATCAAGACCGCAATCGACCGATGCGCGAGCAATGCCACTCGAGGCCACAAGGCCGTGCAGCCCGACGGACACGTTGACGCCAGAGTCTTCCAGCGCGTGGACGCTCCTCCGCATGGACGAGGTTGCCTCGTTCAAGCCATCGAGAATCGCGCCCAGGTCCTCCAGCACCTCAGGTTCCCCGCGATGCACGACCTTGAGAGCCTCCACCTGGAGGACGAGGCGCGTGAGGGTATGGCCCACCGAGTCATGAATCTCCCTCGCGATCCTCGTCCGCTCCGCGAGTGCGGCCGCTCGCGACTCAAACTCACGCGCATCCTCAAGCTCTACGTTCTTCTCCCTCAGCGATGCAATCCTGTCCTCAAGGTCATCCTGCAGGCCATGAAGCTCCCTTGTGCCCGCGAGCTGAGCCGTGCACCTGAGCGAGAGCATGGACGCAAGCGCCGAGGTTGCGACGAGTCCCACCCCAGACGCAAGCGAGAGCCCCGAGGACAGCGCAGCACAGAGCGCCGCGACGGGCGCTAACCCACGCGCCTGGCGCCATGGCAGGCGCGGGATGTCGTAGCAGAGGAGCGGTAGCGTAACGTACGCACCCGGAACAAGCGACGCCAGGACGACGGCCGAAGCCTCGACAGCAGAGGCCGCAACGGGCACTCTGCCGACTAACAGCTCGAACACCGCGCTCACGCACACGGAGAGGAGCAGCGCAACCACCACGACGGTCGACGCGCCCCTTGAGCCGGCAACGAACGCGAGCGAAGCCAGCAGCAGCAAGCCTTTGTCCCCTAGTCTCTCCATGCGGACAGTATAAGGGTGAGCACGTTCGACCGCACCACTCGCGAGCTGGCCTTTCCCAAGTGATGACAAATGTCATACCCCTTGGCGCAAGACGCGCGAAAGTCGTGACAAACGTCACTCCCACCCGTCCGAACAAGATGAAAGAATGGGGCCAACAGGAAAGGCAACCTCCAGATTGCGAGGCAACCATGAACGAGGCAACGGGCGAGAAGGACAAGACTCGGATGCGCGACCACGCCCCCGTGGTTCACGTCGAGAACCTCGTGAAGCGCTATGGCGAACTCGTCGCGGTCGACCATCTGTCGTTCGACATTGCGTCCGGGGAGGCGTTTGGCCTGCTCGGCCCTAACGGGTCCGGAAAGACGACCACCATCAACTGCATCCTGCAGCTGCTCAGCTACGAACACGGCGACATCAGCCTCTTCGGCAGGCCCATGCGCCCGACGAGCTATGACCTCAAGCGGCAGATCGGCATCGTCCCGCAGGAAGTGGCGGTGTTTGACGAGCTCACCGTTCGCGAGAACATCGACAGCTTCTGCGCCCTCTACGTGAGCGACCGCGCAAAGCGGAGGGAGCTGGTCGACAGGGCCATCGAGTTCGTTGGACTCCAGAAGTTCGAGAAGTTCAGGCCAAAGAAGCTGTCCGGAGGCCTGATGCGCCGGCTCAACATCGCCTGCGGCATCGCACACGAGCCCTCGCTCATCATCCTGGACGAGCCCACGGTCGCCGTCGACCCACAGAGCCGCGAGGCCATCCTCGGCGGCATCGAGCGCCTGAACGGGGAGGGGGCAACCATCATCTACACCTCCCACTACATGGAGGAGGTCGAGCGGCTCTGCAAGAGGATCCTCATCATGGACCATGGCCGCGCGGTCGCTAGTGGAACGCCCGACGAGCTCAAGGCGATGGTCGGCACGGGCGAGAAGGTCTCCGTAGAGACGGCCGAGCCGTCCGAGCAGGTTCTCGAGGACCTCAGGAGGCTTTCCTGCGTGAGGCAGGCCACGTATGAGGGCGGAAGGATACGCGTCCAGTGCCTGAACGGCGAGCACAACCTTGCCGACATCCTTGGCGTCCTGGCCAAGGACAACGTTCCCTACGGGCGCGTGCTTTCGGAGCCGCCCACCCTGAACGACGTCTTCCTGGAGATCACCGGCCGCGCGCTGCGTGACGAGGCATAGGAGAAAAGATGCTCGCAAGCTTCAAGACGACGGTTCTCTCGCTCCTGAGGAACAAGTCCATGCTGCTCTGGGCCCTGCTCTTCCCCATCGTCCTCACGTGCATCTTCATGGGAATGTTCTCCGGAATCGAAAGCGCCTACTCAGCCGTCGGATCCGACCTCGGCATAGTGCGAAGCGCCAGCTACGGCTCCAACGAAGGCCTGCAGCAGACGCTACGCTCGATTTCCCTCTCCACCGGCAAGAACGGCATCGTCAAGCTGAGCTACTTCGACAGCGAGGCGGCCGCGCGCAAGGCAATCGCGGACGAGAAAATCGACTCTTATCTCACGGTAAGCAATGCGGGAAGCATCTCCCTCCATGTCGGCCAGAGGAGCCTGGGGGCGAACGGCTCGCTTCCCACCACGATTCTCGCCTCCGCGCTCAACTCCCACCTGCACGCGACGAACGCCGTTGCCGTCATCATGGCGCGAGTGACTCCAGGAGGCAGCGTGCCGGCCAGCTTGGCCTCGGGCGACGGCGTATCGATCAAGAGGCTCGTCCTCACCAAGAACGCCCCCGACCCGGACGTGCGGTACTATTTCTCGCTCCTCGCCATGACCGCCGGCATCGGGTCTGCGGCCGCCATGCTGAGCATCCAAAGGCTGCAGCCAACCGAGGGCGCCGTCGGCGCCCGGCAGTCGGTCTCTTCCACCCCGCGCTGGCTCATGCTCGTGGGCGCGCTTCTCGGCTCATGGCTCTGTCAGTTCGCCTGCATGCTTGCCGCACTTCTCTTCATGGCGCTCGTGGCCCGCGTCAACTTTGGCACTGGCGCCGCCCCGCTCCTTCTCGCCATTGCGGCATCGTCGCTCACGGGTTGCGCCGCGGGCGCCTTGCTCGGCACCATCCCCCACATGGAGGACGGCATGGTGTCGGGAATCACCTGCCTCCTCTCGCTCTTTACCGGCCTGTACGGGCCCGCCTCGCAGCTGATCACCGATTCCCTCGAGGCTACGGCGCCCACCCTCATACACGCGAACCCCCTCTGGCAGATGACCAACTGCTTCTACTCCCTCCTGTACTACGACTTGTACGGACCCTTCCTGAGCAGCATCGCGGCGCTGCTCGCCATGACCGGCATCTTTCTGGCCATAGCGGCCTTCCGCATGAGGAGGATCTCCCATGGGCAGCTATAAGACATCTATGAGAATCGTCCTCTCGCATCGCGTCTACATCGTCATCTACCTTGTGCTCATGACGGCCGTTGGACTCACGATAGGCATGCTGACCCAACCAGGGTCGACCGCAACCTTCAAGCCGACCGTGACGCGCGTCGCCGTGGTGGACCACGATGGCTCGACGCTCTCGAGGGCCCTGGCCTCCCGTATCTACAAGGGAAACGAGAAGGTCACGCTAGATGGCAGCAAGCGTGCGACACAGGACGCCATAGCCAAGGACTCCGTCTCGTATCTCCTGGTCATCCCTGAGGGCTGGGGAGATGGGTTCATGGCGGCCGCAAGGTCTGGCAAGAAGGCCCCTACTCTGAACTCGTCCGTCTCGTACAGCTCGGGCGAGGGACGACTCGTCGAGCTCACGGCGTCAAGCTACTCGAACATGCTCTATCAGATGGCCGCGACCCTCGGCGGGAGCCAAGAGGACGTCGTCAGCGCCTCCGACTCCGCTTGGAAGGGAGACGTCAGCGTAGACGTGGTCAAGAGCAAGGCCACCCCCCTTCCAGCCTCGCTTCGCGTTGCCGCCGAGTTCTCCTCGTACTCGATATTCGCAAGCGTCACCGTCGTGATCGCCGTGCTCATGCAAGCGCTCAACAGGCCCGAGGTGGCCCGTCGGAGGATGGCCTCCTCCCAACCCGCGCACGTCCGAAGCGCCTCTTTGCTCGCCGCATGCCTGACCATCGCCCTTGTGGCATGGATCTTCAACTTCGGCCTGCAGGTCCTTCTCCTCGGACGCGACGCCACGACTACCGCACCCCTCAAGCTCGCCATGGTCGGAGCGGCGGAGCTCTCGTACAGCCTGTTCTCGGCGGCAGTTGGCTTCCTCATCGGTCAGATCGGCCTTTCGGAAAATGCCTCTAACGCCGTGGCGAACATATTCGGAATGGTCTTCTCCTTCATGGGTGGGGCTTGGACGGGCCTGTCGCTGTTGCCCGACAGCCTGCTTGCCGTAGCGCACTTCATGCCGTCCTACTGGACGACGCTTGCAATCGAGGGCGCATCCAACATGGAGACGGTGACGTCTGCGGCTATGGGTTCCCTCCTGGGCGACGTGGGAATATGCGCGCTCTTCAGCGTCGCCATCCTGCTCGTGGGTTTGGTGGTCGGAAGGGACCGCTCGGCGGGAAGGTCTTCCTAAGAGTCCCGCGTCATGACGCAATTGCGGAATTCCCTACCATCAGCGCAGGTAAAGGACCCAATGCGGTATTGTTCTCTGGTTATGAGAACACCCCTGGCGCCATGCGCCAGAAAACCACGCGAAAGAGAGACCCGCATGAAGCTCACCGGAAGCCAGATCCGTCAGCTGCGAAGCATGTGCAACCAGCTCAAGCCCACCATCTCCATCGGCAAGGCCGGCGTCGAGGCCGTCATCGGAACCGCCGAGCAGGAGCTCGAGGCGCACGAGCTCGTCAAGTGCACTGTGCAGGGAACTGCCGGCCTCGACACCCGTGAGGCCGCTGACGAGCTCGCCCGCCTGACCAACGCGACCGTCGTCCAGGTCATTGGCCACAAGTTCTCGATCTATCGCGAGACCAGCCGCAAGGACGTCGAGAAGATCAAGCTGTCGTAGCCCGGGCATTTCTCTAGACTGTCAGCAGGACACAGACAGCACCACGTGGGCCCGCACTCAATCCACGCGCATCGGAGGCGAAAGACATGAGGAAGATTCTCGTCGTAGTCGACATGCAGAACGACTTCATCGACGGAGCCCTCGGCACGGCCGAGGCACAGGCAATCGTCCCGAACGTCGTCGCGAAGATGGAGGGCTATCCCAAGGCTGACATCTTCGCGACCCGCGACACGCACCCCCAGAACTACCTCGACACGCAGGAGGGCAAGTACCTGCCCGTTCCCCACTGCATCAAGGGTACCGAGGGTTGGCAGCTCCGCGACAAGGTCGCGGAGCTCGTCGCGCCGGAGAACGTGATTGACAAGCCGACGTTCGGCTCCGTAAAGCTCGCCCACATGATGAGCGAGCTCGCGCAGAAGGATGAGCTCGAGATCGAGCTCGTCGGGCTCTGCACGGACATCTGCGTGGTATCGAACGCGCTTCTCCTCAAGGCAGCGCTTCCCGAGGTAAAGATAAGCGTCGACCCCGCGTGCTGCGCTGGCGTGACGCCACAGAAGCACGAGGCGGCGCTCGAGACCATGCGCTCCTGCCAGATTCAGGGGCTCTAGCTCGCAAGCTGGACACTGCGCCCGTAACATAACGCGAGCACGCAAAGCGGCGGTCGCCTTTGGCGGCCGCCGCTTTCGGTTGTGCATGCGGAAAGGTTAGATGAACTGCGCCTCAAGCAGCTTGATTCCCGTCTTGGTGCGGAACACCCGCTCGCGCAGCGACTCCGCTATGCGACGGCGCGCATCGACGTCGCCCTCGGAGTCCTCGTACACGTTGACCAGCATGTCCGCCTCGATGAGCACCTGCAGGTCGTCGTCATGGATGTCGTTGTAATGGTGATGGTGCGCCACAAGCCAGCACACGCGGTCGATCACCTCCGGAGCATAGCCCAGGCGCTCCATCATGGGACGGGCCTCCTTTGGCCCGAGCTCCTCCTGATGGGTGCCAACGGAGTCACCGTAGATGCGCTCGCTCTCGTGGATGCCGATGTCGTGCACGAGGGCTGCCGCCTCCACCACGTAGCGCTGGTCAGGGTCCATGCCCTCTGCCAGGGCAATCGTGCGCGCGAGCGCGTGCACCTTCACAAAGTGCTGAATCCGCTTGGGGTCCAGGCGGTCATACTCGAACATCGCGAGCTCCAGCGCAACGTGATCCTTTGGCGCATCTGCCATGTGGCGTCCTCCCTCGAGTGGTTTTGGCCATTGTACATACGGCGCTCGGCAGGACGACCAAACGACATGGCCTCGCAACGATTAGAATCTGGCCCAAGCAGCTCGCTGTGATTGGAGGACGCGATGACACCACAGGAGTTTGACGAGGCGGAGTCGTACTGGACGAGTCGCGAGGCGGAGTCCAAGCGGATGCCAGAGGGCGAGCTGCGCGCGGCAATCGAAGCGTTTCTCGCCTCGCACAACACCTGCGCGCTCGCCTGCGGAGCTGGCGACTTCGTGCGCTGCACGCCGCTCGAGTACGCCTATCGCGACGGGGCATTCTGGATCTTCTCGGAGGGCGGCCTCAAGTTCCGCGCGCTCAGGCGCAACGCGAACGTGAGCCTTGCCGTGTTCGAGCCCTACTCTGGCTTTGGCAAGCTCGAGAGCGCGCAGGTAACTGGCACTGCGGCGATCGTCGACCCGGACGATCCCGCGTTTGCGCGGGCGGCGGCCGAGAAGGGCATCCCCGTCGACATGCTCGCCCGCATGCGCTCGCGACTCCACCTCATCAAGGTCGCGCCGTCGCGCATCGACTACCTGTGCAGCGCGCTCAAGGCGCAGGGCTACGACCCGAGGCAGTGGCTCGAGCCGTAGCGAGGCGACCAGGTGCGGCTCGGCAGACGCCGCCGCCCACCTGGTCACACCGTTCTGTTATGCAAGGTACTTGGAGAACGCCCCCACCATTCCCTCGGGCGTGTCCTGCGAGAAGACGTCGGCCGCCTTGGCCTCGTCCATGAAGATGCCCATGAGCTTCTGGAGCATCTCGACCTGGCCGCCGTCGCGCACGATGCCGAGGTTGATGACCAGGCTCGCCTGGACGTCCTCGCCGGTGCCGCCCATCGCCTTGAACGGGATGGGGCGCTTGGGCTTGACGATGCAGATGTAGGGCCTCTGCAGGTTGACGGGGTCGGTATGCGGGATGGCAATCTGGCCCGTGGGGCAGGCCAGGCCCGTGGGATAGGACTTCTCGCGAGTCGATATCGCGTCCCTCCAGGTGTCGCGCACGTAGCCCGCCGGCTTCAGGCGCTTCTCCAGGCTCGCGAAGAGCTCGAACGCGTCTGCGGCCTCCACGTCGAAGAAGACGAGGTCCGAGCTCAAGAGCTTGATGTCATCTGCGGACATTTGCATTTCTCCTTATCAAATCACCAGTGTCGTGCCGTGGGGCAGTCGTGCCAGGGATGGCCGCGCCAGGGGCGGTCGTGCCAGACTCCCTACCTCCCGCGGGATGCCTTGCCCTGTGCGGGGCTCGCCTCACCGGCCAGCTTCAGAAGGAAGTCGTATACGGGGCCGGCGTTGTTTCCCTCCGGGTCGTACAGGTCCTCGCAGTGCAGGAAGTAGCGCCCACGCAGCGGCGACGCGTTGTTGACGCGCAGGTAGAGCCTCATGCAGTCCGGGTAGCGCTGCACGCGCAGGCGCTCGATCGAGCCGGCCGGATACGAGTCCACGTGGCCAAACGACTCGAACGCCACCGAGGACCCGTCAAAGGTCACCTTGCGCGGATACGCATGCGCCACGAAGGCGTTGAGCAGGGAGTACCCGCACACCACGGCCAGCAGCAGCATGAGGGGCGCAAGGACCCCAAGGGAGAGAAGAACGACCGCCAAGGGCAGCCCCACCACCGATACGTACGTGGCCAGCAGCACGTCGATGGTGTAGCGCCTGCGGTCGTAGGTATACGTGACGCCCTTCTCCATATGCACGGCACCTCCAGAAAAATGGTGCCGCCAGCAAGCGGTGCTGACGGCACCCGAAACGGAACACTTAAGGAAAGACCAGCTAGGCTTGGTCGCCGTTCTTCTCCGCGGCAACCTCTGCGTGAAGCTCCTTGGCCTCCTTGACGATGCGCTTGTGGTTCCAGAGGGCCATGGCCACCGCCACGACGCCCGTCGCGACAAGGCCGACGAACGCGTTGATGCTAGAGAGAAGGACGAAGATGCCGGAGAGCGGCGAGCCGCCATCGGAGAGCACCGTGATCAGCGAGGTGCCGGCAACGCCCGTGGCGCCGACTGCCTTGGTGATGTTGAAGCCTGCCTGCGCGGCGGACTGGGTGATGAGCGGGGCGAGTGCGGTGGAGATCAGAAGGCCCATGATGACCGAGATGATGCCGATGATGAAGCCGCGGAAGCCGTTGCCCTTGGAGACGGGCACCGCCACGGCCAGCATGTAGGTGCCGGCGGAAAGGTCGACGAACGGGAGCGTCTGGTTGCCCAGGGGCTGCAGGATGACGGCGAAGAGGACCATCAGCGGGATGCAGATGAGCGCGAGGGAGAGCGTGACGGGGTGACCGACGGCCACTGCGGAGTCGAGGCCGATGTACATCTTGCCGCGGTTCTTAACCTTGTTCTGGATGAAGTTGGAGGCGGCGTCGGAGATCGGGAGCAGGCCCTCCATCAGGAGCGAGGCCATGCGCGGAATGAGCACGAGGACGGAGCCGAGCGTGATGGCGACCGTCAGGACCTTGCCGATGGAGCCGGCAACGTCGCCGGGCTTGAAGTACGCGATGATGCCGATGATCAGGCCGATGATTGTGCCGACGAAGAGCGGCTCGCCAAAGACGCCGAACTTCTTCTGCATGGACTCGACGTCGATGTCGATGTCACGCACGCCGGGGATGCGGTCGATGACCCAGTTGATGGCCCAGGCGACGGGTGCATACGCGAGCGAGAAGCCCTGGGAGATGGAGACGCCGGGCATGCCGAGTGCCTCCTGGCAGTCCTCGGCGGTGGCGTCTGCCAGCACGAGCAGCACGACCTCGTCGATCACGGCAGCGCAGAAGCCAAAGGTGATGTTGCCGGTGACGTTGGCCACGAGCGAGCCCACGAACGCGTAGTGCCAGTAGTTCCAGATGTCGACGTTCACGGTCTGGGTGAAGTTGACGAGCACGAGCAGGAGGTTCACCACCAGAGCGAGCGGGATGATGACCAGGCCGACGGTCGTGCCCAGGGCGATTGCGGCGCCGGCGGGCCAGCCCACGTCGATGACGGAGAGGGCGAGGCCGAAGCGGTGGATCATCTCCTGCACGGCCGGCCCGATGGTGGTGCCAAAGAGCGAGTTAATGACGAGGTTCAGGCCGATGAAGCCGACGCCGACCGTGAGGCCGGCCTTGAGGCTCTTCCCGAAGCCGGCGCCCAGGCACGCTCCGATGATCGTGATGATGATTGGCATCATGACGGAGACGCCCAGTCCCTGCAGGAACGAGAAGAACGAGATTACCGCGTCCATGTGACTGCCTTACCTACCTTTCCTTACTTGCTGCCTTACCAGCTGCTACTTCTTGAGCACGTCCAGAATCTGCTGCTCGGCAGCTGCCTTGCCGATGGTCGTGAGGAACGGCACACCGTTCACGTAGGGGCACTTGATGCCCGCGGGAGCCGCGGTGGTCGCAATCAGGATGTCCGCGTCCGCACACTGCGTCGGCGCATCGCCGATGGCGCACTTCACGATGGAGTACTCGCCCTTGAGACCATTGGAATCGAGCAGGTCCTTGACCTTCGCCTCGACTGCGGTTGACGTTGCGATGCCGGATCCACAAGCTACGACGACCTTCTTCATGGGGATTCCCTTCTCTTGTCGCCTACGATGACTTGATAGTAAACAAATTAAACGCACTTGTACAGTTTGTTTTCTGAGAAATTTCCAAGTTGAAAGACAATTTCCCTAGTACTTCTCTTCCAACAGCGATTTTTGACGCTCAAATCGGTTAGACATTGACCTATATTGTTTACTGTCAGAGCTCAAAACCATCGGAGCGAGACTTTTTCAGGTTCTGTGTTTACTGCTGTTCAACAAAAACTTGGAGTGTGCGCAGGACGGTTTTAGTAAACAAAGATGGTGTATTGTTAAACGCTAGCCATAGGTCATGCCGTCGGAGGTGCCATGGGTCGAGTCAGCATACGTGACGTCGCCGCCGAGACGGGCTACTCCCCCGCCACGGTCTCCAACGTCCTCAACAAGAAGGGCAACGTAGGTGCCAAGGCCACGGGGATCATCCTCGAGGCCCTTAAGACCATGGGCTACCGTCGCGCAAGCCAGATCGACCGCGTGATCTTCGCGGTCGTACGCATGACGGGCCGCATCGTGGACGACAGCCCCTTCCACGCCGTGGTGTACGCCGGCGTGGAGCGCGCCGCGCGCGAGCTCTCGCTCAAGGCATCCATGGTGACGCTCGACCTCACAGACCCCGCGACCCGCAAGGCCGCCATCGCGGAGCTGGCCGACAATCCCAACGCAGGGGTCGCCCTTCTCGCCACTGAGATCGTGGACGACGATGACTACGCCCTCTTCGAGGACTTCCCGCTGCCGCTCGTGATGGTCGACGGCTGGAGCGACCGGCTGCCCTTCGACTGCGTGGGAACCGCAAACGAGTCCGCCGCCTACCGCGCGACGGCCTACCGCGCGTTAATGGGCCACGAGCGAATGGGCTACGTGGGCTCCAGCGTGCGCATCAAGAACTTCCCCCTGCGCGAGAGGGGATTCCGCCGTGTACTGGATGACATGCGCATCCCCTTTGACGAGCACAACCGCCTGCTGGTGGACCCCTCGCCGGAGCCTGCCTTTGCCCAGATCTCGACCTGGCTCGACGGCGACCCCGAGCTTCCCACAGCATTCTTCTGCGACAACGACATCATCGCCGCGAGTCTCGTGCGCGCCCTGCAGCTGCACGGGTACGCCGTGCCGGAGGGCGTCTCCGTCATGGGCTTCGACGACGAGCAGCTCTGCCAGCTGGTGCAGCCGCCGCTCAGCACGGTCCACGTGCCGCGCCACAAGATGGGTGCCATGGCCGTGCACCGGCTCATGGAGCAGACAACCGCTGCGGACGCCGCCCCCTGCATCGCCCTCCTGCACACGAGCCTGGTCCACCGCCAGAGCGTGCAGCGCATCTAGGCGCACGGCAAGGACGGATCGGCCGGCCTCGCCACATGAACGCATAGGGGTGCCTCCCACGCGCTGCGCGGGAGGCACCCCTCGTTGGCAAACTTCGATTTTTGATTTTATGACCACTGTGCGCCGGGGCGCCCACGGCGCGCCTGGGGCACGGCGGTGGTCCTTCTCGCCTACGCGACCTCCTCGAACTGCGACTGGTACAGCTGCGCGTAGAACCCGCCGCTGGCCAGCAGGTCCTCGTGCGTGCCGCGCTCCACGATGTCGCCGTCGCGCAGGACCAGGATCGTGTCCGCGTTCTTGATGGTAGAGAGCCGGTGCGCGATCACGAAGCTCGTGCGGCCGACCATCAGCTTGTCCATGGCGCGCTGGATGCGCCACTCCGTGCGCGTGTCGACGTTGGAGGTCGCCTCGTCCAGGATGAGGATCGGGCGGTCCGCCAGCACGGCGCGCGCGATGGTGAGCAGCTGCCGCTGGCCCTGGCTGACGTTCGTGGCGCCCTCGTCCAGCTCGAAGTCGTAGCCGCCGGGCAGCGCCTTGATGAAGTGCTCGCAGTGGGCGTAGCGCGCCGCGGCCTCCACCTCCTCGTCCGTCGCGTCGAGCCGGCCGAAGCGGATGTTCTCGCGGATGGTCCCCTTGAAGAGCCAGGCGTCCTGAAGGACCATGGAGAAGTTCTGCCTCAGGTCCTCGCGGGCAACGTCGCGCACGTCATGCCCGTCGACCCGGAGCGCGCCGCCGTCCACGTCGTAGAAGCGGAGCAGCAGCTTCATGAGCGTCGTCTTGCCGGCGCCCGTGGGACCGACGATGGCCACGGTGCGGCCGGGCGTCACGTCCGCGCTGAAGCCGTGGATGATCGTCTGGTTGGGCAGGTAGCCAAAGGACACGTCGTCAAACTGGACCGCGCCCTTGGAGCCGCCGATCTTCTCCACCGGCTCGCCCGTGGCGGGGTCGAGCGCGGCGGTCTCCGGCTCCTCGGGGGCCTCCAGGAACTCGAACACGCGCTCCGCGCAGGCAGCCATCTGCTGAAGAACGTTGGAAACGGTCGCAAGCTGCGTGATGGGCTGCGTGAAGTTCTTGACGTACTGGATGAACGACTGGATGTCTCCCGGCTGGATGGAGCCCGAGACGGCCAGCCCCGCGCCCACGACCACGACGCCCACGTAGCCCATGTTGCCCACGAGGTTCATGAGCGGCTGCATGAGGCCGGACAGGAACTGGCTCTTCCACGCGGACTCGTACAGGCGGTCGTTCTCTTGGTCGAAGCTCGCGACCGCACGATCGCCCTGGTTGAAGGCCTGGATCACCACCTGGCCGGAGAAGTCCTCCTCCACGCGGCCGTTGACGGCGCCGAGCTGCTCCTGCTGCAGGCGGAAGTAGCGCTGCGACCGCTTGATGAGCACGCCCAGGATCGCGGCGGACACGGGCAGCGTCACGAAGGTGACGCCCGCGAGCGGAACGGAGATGGAAATCATCATCACCGCGACGCCCACGACCTGCGTGATGGAGGTGACCAGCTGGATGAGGCCCTGGTTGAGCGACTGGCTGAGCGTGTCGACGTCGTTGGTCATGCGCGAGAGCACGTCGCCCTTGGATATGGTGCCGCCGTCAAAGTACGACAGGTTGACCTTGGAGATCTTCTCCGCGATCTGGCCGCGCATGCGGTACACGACCTTCTGCGTGACGCCGGTCATGATCCAGCTTTGCATACCCGACGCGGCGGCGCTCGCAAGGTAGATGCAAAGGAGCCCCAGCAGCGTGCGCCCGATGAGCGCAAAGTCGATCCCGCCTTTGCCGGCCGCGGCCGTCTGCGCGCCGCGGATGACCTCCGTGGTGGCGCTGCCCAGAACCTTAGGTCCCACGACCGAGAAGAGCACGGACGCGATCGCGAGCACGACCGCGGCTATGAGTCCCACGCGGTAGACGCCCATGTAGTGCAGGAGCTTGCGCATGGTGCCGCCAAAGTCCTTGGCCTTCTCGCCCGGCGCCATGCGGCTGCCCGGGCCGTGAGGCCGCATCGGCTTCCTGGGCTGTTGCGTTCTTTCCGCCACGCTACTCATCCCCCTCCAGGCCGAGCTCCTTGGCGCTCAGCTGGCTCTTCGCGATCTCCAGGTACTCGGGGCAGTCGCGCAGGAGCTGCTCGTGCGTTCCCTGCCCCACCACGCGGCCCTCGTCCAGCACGACGATCTGGTCCGCGCCCATGACGGTGGCGATGCGCTGCGCCACCACCACGACGGCCGTGTCCGCGCAGTCGCGCGCGAGCGCCTGGCGCAGCCGCGCGTCCGTGGCGTAGTCCAGCGCGCTGAACGAGTCGTCCAGCACCAGCACCTCCGGGTGCGTCGCGAGCGCGCGGGCGATTGCCAGGCGCTGGCGCTGGCCGCCGGACACGTTCGTGCCGCCCTGGGAGATGGGCGCGTCCAGGCCGCCCTCCTTCTGGCTCACGAGCTCGGAGGCCTGCGCCACGTCCACCGCGCGGAGGAGTTCCTGCCGGCGGGCGGGGTCCTGCCGGGACATCGCGTCCTTCTCGCCCGCGTCAGGCAGGCCAAAGGCGACGTTGGAGCCGATGGTGCCCGAGAACAGGAAGCCCTGCTGCGGCACGTAGCCCACGCGGGAGCGGACATCAGCCAGAGACATGTGGCGCAGGTCGACGCCGTCGAGCGTGATGGAGCCGGACGTTGGGTCGTACAGGCGCGGGATCAGCTGCACGAGCGTGGACTTTCCGGAGCCCGTGGAGCCCACGATCGCGGTCACCTTGCCCGGCGCAGTGGTGAAGCTCACGTCGCTCACGACGTCGCCCTCCGCGTCAGGGTAGTGAAAGCTCACGTGGTCCAGGCGCAGCTCGCCGCGCGGCGCGTCTGCCGCCGGCGCGACGGGGCGCTCCGGCTCGCGCACGGCGGGCTCGACGGAGAGGACCTCCTGCACGCGGCCGACGGAGACCTCCGCGCGCGGCAGGATGACGGCGACCATGGACACGATGAGGAAGCTCATCACGATCATCATGGCGTAGCTGATGAAGGCCATCATGTCGCCCGCGCGCAGGGCGCCCGCCGCCACGCCATGCGAGCCAAACCACACGATGGCGACGGTCGAGATGTTCATCACGAGCATCATGAGCGGCATCATGAGCGTCATGGCGCGGTTGACGAAGAGCTGCGCGTCGCGCAGGTCGCCCGAGGCCGCGTCAAAGCGCTCGAGCTCGTGGCCCTGGCGACCGAACGCGCGGATGGTCATGATGCCGTCGAGCATCTCGCGCGCAAGGAGGTTCACGCGGTCGACCAGCGACTGCATGACCTTGAAGCGCGGCATCGTGAGCGAGAAGAGCACCGCCACGACCCCCAGCACGGCCAGGAGCGCGGCGCCCGCGATCCAGACCAGGCCGCCGCCCATGGTGAGCACCTGCACCACGGCGACGACGCCCATGATCGGCGCGAACACGACCATGCGCAGCATGATGACGATCATGTTCTGGATCTGCTGCACGTCGTTGGTGCAGCGCGTGATGAGCGACGACTGCGAGAAGCGCGTGACCTCCGCGGGCGAGAAGGACATGACCTTCTTGAAGACGTCGTGCCTGAGGTCGCGCGACACCGCGGCCGCGACGCGCGACGCGACGAGGCCCGAGAGCGCGCCCGCCACGAGCGAGCCCACGCAGAAGCCGAACATCACAAGGGCCATGTGGCCCAGGTAGGACATGTTTCCGGCCTTGGAGCCCACGACGCCCACGTTCACGATGGCGGACATGTAGCGCGGCAGCGACAGCTCGCACAGCGACTGCACCAGGAGCAGCGCAAGCACCGCCGCCACCTCGCGCACGTGACCGCGCAGCAACCTCACGAGCCTCACTCGGCATCGCCTCCCTCGTCCGTGGCGTCGCGCGCGACGTCCGCCAGGCGCCCGATGATACGCACGAGCTCGCGGGAATCCTCCGGACCCAGCTTGCCCAGCAGCCGCGCGAAGAAGCGGTTCACGCCGGTAAAGTACGTCTGCAGCTTGGCCTCCCCCGCGTCCGTGATGCGCACGATCGTGCGCCGGCGGTCACTCGCGGACTGCGTGCGCTCGACCAGACCCTCGCCCTCGAGCTGGTTGAGCGTCTGCGCCATGCGCGCCGTCGAGACGCGGCACCTGCGCGCGAGCTCCCCGGCCGTGAGCTCGCCCTCCGCATGGTGCAGCACGTGCAGCGCGTCCAAACGGCCGCGACCGTCCCAGCGGCGCGCGGCGGCGCCCAGGCTGATCCGCAGCCGGCGGCTTTCCGACAGGAGCCCGTGCGCAAGTTCCACGTACGCACCGTCGCCAGCGGAAGCGCCCATGTACGGGCAGTCCCCGTCCGCGGCCGGTGCGCCCACGGTGCCGTCGCAGGCGGTAGGAGCGTTCTTCTCGTCCTCCACGTCCTTCTCCTTTGCTAAGACCCTTAGCTAACGGAGAAGAGCCTACCCCATGTGCTCGGGAGATTATCTAAGAGGGTTAGATTTGTTTGGGATTCACGGGTGCGTCACATTGCGAAACCGCATGCTTGTACCTTACCCATTGGGACTGCGAGGAAGTACAGCTCGCTTGAACAGGCCATCTACCTGCTCTTGCCTGTGAAGGCGAAAAAGGCGAAAATAGGCGAACAAGGCGAAAGTAGGCGAACAAGGCGAAAGGAGCCATGGCGATGCCTCCCATCAACCCGTTCACACCCGAATTTGGCAGCGTTCCGCTCGTTATGGCTGGACGTGAGTCCATCAAGAGGGAGCTCTTCGAGGCATTTGCGCAGGGTCGCGGCAATCCAAACCTGTCCAGCATCCTGATCGGTCCCCGTGGGTCCGGAAAGACCGCGCTTCTCACCTACCTTGCCAAAGAGGCGGCAGAGGACGGCTGGGTCGCCGTACACGTGGTGGCAATGCCGGGAATGCTCGAGGACATTTACGAGCAGACCCGTCTTGCATGCCAGAAGGTGCTGGGCAAGCGTGAAGCCACGCTTCCCCAGCTCACGGGGTTGGGCGTAGGACCGATAAGCGCCAGCTGGTCCACGTCCCCCACGGCGGCGGAAAACTGGCGCACGCGGATGGGGAGACTCCTCCAGACCTTGGAGGACGCGAACTTGGGACTTCTCATCACCGTGGACGAGGTCGTGCCGTCACTCGACGAAATGGTCAATCTAGCGGCCGTCTATCAGCTCTTCGTGCGGGAGCAGCGCCGGGTCGCCCTCGTGATGGCGGGCCTCCCCCACAACATCAGCGCGCTGCTCAACGACAAGAGCGTGTCCTTCCTGCGCAGGGCCCAGCAGCACAAGCTCGGCATCATACCCGATGCCGACGTGCGGAATGCCTTCAAGGAGACGGTGGCAATCGGCGGCAGGGACGTGACCGACGATGCGCTCGATAGCTGCACGCGAGCGATTGGTGGCTATCCCTACATGCTTCAGCTCGTGGGCTTCAGATGCTGGCAGGCATCCGAGCTGAGTGGGACCATCTCGGCGGCAGAGGCAAGGCAGGGTGCCGCCGACGCGCAGGAGGACTTTCGTTCGCACATCCTCGCACCTACCTATAGGGAGCTATCCGACGTTGACCTGCGCTTTATTGAGGCAATGCTAGAGGACACCAAGGAGAGCCGCATTGCGGACATCGCGCAACGCATGGGAGTCGAGAGCCGGTATGCCTCGAAGTATCGCGGTAGGCTGCTCGCAGGGGGCGTGATAGACCAGGTGGCCCGCGGCGTCGTGCGCTTTGCCCTGCCTGGTTTCAGGGCATACGTGGAGGAAGAGCTGGGAGCATAGCCCCCACCCCACATCTGCCACTCGCGCCAAGGCAGTTACGAACATGTAATCGATTGCGGCAAGGCGGCCCGCGCGCGCCTAGGCAACCTTAGGATTGGCTGACACCACACCCGTGCCGCGACCCCGCGGCCCCAACCCTAAGGAGGCTGTCAACATGACCAAGTGCATGACCCGTCGCGATGCCATCGCGCTGTTTGGAGGCATGACCGCCTTTACCCTCGCCGGATGCGGCAGCTCCGGCAGCTCGGACAAGACCTACAAGATCGGCGTGCTGCAGCTCACCGAGCACGACGCGCTCGACGCCGCCAACAAGGGCTTCGTGAGCGCGCTCAAGAAGTCCGGCCTCAAGTACAAGATCGACCAGCAGAACGCCCAGAACGACCAGTCTGCCTGTCAGACCATCGCGACCAAGCTCGTGAACGACGGCGACGACCTGATCCTGGCCATCGCCACGCCGGCCGCCCAGGCGGTCGCGGGCGCCACGTCGGACATCCCCGTCGTGGGCACGGCCATCACGGACTTCGCGGCGTCCGGCCTGGTCAAGAGCAACAAGAAGCCCGGAGGAAACGTGACCGGCACCTCCGACCTCACCCCCGTGGACGACCAGTTTGGCCTCCTGGTCAAGCTGCTCCCCAACGCCAAGACGGTGGGCGTGCTGTACTGCACGGCGGAGTCCAACTCGGACGTGCAGGTCAAGCTGGCCCTCAAGGCCGCCAAGAAGCGCGGGCTCAAGGCCGTGCGCTACTCCGTGTCCAGCTCCAACGAGATCCAGCAGGTCGTGGAGTCCATGGTCGGCAAGGTCGACGCCTGCTACGCGCCCACGGACAACACCATCGCGGCCGGCATGTCCACCGTGTCGATGGTCGCGAACGAGAACAAGCTTCCCGTCATCTGCGGCGAGAAGGGCATGGTCGACAACGGCGGCCTCGCCACGTACGGGATCGACTACACCAAGCTGGGCTACAAGGCCGGGCAGATGGCGGTCAAGATCCTGAAGGGCAAGAACCCGGGCGACATGCCGATCGAGTACCTGAGCGCCAAGGAGTGCACGCTCGCTACGAACGAGAAGACCGCAAAGGCCGTGGGCGTCGACCTCTCGGTCCTCAAGTCTTCCTAGGTTTGGGGGAATCCTTAATGCTTCTGTCCCTGTCCGGCGCCGTCGCGCAGGGCATCCTCTGGGGTGTCATGGTGCTCGGCGTCTTCATCACGTTCCGCATGCTCGACATCGCAGACCTCACCGTGGACGGCTCCTTTGCCCTCGGCGGCTGCGTCGCGGCCGTGGCCTCGGTCAACATGGGGCTCGACCCCGTGGTCGCCATCCTGCTGGGCACGCTCGCGGGAGCCGTCGCCGGCGCCGTCACGGGCCTGCTGCACACGCTGTTCGACATCCCCGCAATCCTCGCGGGAATCCTCACGCAGATCTCGCTCTGGTCCATCAACCTGCGCGTCATGGGCAAGTCCAACACGCCGCTCCTCGGCGTGGACACCGTGTTCTCGCGCGTGGCGAGCGCACTCGGCGTGTCCAACAACGTAGCCACGCTCATCATCGGGATCACGGTCGCGGCGCTGTGCGTCGTCCTTCTCTACTGGTTCTTTGGCACGGAGATCGGCTCCGCCATGCGCGCGACCGGCCAGAACGAGGACATGTGCCGCGCCCTGGGCATCGACGTGCGCGTGACCAAGCTCATCGCGCTCAGCCTCTCCAACGCGCTCGTGGGGCTTTCCGGCGCCCTGGTGTGCCAGAGCCAGAAGTACGCGGACATCAACATGGGCACCGGCGCCATCGTGATCGGCCTGGCCGCCATCGTCATCGGCGAGGTGCTCGGCCGCCTCACGCCGGGCAAGCTGCAGGCGTTTGGCAGCCGCCTGACCTCGGCCGTCGTGGGTTCCGTCATCTACTTCATCATCCGCGCCATCGTGCTCCAGATGGGCATGGACGCCAACGACATGAAGCTCTTCTCCGCCGTCATCGTGGCGCTCGCCCTCGTGATCCCCGTCATCGTGGAGCGCAGCCAGGCACGCCGCGCGTTCAAGAGGGGAGCTGACCGCTGATGCTCACGCTCTCCAACGTCACCAAGACCTTCAACCGCGGTACGGTCAACGAGAAGCCCGCGCTCACCGGGGTGGACCTCCACCTCGAGCCCGGCGACTTCGTGACCGTGATCGGCGGCAACGGCGCCGGCAAGTCGACGCTGCTCAACTGCATCGCGGGCGTCTTCCCGCCCGACGGCGGCACCATCAAGATCGACGGCCGCGACGTGACCCGCCTGCCGGAGCACAAGCGCGCCGCTGACCTGGGCCGCGTCTTCCAGGACCCGATGCGCGGCACCGCGGCCGACATGCAGATAGACGAGAACCTCGCCCTCGCGGCGCGCCGCGGGCAGGGGCGCGGGCTCTCGTGGGGCATCACGCGCGAGGAGCGCGAGGACTACCACGAGCGCCTCAAGATGCTCGACCTGGGCCTCGAGGACCGCATGACCTCCAAGGTCGGCCTGCTCTCCGGCGGCCAGCGCCAGGCGCTCACGCTGCTCATGGCGGTGCTGCGCCGTCCCAAGCTGCTGCTCCTGGACGAGCACACCGCCGCGCTCGACCCCAAGACCGCGGCCAAGGTCCTCTCGCTCACGCAGCGCCTGGTTGAGCAGGACTCCCTCACCACGCTCATGGTCACGCACAACATGCACGACGCCATCCGCCTGGGCAACCGCCTGATCATGATGCACGAGGGCCACGTGATCTTCGACGTGCGCGGGGACGAGAAGAGCAAGCTCACCGTGCCGGACCTGCTCCGCAAGTTCGAGGAGGTCTCGGGCGGCGAGCTCGACAACGACCGCATGCTGCTTTCGTAGCGGACGCGGGCGCTGGCCGCACCCGCTACGCGCCCAGCGCCTGGTCCAGGTCCGCCAGCAGGTCCTCAACGTCCTCGATCCCCACGGACAGGCGCAGCGTCCCCGGAAAGACGCCGGCACGGGCGCACTCCTCCGGGTCGAGCCCGTAGTGCGTGGACGACGCGGGGTGCACCACCAGCGACTTGGCGTCGCCCACGTTGACCATGAAGTCGAACACGCGCAGCCGCTCGATCACGCGGCGCGCGCCCGCAAGCCCGCCCGCGACGTCGAACGACATCATCGCGCCCGGCCCCTTGGGGAAGTAGCGCCGGGAGAGCCCGTGGTAGGGACTCGACGCCAGCCCGGGGTAGTTGACCTTCTCCACCAGGGGATGCGCGTCCAAAAACTCGGCTACGGCCTGCGCGTTTGCCACGTGGCGCTCCATGCGCAGCGACAGCGTCTCGACGCCCTGCAGGATGGAGAACGCGGTGTTGGGACTCATGTGGGCGCCCAGGTCGATGAGGCCGCGCTCGCGCAGGGCATGCGAGAAGAGCTCCCGCCGCAGCCGCTCCTCCCCCATCCGCGCGGCGTACTGCTGGTAGTAGGCCTCGAGCCGCGGGAAGCGGCCGCCCAGCCAGTCGAACGTGCCGCCCTCGACCACGAGCCCGCCGATGACCGTGCCGTGCCCGCCCAGGTACTTGGTGGCGGAGTAGACCACGAGGTCGGCGCCGTGCTCGAGCGGCCTGAAGAGGTAGGGCGTCGCGAAGGTGTTGTCCACCACGAACGGCACGCCGTGCGCGTGCGCGATGGCGGCCACAGCCTCGAAGTCGACGATGTTGATGACGGGGTTGCCCAGGCACTCCACGTAGACCGCCTTGGTGCGCGGCGTGATGGCACGCTCGAAGGAGGCGGGGTCGTCCGGGTCGTCCACGAAGTTGCAGGTGATGCCGTAGGTGGGCAACACGGACGAGAGGAGCGCCGTGCTTCCCCCGTACAGCGTGCGGGTCGCGACGACCTCGTCCCCCTCGCCGCAGAGCGTGAGGAACGTGTCCGAGATGGCCGCCATGCCGCTCGCGAGGCCCACGGCCGCCGTGCCGCCCTCGAGCGAGGCGATGCGCTTCTCCAACACGTCGTTGGTGGGGTTGGAGTAGCGCACGTAGGAGTAGCCCTCCTCCGAGTAGTCGAAGAGCCGCTCGCAGCGCTCGTAGCTCCCCAGCTCGAAGGCGGCCGTCTGGTAGATGGGCACGGCCTTGGAGCGCAGGTGCTGCCCCGGGTCGTAGCCCGCGTGCAGCTGGCGCGTGGTGAAGCCGAGCGCCTGGTTGCTAAATGCGTCGTACGTCATGCCAACGTCACGTCCCTCACGTTACCTGACCACCCTTCTGGTGACGGCGGACTCGAGCAGCCGCAGTGCCGCGTTGGCCACGATGGCCAGGAGCGCGCACTCCAGCGTGCCACCGACGATCTTGTACGAGTTGAGCGTCCGCAGCCCGTCGAAGAGCACGGTGCCCAGGCCGCCCGCGTTGATGGTGGCCGCGATGGTTGCAATTCCTATGGTCGATATGACCGCCAGCCTGAGGCCCGCCATGATGAGCGGCAGCGCCAGCGGCACCTGCACCTCGCGCAGGATGCGCGCGTCGCTCATGCCCATGCCGCGCGCCGCCTCCACGACGCTGGGATCCACGCCGTCGATTCCCGTGACGATGTTGCGGACCAGCAGGTACTGGTTGTACGCCACGAGCACGAGCACGGCCGTGCTCTCTCCCAGCCCCGTGACGGGGATGAGCACGGCAAACAGCGCCAGGCTCGGGATGGCGTACACGGCCGAGAGGAGCTGCAGCACCACGCCCTTGGCCCGTGGGTGACGGAGGAGCGCCACGGAGACGACGGCCGCCAGCGCCACGGATATCAGCAGCGTGACGCCCACGATCTGGAGGTGCTCCGCGAGCGGGTCGAGGAACTTCTCGGCATGCTCTGACCAGAACTCGAGGTAGGCGCCCATCAGATGCCCTCCCCCGGCTCCACGTACGCGGACCTGAGGCGGAACTCGCCGGAGCGCAGGAGCGAGCGCACGAAGTCCGTGGCCGGGTGCTCGCAGATCTCTTTGGGCGTGTCGAACTGCTGCACGCGGCCCGCGTCCATCACGAGCACGCGCGTGCCCAGCTTGAGGGCCTCGTTTATGTCGTGCGTGACGAAGAGGATCGTCTTGCGCGAGCCCTGGTGGATGCGCAGCAGCTCGTCCTGCAGGGCCTCGCGGTTGATGGCGTCGATCGCGCCAAAGGGCTCGTCCATCAGCAGGAGCGACGGGTCCGCCGCGAGCGCGCGGGCGAGCCCCACGCGCTGCTGCTGCCCGCCGGAGAGCTGCGAGGGATAGCGGCCGGCAAACTCCTTGGGGTCGAGGTTCACGAGGGCGAGAAGTTCGTCCACGCGGGCCTGGATGCGCTCCTTGTCCCATTTGAGGACCCGGGGGACGGTGGCCACGTTCTCGCCCACGGTCATGTGCGGGAAGAGTCCCACCTTCTGGATCACGTAGCCGATGTGCTGGCGCAGCCTGGCGGGATCCGCGGCGGACACGTCCTCGCCCTCGACCCGGATGGTGCCGGAGTCGGGCTCCACCAGGCGGTTGACGCACTTGATCATGGTCGTCTTGCCGCAGCCGGACGTGCCGAGCACCGTGACGAACTCCCCGGCCTCGACCTTGAGGCTCACGTGGTCAAGCGCCGGCCGCGCCGCCCCGGGGAAGCGCTTGGTTACGTCCTCGAACTCTACCTCGCAGGGCATGGCTCGCTCCTTCCCACCAGCTCGAGCGCGTGCGCCGGGCAGGTGTTCGCGCAGATTCCGCATCCCACGCACGTCGACGTGTCGGCCGTGACCGTGCGTCCTTCTCTGCTGAAGACACCAAAGTGGCAGCGCTGCACGCAGCGTCCGCAGCCCACGCAGCGGCCGGCGTCGAAGCTGATGACGTACGGCGACTCGGGCCAGAAGCCCTGGCTGCCACGGCGGCGCTGGCTGCGGAACAGGTAGCAGCAATCCCCGCAGCAGTTGCAGATGCCGTTGGGATTGGCCGTGTGCATGAGGCCCGCGCGGTCCGCGTCGCGCACGACCTGCTTGGCGCGCTCCTTGCTGACACGCTCCGTGACGCCGCGGTCCGCAAAGGTGTTGGGCCCCACGCGGTAGCTCAGGCAGGTGCGCGTGGGCAGGCCACAGTCTCCGCCGAGGCTCCTGCAGTCGCAGTTGCCCAGGTAGACGGGACGGTCGTCCGCGTCGATCAGGTCGAGCGTTTCCTGCAGGGTCAGCACGCGGTCCTGCGTGGGCCGCACGGCGGGATCCGGGTCGAGGCTCTGGTAGTACGCGTCGAAGTACCACGCGTTAATCGCGCGGCGCGCCTCCGCGGGAATGCGGCCGTACGCCCCCTGCTCGCTCACGCACGCCACGTCGAGGCGCGCGTAGAAATTGGCCACGACGTAGGCGGGGGCGTCGGGCGCGGCCGGCGCATCGGACGCGGGCGCCAGCGACACGACGCCGCGCCGGTAGCACGCGTCCAGGAACGCGGCGGCGTCACCCTCCACGAGGTCCGCCACGTCCGCCGCCGTGAAGGGGCCCTCAGGCGCCGCCTCGACAAAGGCGACCTCCGCGGGCGAGAAGAGCAGGTCCACGTAGGGTGCGGCCGGCTCAGGGATGCCAAAGCGATTGATGAACTTCTCCCCCATGGCTGCCCCTACTTGATCTTCTTGAAGTACGCGGCCGCGACGTCCTCGTACTCCTTCTTCTTCACGTCCACCTGGGCGTTGAGCTTGGTGAGGCCCGCGGTGGTGAGCGTCTTGCTGACGGCGTTGAGCGCGTCCTCGATCTTGGGGTTGGCCTTGAGCACCTTGCCGCGCACGACGGGCGCCACGTTGTACGGCGGCCAGACGTGCTTGTCGTCCTCGAGCAGCGTGAACGTCTTGCTGGCGATCTGGCCCTCCGTGGTGTACGCGGGCGTCACGTCGGCCTGGCCCTTGCGCAGGATTTCGTACTTGAGCGAGTTGTCGTACACCTTTGAGGACTTCCAGTCGAACTTTCCGTAGGCCTTCTCGAGCGCGGGAATGCCGTCCTCGCGCTTGTCGAACTCGCCCTGCGACGCAAAGCGCAGCTTGCTTGCGTTCTTCTGCAGGTCCGTGATGGTCGTGATGCCGTACTTCTTGGAGGCCGCGGTCGTGATCACGAGGCCCTGGGAGTCGGTCGCCTTTGCGTACTCGAGCCAGTCGATGTTCCACTTCTTCTTGTATGCCGCCTTGACCGTCTGGTAGACCTTCTTGGGATCGGTCTCGACGTCCTTCTTGAGGATGGATATCAGCGCGGTGCCCGTGTACTCCGGGTAGAGGTCGATGTCGCCGTTCACGAGCGATGTGTGCGTGACGGAGCTCGAGATGTTGAACTTGCGCTTTACCTTGAAGCCCTTGTCCTCGAGCGCGAGCGCATAGAGCTCGGCCAGGATCAGGTTTTCCGTAAAGTCCTTGGAGCCGACGACGATGGTCTTGCCCGAGCCGCCGCCCGACGAGGAGCCGGTGCCACAGCCGGCGAGAAGGGCGGTCGCGCCCAGGCCGAGGGCGCCGGCCAGGAACGCGCGGCGCGAGAGCGCGGGGGCCGCAGCCGGGACGATGATGCCGCTTGCGTTGGAGTTGTCGATAAAGGTCATGGTTCTTCTCCCCTGATTAGTTGCACTGTTGATTGACCAGCCCGATACGGGCGGCGCGCGATGCAGATTTGCCTTGCGATTGGTGCCAGTGCGCGGCGCGGCCTATGCGGCCACCATGCCCGCGCGCCTGCGCATTCGCGCCTCGGCAAGGGAGAGGAGCGCGCCCACGGCGAGCGAGAGTGCCGCCACGGAAAGGCCGCCGATCCACAGGAGGTCCGTCCTCATGAGGCCGAGGCCCGTGAAGATGAGGTCGCCCAGGCCGCCCGCACCGATGTAGGCCGCGAGCATCGCGCTGGCGATGACCTCGGACGTTGCGGTGCGGAAGCCCGCAAACGCGACCGGCAGCGCAAGCGGCAGCTTGACGGTGAGGAGCTCACGCGCCGGCGGCATGCCCATGCCCTCCGCGGCCTCGAGCACGTCCGCGGGAAGCGTCTTGAACGCGGTCGTCGTGTTGATGAGGATGGGTGGGATGGCGAGCACGGTGAGCGAGACCACAGCGGGCAGCGTGCCCGTGCCTAGGACGGGGATGAGCACCAGCAGCAGCGCGAGGCTCGGGATGATGCGCAGCGTGCCCCACACGCCCTCCGACACGCTGTCGAGCCTGCGGAAGCGCGCGCCCAGGATGCCGAGCGGCACGGCGATGACCGTCGCGAGGGCGAGCGCGACCGCGCTCAGCCACAGGTGGGTCGCCACCATCTGGACGAACTCCGTCCCGTTTTGAGAGAAGTACGCGAGTACGTTCTGCATGCCGCATCACCCTCCGTTCGCGCATCGCGTTGTTGACGGAGAGAATGATAGCGTCTGACGTGATAGGCGAACGTTGAGGTAAGGCGTGTTAACAAGCGGAAAATATAGTTGATGTGCGTAGTTTGTTATCGCATTTACCGATAGCAATGCGGCGAGCTGGAACTATGCCATGCCCGCACGCGTTGTCGCGGGGCGTACGCCCGCACCGCGCGCTACCCGCGCATGAACTCCGGCACGACCTCGCGACCCGTCACGCGCGCCTGTGCCGCGGCCGCCGCGATCTGCTCCATCGCACGCGCGACGCCGTCGTCCGCACTCGCGCCCACGTGCCAGTGCGCCGCCTTGGTAGCGGCCTCGTTCGCGTTGGCCACGGCGCACGAGTTGGGGTAGCGCCCCAGCATGTCCAGGTCGTTGTCCGCGTCGCCAAACACGCAGACCTCCTCGTCGGAAAGGCCCAGGATGCGTTGGAGGATGGCGATGCCGTCGGCCTTGCCCCAGCCCTTGGGCGACGCGTCGAGCCAGTTGTGCACCGTGTTGGGGAAGATCAGGCTCGGGCACGCCTCGGCCAGCCGCTTCGAGAGCTCCACGGCGCGCGAGTTGTCGCCCAGCACCACGAGCCCCGCCTTAACCACGGGATAGTCCGGCATACGGTCCGGGGCGTGGTGCCTTCCGCCGCACATGAAGACGCGGTCGTACATGTCGCCAAGCTCCTCGGCGGTCGCGCCCACCCAGTCGCCCGAGTTGTCGTCGCGGTACGTGATGAACGCCACGCCCTCGATCCCGGCGGCGATGGACTCCGCACGGCGCAGCTCGTCCGTGGGCAGGGTCTTCTCGTACACGACCTCGCCCAGGTAGTACACCTTCTGCCCGTTCACCAGGACGCCCGTGTTGAAGCAGCTCGCGTCGTCCCCAAAGAAACCCGACAGCTCGCCGCGGTCGCGCCCGCTCGCGGGGCCAAAGTCGATCCCCTGCTCCTGGCAGGCGTGGATGGCGTCCACCGTCCTCTGCGACGCCATCTCGGCGCCAAACGGAACGAGCGTGTTGTCCATGTCGGAAAGAATGAGCTTGATCACGTTGCCTCCGAGCGAGCGTCCCCTGCGTACGGTCCGGCGGCAGGCTTACCTTCGTCTGGCATGCCAACGCAATGCTCGCCATCGTCAGGCTTGCCGCCGCCCTTAGCTACCTTAGCGCCGGGCGAGAAGAACCGCGACCCAAGCTTGCCACCGCCACGCATTCTGCCAAGACGCGCCGGGCCCGCCCGCGCGGCGCCCGAGGCGTCCGCACACGGCGCCCGCCGCACCCCGCATTCCAGAAACTTTTCTGGTATGCCGAAACCAAGTCGCTTACCTGCGCAAACGCAATTTAGGCCGCATTCCAAAATCGTTTCTGGAATGCGGTCCCACCAAGGTCGAACCACGCACATCGCCCACACTCGCAAAGCATGCTTTGCGAGTGTGGGCGCAAGCCCGCCTTAACCTATTTACCAGCCCAAACGCAAAAAGGGCCCGACTCACAAAGCACGCTTTGTGAGTCGGGCCCCTGTCGGTCCGCTTTTCGCGGTCAGGCCCCGCGGGCCCAACCCGCGCCCGCCCCCGTGCCGCTACGCAAACGCCCGCTTGAGCTCGCGCTTGGCCGCCGCACTGGTAAACGCCAGCACGTTGTCGCCCGCGATGAGGCCCGTGTCGCCCTTGGGGACGATGATGTCGCCCGCGCGGTCGATCGCGATCACGACGGCCTCGTCGGGCAGCCCCAGGTCGGAAATCTTCCTCCCCACGGCCTTGGAGTCGGGGCGCACCTCCAGCTGCACCAGGGCGTGCTCGTCCTTGCCCAGGCGCATGATCGTGAAGACGTCCTCCATGTCGAGCCCCTCCTGCACGGAGCGGGCCAGCAGGTCGGCCTGGTTGATGCCCACGTCCACGCCCATCGACTCGTTGAACATCCACGAGTTCTTGGGGTTGTTGACGCGCGCCACCACGCGCGGCACCTGGTACTCCATCTTCGCGAGGGTCGACGCGACCAGGTTGACCTCGTCAGATCCCGTCGCCGCGATGAGCACGTCCGCGTTCATGACGCCGCACTTCTCCAGCACCTCGGGGCTCGTGCCGCTGCCGAGCACGACCTTCTGTCCCGGCAGCTCCTCCTGGAACTTGCGCACGGTCTCGCGCCTGTTGTCGATCACCACGACGGAAGATCCGCCGTCCGTGAGTATGGGCGCCAGGTAGCGACCGGTCTTGCCGCCGCCTACGATGATGATGTTCATGGCTGCCTCCTACTCCGTCTTGCCAAGCATGTGGGCAAACTTCTCCTGCGCGCTCGACGCGACGGCCGCGTAGATCACGTCGCCGTGCCCGAGCACCGTGCCCTCGGTGGGGATGGACGTCTGGTTGTTGTGCGAGACGGCCACCACCTTGACCTCGCCGATCGCGGTGATCTCGCGCACCGTGCGCCCCTCCAGGAGCGTCGGCACGTCCGCGCGGACGATCTGCACCTCGCCGGTGCCGATGGAAAGCACGCTGTCCTGCTGGTGGTACGTCAGCAGCTCGCAGGCGCGGCGCACGCCCCAGTCCGTGGTCGATATGGTCTGGATGCCCAGGCGGCGGTACGTCTCGGCCTTGCTCACGTCGTACATGCGGGCGATCACGCGCGGCACGCGGTACGAGTCGCGGGCGATGCGGGCGATCACGATGTTCGTCTCGTCCGACGTCGTGCACGACACGACCGCGGACGCGCGCTCGATGCCGGCCTTGGCCAGCACGTCGCGGTCGATGCCCACGCCGCAGACCCTGCGGCCGGCAAAGTCGTCGCCCAGAAGCTCCAGGCGCTCCGCGTCCTGGTCCACGGCGCACACGTTGTGGCCCTGGCGGTCAAGCTTGCGCGCGAGCCCCAGGCCCATGCGCCCAAGTCCAACGACAATCACGTTCATGATGTCCTACCTTTCACTTTCCTGCGCGATGCGGACGCCGTCGCGGTCGATGCCCAGGTGCCTGCGCACGATGGCCTTCCTGCCCTCTTCCAGCAGCAGAACGATCGGGGGGAGAAGAACGAGGAACGCGTAGTCCGCGGGCCCGAGCGGGCAGGTGTGGAACACGCTCTGGAACGGCGGGAACAGCGTCAGGAACACGATGAGCGCCACCTCGAACAGTATGCCCTTGTTCACCTGCTTGTTAGAGAACAGTCCGACCGAGAAGACCGAGGCAAGCTCCGTGCGGCAGTTCATGACCTCGCCAATCTGCGAGAACACGATGGCCGCGAGCGCCATGGTCGTGGCGCGGACGTACGTGGGGTCCAGTTCCTTGCCGACGCCAAACATGACGGCGCCCATGTGCCAGCCGGCCTGCACCTGCGCGAACATGAACGCGCCAAGCGAGGCGACGGCGCCCAGCAGGCCGTACCACAGGAAGGCCTTGCGCATGACCTGCGCGTTGAGCAGGTGCTCGTGCGGGTCGCGCGGCGGCTTGCTCATGACGTCCTTCTCGGGCGGCTCGGAACCCAGGCCAAGGGCAGGCAGCATGTCCGTGCCCAGGTCGATGGTCAGAATCTGCATCGTGGTCAGGGGCAGCGGCACGGCGCCGCCGGACAGCAGGTACACGGCGGAGGGCACGGCCTCGGGCACGTTGGAGTTGAGGATGTAGAGCATGAACTTGCGGATGTTCGCGTAGACCGCACGGCCCTCCTCCACCGCGTGCACGATGGAGGCAAAGTTGTCGTCGGTCAGGATCATGTCCGCCGCCTCCTTGGCGACGTCCGTGCCCGTGATGCCCATGGCCACGCCGATGTCGGCCTTCTTGAGCGCCGGCGAGTCGTTCACGCCGTCGCCCGTGACCGCCACGACCTCGCCCATGGCCTGCAGGTTCTCCACCACGCGGAGCTTCTGCTCCGGCGCCATGCGCGCGAACACGACCTCGCCCTTGAGGGCGCGGCGCAGCTCCTCGTCGGAGGTCTTCTCAAGCTCCAGGCCCGAGAACACCTTGGGGTGCGCACCCTTTACGATGCCGATCTTGCGCGCGATGGAGACCGCGGTCAGGCCGTAGTCGCCGGTGATCATGATGACGCGGATGCCGGCGCGGCGGCACTCGGCCACTGCGGCCGCGACCTCGGGACGCGGCGGGTCCTGCATGACCTCCAGACCCACGAAGGTCAGGTCCTTCTCGATGATATCGGGGGTGTACTGGCTCACGGAGGCGGGCACGTCGGGCTCGTCCCTGTGGATGGGACGGTACGCCACGGCGAGCACGCGCAGGCCGTCGGCCGCGTAGGAGTCGTTCGCGTTCATGATCTTGCTGCGCAGCGAGTCGGTCATGGGTACGACCTCGCCGTTTATGCGGACCTTGGTGGAGAGGCGCACGACCTCGTTGGGCGCGCCCTTGGTAAAGGCCACGCGCGTGGCGCCGTCGAGCGGCTCCTCCAGCTGGTGGATGGTGGACATGCGCTTGCGGCGGCTCTCGAACGGCAGCTCGCGCACGCGCGGCATGCGGCGCTCCACGTCCTTGAGGTCGAGGCCGGCCTTCTGCGCGCTCACCAGGAGGCACGCCTCCGTCGGGTCGCCCAGCACCGTGTAGCGGCCGCCGTCCTTCTCGGGCGGGATCAGTCGCGCGTTGGAGCACAGGGCGCCGCCCTCGAGCAGCAGCTCCAGCTCCTCGTCGTCAGCGGCGGAGAAGGACTTGCCCTCCGCCCGCACCTCGCCCTTGGGCGCGTAGCCAACGCCCGTGACCTCGTACTCGCGCGCCGGGGTCCAGAGGTGGTTGACCGTCATCTCGTTCTGCGTGAGGGTGCCGGTCTTGTCCGTGCAGATGACGCTCGTGGAGCCCAGCGCCTCCACGGAGGACAGCGACTTCACGAGGGCGTTGCGCTTGCTCATGCGCTGCACGGCCATGGCCAGGGACAGCGTCACGGTGGGGAGCAGCCCCTCCGGGATGAACGCGACGACCATGCCGAGCGCGAAGATGAACGAGGCGGCAAGCCCGTTGTGCACAAACAGCACGTCCAGCAGGAAGAACACGACGCCCATGCACAGCGCAAACACCGTGATCTGCTTGGTCAGGTGGTCGAGCTGCTTCTGCAGCGGGCTCTCCTTCTGCTCCATGTTCTGCGTGAGGCTCGCGATCTTGCCAAACTCCGTGGCCATGCCGGTCTGCGTCACGACGACGCGGCCGTTGCCCTCGGCCACGCTCGTGCCCTCGAACACGAGGTTAGGCATCTCGGCGTTGGTGAGGTTCTCCTCAAGCACGGCGTCGGACGTCTTGCGCACGGGGTTGGACTCGCCGGTCAGCGTCGACTGGTCGATCTGCAGGTCGCTGGCACGCACCACGCGGCCGTCGGCCGAGACCTTGTCGCCCTCCTCGAGCATCATCACGTCGCCGGGCACGAGGTCCTCCGCCAGGACCTTCTGCTCCTGCCCGTCGCGGATCACGTTGACGTAGGCCGGAAGCATCTTCTTGAGCGCCTCGGTCGCCTTGTCGGCCTTGCTCTCCTGCCAGAAGCTGAAGCAGCCGTTGATCACGTTGACCAACCACACGGCGATGCCCAGCTCGGGCATGCCCGCCACAAAGGCGATGATGCCCGCGACCCAGAGCAGTATGGCCATCATGTGCGTGAAGTTGGACAGGAACACCAGCACGACCGACTTCTTCTTGCCGGACTGGATGACGTTCTTGCCGTACTGCTTCTGCCTGGCCTCCACCTCCTGGGTGCTGAGCCCCGCGGCAGACGTGCCCATGGCCAAGAAGACCTTGTCACTCGTAAGCCGGGGAACCTGGGCCACCTGTATGGTGGCACCGTCCTTGGAATCCTCCACGAAGGCCCTCCCTTCCTCTTGATGCGACCCCGGCACCCGCCGGGGAACCACGGTCGGCTCGCGTCGACCAGAGGGGAGGATATCCATTGCGGCGCCGGCGCGACCCGACGCCGCACCTTGGGAACGAAACGCCACGCCAGCAGCATAAGATAACGTTAAGGCTGGTATAAATGCGGCATAAAAGCCGCAGGCAGATGGCATAAACGCGGGCGAGAAGAACACGGTGCCGCCCGAGCGCCCACACGGGCGAGAAGGTCTACACGCAGAAGGTCTACACGCTCATCATGCGGTAGCCGACGCCCACGTGCGTCTGTATGTAGCGCGGGTGCGCCGTGTCGCGCTCGATCTTCTTGCGCAGCGACCCCATGTACACACGCAGCGTGGCGAGGTCGCCCTTCTGCCCCTGGCGGCCCCAGACCTCGTCCAGGATGTATCCGTGCGTAAGCACCTTGCCCACGTTGCGCGAGAGCAGGCAGAGCAGCCGGTACTCGATGGGCGTGAGGTGCAGCTCCTCGCCGTCGAGCGTGACGACGCCCGCGACGTAGTCGATGGCGAGGCCGCCGTCGGTAAAGGTCGCGGGCGCGGATGCCTGGGCCGCCGGCGCGGCTGCTGCCCCGGGCGCCGTCGGCTTGGCCGCCGCCGCGACCGCAAGGTGGCGCTCCGTCGCGCGGATTCGCGCGAGCAGCTCCCCCACGGAGAACGGCTTGCATACGTAGTCGTCCGCACCAGCGTCGAGCGCGCCGATCTTGTCCGCATCCTCGCTCCGTGCGCTCACCACGATGATGGGCATCTCGGACCACGCGCGGATGGCGCGCACGACCTCGACCCCGTCGATGTCGGGAAGGCCGAGGTCAAGGAGGACGATGTCCGGCGACTCCGCGGCCGCGAGCGCGATGGCCTGCTTTCCCGTGGTCGCGACCTTGCTGGCGTAGCCGTGCGCGTCGAGCGCGGCCAGGATGATGCCGCGGACCTCGGGGTCGTCCTCCACCACGAGGATGTTCGGGGCGGGCACTGGTGCCGCGCCGGCTTGCGCCGCGCCGGTTTGCACCGCGCCGGCCTGTGCCGCGTCGTCACTCATCTGGTCCGTCCCCTCCCGGCAGGTCGCATGCGGGCAGGTCGAAGCTGAACACGCAGCCGTGGCCGTCGCCCTCGTTTGGCTCGAGGCGGATGGTACCACCATGCGCCTCGACGATGGACTTGCAGAGCGATAGCCCCAGCCCAAAGCTGCGTCGGCCGTCCGCGAGCCCGTGGCCCACAGTATAGAACGTGTCGAACACGCGCCCGCGGTCCTCGGGGGCGATGCCGGGCCCGTCGTCGGTCACGCTCGTGGTGACAACGTCCTTCTCGCCCGCGTCGTCCGCGGCCGGCGCGGCGTGGCGCTCGACGCGAATCGTGATGTGGCTTCCGGTCGGCGTGTACTTGACGGCGTTGTTCACGAGGTTGACCAGCACCTGGACCATGAGGCGCGCGTCCACGCTCACGAGGCAGAGGCCGCGCGAGGGCTCCGTCGCGACGACGTGCTCGGACGCTTTGGGGTCCACGTGGCGCAGGGCCTCCTCGACCACGTCGTCCATCAGCTCGGGCGTGCGGTCCAGGTGGACTCCCTGGCTCGTGAGGCGCGTGATCGCGAGCAGGTTCTCGACCGTGGCGTTAAGCCAACGCGCGTCGTCGCGGATGGAGCGCTCGAGCTCGCGGCGGCGCTCCGGCGCGAGGGGCGCGGGGGCGGGGGCCGCTGGGTTAGAGCCGGGCTGCGGGGCCGGGCTCGCGGTTGGGACCGGGGCGTCCGCCTCGAGCAGCATCTCCGCCGCGCCGGAGATCGAGGTCAGCGGCGTGCGCAGGTCGTGCGAGATGGACCTCAGCAGGTTGGCGCGCAGCTGCTCGTTCTTGGCGAGGACCATGGCCTGCTCGCGCCTCTGGGCGGCGAGCTCGCGGCCGAGGGCGAGGCTCGTCTCGCCCGCCACGGCGCGGGCCATGTCGCGCTCCCCCGCGGAGAGCGGCCCACCCTGGCCCAGCACCGCGAACACGCCAAGGGGCTTGTCCTTCTCACCCACCGGGAGGTAGAGCCCCGCCGAGGACGAGAAGAGCGCGGTGCCGCTGCCGGCTGGCGCGTCGTTCTCATACGCGCGCATGGCGACCGCGGCCTCGATGGGGACGTTGGGCTGGCGTGTCGCGCGCGGGCCGGCGATCACGCCCGTGCCGTCGAGCGCGCCCGCATCGGGCACCGGGGCGTCGCTCCCGTCGCGCAGGAAGAGCGCGCCGGGCTCGAGCATGCCGGCGGCATTAGGCAGGTACAGCACGACGGTGCCGCTGACCAGGCGCGCGAGCTGTCGGCCGGCCTCGCCCACGACGGCCTGGACGGAGTCGCAGCGCTGCAGCGCGTGGTTGGTCTGCAGGAGCACGTGCATCATGTGGCTTGCCGCGCGGCTGTCGCGCGCGTTCTGGCGCAGGCGCATCGCGATCAGGCTCGACGCGACCGCAACCACGCACATGACCGCGAACGTCCCGGGGTACTGGCTGCCCCGCGCCACGAGGTGGTAGCGCGGCTCCGTGAAGAAGTAGCAGAAGAGCGCGACCGAGGCGGCCGTGGCGACGCCGCAGGTCACGTGACTCACCGTGACGAGCGAGACGAGCTGCACGGACAGCACGTACACGATCACGATCGCGTCCGCGCCGAGGCCCAGGCGGTCGAGCGCGACGCCGACGAGCGTCGCGAGCGCGAGGCTGGCCGCGAGCACGGCCGCCTCCGCGGGCACGCGCCGCGGCAAGGGGGCGTCCGACCAGGCGGAGGCCCACGACAGCCACCTCTGCCAGAGGGAGTCCTCCTCCACGCCGGCCCTCGGCTTGCTCATGGGTGCGCCTCCCGCCCGATCGCGGCGCCGGCCACGCGGCGCCCTGCCTGTGGAATCGCGCACATGATAGCGCAGGCGACCGCCGGGCCGCACCTGGACACAGCCCGCACACGCCCGGGCGCTATACTTTATGACGTATGTACGTCGCCGCCAGCGGCCAAGCCGCGCGCGGCGCCTGCAACCAACATCAGGCAAGGAGACTCACATGAGCCAGAAGAAGGACCCGAAGGACACCTGCGTGCTCGTCACCGGCGGCGCGGGCTTCATCGGCAGCCACACCGTGGTAGAGCTACTGCAGGACGGCTACCAGGTCGTCATCGTAGACGACCTGTCCAACGCGAGCGAGAAGGTCGTGGACCGCATCGACCAGATCGTGGGCGAGGAGGCGGCCCAGAACCTCACGTTCTACAAGGCGGACGTGAACGACCGCGAGGCCATGGAGGCCATCTTCGACCAGAACGACATCGACCGCGTCATCCACTTCGCCGGCTTCAAAGCCGTGGGCGAGTCCGTCAGCAAGCCCATCGAGTACTACTCCAACAACCTGGGCAACACGCTCACGCTCGTGGACGTGATGCGCAACCACGGCTGCAAGGACATCATCTTCTCCAGCTCCGCCACGGTCTACGGCGCGCCCGACAGCCTGCCGCTCACGGAGGAGTCGCCCAAGAAGCCCGCGACCAACCCGTACGGCTGGACCAAGTGGATGATCGAGCAGATCCTGACCGACCTCCACACCGCCGACCCGGAGTGGAACGTCGTCCTTCTCCGCTACTTCAACCCCATCGGCGCGCACCCCTCCGGACTCATGGGCGAGGACCCCAAGGGCATCCCCAACAACCTGCTGCCCTACGTGGCGCAGGTGGCCATCGGCAAGCGCGAGTGCGTGCACGTCTTTGGCAACGACTACAACACGCCCGACGGCACGGGCGTGCGCGACTACATCCACGTGTGCGACCTGGGCACCGGCCACGCGGCGGCACTCAAGTGGATGAACGGCCGCACCGGCGTCGAGATCTTCAACCTGGGCACCGGCAAGGGCACGAGCGTCCTGCAGATCATCGAGGCCTTTGGCAAGGCCTGCGGCAAGAAGATCCCCTACCAGATCGACCCGCGCCGCCCGGGCGACGTCGACGCCAACTACGCCGACTGCTCCAAGGCCAAGCGCGAGATGGGCTGGGAGGCCAAGTACACCATCGACGACATGTGCCGCGACTCCTGGAACTGGCAGTCCAAGAACCCCAACGGCTTCGAGGACTAGCCATGGCGACCACGTCGCCCAACGGTAGGTCCGCGGGGAGCCTCTTCGCGGACTACCTTGCCTCACGTCACCAACTCATAGAGGACGCACTGGGCGAGAAGAGCCCGCGCGCCCTGCCCCAGACGGCCCCGCAGATGCGCGCCGAGCTCGACCGCTACCTGTACGGGCCGCTGGAGCACTTCACGGCGTCGGGCGGCAAGCGCACACGCCCGGCGCTCTGCCTGCTGGGCGCCGAGGCCGTGGGCGGCAGCGCGACCGACGCGCTCAGCGTGGCCACGGCCATCGAGAACTTCCAGTCCGCGGCCCTCGTGCACGACGACATCGCGGACAGGAGCGAACTGCGCCGCGGCGAGCCCTGCGTGCACGTGACGGAGGGCGTGGGCGTGGCCATCAACGTGGGCGACCTCGCGCTCACCACGGTCACGCGCCAGATCCTGGACGACGCCTCGCTCGCGGACGCCACCAAGCTCCGCGTGCTGCGCGAGGTCACGGCCATGGAGGAGCGCACGCTCGAGGGCCAGGCGCTCGACCTTGGCTGGGCGCGCGACGGCCGCTGGGACATCTCCGTGGACGACTACCTGTACATGGCCAGCCACAAGACGGCCTACTACAGCGCGGCCGTGCCGCTGGCCGCGGGCGCCATCTGCGGCGGCGGCTCGGACGCCCAGGTGGAGGCCCTGCGCTCGTTTGGCATGAGCGCGGGCCTCGCCTTCCAGCTCCAGGACGACCTGCTCAACCTCGTGGGCGACCCGGCCCGCCAGGGCAAGGACTTCCGGAGCGACATCACGGAGGGCAAGCGCACGCTCCTCGCGGTCTGGGCGCTCACGCACCTTGAGGAGGGGCCCGCGGCCGAGCTGCGCACGATCCTCTCGTCCAACGCGACGGACGAGGCCACGCTGGCACGCGCCGTCGAGCTCATGGGCGAGTCCGGCGCCATCGACCACACCCGCGCCTACGCGCGCCGGCTTGCCGACGAGGCGAAGTCTCACCTCGCGTCTGCGGACTTTTTGCCAGAAGCGGGCAGAACGCTCCTCTCTATGGCAGACTTCTTTGTTGAGCGCCTGGGTTAGGCGCCGCGAAAACGGGAGAGCACATGGAACCAATCCGAGAGGGCGCTTCGGGCGCCGCTGTTGAGGACATCCAGGAGCGTCTGACGTCCCTGGGCTACAAGATCGACGAGCACGAGCTGGGCGAGAAGAGCTTTGGCCCCACGACCGCAAACGCCGTCGGGCGCTTCAGGATGGACCAGGACATCCCCCTGGGCACCGAGGTCGACAGCGCCACGTGGTCCGCGCTGGTGGACGCCGGCTACAAGATGGGCGACCGCACGCTGTACCTGCGCCTTCCCAACCTGCACGGCAACGACGTGCTCGAGCTGCAGAAGTGCCTGAACATCCTGGGCTTCTCGTGCGGCAAGCCCGACGGCTGCTACGGCGTCTACACCGAGGCCGCCGTGAAGGAGTTCCAGGAGAGCCAGGGCATGCTGGCAGACGGCATGGCCTTCCCGGACACGTTTGACGCCATCGAGCGCCTGCACCACGTGTGGGCGGGCAAGCCCGCGGACGGCCCCCACCCCATGGGCGGCATGGGCTTCGCGCGCGCGGCCGGCGTGCTGGAGCACACGCAGATCTCGCTCACGGCCGAGGACCCCATCAGCCGCAACGTCGCGGGCCGCATCTGGAACCTGGCCACGGCCACCACGGACAAGAGCGGCCTGGGCATCGTGGAGAGCGTGGACGCCTCGCGCCCGGACGACGACGTGGTCATCGTGCTCGGCACGACGGACCTGCCCGAAGGCAGCAAGCTCGCGAACCTCTCCACCGAGGAGATCGAGAGCCTGCCGCTGCGCCTGCGCACCACGGTGGAGAGCGCGCACGCCAACGGCGTGAGGCCGCCCGTCGTGCGCCTGGAGCTGCCGCACGGCCTGGCCTACGACGGCACGTTCACCACGAGCGACGCGCAGACGTTCGCGGTCATGCTGCTCGATGCCATCTGCTCCGCGTTCAACCTGTAGCAATCGTCCCAGGAGGGCCACGCCGCGCGGACGCGGCCGCCCATCTGGTACACTTTGTGGGCGCGAGGCTGGCGCACCCGCGGCGACGTGCCGCGACGCCCAACGCAGCGACTGCATTGGGGTATCGTCCAAGGGTTAGGACACGGGTTTTTGGTGCCTGGAATGTGGGTTCGAATCCTACTACCCCAGCCAACGCGACATCGCCGGGGGTCCCGCACGGGGCCTCCGGCTCTTTTTGTGCCGCGGCCGGCCGCCGCGCGCGACCCGAGCCGCTTTCCGCGCCGCATCTTGTGTTTCTCGTCCCCAAACGCCAGCGGCGCCCACGGCCGCGCGGCGCGCGCTATCATGTGAGGGTCGTGTAACAGTCCAGCTAGAGTGCGTGCCGTCGCTGGGTGCCGCCTGCTGGACCCAAACGCTGGAGGCAACACATGCCGGTAACCGCGATCGTCCTCGCCGCCGGCGAGGGAACGCGCATGAAGTCGCACCACCCCAAGGTGATGCACAAGGTGCTAGACAAGCCGCTCGTGTGGTGGGTTGTCAACGCGGCGCGCAAGGCCGAGGTGGAGCGCATCGTCGTCGTGGTGGGAAACGGCTCCGATGAGGTCCGCGCGTACTTTGCGGGCGAGAAGGACGTGGAGTTCGTGGAGCAGCGCGAGCGCCTTGGCACCGGTCACGCCGTGCGCGTGGTTCGCGACGCCCTGGGCGGCTTTGACGGCCCCGTCGTCGTGCTCAACGGCGACCTGCCGCTCGTGCGCCCGGAGACCGTGAGCGCGCTCGTGGCGCGCACGCGCGAGAACCACGACGCCTGCACCGTGCTCACCATGACGCCGCCGGACGCCACGGGCTACGGCCGCGTCCAGATGGACGAGTCGGGCCAAGTCAAGGCCATCATCGAGCACAAGGACTGCACGCCCGAGCAGCGCAAGACGCTGCTGGAGTGCAACGCCGGCGCGTACTGCTTCTGCGGCAAGCGCCTGACGGCGAACATCGACAAGCTCACCAACGACAACGTGCAGGGCGAGTACTACCTCACGGACATGGTGGGCCTCTACGTGGGCATGGGCGAGCCCGTGACGGCCGTCCACTGCGACGACTACCGGGAGCTCCTGGGCGTGAACGACCGCGTCCAGCTGGCACAGGTCACCAAGATCATGCAGCGCCGCATCAACGAGGGGCTCATGCGCTCCGGCGTGTCCATGCTCGACCCGGAGCAGGTGTGGGTCGGGCCGGAGGCCACGATCGGGATGGACACCGTCCTTCTCCCCCAAACCATCGTCTGGGGCACGACCACGGTGGGCGAGGCCTGCACCGTCGGCCCCAACAGCCGCCTGGTCAACGCGACCGTGGGCAATGGCTGCACGGTGGACGAGACCGTGATCGTGGACTCCACCATCGACGACGACGTCAACTGCGGGCCGCGCGCGTACCTGCGCGGCGGCGCGCACTTCCACAAGGGCTCCAAGGCCGGCACGCACGTCGAGATCAAGGGCTCGGAGGTCGGCGAGGGCTCCAAGGTCCCGCACCTGAGCTACATTGGCGACGCGCGCCTGGGCAAGGGCGTCAACATTGGCGGCGGGTCCATCACCTGCAACTACGACGGCAAGCACAAGAGCCACACCGAGATCGGCGACCACGTCTTCGTGGGCTCCGACACCATGATGGTGGCTCCCGTCACCATAGGCGACAACGCGCTCGTGGGCGCGAGCTCGTGCATCACCAAGGACGTTCCCGCGGGTGCCCTCGCGCTGGAGCGTTCCAAGCAGACCGTGATCGAGGGTTGGGCAGACCGGTACTGGGACCGTCTGGAAAGAGAGGACTAGCTCACAATGTACGAGGACCTTAGCAAGCCCCTTAACGTCGAGAAGAACATCCGCCTTTACACGGGCACCGGCAACCCGGCGCTGGCCCAGCGCATCGCGAACGTGCTGCACCTCGAGCTCTCCGGACTCAAGATCACCAAGTTCGCCAACGGCGAGATCTACGCCCGCTTCGAGGAGACCGTGCGCGGCTGCGAGGTGTTCTTCGTGCAGTCCATCGCCGGCCAGAACGTGAACGACCTCCTGATGGAGACCCTGATCGTGGCCGACGCCGCCACGCGCGCCTCCGCGGCGAGCTTCACGGCCGTCATCCCCCACTACGCCTACGCTCGCCAGGACCGCAAGGCCGCCTCGCGCGAGCCGATCACCGCGCGCCTGGTCGCCAACCTGCTCGAGGCCGCCGGCGTCGACCGCGTGATCACGCTCGACCTGCACTCCAACCAGATCCAGGGCTTCTTCGACATCCCGGTCACGCACCTCACCGCGCTGTACCAGTTTGGCGACTACTTCAAGGCCAAGAACTTCGACCTCAACAACACCGTAGTCGTCAGCCCCGACATGGGCCGCGCCAAGGTGGCCAAGAAGCTGTCCGACTACCTGGGCTGCGAGGTCGCCATCGCCCACAAGAGCCGCCCGAAGCACAACGCGGCCGAGGTCATGGGCATCATCGGCAACATCAAGGGCAAGACCTGCATCGTGAACGACGACATGATCGACACGGGCGGCACCCTCGTGGGCTCCATCCGCAAGCTCAAGGAGATGGGCGCGGGCGACATCTACATCAGCGCCACGCACGGCATCTTCAGCAAGCAGGCCATCCAGCTGCTCGAGGACGCGCCGATCGAGGAGTGCGTCGTGACGGACTCCATCCCGTGCGCCATCGCCAACACCGAGGGCTCCAAGATCAAGCAGATCTCCGTGGCCAAGGAGATGGCCGACGCGATCTTCGCGGTGTACGCCAACTACTCCGTGAGCGGCCTCGCGGGCGGCTACTCCGAGATGTAGTCCCACGCCCGCGAAGCCCCGGCGCTCGCGGCGCAACACGCAAGCCCCGTCCACGGGGCGAGAAGAACCCCCGGCCCGCGCGGCAGCCCCCTCGGCTCCGCGCGGGCCTTATGCTAGGAGCGTGCGTCCGTCCACGGGCGCACGGTCTTCTCGCCGAACCACGAAGGGTGGGGTCGCCTTGGCCGGACTCATCGCGCTGTTTTCGCTCTACGCAACCACGATCGCGTTCCTTGGGATCATCGTATGGGCGCTGCTGGTGATTGCGCGGTGGAGGATGTTTCAGAAGGCCGGGGAAGCCGGGTGGAAGTCGATCATCCCCGTGTACTCCACCTACATCTCGTTCAAGATTTGCTGGGGCACGGCGCCGTTCTGGGCGCTCATTGTGATGGCGGCGTTTGCTGGGGCGTTTGCCGGCACCAGCGCCCCGGTCGACTACCCCATGCTCGGCGTGCTGGTGGCGCTCCTGTACTGCGCCATCGCGGTGGTGGGGCTCGTGATGCTGTACAAGACGTCGCTCGCATTTGGGCACGGCATAGGCATGGCGCTCGTGCTGCTGTTCTTTCCCAACGTGGCCACGCTCGTGCTGGGCTTTGGCTCGTCCAGGTACGTGGGGCCGCAGGCGTAGGGGCGGCACCCAAACCCAAATTAGACGGCGGGGGTCATCGAGGCCGCCGGACGCGGGTACGTGCGCTTTGCGGTACCGTATCTGGCTGACCACCTTAGGAAGATCCAAGGCTAGACGGAGGGACCATGGCCCAGCAGGCACGACCAAAGGACGTCCGCATCATCTGCGGGCTGGGAAATCCGGGGGCGGACTACGCCGCCACGCGGCACAACGCGGGCTTCGCCACCGTGGACACGCTCGCGGAGCGCCACGGCGCCCGCTACTGGAAGAGCGAGGCGGGCTGCATGGTTGCCCGCGTGCGGATGCGCGCGCCCGAAGGGACGCGCGAGGTCATCCTGGCCAAACCGCAGGACTTCATGAACACGAGCGGCGGCCCGCTTTCCAAGCTCCTGCGCCAAGAAAAGGCCACGCCGCAGGAGGTGCTCGTCATCCACGACGAGGTGGACCGCCCCGCCGGGGCCGTCGACGTCAAGTTTGGCGGCGGCCTCAACGCGCACAACGGCCTGCGCTCCATCGCCAACAAACTGGGCACGCGTGACTTTGCCCGGCTGCGCTTTGGCATTGGCCGCCCGCCGGGAAAGATGCAGGTGGCCGACTACGTGCTGCGCACGCTCAAGGGCAACTACCTGCAGGAGTTCGAGCTCGAGGCGCAGGATGCGGCATCGCTTGCGGAGCGCGTCGTCGAGCGCGGGGTGCAGGCCGCAGCCAACGGCTAGGGGCCGCACATGGGCGCACACCCAAACTTGGGAACAGCCGGATGGCATTGCCCTTCTCGCCCAATTTCATCGCTGTATACTTTGTTCGTTATGCCGGCGCGTCCGCGTCTGCGGGGCGCGCCCGAGGATGGGGCTTCAGGAGAGGAGTTCGTTAATGTACAAGATCCTCGAAAAGACGCAGTTCTCCGAGAAGGTGTTCGAGTTTCGCGTAGAGGCGCCCGAGATGGCCAAGCATGCGCATGCGGGCCAGTTCCTCATGGTTCGCGCCAACGAGACCGGCGAGCGCGTGCCGTTCACCTTCGCGGACTGGAACGCCGAGGAGGGCTGGGTCGAGTTCATCTTCATGGTGGTCGGCAAGACCACGGAGATGCTCTCTAAGTACGAGGCCGGCGACGAGATCGAGGACCTCACCGGTCCCCTGGGCCAGCCGACGGACATGAGCGGCAAGGGCGCCTGGTGCGTCATCGGCGGCGGCGTGGGCCTCGCCATCGCGTACCCCGTCGCGCGCCAGCTCGTCGCGACCGGCCACGAGGTGCACGCCATCATGGGCGCCCGCACCAAGGACCTGCTGCTGCTCGAGGAGCAGTTCCGCAGCCTGCTGCCGGAGGACCACATCCACATCACCACGGACGACGGCTCCTATGGCGAGAAGGGCGTGGTCACTGCCCCGCTGGAGCGCCTGCTCCAGGCAAAGGCCGTCGACCAGGTCTTCTGCGTCGGCCCCGTGCCGATGATGAAGTTCTCGTCCCTCACGGCCGAGAAGTACGGTACCCCCATCACCGCGTCGCTCAACCCCATCATGGTCGACGGCACGGGCATGTGCGGCTGCTGCCGCGTCGAGGTTGGCGGAGAGACCAAGTTCGCCTGCGTCGACGGCCCGGACTTTGACGCGACCAAGGTCGACTGGAACGACCTTCGCGCACGTCAGGCTGCATACCGTACCGAGGAGGGCCAGGCCCTCAAGGCCTATGAGGAGGCGAACTGCGCATGCCAGAGGTAAACGGTCGCTGGATCGCGGACATGAAGGCTCCGCGCACTCCGGACAACGAGGAGCCCGCCGCCGAGCGCGCCCATGACTTCCGTCCCGTCGACAAGGGCTTCACGGAGGAGATGGCCGTGGCCGAGGCCGCGCGCTGCATGAGGTGCAAGAAGCCGCTGTGCGTGCAGGGCTGCCCCGTCAACATCAACATCCCCGCGTTCATCGAGAAGATCTACGAGCACAAGTTTGGCGAGGGCCTCGACATCATCCACGAGCAGTCCATGCTGCCCGCCATCTGCGGCCGCGTCTGCCCGCAGGAGACCCAGTGCGAGGGCAAGTGCATCCGTGGCGTCAAGAGCCAGCCGGTCGCCATCGGCCAGCTCGAGCGCTTCCTGGGCGACCAGCCCGAGCTCGCGAGCAAGCCCAAGCTCGCCCCCAAGAACGGCAAGAAGGTCGCCGTCATCGGCTCCGGCCCGTCCGGCATCACCTGCGCCGGTGAGCTCGCGCGCAACGGCTTTGACGTCACCGTGTTCGAGGCGTTCTTCACCGGCGGCGGCGTGCTCGTGTACGGCATCCCCGAGTTCCGTCTGCCCAAGACGGTCGTCAAGCGCGAGATCGACGGCCTCAAGGAGCTGGGCGTCAAGTTCCAGTTCAACTCCGTCATGGGCAACCTCGCCAACTCCGAGGAGCTTCTGGGCGAGAAGGGCTTCGACGCCATCTACGTGGCAACTGGCGCCGGCCTCCCCAAGCTGCTCAACATCCCGGGCGAGAACCTCCCCAACGTGTTCTTCGCGAACGAGTACCTCACGCGCGTGAACCTCATGAAGGCCAACAAGTTCCCGCAGTACGACACCCCCACCAAGCACGGAAAGCACGTCGTGGTCTTTGGCGGCGGCAACGTGGCAATGGACTCCGTCCGCACCGCGCTGCGCCTTGGCGCCGACGAGGTCACCCTCTGCTACCGCCGCACCGAGGCCGAGATGCCCGCACGTCGCGCAGAGGTCCTGCACGCCAAGGCAGAGGGCGTCAAGATTCACGAGCTGGTCTCGCCGCTCGAGTTCATCGCGGGCGAGGACGGTGCCGTGTGCGCCGTCAAGGTCCAGGACATGAAGCTCGGCGAGCCGGACGCCTCCGGCCGCCGTCGCCCCGTGCCCATCGAGGGCGCCGTCGAGGAGATCCCCTGCGATGTCGCGATTTCCGCCATCGGCACCAACGCCAACCCCTTCGCCAAAAAGATCGGCGGCATGGAGCTGAACAAGTGGGGCTACATCGTGGCTGACGAGGAGACCGGCCGCACCTCCAACCCCAAGATCTGGGCCGGCGGCGACATCGTGACCGGTGCCGCTACCGTCATCCTGGCCATGGGCGCCGGCAAGAAGGCCGCCGCGGACATGACCAAGGTGCTCCTTGGCAAGGACGAGTAGCAGGCAGCGCTCGCTTCCCCGCCACATCGCATGGCTTGAAGCTGGGTCCCGACCGCACAAGCGGCCGGGACCCTTTTGGTTGGGCCGTTCTTCTCGCCCAAGCGGTCTTATTGGCCGGGCGCCTTTTGGTCGAACCTTGCGCGTGGCTTGGCGTGCCCGCGGGGCCTCGCTGCGCTACCATGGGACGCGACCTGACGACGGAAGGAGGGCCATGGAGGCCTACAAGCAGGAGTTCATCGAGTTCATGGTTCAGAGCGACGTGCTGAAGTTTGGCGACTTCACGCTCAAGAGCGGGCGCAAGTCTCCGTTCTTCATGAACGCGGGCGCGTACGTGACCGGCGAGCAGCTGAGCCGCCTGGGCAAGTTCTACGCGCAGGCCATCCACGATAACTTTGGCGACGACTTTGACATCGTGTTTGGGCCCGCGTACAAGGGCATCCCCCTTTCCGTCGTGACGGCGATTGCCTACCACGAGCTGTACGGCAAGGAGGTCCGCTACTGCAGCGACCGCAAGGAGGTCAAGGACCACGGCGCAGACAAGGGCCAGCTTCTGGGCGCGGACCTTCACGACGGCGACCGCGTGGTGATCGTGGAGGACGTGACCACGTCCGGCAAGTCCATCGACGAGACGTATCCCAAGCTCAAGGCAGCCGCGGACGTGAACGTTGTGGGGCTGATGGTCTCGCTCAACCGCATGGAGGTCGGCAAGGGCGGAAAGGTAACCGCACAGCAGGAGATCCAGGAGAAGTACGGCTTCCCCGTGGCCTCCATCGTGAACATGCGCGAGGTCGTGGACGCGCTGTACGACCACGAGGTCGAGGGTCGCGTGGTGATTGACGACAAGCTCAAGGCAGCCATCGACAAGTACTACAAGCAGTACGGGGCCAAGGAGTAGGGCACCTCGGATTGACGTGATGCGTGCGGCTGTACCTCTGGGTGCGGCCGCTTTTTGTGTGGAGGGTACGACCGCGTTTGTGTGACTAGGATGTGCGCGGCACGCCGAAGGCCGTGAGCAGGGTCTCGAAGCGCGGCTTGTCCAGCACGGTCGCGAAGTCGAAGCGCATGACCGCAGCGCCGCCCAGCGTGAGGCGCGACTCGCGAAGCCGCTCTTGGGAGAGGTTGCGGAGAGCCGTGTGGAGGGGTTCGGAGGCCGTATGGGGCGCCGCGGGCGCGATGCCAGGGCCAGCCTCGGGGGTAGTTCCGTCCGCGATGGTGTATTTGCCCAGCCCGTCGAGCTCGCCGATTATGGGAAGGCCGTTCTCGCCCTTCCCCCAGTAGAAGTCGACACGGTAGGTCCGCTGCGAATCAAAGGGGTCAGAGAAGGGAACCTGCAGCTCTGGGGAGGCAAAGCCGAGTTCAATCATGGTGCCCCGCGCGACGGACTCTCCCCCGTCTTCCGCGCGGGGGTCAGTGAGGCGGGCAACGTCTTGCGCGCGATGAATTCCGTGGAGGCCACAACCGACACGGGCGAACTCTGCCACGAGGTCGTCTGGCGTGAGCGACTTTTGCCGGGCATAGGAGTCCGTCACCGCAAGGGCGAACGGCATGTCAAGATTGCGAGCGCAATCAAAGACGCAACGATCAAGGGGAGTCACCTTCACACCACTGGCGACGGAGGGTTGGCCGCCAAAGTAGAGCCTCTTCACGTGGTCAGTATTCCTGATATGCGATGCGGAATCATTGGCAACGTGTATGACTTCAATGTTGGGACACGAGACTTCTAGCTCGTAGGCAATGGCCGCAGACGATTCGCAGAAGACCCAGCTTGGATGTAGTAACGCAGCTGCCCTGATTACTCGGATTGATTTCTCGCTTGGATCAAGGCCCCGCCAATAGGCAGGCTCCTCGTACACGCCCGGGAAGGGCGACAGCAGGATGCCTTCACGCACGCGACGCTTCAACAAGTCTCTACCCGACCTCTTTGCAGCTGGTAGACACATTCTCATATCTCGCGCGTGATTGAGTGCCCGTTCAATCTCGGCGTCCTTTTCTGGCCAGAAGGACTTCGACATGCGGCTCCTCCCATCGCACTCGGGGGAGTCACCTTAGCAAAGCCTCCTTGCAGTCGGCTTGCTCATATCTCGCCGCAATCTTGCCGCAGCCAGCCGCAACCGCAAAAACAATGCCTGGCTTAAAGTCCGAGCACGCAGCCACGCTCACACTACGGGGCGTTTTGGTGCGCTTATCTGATTTCTGTGCAATACGGTGTGGTTAAGGCCGTAATAGAGGCCTTAACCACACCGAAAAACACAGTTCTTTGTTAAGCGCACCTAATTGCCCCGTAATCAAAAGTCGAGGGGCGTCACCCGTGTGCCGCTAGCGGTTCGCCTTCAGTGTCGCGAACATCTTCGTGTTGTGGCGCTTCACGAACGAGATGAACTTGCCCTCCTGGTAGGCAAGGGCCACGTTCTTCTGCTTGATCGGCATGAGCATCGCGGCCATCATCTTTGAGCGGGGGCGCGCCGTCACCACGGCGACCTGGGCGCGCTGGCTCGTGATCATTTCCTCGATCTGCCTGCACTTGTCCTTCTCGGACAGCTGGCACTTGGGGTTGCAGACGTTCTCGATGCAGCCGATGAGGCGCTCGATGTAGCGGCGCTGGATCATCTCGTTGCTGGCGGCGTCGCCGAGCAGGCCCCAGTGCTTGTAGAGGTCGAGCATCCAGGTGTGCTCCTCCTCGCGCTTGGCGTACATGTCCGGGCGCCAGCGCGCGGTCTCGGACTCGCTGCGCTGCCGGATGAAGTGGTAGTACGGCTGCGAGATGACGCCCACGCGCTGCACGTCGCGCACGTAGTCCAGCACGAAGGGGAAGTCGTCCCAGAACGTGGGGCGGAAGCGGATGTGCAGGTCCTCGATGCGGGAGCGCAGGAACAGCTTGTTCCAGGGCGGATAGAGCTGGTTCTCGTCAAACAGGCGGAAGGCGGCGGCGCGGAACTCCTCCTGCGTGTGGTAGACCGCGTCCGCACAGGCCTTGACCTCGGTGGTGTGCTCGTCGGCCTTGCCGTAGTACGTGTCGATGTAGAAGCCCGCAACCACGAGCTCGAGGCTGTTGCGCTCGGCAAACGAGAGCATGTCCTGAAGCATGTGGGGCTCGGCCCAATCGTCGGCGTCCATGAACATGACGTAGCGGCCACGAGCGCGGTCGAGCGCGTAGTTGCGCGCCGCGGGAGCGCCGCCGTTCTGAAGGTGGTACACGTTCACGCGAATGTCGCGATCGGCGATGGAGTCGAGGATCTGGCCGGTGCGGTCGGTCGAGCCGTCGTCCACGACGAGCAGCTCGAAGTTCTCGAACGTCTGGTGCTGGAGGCTCTCGACGGCCCGTCGCACATAGCCGTCCACGTTGTACGCAGGCATGATGACCGAAATCTTTGGCATGCGTGGGGTCATTCGGCAGGCTCTCCAAACCACAATCGGTATACGACGTTGGGCGACGTTCGAAATTATCTCCCACCGCGTGACCTGCCGTGTGTCGAAGACGTGGAGTTCAATATACGCACAAACACCCGCGGTCTGGCATATGGCTGGCACACCCATCCGAGTGCATAAAAAGCGCCGGGCGAGAAGGACGCGCCCTTCTCGCCCGGCGAATCGTGCCAGGGTTCTGCGGTGCTGCCGATTGCGGCGAGCGGCCAGCGCATGCGGCTGGCAGCCGTTACGACTTTGGCACCATGATGCCGAGGCTTGCGCCAAGCTGCGAGGAGTTGATGACCTCCCAGCTGCCGCCCGCGCCGTCGTCCTCCTTGGTCGTGGGCGCATCGAGGCGCGTAAGGTTGTTGATGCCCATGGACTGTACCTGCTCGGCTACCTCGGTAAGGTCGGCCGTGGTCATGTCCGTGTCGATGTCGTACAGAAGGTCGGCGCCGTGGCTGAGGAGGGCCGTCACACCGGAGCCCTTGTACTTCTCGAGCTTGTCCCACACGCCGTCCGTGGCGAGCATGACGTGGGTCATGCGGAGGTTGGCCGCCTTCGCGAGCGGCGCGACGCACGCCGAGGCGCCCGACGCCGCAAACAGGTCGGAAAGGCGCATGTCGGACTTGCCGTCGTTCACCTTGGTGTCGAGCGGAATCGTGACGAGGTAGCCCTTGCGCTTGGTGGAGTTGAGCGTGAGGATCTGCGCGTTCTTGAGCTTGGGGGTCTGCGCGTTGACGTCGTCCACGGTGAGCACGAGCACGTTCTCGAACGAGTCATCGGAAATGGTGTAACCGTCGGGGCTGGTCACGGCGGCCTGCGTCTCGAGCGAGGCGCTCAGCGTCTTGTTGCCTACGCTGATGGGCTGCTGGGCCTTGCTCCACAGGACGCCCACCAGGACCACCAGGCAAATGCCCACGGCCACGAGCACCGCGATGGCGATGTAGTTGCGATAGGGGTTGTAGCGCGGAACGTCCGTGCGCTCAAACCGCTCGCGCTTCCTGTGCTGCATGTTCCCTCCCCTGGCGAGGCCGCGCCGGCGCGCCCCGCAGGTAGCTTACAGAAACCCTTAGAAGATGATACCTAATCCGCTCACGGCAAGCCCGCAGACCACGCCCACCACGTAAATGAAGGCGGTAATCGCCACGTTCTGGCGCATGTCGCGGTTGGTGCGGAAGAGAACGAGAAGACCCATGCCCCCGGAGACCAGAAGCCCGGCCATCATGGGGCCGGCACCAAGCGATCCGGCGAGGTAGAGCTCCGTGATCGCGACGGAGGCGCCGCAGTTGGGGATGAGCCCGATGAGCGCCGCGAGCAGCGTCGCGCGGAACGGGTGCACGCCCAGGGCGTGGCCGATGGCGTCCGTGCCCGCGAGCTCGATCACCAAGCCAAACGCAAGCGTGACGAGGAAGATGAAGAACGTGACCTCGGCCGTGTGGATGAGCGCGCTGCGAACTATGTGCCAGATTCGGCTGCCGTGGCCGTGCGCGTGGGAGTGGGCGTGGCTGTGCGCGTCCGCGGGCGCAGCCGCGGCGGAGCCGTCGGCCAAGACGTCAAGTTCTTCTCCCTCGATCTCATCGCAGTCGCAGTGGGCGGCCTCGCAGAGTTCCGCGATGTGAGCGTGGCCGTCGCCGGCGCGGTGCAGGGCGCGCAGCACCACGTCCACAAGGAGGCCCACCACCATGCCGATGGCGACCTTGGTGCCCATGATGGCCAGAAGGCGGCCGACAGGCTGCTCGTGCGCCACGAACACGGGAATCATCTCGTCCGAGGTGGAGAGGATCACGGCCACGAGCGTGCCGGCGCTCACCACGCGCGCGGCGTACAGCGTGCCAGCCATGGCGGAAAAGCCGCACTGCGGCAGCGCGCCCAGGAGCGCGCCCACCACGGGGCCTGACTTGTCCGCGCGCGCGATGATGCGCTCGGTCTTGCCGCCCGCAGTGTGCTCGAGGGCTTCCATCGCAAGGTAGGTGACAAACAGGAAGGGAACGAGTTCCAACGTGTCATGAACGGCGTCGAGAAGGACGTCCACAAAGAGCTGAGGCGTCAAGCTGGGTACTCCTATAGTTTCTATTTACATGTTCATGCTGCTGCACTCAGACCGCTGCGGCGGTTGTGCGCACAGTATATGAGCAGATGAACATATGCGTTTACCTGCGCTTTAGGCGCAGCGGGCAGAGGGATTATACCCATTTGACAGCAGCATGCCAACATTAGGCCATGCCACACAATGCCACCACGAGACAGCTCGGCCGCACGACACGGGCCGCCGCCAGCTACTCCCAGGGCTCAAGCGCGCCGGCCAGGTACGTCACGTCCTCAAACGTGAGGCCCTCGGCGGGCGCCGTGGGACCTGCCGCCTGCCGCGACCGGGCCTCGAGCGCATGCTTAAGCCACGCGGCGTCGCGATGCCCGCGGCCCACCTCCACGAGCGAGCCCACGATGATCCGCACCATGTTGTGCAGGAAGGCGTTGCCGCGCACGTCGACGGCAACAAGGTCCTCCCCCGCCTCGCGCACGCGCGTCACGTCCACGGCGGTCAGGCACCTGCACGTCGAGCGGCCGTCAGACTCGAGCAGCTGCGCGGAGGATGCCTTGCAGAAGCTCCTAAAGTCGTGCTCCCCCAGCAGACAGCGGGAAGCCTCGGCCATCGCGTCCACGTCCAGGTTCGCGGCGGTGCGCAGCCACCACGAGTGGCCCCACGCCATGACGGGCCGCGCCGGCCCACAGGCGATTCGGTAGCGATAGGCTCGCTCCGTAGCGTCAAACCTGGCCGAGAAGGACGGGCCGCCGCGGTAGATGCCGCGTATGGACAGGTCGTCCGGCGTGAGCGCCACGAGCGAGGCGGTCGTTCTTCTCCCCGACCGCTCGAGCTCCCCCGCCGTGACGGGAACACTCACGTACTGCGACAGCGCGTTCACGCCCGCGTCGGTGCGGCCCGCGCAGGTCATGTCTACTTCGCGGCGCAGCATCGTCTCGAGCGCACGCCTGAGCTCGCCGGCCACGGTGCGCTGGCCCGGCTGCTCGGCGTACCCGCTGAAGCCGGCGCCCCGGTAGCCAACCCTCAACACCAACGTCCCAGCCACCAGATCTGCAGGCAGCACGCCCTCAGCTTCTGGCTCCCCCGCATCCGCAGGACCTGCCACAACCCCGGAGGCATGACCATCAACAACGTTCTTTAGCTCGTCCAACAGATCCTCCGTGGTTTCTTGCACTTGTCTGCACAGCACACCGGCGCCGCATGCCCTTCAGAGCGATTCTAAGCTCATTTTCGGCCACAAAACCAACCAGCACCAGTACTTGCCCGCTAGCGCATCCCAAGACTAAATTCGGGCGGCATTCAGGCCACCTCTGTCCAAGCCGGGCGCAACAAAAAAGGAGGCCCGCAATCGCGAGCCTCCCAAACAAGCTATATGCGAGTTGCCGCTATGGCTACTCGGCCTTCTCCTCGGTGGCCTCCTCGGATGCGGTCTCCTCGACCTTCTCCTCGGCCTTGTCCTCGGCAGGCTCCACCTTGGTGACGGTGGTCTTGGCCTCGGCCTTCTTGACCGGCTCGTTCACCATCTCGATAATGACGACCTCGGCCGCGTCGCCCTTGCGGGGACCGAGCTTCATGATGCGGGTGTAGCCGCCATTGCGGTCAGCCCACATGCCCTGAGCGGCCTTCTCGAAGACCTCGCGCACGACCTCCTTGTCGCCAACCTTTGCGATGGCGAGACGGCGGGAGTGCAGGTCGCCCTTCTTGGCCCAGGTGATGACCTTGTCGACCTCGGGGCGGATGGCCTTGGCGCGGGCGTCAAGGGTCTTGATGCGATCGTTGGCAAGCAGGGAAGCGACGAGGCTCCTCTTCATTGCCTTGGTGTGGCTGACATCGGTGCCAAGCTTCATGCCACGCTTCTTGTTGTGTCTCATGGTCTAGCTACTCCTAAGTAAAACTTGCGACGTGTCCTAGGCCTTGAGGCTAAGACCCATAGATTCGAGCTTGTCCTTGACTTCCTCGATGGACTTGACGCCAAAGTTGCGGATGTTGAGCAGGTCGTTCTCGGAGAACTCCACCAGCTGGCGCACGGAGTGGATGCCGGCGCGCTTGAGGCAGTTGTAGGAGCGGACGGAAAGGTCCAGGTCCTCGATCTGCTTGTCAAGCTCGGTGTTGTCCTCCTCGACACCACTGGCGAAGATGGAGGTGTCCTCGACGGGCTCCTCCTCGTCGGCCAGCGTCATGAAGGCGTTCATGTGCTGATCGACGATGTTTGCGGCCTCGACCACCGCGTCACGCGGGGAAACGGAGCCGTCCGTCTCGACCTCGAGGATCAGACGGTCATAGTTGGTGTGCTGGCCGACGCGGCACGGCTCCACCGTCTTGGCGCAGCGGCGCACGGGCGAGAAGAGCGAGTCCACGTGGATGATGCCGATGGGGTCGCCGTCGCGCTCGTTGTCATCACCGGAGACGTAGCCGCGACCGGTGCCGATGCGCATCTGCATGGTGAGGTGAGCGCCCTCGCCGAGCGTGCAGATGACGTGGTCCTTGTTCACGAGCTCGAACTGGGACGGGACCTGGAAGTCACCGCCGGTGACGGTGCAGGGGCCGTCGATGGAGACGGTCGCCACGGCCTCGTCGCCGGTGCCCATGCTCTTGAACACAAGGCCCTTCACGTTCAGGACGATGTCGGTGACGTCCTCGTAGGCGCCGTCGACGGTCGTGAACTCGTGCTGAACGCCATCGATCTGGATGGCCTCAACTGCGGCCCCCTCGAGGGAGGACAGCAGCACGCGGCGAAGAGAGTTGCCGAGCGTCTCGCCATAGCCACGCTCCAGCGGCTCCGCGGTAACGCGGGCGAGATTATCGGAAATCTCCTCGACCGACACCTGCGGTCGGATGAATTCGGACATGAAAACCTCCTACCAGTCCAGACTTACTTGGAGTAGAGCTCGACGATGAGCTGGGCGTCGATGTCCAGGTCGATCTGGTCGCGGACGGGGAGCTGCAGGACGGTGCCCTGGAGCTTCTCGATGTCGACCTCGAGCCAAGCGGGAACGGCAACGTGCTCGGAGGAGATCAGGGCCTCCTTGATGGGGAGAAGATCCTTGTACTTCGGCGCGACCGCGACGACGTCGCCGGCCTTCACCTGGTAGGAGGGGATGTCAACGCGGTGGCCGTTCACGGTGATGTGGCCGTGGCGGACGGTCTGGCGGGCCTCCTTGCGGGTGCGGGCAAAGCCGAGGCGGTAGACCACGTTGTCAAGGCGGGACTCGAGGATGGTCATCAGGTTGTCACCGGTGATGCCCTCGATCTTCTTGGCCTTGTCGTAATAGCCACGGAACTGCTTCTCGAGCACGCCGTAGATGAACTTGGCCTTCTGCTTCTCGCGGAGCTGCTGGCCGTACTCGCTCTCCTGGCGACGACGACGCTGGTGCTCGCCGCGGTTGCTCTTCTTGTTGTAGCCCATGTCGACGGGCTCGATGCCAAGCTGGCGGCACCTCTTGAGGACAGGGGTCCTATCAACTGCCATTGCTACTGTCCTTCCTTACTACACGCGACGACGCTTGCACGGACGGCAACCGTTGTGCGGAATGGGGGTCTTGTCCTGGATGCCCGAAACCTCGAGGCCGGCGGCCTGAAGGGAACGGATTGCGGTCTCGCGGCCGGAGCCGGGACCCTTCACGAACACGGCGACCCTGTGAAGGCCGTGCTCCATGGCAGCCTTGGCGCAAGCCTCGGCAGCGACCTGGGCGGCAAACGGCGTGGACTTGCGGGAGCCCTTGAAGCCGACGGTGCCACCGGACTGCCAGGCGATGACGTTGCCCTGGGGATCCGTGATGGAGATGATCGTGTTGTTGAACGTGCTCTTGATGTGGGCCTGGCCCACGGCGATGTTCTTGCGGTCGGCGCGACGGACGCGCTGGGCACCGCGCTGGTTCTTCTTCTGTGCCATTTATCTACTCCCTACCCGCGCTTCTTTGCACCGATCTGACGCTTCTTGCCCTTGCGGGTGCGAGCGTTAGTGTGGGTGCGCTGGCCACGGACGGGAAGGCCCTTGCGGTGACGGAGGCCGCGGTAGCAGCCGATCTCCATCAGGCGGGCGACGTTCTGACGAACCTCGCGGCGGAGGTCACCCTCAGTGGTGAAGTGCGCGTCGATGTAATCGCGGATCTTCGTCACGTCGTCCTCGGTGAGGTCCTTGACGCGGGTGTCGGGATTCACGCCAGTCTCAGCGCAAATCTTCGTAGCGCTGGTCTGACCGATGCCATAGAGATACGTAAGACCAACCTCAACGCGCTTCTCGCGGGGAAGGTCGACGCCGTTGATACGTGCCAACTTCGAGCTCCTCTCTTAGCCCTGACGCTGCTTGTGGCGAGGGTTCTCGCAGATCACGTAAACCTTGCCATGGCGACGAATGATCTTGCACTTGTCGCACATCTTCTTGACCGAAGGACGTACCTTCATTTGCGTTTCCTTTCGGTAGTACTGGTAGTTCTCATACGAACTGGTCTTGCCTGGCGCCTCAGGTGGAGCTAAGACGCCGCTATGTAATCGCCCAGCCGCAGGCGTGAATATCCTAGGCTGATGACACCCGCGCGAGGCGCCAGCCAGGGTTACTTGTAGCGATAGGTGATGCGACCCCTCGTGAGGTCGTACGGCGAGATCTCGACGACGACCTTGTCACCCGGGAGGATGCGGATGTAGTTCATCCTGATCTTGCCCGAAATGGTGCAGAGGATAGTCTTACCGTTCTCAAGCTCAACGTTAAACATTGCGTTGGGAAGGGGCTCTATGACCTTGCCTTCCAGCTCGATTCCGCCTTGCTTTGCCACCTTGCCTACTTTCTCCCTGTGAATCACAGCGACTGAATATCATACATAAATCAACACAGCACGTCCACGGTACGGAAAAGACTACATTTGAGCTGCACATATCCGAACCGTGGCATTCGCAGGCGAGAAGAACGTCACGCCTTGGCCTCGCCACCGCCTTGCATGGAGCACCACGCGCCCTTCTCGTCCTGCGTCAGGACGACCGGGCCGTCCTTGGTGATGCCGATGGTGTTCTCGAAGTGTGCCGCGGGCAGGCCGTCGTCGGTGACGACCGTCCAGCCGTTCTCGCGGACGTGGGTCTGGCTGGTGCCGAGCGTGAGCATGGGCTCGATCGCGATCATCATGCCCACCTGCAAAAGGACGCCGCGCCCCTTCTTGCCGTAGTTGGGGACGTTGGGGTCCTCGTGCATGACGTGGCCCACGCCGTGTCCCGTGTAGTCGCGCACCACGCCGTAGCCGTTGTTCTCGGCCAGGGACTGCACGGCATAGCCCACGTCGCCCAGGCGGTTGCCGGGGACGGCCGCCTCGATGGCGGCCTTGAGGCAGTCGCGCGTGCACTCGCAGAGGCCCTTGACCTCGGGCGCGACCTCGCCGACGTAGAACGTCCATGCGTTGTCGCCGGCCCAGCCGGCCTTGTTGGCGCCCACGTCCACGGAGAGGATGTCGCCGCTCTTGAGGATGACGCCGGGCGACGGGATGCCGTGCACGACCTCGTCGTTCACGGACGCGCAGATGCTCGCGGGGAATCCGCCGTAGCCCTTGAAGCCGGGCTTCGCGGCGTTCTGGCGGATGAACGCCTCGACGGCCAGGTCTATCGACTTGGTCGAGACGCCGGGCTTTGCGAGCGACCCCGCCAGGCGGAGGGCGCGCTTGGAAAGCTCGCCCGCCGTGGCGCGGTACTCATGCATCTCGAGTTGCGTCTTGATGTGCATCATAGGCCGAGGAGCACCTTCACGTCAGCGTAGACCTCGTCGACCGGACGGTCGCCGTCAACCTTCTTGAGCAGGCCCTTCTTGCCGTAGTAGTCCACGAGTGGCTCGGTCTGCTCGCGGTAGGTGTCGAGGCGCTTCTTGATGGTCTCGGGCTTGTCGTCGTCGCGCTGGTACATCTCGCCACCGCAGCGCGGGCAGACGTCCACGCCGGCACCGGCGGTGTAGCCGCAGGAGCGGCAGGTGCGACGCGAGCTCAGGCGGTTGATGATCACGTCCGCAGCCACGTCTACCAGTAGAGCGGCGTCGAGGCTGATGCCCATGGCGTCGAGCTCGCGGTCCAGCACCTCGGCCTGTGCGGTGTTGCGCGGGAAGCCGTCGAGGATGAAGCCGCGCTTGGCGTCGTCCTGGCCCAGGCGCTCCTTCACGAGGTCCACCACCAGACGGTCGGGAACGAGCTTGCCGGCGTCCATGTAGCCCTTGGCCTCGACGCCGAGCTTGGACTGCGCCTTGACCGCGGCGCGAAGCAGGTCTCCCGTCGAGATGTGGGCGACGCCGTAATCCTCAACGAGCTTCTGGGCCTGGGTACCCTTGCCGGCGCCCGGTGCTCCAAGAAGGACGATCTTCATGAGTTGCCGCCTTTCGCGTTCAAATGGCCTTGCGGCCATATCTCCACATAGATAGTCACAGTGTAGCCGCTGCGGGTGCAGTCGGTGGAGAGGGGCGAGAAAAGCGGTCGATTTTCTCCCCTGGCCCGCATACAAAAGGAGGGGTCCCGAAGGACCCCTCCGCTACGGTTGCGCTTTTTCCGCGATATGGGCTACTTGAAGAACCCGTCGTAGTTGTGCATCTTCAGCTGGCTCTCGAGCTGCGAGATCGTGTCCATTGCCACGCCGACCATGATGAGGACCGAGGTACCGCCAAACGACTGCATGAGCACGTTGCCGGTAATGGAGAACAGGATGGACGGAACGACGGCGAGCACCGCCATGAACAGTGCGCCGGGAAGCGTGATGTGGTCGAGGACACCCTTGATGTACTCGGCCGTCGCGTTGCCGGGGCGCACGCCCGGGATGAAGCCGCCCGACTTGCGAAGCTGGTCGGCGGTCTCGTCCGGGTTGAACACCATGGAGGTATAGAAGTACGCGAAGAACACGATCAGGACGACGGAGAGAATCCAGTTGATCCAGCCGGACGCGAGCGCGTTGGCGAAGGCCTGGATCCAACCGACGTTGGGGAAGAACACGGCGAGCTGGGCGGGCAGGTAAAGCAGGGCGGAGGCGAAGATGATGGGCACGACGCCGGCCGTGTTTACCTTTATGGGCAGGTAGGTGGACTGGCCACCCATGATCCTGCGACCAACGACCCTCTTGGCGTACTGCACCGGGATGCGGCGCTGGCCGCGCTCGATGTAGACGATCACCGGGATGATGGCAATCATGACGAGGACTGTGACGAGCGTGATGATTGCGCCCGTGCTGGAGGTCTTGACCGAGGAGATGAGGGCAGAGGGAAGGCCGGCCATGATGTTCGCGAAGATGATGAGCGACATGCCGTTGCCGATTCCGCGCTGCGTGATGATCTCACCCAGCCACATGATGATGACCGCACCCGTCAGGAGGACGCCAATGATGATGATGTCCTCGATGAACTCGGGGAACCCGAGATGGGAGAAGTCAATGCCGTAGCTCTTGAAGAGGAAGAGGTAACCGATGGCGTTGACGAGCGCGAGCACGATCGTGAGGTAACGAGTGTACTGCGTGATCTTGCGCTGGCCAGCCTCCCCCTCCTTTGCGAGCTCGCCCAGCGAGGGAATCACTGCCTGGAACATCTGCAGGATGATCTGCGCGGTGATGTAGGGCATGATTCCCAGGCTGAAGACGGACACACGGGAAAGTGCGCCGCCGGAGAACAGGTTGAGCACCGCGATGGCACCGCTACCGGCAGCAGCCGTCTGGAACACCTCGAGCATGCGCGTGAACGGCACGCCCGGGGCGGGCAGATAGGCACCAAAGCGATACAGGCAGAGAATCCCGATGGTGATCAGGATCTTCTTCCTGAGCTCCGGAACGCGGAACGCATTTGCGATTCCCTTTAGCACGCCTGCTCGACCTTTCCACCGGCCGCCTCGATCTTGGACTGGGCGGATGCGGATACCTTGTCGACCTTAACGGTGAGCTTCTTGGTCAGCTCGCCGTCGCCAAGGACCTTGACGGGGATGTAGTCGTGCTTGATGACGCCCTTCTCCTTGAGGGACTCGGCGTCGACGGTGTCGCCATCGGCGAAGAGGGCCTCGAGGCGAGCGACGTTGACGGGAGCGTACTCGACGCGAGAGTGGTTGGTGAAGCCAGGGAGCTTCGGGAGGCGCATAGCGAGCTGCGTCTGGCCGCCCTCGAAGCCAGCGCCCTTGCCGCCACCGGAGCGGGAGAGCTGGCCGTTGGTGCCGCGGCCCGAAGTGGTGCCGTAGCCCGAGGAGTTTCCGCGGCCAATGCGCTTACGGGACTTCCTGGAGCCCTCCACGGGACGAAGATCATTGAGCTGCATTTGGGTGACTCCTAGTTCTCTTCAACCTCAACAAGGTGCTTGACCTTGAAGATCATTCCACGAACGCTCGGGTTGTCGGGCAGCACGGAGACGTCGCCAATCTTGCGGAGACCCATGGCACGGCAGGTCCTGGTCTGGTCCTCCTTGACGGACGCGACAGCGCTGTGGACGAGCTTGACGGTGAGCTTCTTCTCGTCTGCCATCGGTTAGTCCTCCTTCTTACCGTTGAACATCTCGCTGACGGTAAGACCACGGCGCTCAGCAGCCTCCTCGGGGCTGGAGAGGGACTTGAGGCCCTCGGCGGCAGCCTTGATGATGTTGAGAGCGTTGTCGGTACCGAGCGACTTGGAAAGCACGTTGGTGATGCCGGCGAGCTCGAAGAGCGGACGCACGGGGCCACCAGCGATGACGCCGGTACCCTCGATAGCCGGCTTGATCAGAACGTGGCCGGCTCCGAAGTAGCCGTCGACGGGGTGAGGGATGGAGCCACCAGCGGTGACGGGGACCTTGAACATGTTCTTCTTGGCGTCCTCGACACCCTTCTGGATGGCCAGGGGCACCTCGGCGGACTTGCCCTGGCCGAGGCCGATGTTGCCCTTGCCGTCGCCAACGACGACGAGAGCGACGAGGGACATGCGGTGTCCGCCCTTGACGGTCTTGGACACACGGTGGATGTAGACTACGCGCTCCTGAAGATCGGAGTCATTCTGGCGCTTACGATCACGTGGCATTCAAATTCCTCCTAGAACTTCAGGCCCGCGGCACGGGCACCGTCTGCGAGAGCCTGGACACGACCGTGGTAGAGGAAGCCGCCGCGGTCAAAGGTGACCTCGGTGACGCCCTTGGCCACTGCACGCGCGCCAACGAGCTTGCCCACGAACTCGGCGGCCTCCTTGTTGGAGCCGACCTTGCCGAGGGCCTTGAACTCGGGGCTGAGGGTAGACGCAGAGCAGATGGTCTTGCTGTCCTGGTCGTCGATGACCTGAGCGTAGATGTTCGCGTTGGTGCGGTGAACGCTCAGACGAGGACGCTCGGCGGTGCCGAAAACCTTGGCGCGGACGCGACGCTTACGGCGCTGAAGGCCCGCACGCTTAGCCTGGTTCTTGTTCATTCCTTCTCCTTCAAACGCCATCACCTGACGGGGTGATGGTCTTCTCTATGGCCTAGCGAGACTACTTACCAGCCTTGCCGAGCTTCCTACGAATGTGCTCGCCCTCGTAGTGAATGCCCTTGCCCTTGTAAGGCTCGGGCGGACGCTTGGCGCGCACCTCGGCCGCAACCTGGCCGACCTGCTCCTTGGAGATGCCCTTGACGGTGATGTGGGTGTTGTCGGGCACCTCGAAGGAGATTCCCTCGGGAGCCTCCATGACGACCTGGTGCGAGTAGCCGAGCGAGAGGTCGAGGCTCTTGCCCTTGAGCGCGGCACGGTAGCCGACGCCGGTGAGCTCGAGCTTCTTCTCGAAGCCCTCGGAGACGCCGAGGACCATGTTGTGGATCAGGGTGCGGGTGAGACCCTGCTGGGCGTTGGAGTCCGTCGTGTCGTCGTTGCGGGCGACGAGGACCTCAGAGCCCTCCTGGGAGATGGTCACGAGGTCGGAGAAGGTGCGAGTGAGCTCGCCCTTGCCGCCCTTGACCGTGACGGTGGAACCGTCGATAGTCACAGTAACGCCAGCGGGAACCGTGACAGGCTTCTTACCAATACGAGACATTGTCTCCTCCTATCTAGATTCGACCGTTGGTTACCAGATGTAGCAGATGACCTCGCCGCCGATGCCGAGCTTGCGGGCATCGCGGTCGCACATCATGCCCTTGGAGGTGGAGATGACGGCGGTGCCGAGTCCACCCTGGACACGCGGCATGTCAGCTGCGGTGGTGTAGATGCGCAGGCCAAGCTTGGAGACGCGGCGGATGCCACGGATGACCTTGCTGTGGCGCGGGCCGTACTTCAGCGTGACGTGCAGGGTCTTCTGGGGCTTGGTATCCTCGACCTCGTACGACGCGATGTAGCCCTCCTCGCAGATGACGCGAGCGATCTCGACCAGGACCTTGCTCGAGGGCATGGAGACCTCGGCCTTGCCGGCAGAGTTTGCGTTGCGGATGCGCGTCAGCATATCTGCGATGGGATCAGTAACCTTCATTGATTCCTTCTCCTTCGTTAGTGATGAAACTGCGCGTTCGGTTCATCGGGACCCTTAGCCCAGATGCCTTAACGCCAGAGCTCTCGGGTTACCAGGATGCCTTGGTGACGCCAGGGAGCTCGCCCTTGCTCGCCAGCTCGCGGAAGCAGACACGGCAGAGGCCGAACTTGCGATAGACGGAGTGGGGACGCCCACAGCGCTGGCAGCGGTTCTGCTTACGGGTCGAGAACTTCGGCTCACGGTTCGCCTTGACGATCATCGATGTCTTAGCCACAAATCCTCCTTCAGGAAGAGACCCCGACGCCCTGTCGGGGTGTTTGACGAAACTTTGACTAGGCCTTCTTGAACGGGAAGTTGAAGGCGGAGATGAGCGCCCTGCCCTCCTCGTCAGTCGGGGCGGTGGTCACGATGGTGATGTCCATACCACGGACGTGGTCGATCTTCTCGAAGTCGATCTCGGGGAAGATCAGCTGCTCGGTGACGCCCATGGAGAAGTTGCCGTGGCCGTCGAAGGACTTGCTGCTGATGCCACGGAAGTCGCGGATGCGAGGAATGGCGATGCAGATCAGGCGGTCGAGGAACTCGTACATGCGGTCGCCACGGAGGGTAACCTTGGCGCCGATGGCCTGGCCCTCACGCAGGTGGAAGGTAGCGATGGACTTGCGGGCGTGCGTAATCATCGGCTGCTGGCCGGTGATGGCGCGAAGGTCCGCGACGGCGCCCTCGATGGCCTTGGAATCGGTAGCGGCCTCGCCGACGCCCATGTTGACGACGATCTTCTCGATCTTGGGGATCTGGTTGACGTTGCCGTAGTTGAACTGCTTCTGCATTGCGTCACGGATCTCGGAGACGTACTTCTCCTTCAGACGCGGCACGTACTTCTCGGCCATCTGGCACTCCTAACTCATGGGGTTTTAAGTGCGGGGTTGGTCCTCGCACCTCCCAGTCCCTGTGACTGGGAGCCGTGCGCCCTCGGGTTCAAGGCATACCTATCCCCACATAGAGACGCAAGGTTAGATATTACGTGTTTCTCGTCCGCTTTACCAGCGTCTTTTTGCCGGGACGGAATCTTCGCAGTTTTGACAAAAGAAGGGCCCGTCCCTTTGGACGGACCCTTGGATGCTATCGCTCTGGGCGAGAAGGACTAGAACTTAGCGCCGCACTTCTTGCAGACGCGGACCTTCTTGCCGTCCTCCTCGGCGTGGCCGACGCGGGTGGCCTTGTCGCAGCTGGGGCACACGAGCGCGACGTTGGAGACGTCGATCGCGGCCTCCTTCTCGACGATGCCGCCCTGCTGGTTGGCCTGGGTCGGACGCTGAGCCTTCTTGACGACTGCAACGCCACGAACGACAACCTTGCCCTCGGCGGGAAGAGCCCTGATGACCTCGCCGCGCTTGCCCTTGTCCTTACCGGACAGGACCTCGACCTGGTCGCCCTTCTTCACGTTCATCTTTGCCATTCGTTCTCACTCCCCCTACAGCGTCTCGGGTGCGAGCGAGACGATCTTCATGTACTTGTGATCGCGCAGCTCGCGAGCGACGGGCCCGAAGATACGGGTGCCCTTGGGCTCGCCATCCTTGTTGACCAGGACGCAGGCGTTCTGGTCGAACTTGATGTAGCTGCCGTCCTTGCGACGGGTCTCCTTGGTGGTGCGAACGACGACGCAACGCACGACGTCGCCCTTCTTAACAGAGCCGCCCGGCGTGACCTCCTGCACGGCGCACATGATGACGTCGGCGAGGCCAGCATAACGGCGCTTGGAGCCACCCATGACCTTGATGCACTTCACGCGCTTCGCGCCGCTGTTGTCAGCGACGTTGAGCATGGTCTCCATCTGAATCATTGCTGTTCCTCCATACCTGCCCCCCAGAGGTGCGCTCGCCTAGGCGGCGCACTTGAGGGAACGGGGTGAATACGATCGCTACTTTGCCTTCTCCACGATCTCCACGACGCGCCAACGCTTGGTCTTGGACATGGGGCGGGTCTCCATGACGCGAACGGTGTCGCCGAGGCCGCACTCGTTCTTCTCGTCATGGCAGTGGAGCTTCTTGGAGATGGTCATCATCTTGCCGTACTTGGGGTGGTGCTTACGGTAAGTGATCTGAACGGTGACGGTCTTGTCGCCAGAGAGGGAGATGACCTCACCGGTGCGGACCTTACGAGCGTTCCTGCTTTCGGTTTCTGCCATTTCTGTCTCCTGCAACTAGTTCTGGGCAGCGGCGTTGTCCGCTGCGATCTGACGAGCACGCATCTCGGTCTGGATGCGGGCGATGTCACGCTTCACCTGAGAAACACGCGCGGTGTTGTCCAGCTGGCTGGTAGCCATCTGGAAGCGAAGGTTGAACAGCTCAGCGCGACCATCCTCGAGCTTCTGTGCAAGCTCCTCGTCGGAAAGCTCTCGAATATCCTTGTACTTCATAGTGACTACTCCTCCACGTCCTTCTCGGCGCGGGTGATGATCTTGGTCTTAATCGGCAGCTTGTACTGGGCCAGACGCAGGGCGGCCTTTGCGGTCTCCTCGTCGACGCCACCGATCTCGAACATGACGCGGCCGGGCTTGACGACGGCCACCCACTCCGCGGGATCGCCCTTGCCCTTACCCATACGGGTCTCGAGCGGCTTCTTGGAGATGGGCTTGTCCGGGAAGATGGTGATCCAGACCTTGCCGCCACGCCTCATCCTACGGGTGATGGCGACACGGACGGCCTCGATCTGACGGTTGGTGATCCAATGGCGCTCCAGGGCGACCAGGCCGTAATCGCCAAAGTGCAGCTCGGTGTTGCCCTTGGCCTGGCCCTTCATGGAGCCGCGCTGTACCTTGCGGTGAAGGACTCGCTTGGGTGCCAGCATTAGCGACCCCTCCTCTCGTTGCGACGGCGGGGACGGCTGGAGCCCTCAAGCGCCGGGTTGGGCGCAGGCTGGCCAGGCATCTTCTCGCCAAGATAGATCCAAACCTTCACGCCGCAGGCACCCATGGTGGTGCGAGCGGTTGCCTCGCCAAAGCCGATCTTGGCGCGCAGGGTGTGCAGAGGCACGCGACCCTCGCGGGACCACTCGCGACGGCCCATCTCGGCGCCGTTCAGACGACCGGAGCACTGGACGCGGATGCCCTTGGCGCCGGCCTTGCGGGCGGACTGGATGGCCTTGCGGACGGCACGACGGAAGGCGATGCGGCCCTCGAGCTGCTCGGCGATGGACTGGGCCACGAGCTGGGCGTCAAGCTCGGGACGCTTGATCTCGATGACGTCCACAGAGATGTTGCCCTTGGAGACGCCCACGATCTTCTCGAGCTCGGCGCGGAGCGCGTCGATCTCGGAACCCTTCTTGCCGATGACGATGCCCGGACGGGCGGTGTAGATGATGACCTTCACCTTGTCGCCGGCGCGCTCGATGTCGACGCGGGAAAGGGCGGCGCTTGCAAGCTTCTTCTCGAGGAACTTGCGGACCTTCAGATCGTTGCCAAGGCTCTTGGCGTAGTCCTTCTTATCGGCGTACCAACGGGAACGCCACTCCTCGGTGATGCCGAGACGGAAGCCAGTAGGCTGTACTTTCTGACCCATACTTCCCCTACGCCTCCTTTCGAGGTGCAACGACGATGGTGATGTGGCTGGTGCGCTTGTTGATGCGCGACGCGGAGCCCTTGGCGCGAGGACGAATGCGCTTCAGCGTGGGGCCCTCGTCGACGTAGGCGGACACGATCTGGAGGTTCTCGCTGCGAAGGCCGTTGTTGTTCTCGGCGTTCGCGACGGCGGAGCGGAGGACTTTGGCGACCGGCTCGGCGGCTGCACGGGTGTTGAACTGGAGCAGCTCGAGCGCCTTGTCCACGGACTTGTTGCGAATCTGGTCGACGACCAGACGAACCTTGCGGGGAGCCATGCGCACGTACTTGGCGGTGGCCCTGACCTCGTTGTTGTTAGCCATTTATTCCATACCCCCTGTTAAGCCTGCTTGTGGCCACGGAAGGTGCGGGTGGGCGCGAACTCGCCCAGCTTGTGGCCGACCATGGACTCGGTAACGTAAACGGGGACATGCTTGCGGCCATCGTGGACGGCGATCGTGTGACCGACCATCTCGGGGAAGATGGTGGAGGAACGCGACCAGGTCTTGATGACCTCCTTCTTGCCAGCCTCGTTCATAGCGGCGACACGCGCAAGGAGGCGAGTCTCCACAAACGGGCCCTTCTTGAGACTTCTGCTCATTCTTAGGTACTCCTAATACTCGTGTTCCGGCTACTTCTTGTTGCGACGACGGATGATGAGGCGGTTCGAGGCCTTCTTCGGGTCGCGGGTCTTGTAGCCCTTCGTCGGCTTGCCCCAAGGCGTGACGGACGGACGACCAGAGGTGTGGTTCTTGCCCTCGCCGCCGCCGTGCGGGTGGTCGACAGGGTTCATGACGGTACCACGGACGGTCGGGCGAACGTTCATGTGACGGTGACGGCCGGCCTTGCCGATCACGATGTTGCTGTGCTCGGCGTTGCCCACGACGCCGATGGTGGCGCGGCAGGTGAGAAGAACGCGGCGAAGCTCGCCGGAGGGCATGCGGAGCGCGGCGTAGCCGTTGTCCTTACCCATGAGCTGGACGGAGGTGCCGGCGGAACGAGCCATCGCGGCGCCCTTGCCAGGCTGGAACTCGACGTTGTGGAGCAGGGTGCCGACGGGGATCTCGGACAGCACGGTGCAGTTGCCCGGCTTGATGTCGACGTCCTTGGTGCCGGAGACGACGACGTCGCCCACGTGCAGGCCCTCGGGAGCGAGGATGTATGCCTTGGCGCCGTCGGCGTAGTGCAGCAGCGCGATGTTCGCGGTGCGGTTGGGGTCGTACTCGATGGTCGCGACCTTGGCCGGCACGTCGTCCTTGTTGCGCTTGAAGTCGATCTTGCGATAGCGACGCTTCACGCCGCCACCCTGGTGACGGGTGGTGATGCGGCCGTTGTTGTTGCGGCCAGCCTTCTTGGGCAGGGGCTCGAGGAGGGACTTCTCGGGCTTGTCGGTAGTGATCTCCGCGAAGTCGGAGATGGTCTGCCAACGCCTGCCGGCGCTCGTTGCCTTCAGATGTCTAACTGCCATTACAAATTCCCTTTCTTGTCCGTTGGCCAGACCGCCCGGGATTGGCGACCTGACACCGGATTACCACGGTACCGCGCGTATCCATCATGCGCGGCATAAGAGCCCGGCCTCCGAAGAGGCTCGGGCGAAGAACCACTTACTCCTCGGCAGCAGCGCCCTGGTTGGAGAAGACCTCGATCTGCTCACCATCGGCGATGGTGACGACTGCCTTCTTCCAGGTGCGGGTCTTGCCGGTGACATAGCGGACACGCTTGTTCTTGGGCTTGACCCACATGGTGTTGACCTTGAGGACGTGAACGTTGAAGAGCTTCTCGACCGCGTCGGCAATCTCCTCCTTGGGGGCCTTTGCGGCGACCTCGAAGGTGTACTTGCCCTGCGACATCAGGTCGAACGAACGCTCGGAGACAACCGGGCGAATGATGACGTTGTAGACGGAGTTCATTACGCGAGCACCTCCTCGAGCTGCCTAGCGACTGCGGTGGGCATGACGAGAGCGCCGTTGTCCAGCAGGTTGCGGGTGTTGGCCTCGGAAACGCCGATGACGTTGACCTTCGGGACGTTCCTGAAAGCGAGGTAGGTGTTGACGTCCTCGTCGTCGACCACGACGGTCACGCGCTTCTCGGCAACGTCGAGTGCCTTGAGAAGGGCGACGGCCTGCTTGGTCTTGGCGTCGGCGAAGTTCAGCTCGTCAACGAGCACGAGCTCGCCGTCGGCGAGCTTGCCGGAGAGGACGGAACGCATTGCGAGCTTCTTCTCCTTGTTGTTGGCGCGCTTGGAGTGATCGCGGACCTGGGGCCCGAAGATCACGCCGCCGCCGACCCACTGGCCAGCGCGGATGGAGCCCTGGCGGGCACGACCGGTGCCCTTCTGGCGCCAAGGCTTGACGCCGCCGCCGGAGACGTCGTGGCGGTTCTTGGTGGAGTGGGTGCCCTGACGGAGGGAGGCCTCGTAGGCCACGACGACCTGGTGCACCACGGGGATGTTCGGCTCAATGCCGAAGACGTCGGAGGAAAGCTCGACCTCGCCGGCCGCCTTCCCCTCCGCGTTCTTAACTTCGATCTTGGACATTAGTCCTCCTTGTTAGCCTTAGGGTGTGATTGCGATGGGCCCTTAGGCCATGCGGATCGAAACGAGCGCGTTCTTGCCACCGGGGACAGCACCCTTGATGAGCATGAGGTTCTGCTCGGCATCGACGCGAACGAGCTTCAGGTTCTTGACGGTCACGCGGGCGTTGCCATAATGGCCAGCCATGTGCAGGCCCTTGCGGACGCGCGCGGGGTAGGCGCACTGGCCAATGGAGCCGGGCTTGCGGTGGTTCTTGTGGGAGCGGTGCCAGTCAGCGCCAGCGAAGTTCCAGCGCTTCATGGTTCCCTGGAAGCCCTTGCCCTTGGAGGTGCCGATGACGTCGACGGTCTTGACGTCTGCAAAGTCGGCAACGGTGACCTTCTCGCCCGTCGCGTGCTCCTCGCCCTCGGGGACGCGAACCTCGCGCAGGAAGCGCATGGGCTCGACGCCGGCAGCGGCGAAGTGGCCGGACATGGGCTTGTTGACGTGCTTGGCCTTGATGTCGCCGAAGCCAATCTGGACGGCGTCGTAGCCGTCGGTTGCCTTCGTCTTGACCTGCGAGACGACGCAGGGGCCAGCCTGGACGACGGTGACGGGCACGACGTTGTCGTCCTCGTCCCACACCTGGGTCATCCCAAGCTTGCGGCCGAGAATAGTGTTGACCATTCCTGGTCCTTTCCTTAGGTGGTCATGGGACCCATGAGACGCATCCTGCGCCCCTCCCCAGCGGACCACATCCAACGAGTGTTGCCTTTCTGAGCAGCGCGTCCTCCTCGCGGGCAGGCATTCCCTCACAGGACGGGAATGAGCGATTTAGACACAGTTGCCCAATTGCGGCAGCCTGTCTAGAATACACTCACCGCGCCCCGTTCACAATTACTTCTCACAAATTCATGGGGTTCCTATCTGCGTGTTTGCATACCACGAGCTCGGGCGTATCCATAGCCCTTCTCCCCCGCCCGCAAGGCATGTGAGCGAGAAGTGCGCAGCGGACCAACATCCGCCGTCACGCGCTCCGGCGGCCCCGCCGCGCGTACAATGTCCACGCCGCATCCACGGAGGAGGAATCCCTTGGTCCTGCCAATTGTCACGTCACGCGTCCTGCTGCGACAGCCCTCGACGGAGGCGTCGCGCAACGACGCACCCATCGCGCGCGACCTGCTCGATACCGCGTCCGCCCATGCAGACGTCTGCGTGGGGATGGCGGCAAACATGATAGGCAGCAGCAAGCGAATCATCGTTGCCTTCAGCGGAAGCGCGTGGATGCTCATGTACAACCCGCGCATCATACAGAAGAGCATGCCCTACCAGGCCGTGGAGGGCTGCCTGTCACTTCAGGGCACGCACTCGGCCACGCGTTACCGCCGCATCAAGGTGAGCTACCTCGACCAGTCCTTCCATCCACACACGATGGAGTTTCGCGGCAAGCTGGCCCAGATCATCCAGCATGAGGTCGACCACTGCAACGGCGTGCTGATATAGCCGGCGCCACGACCGAGCGATGCCAGCCGCGACCCTACAGCGTCTGCTCGGTGCGGCCGATGATGTCGTCCTGCGTCTTTTTGGAAAGCACGTTGAAGAAGGCCGAGTATCCCGCCACGCGCACGATGAGGTCCTTGTGCGCCTCCGGGTGCGCCTGCGCGTCCAGGAGCGTCTCGCGCGAGACGATGTTGTACTGCACGTGGTAGCCGTGCAGACGGTTGAAGAAGGCGCGAATCAGCATCTCGAGCTTCTGTTGGTTCTCGGGACGCGAGAGCATCGTGGGCGTCATCTTCTGGTTGAGAAGGACTCCGCCGGTGATCTTCTCCGTCGGCAGCTTCGTGACGGATTTGAAGACGGCGGTCGGCCCCTGCCTGTCGCAGTTGTGCGCGGGCGAGCACCCCTCGGCGAGCGGCTCCCTGGCGTTTCGGCCGTCGGGCGTGGCCATGGTCCCCATGCCCTGGCCAACGTTGGCAGAAATGGAGCTCGTGCCGGCATAGCGGATCCCGCCGATGGGACCGCGGCCATACCGCGTGGTCTTGTACTTCGCAACCTCGTCGATGTAGGAGTCGTACGCCTGCACCACAAGCTGGTCAACGTAATCGTCGTCGTTACCGTACTTTGGCGCGTCGTTTATCAGCATCCCCTGGATGCGGCGGTTCTCGGGTGACTGGAAGTCGTCGAGGATGGCATCCCAGAGCTGCCGCGGCGTGAGCTTGCCCTCGTCAAATACGAGACGCTTGATCGCGGCCAAGCTGTCGGCCATGTTGGCGATGCCCACCTGCAGGCCGCTGATGAAGTCGTAGTGTGCTCCGCCCTCCTTGATGGTCTTGCCGCGCTCGATGCAGTCGTCCACGAGGGCGGAGCAGAGGACGTCGGGCACCATGCGCTCGGACGCCTTGTCGATAAAGTTCTCGGTGATCACGGAATAGCGGCACATCTCGCGTATGGTCTTGTCCCATGCGGCAAGCAGCTCGTCGTAGCTCCTCATGTCGGTGAAGTGGCCATAGTCGGCCGTGAAGCGACGACCGGTCGTAAGGTCCACGCCGCCGTTCATGGCAACAAGCAGCAGCCGCGGGAAGTTGAGGTAGCTCATGCCGGTGCAGCGGTATCCCCATTTGCCGGGTATCGCCGTCTCAACGCAGCCGATGGCGGAGTAGTTGTACGCATCCTTGGGGTCAACGCCCCAGTTGATGAAGCTCGGGATGATGACCTCGTCGTTGTTGAAGGCGGGCATGCCAAAGCCGAGCTTCATGACCTCGACGCACTCGTCAAAGAAGCGCTTGTCGATGCTGGCGTGGTAGCGCACGGTGAGGTTCGGCTGCGTAAGGCGCGTCTGCGCGACGGACTGCAGCACCAGATACGAGAGCTCGTTCACCGCATCCTCGCCATCCGTCGTCTGCCCGCCAATGGTGACGTTCTGGTACATGGGGCTTCCCGCCGAGGAGAGCGTATGCGACTGGGAGCGAATCTTCTGCACCGTAAGGAGCTTGATCCAGAGGTTGGTGAGAAGTTCGAGCGCCTGGTCTCGCGTGATGGCCCCACGCTCGACGTCCCTCTTGTAGTAGGGGTACATGTACTGGTCGAAACGCCCAAATGACAGGCTGTGACCGTTGGACTCGATCTGCAGGATGACCTGCATGAACCAGCACGTCTGCACGGCCTCGTAGAACGAGCTGGCGCCCTCCCAGGGCATGCGGGCGCACGTGGCGCTCATGCGCTCGAGCTCCGCCTTGCGGACGGGATCGTCGCAAGCCGCCGCCTTCTGGGCAGCGAGCTTGGAGTAGCGACCGGCATAGGCGTGGACAGCCTCGCACACGATCATGACGGCCTTGTAGAACTGGTACTTGTCAATGGAATCGGGGTCGGTGAGGTCGAGGGCCTCCTTGGCGTCCCTGGCGCGCTGGTAGTAGGATTTCAGTCCCTCGCGCAGCAGTCGGGCGTGGTTGATGGCGAGGTGCGCGTCGCCGGCGTTGAGCTTGCCCTCCATGCCAAAGAGCCCCGTCTCCATGAAGACGGCGACCTCGTCCGGCAACTGGGCCATGCCGTGCTCGCGCAGGGTCTTCCCCTTCCAGAACGGGGCGAGCTCGCGCAGCCGACGCTTGTCCTCGTCGGTAACGTAGAACACGTCGCCGTCGCGCTTCTCGAAGCTGTCGAGCTCATCGATGATGAAGCCCATCGTGTATTCGGGAAACACGGGTGCGTTGCAGTTCTTTGTCGCCTGGTTTCCGGCGATGAGCGTCTGGTCCTCGATGTAGATGGTCATGTTCTCGAGCACGTTCTTGAGTGCGAGCGCACGCTGCATGACGGGAGGCTGCTCCTGATGGCTGCGATACGACTCGGTGACAAGTACCGCACGCTCCGCGTCCACGTAAGGCTTCTCGTTCAGCACGTCGGTGCGAAACTCCTGCATTCTTGGGGTGAGCTTGCCAAAGCGCTCCGCGTTCTCCATGGTCGTCTCCTGTCGCATCCCCTGCAGCATCGGTCGCCGCAGTTCCACGTTTTTCTGGAGTATACGCGGAAGAAGTGCCTAGGTCAACGTTCGAAGTCTCTTAATCTTTCGTTCGAAAGTATCATGCATTGGTTTAGAATGTTCCTAAGGACGATGCTTGGAGAACCATGCAGAGAGCGACAGTTTTCAACGTACAGAAGTTCAGCCTGAACGACGGCCCCGGAATCCGTACCGTGGTGTTTCTGAAGGGTTGTCCGCTGCACTGTGCATGGTGCGCAAACCCAGAGAGCCAGTCAGCCCTCCCCCAGCTCGAATGGAAGGAGAGCGCGTGCATTGGCTGCGGCGCCTGCCTTGCTGCCGCGCCCGGCGCAAGGGCGCGCGAGACCTCTGGAAAGCGCCACGTAGACGTTCGGAATCTGCGCGGCGACTCCGACGAGGGGCGTGCCGCCGTATCGGCGTGTCCCACACGTGCCCTCACCTGTACGGGCAAGATGACGACGACCGACGAGGTCCTGCGAGCCTGCCTGCAGGACAAACCCTTTTACGAGGAGTCGGGAGGCGGGGTCACCCTTTCGGGCGGAGAGGCGCTCCTTTGGCCCGACTTCTGCGAAGAGTTGCTCGTCCGCCTGCACGAGGAGGATGTGGACACCTGCATAGAGACGGAGGCACACGTGAGCCCGGATGTCTTCCAGAGGATTGCCACGCATCTTGACCACATGCTCGTGGACCTCAAGCACGTCGACGCAGCCAGGCTCCTCAAGCATACCGGTGGCAAAGCAGACCTCATGCTCGACAACCTGCGATGGGCACTTGCCAACCATCCGGACGTTACGCCACGCACACCCGTCATCCCCGGGTTCAATGACAGGCTCGAGGACGCCCATGCCATGGCGCGCTGGCTGCGCGAGGCTGGCGGGACCCGCGTGCAGCTGCTCCCCTTCCACAACTTTGGCGAGAGCAAGTACGATCTGCTCGACATCGACTACTCCCTGCGGGGAGTGCCCAACCTCCATCCCGTGGACCTGCGCGACTACCAGCGCGCCTATCGGAACGAGGGCATTGACGCCTTCTTCTAGCGCCGTGCGGGATGAGTGCCCTTGATGTGAGCTGCGCCCGCGCCCCACAGCTTCGCCACTCATGCCACAGCTTCGCACTACTTTCGTTCGTAATATACTGGTAGACAATTGATAACCATCTGAGCCACGAACGAAATGGAAGCGCATGTCGAAACGCGACACGAAGATACTCGAGACACTCACCAGTCGCGGTCGCACTGAGGTCTCGGAGCTTGCCGAACAGCTTGGCGTCTCCGCCGTCACCATGCGGAAGGACCTCGATGCCCTGCAGGCCCAAGGCCTCGTCGTACGGGAGCACGGCTTCGCCACGCTCTCAAACCCCAATGACGTTGGCGGGCGGCTCGCCTACCACTACCAGGAGAAGCTCGCTATCGCTCGGTGCGGTGCGGAGCTCGTTTCCGACGGGGAGACCGTGATGATCGAGAACGGCAGTTGCTGTGCCCTTCTCGCCCGACAGATTGCCGACACCAAGAGGGACGTCACCATCGTGACAAACAGCGTATTCATCGCGGAATACGTTCGCGATGCCCCCGACGTACACGTCACCTTGCTTGGCGGCGCGATTCAACCTGACTCCCAGGTTGCCGTGGGTCCGCTCGTGCGCACGTGCGCCCGCGAGTTCGTAGTGGAAAGCCTCTTCATTGGGGCCGATGGCTGGATCGACGGCATGAGCTTCACGAACAACGACCAGATGCGCGCCGAGGCCGTACGCACTATGGCGGAGTCTGCGGCACGCGTGGTCGTGCTGACGGAGTCGGAGAAGTTCTCGAGGCGAGGCTCGGTTCCGCTGCGCCTGGGGAGCAGACGGATTTCCGTCATTACCGACCAGCTTGTACCTGAGGCGGCACGCGCGAGCCTCGTAAGGGACAACGTAGACGTCATCCTTGCAGAGCCAGACACATACAAGTGATCCGAGACGGCCCGACCACCGGAAACAGTCGTCTGGCGAATCTTCTAGGCAGCTCTTGTCCGTACCGGATGCCGCCCCGGCGGGTGAAAAAAGCCCCCGACCTTCAATGGGAGGTCGGGGGCCTTGCTACACGCTATCGCTCTTTAGCGACTGGACTTAGAGCTTGATCTCGATGTCCACACCAGCGGGCAGGTCGAGGCGCATGAGCGAGTCGACCGTCGAGGAGCTGGGGTCGAGGATGTCGATGAGGCGCTTGTGGGTGCGCATCTCGAACTCCTCGCGGGAGTCCTTGTCCTTGTGCGGCGAGCGGATGACCGTGTAAAGGTTGCGCTCGGTGGGCAGGGGGATAGGACCAGAGACACGGGCGCCGGTCTTCTGCGCGGTGTCAACGATGAGCTTCGCGGACTGGTCAACGACCTCGTGATCGTAGCCCTTGAGGCGGATCCTGATCTTCTGGCTTGACACTTCTAATACCTCCATCAAATGGCAGCGGCTGGCTGCCGTTGGCTACTTAACTTAGGCGTTGACGCCGCTCTTCGCGACGATCTCGTCCCTGATGTTCTTCGGGACGGGCTCGTAGCTCGAGAACTGCATGGTGTAGGACGCGCGGCCCTGGGTCTCGGAGCGGAGGTCGGTAGCATAGCCGAACATCTCGCCCAGAGGAACCTTGGCGCGGATGACCTTGGTGTTGGTGCGGTCCTCCATGCCCTCGATCTTGCCACGGCGACCGGAGAGGTTGCCCATGACGTCGCCCATGTACTGCTCGGGCGTCTCGACGGTGACCTCCTCGACGGGCTCGAGAAGGACGGGGTCGGACTGCTGCAGGGCGTTCTTGATCGCCATGGAGCCAGCGATCTTGAATGCGGCCTCGGAGGAGTCGACCTCGTGGTAGGAGCCGTCGACCAGGGTGACCTTGATGTCCTGCACGGGGTAGCCCGCGATGACGCCGGACTCCAGAGCCTCCTGGATGCCCTTGTCGACAGAGGGGATGTACTCCTTGGGGACGGAGCCGCCGACGGTGCCGTCGACGAACTCGTAGCCAAAGCCCGGCTCCATCGGCTCGAGGTCGATGATGGCGTCGCCGTACTGGCCACGGCCGCCGGACTGGCGGACGAACTTGCCCTGGACGTGCTGGACGGCGTGACCGGCGGTCTCGCGGTAGGCGACCTGCGGCTTGCCGACGTTGCAGTCAACGTGGAACTCGCGGCGCAGACGGTCAACGATGATCTCGAGGTGCAGCTCGCCCATGCCGGCGATGATGGTCTGGCCGGTCTCGTGGTCGGTGTGGACCTTGAACGTCGGGTCCTCCTCGGCGAGCTTGGCAAGGCCAACGGACATCTTGTCCTGCTCGGCCTTGGACTTGGGCTCGACGGCGACGTCGATGACGGGGTCAGCGAAGTCGATGGACTCGAGGATGATCGGGTGCTTCTCGTCGCAGAGGGTGTCACCGGTGGAGGTGTTCTTCAGGCCGACGCAGGCGACGATGTCGCCGGCGGAGCACTCGTCACGGTCGGTACGATCGTTGGCGTTCATCTCGAGGATGCGGCCGAGGCGCTCGCGGGTGTCCTTGACGGAGTTGTAGACGTAGCTGCCTGCCTCCGCCTGACCGGAGTACACGCGGATGTAGGTAAGCTTGCCGACGAAGGGGTCGGTCATGATCTTGAAGGCAAGGGCGGAGAAGGGCTCCTTGAAGTCCGCGTGACGGACCTCGGGCTCGCCGTCCGGGTTCTTGCCGTCGATCTCCTTGACGTCAAGCGGGCTGGGGAGGTAGTCGACGATGGCGTCGAGCAGCTCCTGGATGCCCTTGTTCTTGTAGGCGGAACCGACGAAGACGGGGTTGAGCTCGTTGGCGATGACGCCCTTGCGGATGGCGGTCTTCAGCTGGTCGACGGGAATCTCCTCCTCCATGAGGATCTTCTCCATCAGGTCGTCGTCGAAGTTGGAGGCTGCGTCCAGGAGCTCCTCGCGCTTCTCGGCGGCAAGGTCCTTGAACTCGTCAGGAATCTCGTCCATGGGCTCGGGGTAGATCATGCCCTTGGCGTCTTCCTTGAAGTCCCAGGCGGTGTTGGTGACGAGGTCGATGAGGCCCCAGAAGTTGGACTCGGCGCCCATGGGGATCTGGGCCGCGACGGCGTTGGCGCCGAGGCGATCCTTCATGGTGTCGATGGCGTGGAAGAAGTCGGCGCCCACGCGGTCGTACTTGTTGATGAAGGCGATGCGGGGGACGTTGTAGTTGACGGCCTGACGCCAGACGGTCTCGGACTGCGGCTGGACGCCTGCGACGGCGTCGAACACGGCGACGGCACCGTCGAGGACGCGGAGGGAACGCTCGACCTCAGCGGTGAAGTCGACGTGGCCCGGGGTGTCGATGATCTGGATGACGTGGTTCTTCCAGAAGCACGTGGTTGCGGCGGAGGTGATGGTCACGCCACGCTCCTGCTCCTGAACCATCCAGTCCATGGTGGCGGCGCCATCGTGGACCTCGCCGATCTTGTGGGTCTTGCCGGTGTAGTAAAGGATGCGCTCGGTGGTCGTCGTCTTACCGGCGTCGATGTGGGCCATGATGCCGATGTTGCGGAGGTCCTCGAGCTGATACTTAACTTTTGCCATAAGACACTACTCCCCTGGACTAGAAGCGATAGTGCGAGAAGGCGCGGTTGGCCTCTGCCATCTTGAAGAGGTCCTCGCGACGCTTCACGGAAGCGCCAACGCCGTTGGCTGCGTCCATGATCTCGTTGGCGAGGCGCTCGGCCATGGTCTTCTCCTTGCGGGCACGGCTGAAGTTGACGATCCAGCGGATCGCAAGGGTCGTGGCGCGACGGGAGTTGACCTCCATAGGCACCTGGTAGGTGGCGCCGCCGACACGCTTCGGCTTGACCTCGAGGGTCGGGCGGACGTTGTCCATGGCCTTCTTGAAGGTGGCCAGGGGATCGGAATCGGTCTTCTCCTTGACGAGGTCGAAGGCACCGTAGACGATGCGCTCCGCGGTGGCCTTCTTGCCATCGAGAAGGACCTTGTTGATGAGCTGGGTCACGAGACGGTTGTTGTAAACGGCGTCCGGCTGGACCTCACGACGGACTGCTGCTGCACGACGCGGCATGTTGTATCTCCTAAAAACTCGTAGCTAATTCAGATGCGACCTTGCGGCTAGTTCTTGGGGCGCTTTGCGCCGTAGCGGGAACGAGCCTTCTTGCGGTCCTGAACTGCCGCGCAGTCATAGGCGCCGCGGATGATCTTGTAACGCACGCCAGGGAGGTCACGAACACGGCCGCCACGGATGAGGACGATGGAGTGCTCCTGAAGGTTGTGGCCCTCGCCGGGGATGTAGGCGGTAACCTCGATGCCGTTGACAAGGCGCACACGAGCGACCTTACGAAGTGCAGAGTTAGGCTTCTTGGGGGTCGTGGTGAAGACGCGGGTGCAGACGCCACGCTTCTGCGGGTTGTGCTGGAGTGCGGCGTTCTTGGACTTGGCCTTGTGGGAAACGCGGCCCTGACGGACGAGCTGGTTGATAGTAGGCAAAGCTTCTCTCCTTAATAGGATCAAACGGTATTTGGTGCGCGAGCACCTATGTATCAGAGGCAGTGCAGCACCGCTACCTCGGATTGTTGGGGACAGATACGTGCGCCTTTACCTTGGCTTCCCTTCCCGGCAGCGGCCCGGGACAGAATCCTTCCGCAAATTGGCGCGACGAAAAACTATATTCGCCCAAACCGCAGATGTCAAAACGCCACGGTGCCGGGCGTATCCCTTTTTCACGCCGCGTGCACAATCGCGGCGGCCTCACGCGGGCGAGAAGTGCGGCTCCCCCGCCCGCGGCCGCCAACGGACGGCATCCGCCACCCGGCCGCAGCCCCGCGGGCCGCGCGCCTACTCCGGCAGCACGTCCTCCGCGGCATGCGCGAGTCCCACGCGGAGCAGCTGCGCCACGTGCTCGTCCGCGAGCGTGTAGATCATGCGCTGCCCGTCGCGGCGGGCGTTCACCAGGCCGCGGTCTCGCAGCAGCCTGAGCTGGTGCGAAATGGCGGATTGCGACACATGGCAGACTTCCTGCAGGTCAGACACGCTCTTCTCGCCCAGCACGAGCGCTGCCAGGATCTGGAAGCGCGTGAAGTCGGAAAGCGCGTCAAATATCTGCGTGGCGCTGTACACCACGTCGTCGTTTGCAAGCAGCTCCTCGAGCGCGCTGTCGTTTGCGGCCGCGGTGCACCAGTCCTCCATGTGAGCCCCCTTTGTCCGCACCCAGTTTAGCGCAAGGGACCCGCCCGGGGTCTGCCCCAGGCGGGTCCGCGCGTCGCGCCGTTGTGGCGGGCCGCCGGCAGCCAGCTGTCAGCCAGCCGCAAGCCGGAGCCGGAGCCAGAGCCTGCGCCGTCGCTAGTTGAAGAAGCGCCTCACCAGGTCGCGGGAGTACTCCGCGGTCTCCTCCATGTCGCCAAACGACATGACCTCGCCCGCGTAGTACGTGTTCTGCCGGCCCTGGAGCGCCTCCACCTTGTCGTACCAGCCGTCGGCGTAGTCGGCGGAGCTGACGTGGGGGAAGTAGTACCAGTCGTCGATCCGCTCCGTCTTCATGACGGGCAGGCCGGACTTTGCCATGTCCTCCAGGGTGGTGTCGCGCGCCTGCTCAAACGGGACGTCGTCCACGCCCTCGTGGTTGCGCAGCGTAAAGGTGACCAGCGGCTGCGCGCCCGCGTCCGGCCAGCGGTGATAGAACACCATCAGGTGGCCGCGCGTCTCGGGCGTCATGTTGGCAAAGTAGTAGTAGCTGATGTCGGGGCTCTTCTCCTCCTCCGTGCGGACGGCCATGGTGAAGTACTCCTTGTGCCGGATCTTGCCAAAGAGCTCCGCCTCCTCGGGCGTGGGGTCGCCGTAGCCCAGGAAGAGCTCGAGCGGCGTGCAGATCACGAGCTTGTCAAACTCCTGCTCCGCGCCGCCATTCACGCGCACGTACACGTGCTCCGGCGTGCGGCGGATCGCCGTGATCTCGCTGTTGAGCTGCGCGGGGTGGCGAAGCGCGCTGTTGACGCCAGTCCAGATCGAGTTGGTGCCGTTCTTCCACGTCCACAGCTTGCCGGTAGAGAGGAACTGCTTCACCGTGAAGGCGTCCAGGTACTTGAGGACGTACGCGGCCGGGATCTCGTCAAAGTATCCGTAGCCAAAGCTCGTGAAGGGCCCCTTCCACACAAGCTCGGCGTCCTCGCAGCCGTTCAGCTTCAGGAACTCGCTAAACGGCATGCTCAGGTCCTTGAGGTTGGGGTTCTCGCCCTCGATGTGGGCAAGCTTCATCTGGGGAGAAGGACACGGCCCCTCGTAGCGGCCCTGTGCCACGCCGCGGTGGCCGTTCACGTCGTAGCCCTTGTACTTGGTGTCGAGCAGGTGGCTGAGCTTGCGCATCTTGAGCACCTTCTTGAGGAGCTCGACCTTGCTCTCCTTTACGGGCGTGCCGTCCGTGTTCATGAAGCGACGTCCCATCTTGGGGCCGTCTGCGTGCGTGGTGTGGCCAAACTCCTCGCACTCGTGCACGGCAAAGTAGGTGTCGCAGCCCATGACCGCGCCCATCTCGATGGTGCGGTCCTCCCACTTGCCCCTCTTGTTCTTTACCTTCATGAGCGGGCTGAAGGCCTTGCCACCCACGCGGCCGCTCCGCTCGAAGATCGTGTAGTTGTCAAACCCGTTCTTTTGCAGGTACATTGCCAGCGACAGCCCGGCGGGGCCTCCCCCTACGATGCAGATCCTGGTGTTCCTATCCACTGGCTTCTCCTCTCCCTGCTGGGCTTGCAGACGCGGCCGCACGCCCCCGCGCGCGGCGTTCGACACCGCTACACAATGTCTTCACAAGTATACGCGCAACCCAAGCGCCGGGCGAGAAGAACGGGGACCCGGTCCAAGCCAGGTCCCCAACGGTCGCCCATCAAATGTAAGCGGAGGCTAAATTCTGCGGGCGCGCGTCACGCAGCCGCACGGCGGCACGCCCCTGGTGCGGAGCAGTCCTTCTCGCTCCCCTACTCGTACATCGCGAGCTCGTTCCTGCCCAGGGCGTCCGCCGCGAGCATGGCGTTGGCGACCTTCTCGGGCGTGACCTCAAACGGCATGTTGTGCAGCGTGTCGTTGGGCGCGCACGCGAGCTTTGCCACCTCGAGCACGCGGTCGTAGCTCGCGTCCTTGACGCCGAGCTGCGCAAACGTCATGGGCAGCCCCACCTGGCCGCAGAAGTCCAGCACCTCGGGCAGCTCGTCCGCATCCTCGAGCACCAGCTGCGTCAGCGTGCCAAACGCGACCTTCTCGCCGTGGTAGTAGGCGTGGGTCTCGGGCATGGCGGTCATGCCGTTGTGGATGGCGTGGGCGCCGGCCAGGCCCGCGGACTCGAAACCGAGTCCGGAAAGCAGGGTGTTGGCCTCGATGATCTTCTCCACGGACTCCGTGCACGCGCCCGCCTCGAGCGCGATCTTGGCCTTGACGCCGTCGGACATGAGGGTGTCGTAGCACAGGCGGGCAAGCGCCATGGCCGCGTTGGTCACCTTGGCGCCGGCGCAGGTGGTCGCGTCGGAGCGCTTGCAGGCACGCGCCTCAAAGTACGTGGCCAGCGCGTCGCCCATGCCGCTCACGGTAAGGCGCACGGGGCTCTTGCTGATGACCGTGGTGTCCATCAGGACCAGGTTCGGGTTCGCCTTGAAGTACTGGTACTCCTTGAACTGCCCCTCGTCCGTGTAGATGACGGAAAGCGCGGAGCACGGTGCGTCGGTCGCGGCGATGGTCGGGACGATGAGCACCGGCGCGTCGACCTTGCTTGCGACTGCCTTTGCGGTGTCGAAGATCTTGCCGCCGCCGATGCCCACCACGACGTCGGAGCCCTTGGCCTGGGCGTCCGCCACCAGGCGGTCGATCTCGTCCTGCGAGCACTCGCCGTTGAACTGGTCAAACTCAAACGCGACGCCCGCGTCCCCAAAGCTCTTGGTCACCACGTCGCCGGAGCGCCTGATGCCGCCGGCGGATATGATCACGAGCGCCTTCTTGCCGTAGGCTTTGGCATAGCTGCCGAGGTTGGCGAGCTCGCCCGGACCCTGGACGTACTTGCCGGGACTGATGAACACACGTGCCATGACTATCCCTTCGACGAGGTCTCACAATCCATCCCGCGCGAGGCCCGCCCCGCGCGGCCACCCCGCATTATGGCACCAAAACCTTTGCGACTCCACGCCCCGGACGGGCGGCCCCGCATCCGTCGACACGCAGCGGGGCGCCACCGCAACCGCGGCGACGCCCCATCAAAATCCGTATCATACGCGGGCGAGAAGAACTAGAACTCCCGCCCGTCGCGCCTGCGGCAGTGCAGCCAGATGCCGGCTGCGACGATGACCGCGCCCGCGGCGCCGAGGCCGATCCACAGCGGCTGGGTGGAGTCGCCGGTCTTGACGACGCTGGAGCCGCCCTTTGTGGTCGTGCCCGAGGTGGTCGCGGACTTTGTGGTCTCGCTCTTCTCGCCCTCGGAGGCCTTCGCGTACGTGTTGGTGAAGGTCGGGTCCTTGACGGTCGAGCCCTCCCCGTCCGTATAGCTGACCTGAATCTGGTTCAGCGTCGAGCCCGCCACGCCGCCCTGCCAGCCAACGTAGACCGTCACGTCGAACTCGGCGGTGTCGTAGGTCCAGCCGGAATCCGTCCCGGCCACCTGCGTCACGTGGTAGTGGTGCTCGCCCGGCTGCGACACGTCTCCCTTGAGCTCGAACTTGACCGTGCCCGGCTTGCTCGTGACCGTCTCTGCAACGGGCAGGAGCGTCTCGCCCTCGTCCGTTGCGGTTATCTTGAACGTGGACTCCGCGTCGGCAGAGGCGCCGTCGCCCTTGACGGCGTAGGTGAGCGGCACCTCGGCAGTCACGGCGTTTGCCGCGAGCGACGGCGTGGCCGCACCCAGTAGCGCCAGGCACAAGCCCAGGGCAGCGGCCACCAAACCAAGCCGGCGGTTGGCTGCGCCGCGCCTCGTGCTCTTCTCCATCTGCTTGATCATGTCCGCTTGCCCCTTCTTCCGGCGGCGCGACCGCCGCCCTGCTGCGTTTTGTCTGCCTGGCGGCGCGTGCCGCCCCTGCTACTTGCCGACCGTGGAGTTGTCCTCCGCGGTCCTGCTCACGACCCGGCACATCACGATGGTGCGCGCGTTGGCGCCGTCGTCCGCGCAGGTCGAAAGCGCGATGATCTGGTCCTGCCCCGTCGTGCCCGATCCGTCCGTGGCGGGCGACCCCTTGCCGAGCGAGCCCTCGCGCAGGTACTTTGCGCTTGTCTTGAGCTTGGCCTCGACCTCCTGGAGCCTGGTCGAGTCCGCGGGGGTGGAGAAGATCGTGCCGTCGTAAGCGTCGGCCTGTATGACAGCAACCACCTCGAGCTCGAGCGTCTGCTTGGGCAGGTACAGCGTCGCGCTCTTGTGCTTCTTGAAGAAGCTCTTGCTCAGGAACTTGTCCAGGTCCCCAAACATCTTGCCCTCGTCCATGTGGTGGCCGAAGACCACCTCGTACGGCTCGTCGAAGTTCCGGCTGCAGGCCGAGTCCAAAAAGATGCTTCCGGATGCGCTGAACTCGCCCAGGGCGTCCTTCTCCAGATACTCGAAGTTGTCACTTCCCTGCACGATGGGGTAGTCGATGTTGGTCCCGTCGACCGTGATCCACGCGCAGACGTCGGCGTTCTTCTTCATGAGCTCGCCAAAGCCCACGCCGGGCTTGTATTGGCTCGTGTCGGTCCCGTCGAGCACCTGTTGCTGGTCCCACAGCGCATACGCCGCCGTGGCACCCATCAGCACGAACACGACGGCCAGCACGATGGTGACGAGCCGGTCCACGCGGCGGGCCGCCCGCTCGCACGGGGCGAGCGACCCGCTGCCAAAGGCGCCAAAGCTGTCGCTAGGGAATCGCATCAGGCCCCGGGGACCTTAGAAGTCCTGGCCCGAGCGGTTGCGGCGACGGATCACCAGCGTGGCGCCGCCAGCGACCGCGACGACCGCGATCGCGATGCCCGGGAGCATGTTCATCGTGACGCCGGTCTGCGGCGCAAAACCCTTGTTGTTGGTGAAGGTGACGGTGTCGTCCTCGGTCGCGATGGTGCCCTTGCCGGTCGGGGTGCCCCCGCCGTTGGTCACGGTCGCGGCGGTGGTGCTGTCCTCGTCCGCGACGTCGGTGGAGTCGTAGTCCTTGGTGTTGGTCTCGGTCACGGTGTACGTCGCGCCCTCGGGCAGGTTCTGGACCTCGATCTGCTCGCCGTGCTTGAGCGTGAAGGTGTACGCCCTGCCCGCCTCGAGCGTGGTGGTCTCGCCATCCTTCACGACGTTGTAGGTGCCCGTCGCGTTGCTGACGGTGAGCGAGAAGGTGAACTCGTCGTCGGTGTTGGCGGCGGTGCCGGCGACCTTCTTGCTGATGGTCAGCTTGTGGTTCTCCTTGGCGGTGTTGTCAAACTCGGCGGAGTCCGTCTTCGTGCCGGTTACCTTCTTGAAGACGACGCTCTTGACCTCGGGCTGCTCGATGCTGCCGTCTGCCCAGGCCACGTTCACGTACACGTCGTAGGTCTCCGTGTCGGTCACGACGTTCTTGTTGTCGCTCGTCCGCTCGGAGAGCTGGAAGTGGTAGACGCCCGGGGTGTCGAACTTGAAGCCGGAGAAGAGGTCTTTCTGCGAGATCGTGCCCTCGTAGGTGAGCCCGCTCTTCTTGGCCAGGTTGCTAACCTCGACGGTCTTGAGGATGGTGCCCGTCGCGGGCGTCGCGCCGTTGTAAGTCAGGCTCTGGCTGCCGGAGTAGCCGCCGTTCTCGGCCCCAACGTACGTGAGGTCGAAGCTGAACGACTGGCTGGCGCTGTACTGGGCCTCGGATGCGACGGTCCAGTCCTTGGTCACGCCGGCGGAGGTGTAGGTCACGGTAGCAGCCGGCTGTGCCTCAGCAGCAAACGCGGTTGCGGGGACCATAGAGAGAGCCATGGTGCCGGCGAGCACCGCTGCCATCGCGCCGGACTTGAGGTTGATCTTCTTCATGCGTCATTCCTTTCTGTCTGGCGAGAAGCGCTTCTAGGCATCCTTCCCGCCGCCTCCCAACAGAGAAGCCTTGCGTGTCCGAACCTTGCCTATATCTGACGAAGCCGAAGGATCGCGACTACCTTCCCCTCGACCTCGGTGGAGCCTATCGGTCCCAGCGTCCTGGAGTCCGTCACGGTGGCGCGCCCGTCGCCCAGGACGAAGTACTGCCCCTTCTTGAGCTTGAGCGGGTAGCTCACCCCGGAGCCCAGGGTCGTGCTCTGCCCGAACTTCTCGGGCTGCTCGCTCCCGTTGATCAGGAGCTTCCCGTCCGACGTCACCTCGACGGTGTCCCCCGCCTGTGCCACGATCCGCCCGAGTTGCAGCTTGCCGTCCGCCTCGTACGCCACGACGTCGTCCGACTTGGGCGTCCCGTCGAACCTGGCGAAGAGCGCCAGGTCGCCGTCGCCCGCCGTCGGCCTCATGCCGCTGCCGGAGACGCGCACGACGCCGAAGGCGAGGTGGAACACCGCCGCCAGAGCCGCGACCACGATCGCGAGCCTCGCAATCGCTCCGCGGACCGTGGCGCGGGCGTTCGCGCGCGCCTTCCGCCTGCGGATGACCGCGGCCTCCGGCGCAGAGGCGAGGTCGGGCAGCGGGTCGCCGCCCCGCGGAGCGTCGTCCTTCTCGCGCACGTCAGCTCCTCCGGTCACCAGTTGCCGCGGAGTCCGTCGGTAGCCTGGAGCGACCCCGGCAACGAAGGCTGCACGGAGCCCTGCCGTCCCGATTCCGTCGGGCTCCCACCCGGCGCTTCGCCCCTGGCCTGCTGGAGCAGGGCTTCGTAATGCACCTGCTGCTCGCGATACAGCTGCCGGTACATCTGGTCCAGCCGCTCCACCACGTGCCACACCTCCCGCTCGTCCACTCCCAATAGGCTGTGCCGCCAGGTGAGACGGTCGAGCTTGTCGGCTATCAGCTGCAGCGAAACCTGCTCCGTCGATGCGTCCCGGCCATCGGACGTCGCCTTGGACTCGGCCTTGGCCTTCTTGCGTCCCAGCCGGCCTCGTGTGCCTTCCCGTCTGCTACTCCTCTCGGCCATGGCGCTTCCTCACACCGACCGTCACCGCGATGCCACCCGCAACAGCCACGCCCAGCAGTACGACCATGGGGCCGGGGTCGATACTGACGCCCGTCTGCGGCACGAGCTCCGCGGTGTTGGTGAACTCGACGGTGTTCGCGTCGGTGGGCGCGACGAGCTTCCCGTCCTTGAGCGTGTAGGCTCGGGCGATCACCTTGACGGACACGGGGTCGGTCTCGGTGGCGGTGCTGCCCTCGGACTTGACGGTCGTCGCGTCGCCGCCGTCGACCTTCGCGGTCGTGGAGGTCTTCGCGTTGCCGGAAAGGCCGGTCTCCTTCAGGGTCAGCGTCATGCCCACGGGGAGCCCCGCGACCGACTTGCTCTGGCCGTGCGAAAGCTGGAACGTGTACTGGCCGTTGGAGTCAAACGTGACTGCGTCGTCGCCGGTGCCGTACGTCTTGCCGGCGAGGTCGGAGTTGCCCAGCACGAAGCTGTACTTCTCGCCCGTGTTGGCGGCACTGCCGGACACCTTCTTGCTGACGGTGAGGCCGGTTGCGGTGGGCACCGTGATCGACGGACGCGCGAAGTCCTCCTGGCCGCTCTTCTCCGTCGTGACGTTGTTGACCGTCGTCTGCTCGATGTAGGTGACGTCGTTGTCCGAGGCGGTGTTGGTGTAGACCTTCACGACACCGTCCTCGACCGCCATGTTGGGGTCGGACGCGAGCGTGCCGTTGAGAAGGGCGGCCGCCTTGTCCAGCGTGTCCTGCGTAAACAGCACGTCGAAGCTGATCGCGTACGTCCAGCCGTTCTCGAGCTGGTACGACTCGCCGAGGCTCCAGGTGACCGTCTTGCCGCTCACCGCGGGACCGCCGAAGGTCTTGGTGGCGCCGTCCTTGGCGTACGAGTAGGAGCCGTCGGAGTTCTTGGTGAGCTTGACGGCGTCGCCGTTCTCGTCCTTCACGCTCACGGTGACGGAGCTAGCGACGAGGTTGCCATCGGCCGTGTCACTCACGACGGCGTCGGAGACGGTGTCCCTCATGGTCACGTTGCGGTAGTCGTGGGCGTTCACGATGTCCTGCACTATGGTGCTCAACGCGCTCTGGAGGGCCGAGGAGTCGCTCGCGTCGAAGTAGTTGTCGGAGCTGATGCCGCCCAGGTTCTGCATGCTGGTCGCGTCGCCGAAGGCGTTGATGTTGTAGAGCGTCACACCGTTGGCGACGAGGCTCTTGGCGACGGCGTCCGCGGCACCGAAGTTCAGCCCGTAGGGGTCCGAGTTACCCGTGCCGTAGACGCCGTACCTCCGGTTGTAGTCCCCCGTGTAGCCGTTGGCGCTGTCGCGGAACGTGGGGTTGCCGTCAGAGACGAAGATGACGTAGTTGCTGGTGTTGGAGTCGCTGCTGACGAGGTCCTCCGCCTCGGACAGGCCGGCCTCCCAGTTTGTGCCGCCGCTGGCGGAGAGCCGGTCGACGCTGCTGTTGAACGAGCTGATGCTCGAGGTCTGGCTCAGCACCGTCGTGGCATTTGTGCTGAACGTCACGAGCGAGACCTTGGTGTTGTCCTGCTCGAGGATCGTGCTCGCAGCTGCCTTGATGGCGCTCTTGGCGGCAGTCAGTCGCGTCCCCTGCATCGATCCGGAGACGTCGACCACGAAGATGACGTTGGCGCCCGTGGACGTCGAGCTGTACGACGACGAGCCCTTGACGCTCAGGGTGATGGTGCCGCCCGTGTGCTCGCCGTTCTCAGTAAGCGTCTTGCTCGTCTCGGGGCCGGTGGCGCTTTCCGCCGCAAACGCCGGAGCCGCGCCGCACAGGGCCACGGCGATTGCCGCGAGCACCGAGAGGACTGCCATCCCGCGCGACCTGCGGACGGTGCGGGCGCCCTTCTCCCCCTGTCCAAAATTCAGCTTTCTTGCATGTCCCATAAACGACCCCCACACGACTACTGCGTTTAAGCTTCTTGCAAAACTTGGAGGGCCACGCATGGTCCTGATGGTCCAAGGCCCTTGTGCAAGGATTTTATCTGCCAATATCGGGCATTCAAAACTCCTTCTCTCTGTTAGACCAAGATTGACCTAAGCAAGCCGATAAGCGTCCGGGGCCCCGACTACGATTCGTGTCGCCAAACACCAGAATCGAAGGGGAGGGCCCCGGACATGCTTGACATGATACTGCAAGA
>Ga0214927_100050_pt1 | contig 106098 bp, 89 predicted proteins | sample Stichaenrichm16X_FD_168612 | JGI IMG/M metagenome (GOLD analysis project Ga0214927, IMG submission 168612) | Xylose enriched microbial communities from anaerobic bioreactor in Madison, Wisconsin, United States - 16X | ecosystem: Engineered > Bioreactor > Anaerobic > Unclassified | place: USA... | reverse complement strand
GCTGCCTGAGGATCTGCCCGAGGTCCTCGCGGTATTGGTTGTAGATGGCCCTTCTCCTATACTTTGGGCAAAACACGATGTGGTACTTGCACATCCACTTGGTGTGCGCGAGGCTGTTCGCCTTCTGCGCCATGGTGTTCTCCTTCCTCTCGCGGCCGGCGACCTGAACAACCGCCATCCTAGAGGGGAGGGAGTTTCGTTGCATAGCGTCAGTGCCATCCACCCGCTGATCGGGTGGTTCTCTGTGTCGCGCGTGGCGCGACACAGGCTAAAGCCATGAAGAGAGAGGGGGACCAGGCACGTTGCCCGGTCCCCCTGTGGGATGGATTGCGACCGCGTTGGCCGCGCTCCTCTCCCCTGGCTACTCCACCGTCGCCTTGTAGCCAGCCTCCTCGACGGCCTTGACCAGCACTCCGTTCCTCACGAGCGGACCGGCGTCGAGCGTGGCCTCGCCCTTGTCCAGCGACACCTGGACGTTGCGGACGCCCTTCACGCCCTCGAGCGCCTGGGTCACGTGCGCCACGCAGTGCTCGCACATCATGCCCTCGACCTTCAGCCTCTTCTGACTCATCTGACCCTCTCCCTCCTGGTCGCCCTGCTTGGGGAGACCAACCTTGGAAACCGATTCCTGCGGACCCTCGTCCTCGAGCGAGGTGAGCTCCGCCCTGCCCGCTCCCGCTGCCCCGTCCGACCTCATACCACGAGTCTTCCCGGGCTTCCAGGCAAACAGCCTGAGCGCGTTGCTGACCACGAACACGGACGAGAAGCCCATGGCCGCCGCCCCGATCATGGGGTTGAGCGTGATGCCGAGCGGGCTCAGCACGCCCATCGCCACCGGGATGCAGATGGCGTTGTAGAACAGCGCCCAGAACAGGTTCTGCCTGATGTCGCGCATCGTGGCGTGCGAGAGCTCGATGGCGGTGGCGACGTCGGCGGGGTCGGACCGCATGAGCACGATGTCCGCCGAGCTGATCGCGACGTCGGTCCCGGCGCCAATGGCGATGCCGATGTCGGCGCGTGCCAGCGCGGGAGCGTCGTTGATGCCGTCGCCCACCATCGCGACCTTGCGACCCTCCTGCTGCAGCCTGCGGACCATGCGCTCCTTCTGGTCGGGCAGCACGCCCGCAACCACCTGGTCCACGCCCACCTGGCTGGCAATCACCTGGGCGGTGCGCTCCTGGTCGCCGGTCAGCAGCATGGTGCGGATGCCCATGGACCTCAGGCGGGCGATCGCCTGCGCGGACGACGGCTTCACGACGTCGGCAACGGCCAGCAACCCGACGAGCCTCCCGTCGCGCGCCACGTACAGTGGGGTCTTTGCCTGGTCTGCGAATGCATCGGCGGCATCGGAGACGGACGAGACGTCCACGCCCCTCTCCCCCATCAGGCGGGCGTTTCCGGCACACACGCTGGAGCCGCCCACGCGTGCGACGACGCCGCCACCGGCAACCTGCTCGAACCCGCTGACCTCATCGTCCACGGACCCCTGGCCCAGCGTCTGGTCCGCCCAGTGGCAGATGGCCTCGGCAAGGGGATGCTCGCTCCTGCGCTCGAGCGCGCCGGCGAGACGGGCCAGCTCCTCGGCAGAGACGCCCTCCGCCGGCAGCACGTCGGTCACGCTGGGCTTGCCCTCGGTGACGGTGCCGGTCTTGTCGAGCACGACCTCGTCCAGGTCGCAGGCGCCCTCCAGGGCCTCGGCGCTCTTGATGAGGATGCCCACCTTGGCGCCGCGCTCGGTGCCCACCATGATGGCCGTGGGCGTCGCCAGGCCCAGGGCGCACGGGCACGAGATCACGAGCACCGACACGGCGTGGTTGAAGGCGACGGCGAAGTCGCCGGGGGCGAACAGCGCGATCCACGCGAGGAAGGTGACCGCGGCGATGCCCATGACCACCGGGACGAAGACGCCAGCGATGCGGTCCGCCTGGCGCTCGATGGGAGCCTTTGAACTGGTGGCCTCGTCCACCAGGCGGATGATGGACGCGAGCGCGGTGTCGTCACCCACGGCGGTGGCCTCGACCGTGATCCAGCCGCGCGAGCTCACCGTGGCACCGGTCACCCGGTCGCCCGCGGACTTCTCCACCGGCACGGACTCGCCGGTGATGGCGGACTCGTCCACGGACGCCGTGCCGTCCACCACCACGCCGTCCACCGGGATCGCCTCGCCCGCGCGAACGACCACGCAGTCGCCCACGCGCACCTCCTCGGTGGGAACGACCTCCTCGCGCCCATCCCGCACCACGGTGGCGGTCTTGGGCGCCAGGTCCATGAGGGCCGAGATCGCGCTGGTGGTCTTGCCCTTGGCGCGGCTCTCGAAGTACTTGCCCAGCGTGATCAGGACCAGGATCGTCCCCGCGGATTCAAAGTACAGGGAGTGCATCATCGCATAGTGGGCAGCCTCCATGTCCATGGCCCCCAGCGCGAGCGCCATCTGGTACACCCCCACCAGGCTGTAGGCGTAGCTGGCGGCGGAGCCTATCGCGATGAGCGAGTCCATGTTGGGCGAGAGGTGCGCGAGCGTGCGGAAGCCGTTGACAAAGTAGGCACGGTTGACAAAGAGCACGCAGGTCGCGAGCAGGAGCTGCGTGACCGCCGACGCCATCATCCCCGGCATCCCGGCGAGGCCCGGGACCTCGGGCCAACCCAGCATGGGACCCATGGCCAGGTAGAACAGCGGCACCCCAAACGCCAGGGACCATGCCAGCTGGCGCCCCTTCGCCTGCGTCGCCTTGCGCGCCGCGACCTGGGGGTCAACGAACTCGCTTGCCTTGGAGCCCTTTGCCTCGGAGCCCCCGCGGGGGCTCGCCCCGTAGCCCGCCTTCTGGATGGCGTCCACCACGGCGTCGCGCGTCTTGGCCTCGCCATCGTAGTCCAGCTCCATCGAGTTCTTGAGCAGGTTGACGTTGGCCTCGGCCACGCCGGGCACGCCACCCGCCGCCTTCTGCACCCGCGACGCGCAGGCAGCGCAGGTCATTCCCTCTATGTCGAACGTCTGTCTCATCAGACGCATGCCTCCCCTCGCGGCGGCACCACCGCGCGAATCCGTCACGGTTGGTACCGATGCCTCACATGAACTTCTTGAACAGCTGCATGACCTCGTCCACGACCTCGTCGTCCCCCTGACGTATGCGCTCGGTGACGCAGGTCTCCAGGTGGTCGCGCATGACCTCGCGTGAGATTGACTTCACCGCGCTCTCGACCGCCGCCAGCTGGACTAGGACGTCGCCGCAGTAGCGGTCGTCGTCGATCATGGTGCGGATGCCGTTGAGCTGCCCGGTCACGCGGTTGATGCGCGCGTCGAGCTTTCGCTTGACCTCGGGGGAGCGGGGCATGCTCTTCATGCGCGGGACGGCACCCTGCCCCGTTCCCGTGGCATCCCCGCAGCAGCATCCCGCTGGCGTCGCATTGGCACCCCTGGCGTTCGACTCCACCTCACCCATCGTGGCTCCCTCTTCTCTCATTACCCCCTGAGGGTATTTTCTACGCCTGAAGGATATACCCCATAGGGGTACCTGTCAAACACAAGGGGAGAGGCCCGAGGGAACGTGCCCCCGGGCCTCTCCCCTTGCTTGGATAAGCTTGCCTTGCCCGGCTACGCCGTGGCAGTCCCGCTGGTAGAATCCGTGGTCGTGGTCGTCGTGGTGCCGTTGGTGTCGTACGAGCCGCCGCGATCGTTGTTGTAGAGGTAGTTGTAGAGCTCCTCCAGGTACTGCTGTTCGCTGTTGGTGCCCGTGCCGTTGCCGTTGGTGTTGGAGTTGGTGTTGGAATCGGTGTTCCCGGTGGTGGTCCCCTGCGTCTGGGTCTGGCTCTGCTGCTCCTGCTGAAGCGCCTCGTCGGAACCCAGGGTCACCTCGACCGTCTGCTCCTTGCCGTCGCGCACGAAGGTGACCTTGACCTTGTCGCCGATCTCGTGCGAGCGGACGTTGAGGATCATGCCGTCTGCAGACGTGATCTCCTCGTCGTCCACGGCGGTGATCACGTCACCCTTCTGGATGCCGGCCTCGGCGGCGGGGCTGCCGTCGGTGACCGCGACCACCAGGGCGCCCTGGCTCACGCTGAGGTTGTTCTGGTAGGCGGTCTGGGAGTTGACGGTGGTCATCGTGAGGCCGATGTAGGGGTGCGTCACTGTCTGGCCGGAGATGATCTCCTTGGCGATCTTGACGGCGTAGTTGCCGGGAATCGCAAAGCCCACGCTCGCGGAGGATTCCGTGCTCGACGAGTACAGCGTGCAGATGCCCACGAGCTTGCCCTCGTCGTTCACCAGCGCGCCACCCGAGTTGCCGGGGTTGATGGCGGCGTCGGTCTGGATGAGGTTGGTGTAGAGCGTCTCGCCCGAGGACGACTCCATGAGCTGGTTGCGCGTGAGCGCGCTCACGATGCCCGCCGAGACGGACTGGTCGAGGCCGAACGGGCTGCCCACGGACATGACCCAATCGCCGACCTCCAGGCTGTCGGAGTCACCGACCTCGATGGGGGTCACCGACGCGCCGTTGAGGTCGACCTTGATGACGGCGATGTCGCTCGACGCGTCGGACCCCACGATCTTGGCGTCGTAGCTCTTGCCGTCGATGGTCACGCTCACCGCGGTGGCACCGTCCACCACGTGGTAGTTGGTGATAATGTCGCCGTCGGTGTCCAGGATGACGCCCGAGCCGATGCCCGAGCCATTGCTCGTGGTCACGTTGACCGAGACGACCGACGGAAGCGCCTTGGCAGCCGCCGCCTTGGCGACCGTCGCGTCCTCAGAGTTGGCCGTGATGTTAATGGTCTGGCCAGAGCCGCTCTTGGTTGTCACCGTCTGGTTGCCGATCACTCCTGTCGCGTTGAGCGCGAGGACGATCGCCGCGGCGCCCACGACGCCCGAGCACGCACCGATCAGGGCGGTCTTGGCACCAGGCTTCATCTTGTGGCGCCCGTGCCTCTTGCCCTTGTTCTTCTCGCCCTCGGGACCCTGCGCGGCGCTTCCGCCCTCACCGGCCTGACAGGTTGCGTCGGGAGCCGGGGAGACGGGAGTCGCCTTCATGGTCTCTTCGGAGCTGGAGCCCACCCCGTCCATGCCAGGAACTGGTGGACGCCCATCCTCGTTGCTGCTCATGGCAGTTCCCTCCTCTTATGCGAACGCGTCGCATTGGATGTGTCTGTCGCCACACAGTCTCTACCCAACCTCCCAGCTCAAGAGGCGGGGCGCCCCACACAACATTGTTGGAGAACAACGCTTTTGGTTTTCTGAATCTCATTGCACAAAAGTGCCCGCCCCCACGCCTGACGGGGACGGGCACGCGCAAGGCGACGTAAGGATGGAGGCTACAGCTTGAACAGGTACCCCACGCCACGGACTGTGACGATATGCGAGGCGATCTGCGGTCCCACCTTGGAGCGGACGCGACGGATGTGGACGTCGACGGTGCGGGTGCCGCCGCAGTACTCGAAGCCCCATACGCGGTGCAACAGGGTCTCGCGAGAGTAGGCGCGGGAGGGGTGCGTGGCGAGGAACGAGAGGAGCGAGTACTCCATGAGGGTGAGGTCGACCGGCTGCTCGTCGATGTAGACCTGGTACGTGGCCAGGTTGATGGTCATGTTGTCCACGGTCACGATGTCCGACGGGGCGCTCTCCTCCCCCGGCCACAGCAGCAGCGCGCAGCGGACCTCGAACTCCGCCTCGCCAGCGTTCGAGAGGATGAAGTCGTTGCGCCCCTGCGCGGGGAGGTGGAGGCTGCTGAGCGCGCTCTCCTCCTGGATGACGAGGGTGGGGATGAAGCCGTTGTCCGAGACGTACGAGTCCACGCTCGCGAGCGTCTCCTTGCTCAGCCCCTGCATGTCCAGGATCACGAGGTCAAAGTCGTGCCCCGAAGAGACCGCCTGGGAGAACGTGTCCGAGGTGGTGGGGAGGATGGAGACGTCGAGCGCATGCTTGAGCTCACGCATCCGTTCGAGGTAGCGCGAGCCGTTGGATATGAGCAGGATATTCTTGTGGTGCATTCCAAGCTCCCCCGCATTTAGGAGGCCGAGAATTCCTCTGGCGGAATAGACGGTCGTACCTTACACCTGTTCCATGTATACCATAATCGGCTGCACCCTCTCGGGAGCAGCCGATAATTTTCCAGTCGCAAGCGACTCCCCGCAGCACCCCGCCCCCTTCGGGACGGGACACAAGCAGGCAGCAAGCCTACGAGATGGAGCCCAGGAACTCGCGCGTGCGCTCGTGTTGGGGATGGTCGAACACGTCGCCCGGGCGTCCCTGCTCCACAACGACGCCGTCCTCCATGAACACCACGCGGTCGGCCACGTCGCGCGCGAAGCCCATCTCGTGCGTCACCACGATCATGGTCATGCCGCTGTTGAGGGCGAGGTCGCGCATGACGTTGAGGACGCCACGGACGAGCTCGGGGTCCAGTGCCGACGTGGGCTCGTCGAACAGCAGGATCTGCGGGTGCATGGCTACCGCTCGCGCGATTGCCACGCGCTGCTGCTGGCCGCCGGAGAGCTGGGGCGGCTTGAAGTCCGCACGGTCCGCCAGGCCGACGCGGTCGAGCTGCTTCAGGGCCTCGGCCCTTGCCTCCTCCTTGTCCTTCTTGAGGACCTTGGTCTGGCCGATCATGACGTTCTCCAGCGCCGTGAGGTGCGGGAACAGGTTGAACTGCTGAAACACCATGCCGAGGTTGCGGCGCAGCTTCACGACGTCGGTCTTCTTGGATCCGGTGATCTCCTCGTCGTCGATGAGGATGTGGCCGGCCGTGGGGGTCTCGAGCAGGTTGATGCACCTGAGCATGGTGGACTTGCCGGAGCCGGAGGGTCCGAGCACGACCACGATCTCGCCGTTCCAGACGTCCAGGTTGACGTCGCGCAGCACCGGCGTGTCGGTGAACGTCTTGTTGAGGTGCTCGATGCGGACGATGGGGTGCTCGCCCTCCTTGAAGTGGTGGTTGGTGAGCTCGCGGTCGTGCGCCGCGGCCTCCTTTGCCGCCTCCACGGCGTCCATCGCGGGAGGGACCACCGGGACCTCGATCTTCGGCGTCTTCTTTGACTTAGATGGCATCCTCGACACCTCCGTCGGAAAGGGTGTGGGCACGGAACGGGGCGGTCAGCGCCTGGAACGCGGAGGGCTTTGCCTTCTCGTCGGCGGCGGGAGCCTCGAACTCGTCCTCGGTCTCCATGTCGTCGTCCTTGGGGCGTGGGCCCTCGCCGTTCTCGTCTGCGGAGAGGCGATGCTCGATGATGCCCACGACCTTGATCAGCGGCAGCGTGACGATCAGGTAGTAGATTGCGGCGGCGATGTATGGCGTGATGTTGCCCGAGACCGTGGTGAGGTTCTTGGAGAACATCATGAGCTCCATGACGCCGACGGAGGAGAGGAGCGAGGTGTCCTTGTAGGACGTGATGAAGTCGCTCGTGACGGTGGGCAGCACGCGGCGGACGGTCTGCGGGAGGATGATGCTGGTCATGGTCTGGCGGTAGGTCATGCCAAGCGACGTCGCCGCCTCGTACTGGCCCTTGGGGATCGACTGGATGCCGGCGCGATAGATCTCGGCCTGGTACGCGGAGCTGTTGATGGCCACCACGATGATGCCCAGGATGTTGTTGTCCATGTTGATGCCGACCATGGGCAGGCCGAAGAACGCGATGTAGATCTGCAGGAAGAGCGGCGTGCCGCGGAGCAGGTTGACGTAGATGGCAGCGATCGCACGCACCCAGCGATGCTTGGAGATGCGCATGAACGCGAAGACCAGGCCGAGCAGGATGCCAAACGGGAACGCGACCAGGATGATGATGAGGCACAGGATCCAGCCGGAGAACAGCGACGGGAACGAGGTCACGAGCAACTGCGGCTTGAAGAACATGTTGAGGAAGGGCACGGAGTTCCAGGCGGCAACCCAGGCCTGGCCGTCAAGCCAGTTGACGATCGCCTGCGTTGTGGTGAGCTCGGTGATCGTGATCTTGGGCGATGCGTCAAGCTCCGCCTTCTCGCCCGTGCCGGTCACATAGGTGCCGGTGACGGAGTACGACCCACCCTTGGTGGGGAACTTCATGTTGGTGACCTCGAGGCGCAGGAGCGACCCGGAGGGAATGGCCTCGGCGAACTTGATGGTGATGGTGTTGCCGTTCGTGGAGGTCGTGGAGTCGATGTTGACGCGCTTGAGGCCGTCGAGCACGGTCACGCGGGTGGTGGAGCCGTCAAAGGTCGCGTCGTCGGGGAGCGCGAGCGTCACCTCGGTGATGCCGGAGTCAACGTTGACGGTGCCCTCCCAGGTCAGGCGCGTCTCCTGGCCGCCAAAGACGCTGCTGCCGCCGTCCTCGTTGGGACGGGCGGTCGCGCTCTTGACCACGACCTCGCCCGCATCCGCGGCGGTCGTGATGCCGGAAGAGTCAAGCCTCGTCGAGGAGCTTGAGGTGGCGGAGCCGCAGCCACCGAGCACGAGCGCGAGGGCAAGCGCGAGCGCCCCTGCGACCAGTCCTCCTGGGTGAGGCTTCCTTGATGCAAGTTCTTGCATAATGTTTTCCTCCTAGGCTGGCGGACACTATATCAAGCCCTGCTAGTCCTAGGTTCAAGGCTTGATAGACGCGAACGCGGCTCCCGCGCCCGTGTATTTTCATACTTTAATGTGCCGAAATCGGTCGGAGCCCATCGTTGCCAACACGTTCGTCACTCGCAACACGCTCGAAAAGGACGGGCCCTTCCACAGGCTAAGGCCAGCAACCCAACTTGGGTGCATCCGACAGCGAATGGCGGACTCGTCCGCTCCCCCGTCGCGGGCATATTCCCGGCACGCATCCAGCGCCCGCGGACACGAGCGACTGCCGGGAGACCCGACCTTGGGCAATCCGGGCACGAGAAGGGCGGGGCCGCCGACACAGACGCCAGCGACCCCGCCGTCAAGACCCTTTGGCACAGGGGCTCTCGCCCCTCTCCCCTAGTATCCCGCGTAGTAGTGCCTGCGCTCCCACTCCGTGACGGTGGCGGCATACTCGTCCCACTCCGCCCACTTCTGCTCGATGAGGTAGTCGCAGATGTGGTCCCCCAGCGTCTCGCGCATGAGCTCGCTGGAGTCGAACTCCTTGATCGCGTCGCTGAGGTTGCGCGGGAGCCGCTTGAAGCCCGCGCGCTCCAGCTCCGCCTCGCTCATGCGATCGATGTCCTCGGGCGACTCCTTGGGCAGGGGCAGCTCCTCCTCGATGCCGCGGATGCCCGCCGCCAGGCACACGGCGATGGCAAGGTACGGGTTGGCGGTGGGGTCGGGACAGCGCAGCTCAACGCGCGTGGACTGGTGCTTGCCAGGCTTGTGCGTGGGGATGCGCACCAGGGCGGTGCGGTTCTTGCGGCCCCAGGTGGCGTACACGGGCACCACGTCGTTGGAGATGAGGCGCTTGTACGAGTTGACCGTGGGGTTGGTGACCAGCATGAACTCGGGCGCGTACTTGAGCAGCCCCGCCACGTAGTGCTGCGCGAGCTCGGAGAGGTGCGCGTCGTTCTGGGTCTTGGGGGCCCAGAACAGGTTGTTGCCCTCGTGGTCGAACAGCGACTGGTACAGGAACATGCCGGAGCCCGCGCAGTGGTTGAGCGGCTTGGGCATGAACGAGGCGAACATGTCGTTGGCAAAGGCCTCCTGCCTGATCACCAGGCGGGCGGTCATGATGTTGTCCGCGCAGCTGCGGGCCTCGGTGTAGCGAAGCTCGACGGCATTCTGCGACGGCGCGCTGGTGTGGTACGAGTACGCCACGGGGATGGACATCTTCTCCAGCATGAGGGTGGTCTCGCGCCTGAGGTCGGTCGAGACGTCCGTGGAGGTGAGGTCAAAGTAGCCGGCGTTGTCCACCGGGATGGGGTCGTGGTCGTTCTCGAAGTAGAAGTACTCGATCTTGGGCCCCACGTTCATGACGTAGCCCTTGGCGTCGACCTCGCGCACCAGGCGGTCGAGGCACGAGCGCGGGTCGCCCTCGAAGGGCTCGCGCGACGGGGTCTTAATGTCGCAGAACACGCGGGCGACGCCCTTGGTCTCGGGGCGCCAGGGAAGGATCTGGAAGGTGGTGGGGTCGGGGAAGGCCAGCATGTCCGACTCCTGCTGGGGCACGAAGCCCTCCACGGACGAACCGTCGAAGCCGATGCCCTCCTCAAACGCCTCCTCGAGGTCCTCTGACGAGATCGCGAACGACTTGAGGTTGCCCAGGACGTCGGTGAACCACAGCCTGACGAAGCGAATCCCACGCTTCTCGACCGTCCTGAGGACGAAGTCCACGTTTCTATCGCTCACAGATGACCTCCTCCTGTCGAGGGCGCAACGCGCGGTCGACACTCCTTCAATGCAGCACGACCCATCATACTAAAGCTGACATACCGACGTTACGCTTCTGTTTCCGAGGTCGTGGGCGGGGCGATGGCACGGCTCGGCGGGAGAGGGGCGAGCCACGCGGGTCGGGACCCCTCCCGCCGGCAGCCAGGCATGCCCCCGTCCGAGGTCGGGCAGCGACTCAGGAGCGGTGGCTCCCGCTCCCAAGGGCGGCGTCCGCCTTGCGCACCATGTCCTCCGCCACGGGGCACTTGCCCTTGCCCGTGGCGTGGACGGCGCAGGTGGAGGCGCTCGAGCAGTCGGAGCACTCGCCCCCACCCCTCGCGAGCGAGCGGATGCACAGAGCGAACGCAACGCCAACGGCGGCGACTATGAGGATGTTGGCGATCATCGCGGCACCTCCAGATATCAGAAGGTTGGACGGCGATCCGTGGCCAACCTATAAGTTAGTCTAGGTCAACTATACCCATCGATATAGGCACCAGACAAGTGAGATAAAATGACCTCGTCATGCCCGTTGGCAGCAGTTCCAATCAAGAATGGAGAATGGCAATGGCAGAAGACGAGAACATGCACCTTGTTATCATCCGCCACGGCGAGAGCGAGTGGAACAAGCTCAACCTCTTCACCGGCTGGACCGACGTCGACCTCACCGACACCGGGCGCGAGGAGGCCGCTGCGGGCGGCAAGGCCCTCAGGGAGCAGGGCTACGACTTCGACGTGTGCTACACCTCGCTGCTCAAGCGTGCCATCCACACCCTCAACATCGTGCTGGACGAGCTTGACCGCGCCTGGCTGCCCGTGCACAAGACCTGGCGCCTCAACGAGCGCCACTACGGTGCCCTCCAGGGCCTGAACAAGGCCAAGGCGGCCGAGGAGCACGGCGAGGAGCAGGTGCTCATCTGGCGCCGCTCCTTCGACGTCCAGCCTCCCGCGCTCAAGCCGGGCGACGAGCGCGACCCGCACGTCCAGGCGCAGTTCCGTGACGTCCCCCAGGAGGACCTCCCCTACACCGAGTGCCTGAAGGACACCATCGCGCGTGCGTGGCCGTACTTCGAGGAAGAGATCAAGCCCCAGATGGAGGCCGGCAAGCGCGTGCTCATCGCCGCCCACGGCAACAGCCTGCGCGCCCTGGTGATGCAGCTCGAGCACCTCACGCCCGACGAGATCCTGAAGGTCAACATCCCCACCGGCGTCCCCTACTCCTACACCTTCGACAAGGACTGGAACATCCTGGACAAGCACTACATCGGCGATCCCGAGACCATCGAGAAAAAGATCAAGGCCGTCGCCAACCAGGGCAAGGCCAAGAAGTAGCACCTCTCGCCCACGTTGTCACAACGACGCCCCGGAACGGCACGTACCGCTCCGGGGCGTTCTCTTGCCTCGCATGGCAAAGGGGAGAGGGACGGGACAGGCCGCCCGCCGGCCCGCCCCGTCGGCCGTCAGTCGCTCACGTCGGTGTCCAGCGTCACGTCCACGCGGTACTGCGGGTAGGCCCCCTGCACCTCGCTCACGATCTGGCGGTACTCCCCCATGCGGTCGGGGGCGTCGAACGAGATGATCACGTCGAACGCCATGAGCCCCCGCTCCTCGTCCAGGTGGAAGCCGTGCATCTGGATCACGTGGTCGTGGGCCATGACCCGGCGCGTGACGTCGTTTCTCACCGCAGTGACGCACGAGCTCGTGTTGCGCGAGTAGATCCCCACGGCGACGACGATGACCTTGCCATGGGTGCTCGCGTACACCGACTCCTGGATGCGACGGTCCATCTCGTCGATGGCATTGGCGTCCATGGTGTCGCGCACCTCGACGTGGAGCGATCCCACCAGGCGCTCGGGGCCGTAGCTGTGCAGGATGAGGTCGTAGACCCCCAGGACGTCGGGGTCCTTGGCCACGATGCCCTTGACCGTCTCGGCCACCTCGGGCGACACGCGCTCCCCAAGGATCTGCCCCAGCGTCTGCGAGAGCATGTCAACGCCCGCCTTCACGATGAACGCCGAGATCACGAGGCCCACCCACGCCTCGAGCGAGACGCCAAACGCCAGGTAGACCAGGGCGGCGGCGAGGGTGGAGGCCGAGAGCACGGCGTCTGAGAGCGCGTCCGTCCCCGAGGCGACCAGCGAGTCGGACGAGAAGCGCTGCCCCACCGACCTCACGTGGCGCCCCAGGACGACCTTGGCCACCACGCCCGCGGCGACCACCAGGAGCGCGACCGGCGTGTAGTCGGGGGTCTCGGGCGAGACGATCTTGCGCACGCACTCCACGACCGACGTGACGCCGGCGTACAGCACGATGACCGAGATGACCGCCGCGCTGAGATACTCGACGCGCCCGTAGCCCATGGGGTGCTTGCGGTCGGGCGCACGCCCCGCGAGCTTGGTACCCACGATCGTGATGACCGACGAGAGCGCGTCCGAGAGGTTGTTCACCGCGTCGAGCGTGATGGCGATGGAGTGCGAGAGGGTCCCCACCACCGCCTTGAAGCCCGCCAGCAGGACGTTGGCGACAATTCCCGTCACGCTCGCCCGCACGATCGCCGCCTCGCGTCCCGTGGGGGGAAGCGCCCCCTCGCGGCTCGCGCTCACGCCCTCCGGGTCCGTCCCCGTCATCGTCGCTTCCTGATTGTCATCGGCCATTCCAGCCCATCTCCCTCTGTCGCATGGCATGCACGGGGCATGCCGAACCGCTGCGCCACGTGGTGGGGGCGCGGTCATGTCGCCCTTGTCTCTCCTCCGGCTAGCGCTGGTCTTGTCGCAGCTGCCCCAGCACCTTCAGCAGCAGGCGCTTGAGCTCGGTGGCCTCCTCCGCAGTCAGGTCGACGCACTGGAGCATGCCGCGCGGCACCGAGGCGGCCCGGCGCTCCAGCTCCCTTCCCTCGGGCGTCAGCCGAACGATGAGCTGGCGCGCGTCGCGGGTGCCCCGCTCGCGCGTGACGTAGCCCTTCTCCTCCAGCTTGCGAAGCAGCGGGGTGAGGGTGCCTGAGTCCAGGAGCACGCGCTCGCCCAGGTGGCTGACCGTTGCCTCGCCCTCCTCCCACAGCACCATCATGCAGATGTACTGGGTGTAGGTGAGGCCGAGCGGGTCGAGCAGGGGCGCATAGCGGCGCACGACCTCCTTTGAGCAGGCGTAGAGCGGAAAGCACAGCTGGTCCTGCAGCCGGATGGGGGCGGGCGCCTGGTCGGTGCCGCCCGTGCCGCAGGATGGCGCGGCCGCTGCGACGGGGGCGACGCCCCTCTCCCCCGCCTGGGCCTGGGGGGACGTCACAGCTGCCCCTCGATGGCGCGCTCGACGTCTGCCATGTCGTCCGTGGGCTCGAAGCGGGCGACCAGGCGGCCGTCCCTGCCCACCAGGAACTTGGTGAAGTTCCACATCACGTACGCCTTGTCGCCAAACTTCTTGGCGTTGGACTTGGCAAAGCGCGAGAGGGCCGCCGCCTTGGCCCCCTTGCCAAACCCCTGGAACGGGGCCTCGGTGGCAAGCGCGACAAAGAGCGGGTCGGCGGCGTCGCCGTTGACGTCGATCTTCTTGAAGCGCGGGAACTTGGTGTCAAACTTGAGCGAGCAGAACTGGTTGATCTCGTCGTCGGTCCCGGGCGCCTGGCCGGCAAACTGGTTGCATGGGAAGTCCAGGATCTCGAGCCCCTGGTCGTGATGGGCAGCGTAGATGCGCTCGAGGTCCTCGTACTGCGGGGTGAAGCCGCACCCGGTGGCGGTGTTGACGATGAGCAGGACCTTGCCGCGGTACGCGTCGAGGGGAGTGCTGCTCCCGTCCTGCGCGGTGACGCTGAAGTCGAAGTAGTCGTTCATGCGGGACCCTCCTTGGTCGTGGCGTTCGCGGCCATTGTCCTCCCCCTGCCGCGTATTCGGTTGTGCACAACTGTATTGCATGCAATCTTCACGCGCGAGAGTTGTTGTCAGCGTCCCCGCCGGTGCGTAGAAGAACGGCGTAGAGGGGATGGACCAGCGATGCCACTGAAGCGCATGACGTGGATGTGCCCGATGCCACCTCGCGAGAGAACCTGCCCATCACAGTGATTAGGAGGTCGTGCGTCCAGTGGCGAGCCAGCCCAGCGCGCGAGCGGACGGCGGGAACATGGAAGAGGCTTAGCCTTGCTAGCCCTCGTGTTGATTCAGGGGTGGAATGCTTAGCCGCACTGGCCCTCGTGCGGATTTCGCGGACCGATGCTTAGCAAACCTAGCCCTCGTGTTGATTCTGACATGGAATGCTTAGTCGCACTAGCTCTGGTGGGGGTTGGAACGTGCGAAAACGACGCGGGCCCTAGGAGCGCTAAGCACACCATCGCCGAATCAACACGAGGACTAGGATCTTTAAGCATCGCACGGCCGAATACACACGAAGGCGGGGACGCACACCCGTCGGCATGCATCCCCGCCCCGTCTGACCCGCCCTTCTCCAAGGGCTGTCGCTAGCGGATGTTGTAGAAGGCGTCGCGACCGGCGAAGTCGGCGGCATCGCCCAGGACGTCCTCGATGCGGAGGAGCTGGTTGTACTTGGCAACGCGGTCGCTGCGGCAGGGTGCGCCGCTCTTGATCTGGCCGGCGTTGGTCGCGACGGCGAGGTCGGCAATCGTGGTGTCCTCGGTCTCGCCGGAGCGGTGCGAGACGATGCAGGCGTAACCGGCGCGCTGGGCGGCCTGCATGGCCTCGAGCGTCTCGGTGAGCGTGCCGATCTGGTTCACCTTGATGAGGATCGCGTTGGCGGCACCAAGCTCGATGCCCTTCTTGAGGCGGGCGGTGTTGGTCACGAACAGGTCGTCGCCCACAAGCTGGACGCGCTTGCCCAGGCGCTGGGTGAGCTTGACCCAGCCGTCCCAGTCCTCCTCGGCCAGACCGTCCTCGATGGAGATGATGGGATACGTGTCAACGAGCTGCTCCCAGTAGTCGACCATCTGGTCGCTCGTGAGGCTGCGTCCCTCTCCCTTCAGCTCGTAGAGCCCGGTCTCCTTGTTGTAGAGCTCGCTCGTGGCGGGGTCCATGGCGAACATGAAGTCCTCGCCGGGCTTGAAGCCGGCACGTTCGACGGCGCGCTGCAGGTACTCCAGCGGCTCCGCGTTGGTCTTGAGGTCGGGCGCGAAGCCGCCCTCGTCACCCACGCCGGTGGAGTGGCCGGACTCCTTGAGCACGGCCTTGAGCGTGTGGTAGACCTCGGTGCACCAGCGAAGCGCCTCGGCAAAGGTGGGCGCGCCCACGGGCATGATCATGAACTCCTGGAAGTCCACGTTGTTGTCCGCGTGGACGCCGCCGTTGAGCACGTTCATCATGGGCGTGGGGAGCGTGTGGGCGTTGACGCCGCCCAGGTACGCGTAGAGCGGCTGGCCGGTGGACTCGGCCGCGGCACGGGCGACGGCGAGCGAGCAGCCCAGGATGGCGTTGGCGCCGAGCTTGGACTTGTTGGGGGTGCCGTCCGCCGCGAGCATGGCCGCGTCGACAGCGCGCTGGTCCTCGGCGTCGAGGCCGATAATCGCCTCCGCCAGCTCGTCGTTCACGTGGGCGACGGCCTGAGAAACGCCCTTGCCCTGGTAGCGGGCGGCGTCGCCATCGCGCAGCTCGCAGGCCTCGAACTCGCCCGTCGAGGCGCCCGAGGGGACGATCGCCCTGCCATGCGAGCCGTCCGCGAGCGTGACCTCCACCTCGACGGTGGGATTGCCGCGGGAGTCCAGGACCTCGCGACCGTACACGTCGATAATCTCTGCCATATCGGACCTCCCAATATGTTAGTTACACTCTGTCATTTGGTTTCTTACCCAGACGAGCGGCGCGATTTCACTCACAGGGGAAGATGCCGACAATCTCGGGTGCCAGCGTCGAGCGTCACGCAACCGCCTGGCAGGCAAGAGGGACATCTCGCGGACGTGGCGAAGAAGCTACCCATCTCTCCAGCCCCGCCCATCGCGCCCCACCTCGTCGTATTGCAGGCGAGAAGGACGTCGCAAACGGGGCACCCGCCCAATCCAACGTGGGGGCACAGCTTCGCCTCGCTGCCCGGCTCGCCCTTCCGTCGCTCAGCCCATAGGCGCCCGTACGACTTCGGGATCAGAACGCTTAGCCCCGTCGGGGCTCGGGCGGGAGAAGCGACCCCGACGCTTAACCCCGTCGGGGCTCGGACGGATTTCGGCGTGTAATGCTTACTTTCCCCGGTGCGTGCACGAGCCGTGCACCCCAGAATCCTGCCGAGCACCGAGTTCTCTAAGCACTCCCCACTCGTGACCCATGCAAGCCCCGAGTCTCTTAAGCACCACCCGCAGCCCAAGCAGAAACCGGGTTTTCGGGCGTCACCGTCACCGTCGTCGCTAGGACGCCAGCCGAGACCCAAGCTCCCTCAGGCGGGCGAGCGCCTCGTCGTCTGGCTCGAGGTTGGCGATGACCGCATCCACCACGTTGACGCCCGCGTCCTCGGCCGCCTGGCGCCAGGTATCCATCCACTCACCCGTGCCCCAGTCGTAGCTGCCAAAGAGCGCGACGGGCCTCTCCCCCAGGTTGGGGACGCACTCGTTCCATACCTCCTCGAAGTCGGGGTCGAGCTCCTCCGAGCCCATGGCGGGGCAGCCAAACGCCAGGGCGTCGTAGTCCGCCACGCTGGCGGGCGAGAAGGACGAGACCTCCGTCGCCTCCGTCGAAGCGCCCTCTGCCAGCGCGTTTGCCATCGCCTCGGTGCTTCCCGACTGCGTCCAGTACACGACCGCCACGTTCTTCATGGTTCCTCCTTGGATGTCTTTCGTCCGTGTGACGAGGGCGCGGGCGGCGCCGGGAATCCGGGGACGGCAGCCGGTGCGTCGCCCGTCCCCTGGTCACGCGAGCAGGCGGTCCAGCGTCAGCCCCGAGGCAAAGCGCTCCCGGCACGCCCACTCGCTGCACGCGATGCGCATGAAGCGGAGCTCGGCAGCCCGGGCGTCCCCGTAGGACCTCCAGGGGCCGCGGTATGTCTCGCTTGCCCCGCGCATGTAGCCCAGGACGTCCTCCAGCGGATAGCCAAGGACCACGCCGGCCTCGTGCGGGAAGGGGGCTCCCTCGCCGCGCAGGTGTGCCGCGAGGCGCCTGCGGAGGGTGCCCATGAGCTCCGCCACGTTGTCAACGGGATACCCAAGCCCCTTGAGGAAGGAGCGGGTCTCCGGGTCGCCCAGGACCTCCGCAACCAGGTTTGGCCGGTACGCAAGGAGCTGGATCCTGTCGGAGCGCTCGCCAAGCGTGGTGAGGGTGATTCCGCGGAGAGTGAGCTCGACCTCGTAGGTGCGGACGGCGTCCCTCAGGGCGTTGCGCGTCCGTGACCCGCGCGGGATGCCAGCGGGCTCGATGCGCACGGAGAAGATCGCCGCGGGCTTCTCGCCCTCGATCACCGCACCCGCGGCCCGCACGAACGTGCAGGCAAAGCCGTGGCAGACCCTGCTCTCCAGGGAGTCGCAGCCCACAAGGCTGCCGGAATCCGCCCTCACCGACATGGCACCCGTTCCGCACATCAGAGCCTCCGTGTCGCGCCGCCCGGGGACGGCGCGGGTTCGCCTAGTTCAAAATGCGTCGCCGGCATAGGAAGGGGGGGATGCCGGCGACGCCTGGGAAAACCTGAGCGCGTTGCGGGGAGAGGGTCCGCCTGCGTCAGGAAGGAGATAACGCTTGCTGTAAGTGTTTAACTTGGCTAACTCCTTGGCACATAGAGTACACCATGACTAACTTGTGCAAGGGGAGACGGGCGGGTTTTCTCGCCTGCGTCCGTTTGGGCCAGCGGCTGCCAGATTTCTGCAGGTCACGGAGGCGGGTCGCAGGCGCGTCGCGATCCCGGTGCCTCCGGGGGCGGGGCAAGCCACGGCGCGCGGTCCGCGACGTGGCGCGAGGTCGGCGCCTCCGGAAGCGCGTCCGCCGCGGGATGGCGAGCGTTTTTCGCTGCCGGCGAGGCGACCGGGCACCCGACGGACGTGGGTGGCAGGCCCATTGCCCCGGCCCCTCTTCCCCCATTGTGACGGGGAAGCCCCCGTATGAAGCGCCATCCCCTGGGTACCCTTATTGTTAACTAAGACTAACTTATTGAACCTACGAGACAATAGGGCCAATCGTGAAGGGACATGACCATGACCAGTATCAGCAACGGGACCGCCGGCTCAGAGCAGACGAGGGACACGCTGCCACAGCGCCTGCGACGTCGGTTTGGCGGCATGAGGACGGGCGGGCACGGCGGCCTCGAGATCCTGAGGAGCATCGGCCCCGGCCTGCTGGTGACGGTGGGCTTCATCGACCCGGGCAACTGGGCGTCGAACATGGCGGCAGGCTCGCAGTTTGGCTACTCGCTGCTCTGGGTGGTGACCCTCTCGACCATCATGCTCATCGTGCTGCAGCACAACGCCGCGCACCTGGGCATCGCCACCGGCCAGTGCCTGGCCGAGGCCACGACCGCGCACCTTCCGCGGCCTGCCTCGCGCCTGATCCTGGCAAGCGCCTACCTCGCCACCGTGGCGACCGCCCTCGCCGAGGTCCTGGGCGGCGCCATCGCACTGCAGATGCTGTTCCGCCTCCCCCTGCCCGTGGGGAGCGTCCTCGTCGCCGCGGCGTCCCTCTCCCTCCTCATGAGCAGCTCCTACAAGCGGGTGGAGCGCTGGATCATCGCCTTCGTGTCCCTCATCGGGATCTCGTTTTTGGCCGAGCTCGCGCTCGTGGACGTGAGCTGGGGCGAGGCGGCGGTCTCGTGGGTCACGCCCGCCCTCCCGTCGGGCTCGCTCGCCATCGTGATGAGCGTCCTGGGTGCCGTGGTGATGCCCCACAACCTGTTCCTGCACTCCGAGGTAATCCAGAGCCAGCACTTCGAGGCGCGGGGTGACGACGTGGTTCGCGAGCGCCTGAGGAACGAGTTCGTGGACACGCTGTTCTCCATGGGCGTGGGTTGGGCCATCAACTCGGCGATGGTCATCCTGGCCGCCACGACGTTCTTTGCGCGCGGCATCGTGGTGGACGACCTCGCGGTGGCTGCGCAGACCCTCTCACCCATCCTGGGTCAGGCGGCGACCGTCACCTTTGCGCTGGCACTCCTGCTGGCGGGGCTCTCGTCGTCCATCACCGCCGCCATGGCCGCGGGGACGATCAGCGCGGGCATGTTTGGGGAGGAATACGACATCCACGACCGCCACTCCTCCGTGGGCGTGGTCGCGTGCATGGCTACCGCCGCACTGGCGTGCCTGCTGGTGCCCAACGCGTTCCAGGGTCTGGTGGTGAGCCAGGCGCTCCTCTCCCTGCAGCTTCCCATCACGGTGTTTCTGCAGGTGTACCTCACGTCGTCCGAGCGCGTGATGGGCAGGTGGCGGAACTCGACGGCGACCAAGGTCGCGCTGGTCGCCATCGGCGTCACCGTCACGGTCATCGACGTTATTGGCCTGCTGGGCTGACGGCGAGGCGCCCCATTGATTGGCTTGGGGACGCCTCGCGGAGTGGGGTGCTGAGGAAATGCGAGCTGTGGCAATCCGCGCGGCGCGCCCGCGTGTGAGCCGCTGAGGAATCTCGAGTTGTGGCAATCCGAGGCCCGAATCTGCTTTGGAATCGCGACCTTTGGCAGCGTGACGCCCCCGTTCTGTCCCCGTTCGCTGCCACTACTCGACTTTCCTCAGCTCAAGCTGGCCTCCGATTGCCACAACTCGACTTTTCTCAGCACCCTTCGCGCCAAACCACCCGGCAGGGTCTACAGGCGCTCCTCCAGGTCGGCATCGGGGTCGGTCTCGTCCCCGTCCGCGAGGGGCGACTCGTTGATGGCGCCCGCAAGCTCCACCGCAAGGTCCATCGACCGGCGCGCGAGACGGTCCTCCTCCTTGAGGAACCGCTTCAGCAGCAGGTGCCTGAAGCGCCCGCGCAGCTTCTGGGACCCCATGACGCGCCGCGTGACCTGGGTGGTGCGCTCCAGCGCCGCGGCGGCATCCATGTGCGACTCGTAGACCTCAACCAGGCGGTCGTACTCCTCCCTGCCCATCTCGACCGTGGGCAGGACCATGCGGTCCTCGGCAAACGGCGACGCGTCGTCGTCGGTCCCCGCCTTGCGAGCTTTTGCGAGCCGCCGCCACGCCAGCACGGCACGCACGAGCGTGACCACCACGAGCACCCCCGTGGCAACGAGCACCACGACGATGCCCAGGTACGACCCCAGCACAAGGCTTCCCACCACGGCGACCTCGGCAAGCGCCGCGAGCACGAACGCAAGGCAGAGGTAGCGGGAGGCAAACGCCTTCTTCTCCATGCGGTCCCCTTTCTTCATCCTGAAAGAGGATGGACCACGGCGGACCCATGCGGCACGGCAGAAGCCAATCGTCATCACCCCCGCATACATCTGAGGGCAACCCAACGGCGGACGGCAGAGGGCAGCCGATTCCCAAGCCTTGGCCGCCTCGATCCATTTACTAGGCGAGAGGGACGAGGGCCCCGCTACAGCGAGGCCCTCCACTGGCTGGGCGTCTTTCCCATGCAGGCGGCGAACGCCTTCGTGAACTTGGAGGGGTTGGAGTACCCCACCTCCGCGGCGACGTCGGCGATGCTCCGCTCGCGGTCCTCCAGGAGGCGGGCCGCCTCGTGGATGCGATAGGAGCGGTACCACGTGTACACCGGCACGCCGATCACCTCGTGGAAGGCCTGCTTGAGCACCGTGGGCGACGTCTCGCAGGCACGGGCGAGCGCGGGGATCGTCACGGGCGTCTCGAGGTTGCCGGTCATGATGGCCTGGGCGCGATACGCCACGCGCTCGTGGTTGGCGCGGCCAACCGACCGCGGCTCCTCCGATCCGGCGTTAGCGCGGCCGACCACCGACAGCTCGCGCAGCAGCTCGATGACCTTGAGGCGGCGGTATCCGCCTCGCTCCCCCGCCGAGGAGTCCATGAGCTCGACGAGCACGTGGGCGACGCGCGGCACTCCCTCGAGGCGGCGGAAGCCGGACCCGCCGCCCCGCAGCACCGACCCGAGCCCCTCAAGGTCCACGTCGAACTCCTCGAGCGACGAGCGGGAGGCACCCGCGAGGCGGTCGGGGTTGACGAGGACGATGGCCCCCTCGAAGTCCGTCTCGAGGTCGACCCTCCCCTGCCCCGCCAGGCGGAGCGCAAACGACTCGCCGGGGCAGATGACCTCGTTGACCTCACCGTGCCATGCCAGGCAGATGCCCCGCCTGCAGTGGCTGACCGCCACCATGTGGAGGGGACGGGGTCCCTGCGGAAGCGTCACGCGAGAGTGCGGCGCCCTGCCAACCAGCAGGAGCCACACCCCGTCGAGGACCTCGGCGCAGGACGAGGCGGGACCGCCGCAGGGGCAAGCCATCGCCCTTCGTGCATGGCAGACAGCGTCCGTCCGACTCATCGAGCCTCCCCCAAAGCCCACCTGAGGCAGGCATCCCTCAGCAGCACGGAGCCAAGCGAGACGCTCGCGGCAAGTGCCGCCGCGATGAGCTCGTCCATGTTGCGCCCCTCCCCTCCAACGGGGGGCACGCCGCCGACGGCCTGCCGGCGACGCGCCCCTGACCTGGCGCACCGGGCGCCAGCCGAACATGTCCCGCTCGCTACGCGGCTTCCTCCGAGAGGCTGTCCAGGATCTTGTCGTCCCTCTTGTCCCACTTGGGCATGGGGCGCAAGAGCTGGAACAGCATGAGGGCGAGAAGCACGAACGCCACAATGGTCCAGAACCCAAAGGTGCCAAACACCGCGAGCTCGTAGAACTGGTTGATGAGCAGGCCCACGACCCAGCCGAAGCCGCACTCGTAGCCGATGGCGAACCAGAACCACTTGGGGTCGTCCATCTGCTTGCGGATGGTGCCCATGGCGGCGAAGCAGGGGGCGCAGAGCATGTTGAAGGCAACGAAGCCGCACATGGCACCAACGTGGAGCACCCCGCCGATCGTGAACATGTTGGCGAAGCCCTGCCACATGCTCACCGAGTTCTCGGTCGCGCTGCCCAGACCGTAGAGGACGCCGAACGTGGACACCAGGTTCTCCTTGGCGATGAGGGCCGAGATGGTGGACGCGGTGGCCTGCCAGTTACCAAACCCGAGGGGTGCGAAGAGGAAGCTCAGGGCGCCGCCCACGCCGGCGAGGATGGAGTAGTCCATGTAGGTGTCGGGCGCGCCGTCCATCGACTGCAGGAACCCGAACGAGCCGTTTCCGCCGTCCCAACCCGCGATGCCGAAGTTGGAGAGGACCCAGATGCCCACGGCCGCGGCGAAGATGATCGTGCCGGCCTTCTTTACGTAGGCGGAGACGCGCTCCCACACGTGCAGCATCCAGCTCTTGACGGAGGGCAGGTGGTAGTCGGGCAGCTCCATCACGAACGGGACGGGCTCGCCCTGGAAGGGCTTGGTCTTCTTGAGCATGACGGCCGAGACGATGATGGCGACGACGCCCATGAAGTAGAACATGGGGGCAACCCACCAGGCGCCGTTGTCGGAGCCAACCAGCACGCCCATGACCAGGGCGATGATCGGCAGCTTGGCGGAGCACGGGATCATGGTGGTGAGCATGGCGGTCATGCGGCGGTCACACTCGTTCTCGATGGTCTTGGTGGAGAGGACGCCAGGCACGCCGCAGCCGGACGAGACGATCATGGGGATGAACGACTTGCCGGAGAGGCCGAAGCGGCGGAACACGCGGTCCATCACGAAGGCCACGCGGCTCATGTAGCCGCAGTCCTCGAGGAAGCAGAGCAGGATGAAGAGGACGAAGATCTGGGGGATGAAGCCCAGGACGGAGCCCACGCCACCGATGATGCCGTCGACGACGAGGCTGATCACGACGTCAGAGGCGCCCGCGGCGGTGAGCGCGTTGGTCGCGACGGTGGGGATGGAGTCGACGAAGTTGCCGTAGTCGTGCTGGTCGGGCTCGGGGTGCGCGATGGCATCCTCGAAGTCGGCCTCGCTGACGCTGGAGATGGTCTCGAGCTTCTGACCCGAGGCGAGCACCGGGTTGCCGTCGGAGTCCAGCTTGGTGATGACGTTGCCCTCGGTGTCCACGTAGTTGCCGTCACCGTCGGTCACCGGGACGTCGGTCGCGACGACGCCGGCCTTCTTGGCTGCGGCCTCAAACTTCTCGATGGTCGCCTGGGTCTCGGAGGTCTGCTCGTCGACATCGATGGCGTCCCGGACGCCGTCGATGTCCACGCCCTTGTCGGCGGCGGCGGCGATGTAGCCCGAGATCATGTCGTCGTAGTTGGCGTCGGACCACGCCTCCTCGTCCGCCTCGTACTGCTGCTGCGAGGCGGAGCTCACGAAGAAGCCGTCGCTGAACAGGTTGTCGTTGACCCAGTCGGTCGCCGCGGTGCCCACGGTGCCGATGGCGATGTAGTACACCAGGCACATGACCGCGATGAAGATGGGAAGGCCCAGGATGCGGTTGGTTACCACGCGGTCGATCTTCTCCGAGGTCGAGAGCGTGCCCACGGACTTCCTCACCGCGCGGTCCATGACCTTGGCGATGAAGTCGTAGCGATCGCCGGTGATGATGGACTCGGCGTCGTCGTCGCGGTCCTTCTCCACCGCCTCGATTGTGGGCTCGAAGGCCTTGACCTCCTCCGCCGTGAGGCCCAGGGGCTTGATGGCGTCGGCGTCGCGCTCAAAGACCTTGATGGCGTACCAACGGACGAGCTCGGGCTTGCACTGCCCCTCGATGCCCCTCGCGATCTTGGCGAGAGTCTCCTCGACCTCGGGCGAGAAGCACTCCAGGGGCTTGGCGGGAGTCCCCTCCTTGGCTGCCCTCTCGGCCTCCCTCACGAGCTTGTCGATGTTGTGGTTGCGGAGCGCGGAGACCTCGACCACGGGAACGCCGAGTATGCGCGAGAGCTCCTTGACGTCGATGGTCTCGCCGTGCTGCTTGAGCAGGTCGCACATGTTGAGGCCCACGACCACGGGACGGCCTGCCTCGAGCAGCTGGGTGGTGAGGTACAGGTTGCGCTCGATGTTGGTGACGTCGAGCAGGTCGATCACGGCGTCGGGGCGCTCGTTCACCACGTAGTCGCGGGAGACGACCTCCTCAGGGGAGTACGGGGAGAGGGAGTAGATGCCAGGCAGGTCCACAAACGTGACGTCGTGGTCCTTCTTCCAGGTTGCCATCTTCTTCTCGACCGTGACGCCCGGCCAGTTGCCCACGTAGCCGTTGGAGCCGGTGAGCTCGTTGAACAGCGTCGTCTTGCCGCAGTTTGGGTTACCAGCCAGGGCTATGTTGTACTTCTCTGCCATTACTCGCCTTTCTTTCCTACCGTCTGACGCGTCGGTTGGGCAGTCGGATTGTTTTCCGCGTCTTACTATTGCCACCCCGCAGGCCACATTTGTTAGACTCAGCTAACTTAAAGGGCAAAAAGGGGGCTACGCCTTGGCGATGTCGGTGACCTCCACGTCCTGCGCCTCGTCCTTGCGAAGCGACAGCTCGTAGCCGCGCACGGTGCACTCGATGGGGTCGCCCAGCGGGGCGACCTTGCGAACGAACACCTTGGCGCCCTTGGTGAGGCCCATGTCCATGATGCGGCGCTTGACCGCACCGGTGCCGGTCAGGCGGGCGACCGTACAGGCCTCGCCCACCTTCACGTCTCGAAGCGTTGCCATGCAACTTCCCCTTCCACAAGCATGCCGGCAGTCGCCGGCCCATTGAAACCTAACGTCGAGAGCTGCGCTAGCAGGTGACGATCCTCATCGCCATGTCGCGCCCGATGCCAAAGGTGGCGCCCTTCACGCCCACGATCACGTCCCCGTTCACGCGCGAGACGACCTTGACCGTGCCGCCCGGCACAAAGCCGAGCTCCGCGAGGTGCTGTCGAAGGTCCTGGCCACCGCGAACCTTCGCGACGGTCACGGTCTTGCCCTCGTGGACCATGGCAAGCGGAAGCTGCGCACCCGTCACATGGACCTGTGCGGTGCTGTCGGATCGAACGTCTCCCATAACCGTGCCATCCATCCCTCTCACCCCCATTGGCCCGCCGACTTCTGCCGACGGGAGAAGTTACTCTCACCTAACTCGTAAAAGTAGTATAGGGTTTACTTTCTATGCGGGACCCCAAACAGCCAAGTTTTCTGTGGTAAACACCATTTGCGCAGGTAGTCATCGGTAGGCTAACCCGTTCGGACGGATTTGTTTGCTACTTTTCTTATAGCATTTACCGCACCCACGGGCTGCCGAGACACCCCCCTGCATCCCGCAAGGAGGCGTGGGCGCGTCCCTCCCTCGCCAGTGCAATCGCGGGGAGAGACGCGCCCAAACGGGGAGGCACCCCGCAGCCATGGGCGGACGGGGTGCCTGGAAGGGGTCGTGCGTGTGACGGAACCTGCTACTTCACGCCGTACCAGGCGATGCCCTCCTGGTTCCAGCCGGCGTTGGCGAGCATCTCGTCCTCTGCCTTGTTGGTCGTGAAGTTGTGCGCGCCGGAGGCGGCGTTGGGGTTGTACTCGCGGTACACGGGGGTGTTGGACGTCTTGGGCGCGTACCAGCCGATGCCCTCGTACCTCCAGCCAACCTTGACCAGCGAGCCCGCCTCGTAGGAGCTGGCGGTGTAGAAGTGCTCGCCGGAGTTGGGGTTGTACAGGCGGAACATCTCGACCGTCTCGGCCTTCTGGGTGCCGTTGAAGGTGACCTCGAAGAGGACGGTCTTCGCGGCGCTCTCGGTGGTGGAGACGGGATAGCCGCTGCTGCCGGTGCTGGGGATCACCGTGGTGGTCGCGTAGTCGCCGTTCTGGTCGAGCCACTCGTGGATGCGCTTGGTGCTCACCCAATACTGCCCGCCAAACTGCTTGACGTCGGGATCGTCCGCGTACGCCTCGAACGAGAAGACGGTCTTGTCGGGCTTGCCGTCCTTGTAGGTGGCCAGGCCAAAGGTGCCGACCAGCTTGTGCTTGTTCTGCTGCCACTGGGCGTGAAGCGTGGTGTCCTTGGTGATCTTCTGCGTGGTGTCGAACGCGTACTTGCCGTCGGCGTCAAAGGTCAGAGCCTTGAGGGAGCACCCGCCCTTCGTGGCCTTGTCGAGCTTGTAGAGCTCGGTGCCCGAGATGGCCTTGTTGTCCTTGGCTGAGAGGGTCAGCACGTCCTCGTTGCCGTCCCCGTCTGCGTCATAGCCAAGGTCGACGGTCACGGTGTGGACGGCGTCGCGGACGTAGATGTACTGGTCGGTGGTGGTGTTGGTCCAGGCACCGTCCCGGTACGAGAAGTAGAACTGGATCCGGGAGAAGCCCTGCGACGCAAAGTCGGCGCCCTCGTCCTTGGCAAACTGGTCAACGTAGGACTGCTGCTTGTCCGTGGGAAGGGTGACCACGCAGGTGTAGCCCGAGGCGGTCTTGATCACGTTCCCAATCTGGTAGGTGCCCTCGGTGAGGGAGTAGTCCTTGGACTTGGTGGCGTCGGAGACGCTCCGCACGGTGACCTTTGCCTGCGCCACGTCGGTGGCGGTGGGGGCGGCAGGGGCGGCGTTGGGGTCCTTCACCACCGCGTAGATGCGGTTGAGCTTTCCGATGTCGTACTTGGACACGCTCACGTTGCCCACGAGGCCGGCCTGGAACCTGTAACCATGGGCCGAGACGTAGTCCTTGAGCTTCTGGATGTTGATGGTGTAGCCGCCCCAGCTGTTGGCCGTGACGCCCTCGTCGTCGCTGTGGACGTCGTAGGAGTAGATGACCTTGTTGGGATCGGCGTTGCCGTCGTCGTCGAAGTTGGCGTAGTCCTCGATGCCCACCTTGCCGATGAGGACGTGGTCAGCAGAGGCAGTCGCGGCATCAGCCTGCGCGTCCTGGGAGAGCCCGGTTCCCGCAAGCGCGACTGCCGGCACGGGAAGCGTCAGGAGCGCCGCCAGGGCGACGGCAGCCGCACCCCTCCCCGCAATCTTCAGGTTGTCCCTCTCACCGGTCGCGTCAGAATGGTGCCTTCTCATGCAAGTACCCCTTTCGCGTGTCCTTGGGTCTCGTTTCAGTGCGTTTCAAGGTTAGGAGGCCAAAATCAGGCACTTGTCAGGTTGCTGGACGGAGTTCGTAAGAGACGGCGGGCGGCCCTCGGCACACAAAAGGGACCCCGCGGACACGCAGCCCGCGGGGTCCCGTCACGTAGCCTCTCGCCCTGGGACGAGGTGGATCACCCGGTGTTCTGCAGGCCGGCGGAGACGCCGGAGACGGTGCAGAGGATGAGGTAGATGAAGCGCTCGCGCTCCTCGGGCGTGAGCTTGTCCCCCTTGTTGCGGAGCGCGTCGAGTGCGCGCACCTGGGCGAGGGAGAGCACGTTCACGAAGGGCAGGCGCATGCGGATGAGGGGCCCCAGCACGTGGCGGTGCTGCAGCGGCCACTCGTTGCCGGTGATCGCGAGCACCCACTTGCGCGTGAGGTGCATCTCGTCCATGACCTTCTTGTTGAGGTCGGGGCGGTCGCCCAGGTCGAGGTACATCTGCGCCAGGCGGTCGTCGGTCTTGGAGAGCGACATCTCGATGTTGTCGATGAACGTGGTGAAGAGCGGCCACTCGGCGTAGGCGTCCTGCAGCCTCTTGAGGTCGCCGAACTTCTCGCATGCCGTGCCCAGGCCGTACCAGGCGGCGAGGTTGGTGCGTGCCTGCGACCAGGAGAAGATCCAGGGGATGGTGCGCAGGTCGTCGAGCGACTTGGCGCCCAGGCCACGCTTGGCGGGGCGCGAGCCGATGGGCATGAGGCCGATCTCGGTGAGCGGGGTCACCGTGCTGAACCACTCGGCAAAGCCCTCGGTGTGCAGGAGGTCGAGGAAGCGCTTGCGCGACTCGCGGTCGAGCGCCTCGGAGACGTCCGCGTACTTCTCCGTGGTCTCGGTGTTGATGACCTCGATGGAGGGGGCACTCTGGAGCAGGGTCGCCCCGGCGACGGACTCCACGTGACGGCGGGCCAGCGTGGGGTCCCCGTAGCGGGCGAAGATGATCTCGCCCTGCTCGGTGAGCTTGAAGCAGCAGTTGACGGAGCCCTTGGGCTGCGAGAGGACCGCGCGGTTGGCCGGGCCGCCGCCGCGTCCCACGGCACCACCGCGGCCGTGCATCAGCACGAGGTCGATGTTGTTCTCGTCCGCCCACTTGGCGATGTTTGCCTGGGCGGCGTGGAGAACGAGCGTGGCAGAGGTGGGGCCGGCGTCCTTGGAGGAGTCGGAGTAGCCCAGCATGACCTCCATCTTGCGGTCGGTCTCCTGCAGGCGCTTCTGGACCTCGGGAAGCTTGATGATGTCGTTGAGCGTGTTGACCGCGTTCTCCAGGTCCTCGACCTGCTCGAACAGGGGGATGACGTCGAGGGTGGGCACGTCGCGCTCGTGCGCGAACGCCAGGCGGGCGAGCTCGTACACGTCGGCGACGTTCTGGGCGCTCTTGGTGAAGCTGATGATGTAGCGGCGGGCGGCCTTGACGCCGTTCCTGCGCTGGATGGTGCCGATGGCGCGGAAGGTGTCCAGGACCTCGACGGTCATGGGCTGCAGCTTGCCGCGCTCGCCCCAGCGGCCGTGCTCGCGGATGTCCTCGAGCGCGCGGCTGTGGACCAGGGAGTGCTGACGGAACTCCATCTCCACGAGGTGGAAGCCAAAGGTCTCCGCCTGCCAGATGAGGTTCTGCAGCGGCCCGTACGCCTCGCGCACGGCCCCGCCCGCTGCGAGGGAGCGCTGCACCACCTTGAGGTCGGCGATGTAGTCGTCGGCGTTGTTGTACATGATGTCGGCCGTGCGGGCGATCGTGGCCTTGAGGCGCTCGGCGATGACCATGGTCACGGCGCGGTGCATCTCGGATGCCGAGATGGCCTGGGCGCGGTTGGTGAGGACCTCGCTCATCTCCACCTGGTGGCTCCACAGGTTCATGAGTTCCTTGGAGGGTCTGGTGATGTCGGTGTCCATGGTGAGGTTGCGACCCACGTAGTTGGTGCGGGCGGCGAGCGTCTCGAGGATGTGGACGCGGTACTTCTCGCTCACCAGACGGCTGACCTTGGCGGTGACGTTGGGGTTGCCGTCGCGGTCGGAGCCGATCCAGCTGCCGGGATGGAAGAACGCGGGGCACATGGGGGGCACGGTGCCCGCCTTGTCACCCAGCTCCCAGTCGTCGAAGCGGCGGTACACCTCGGGCACCATCTCGAACAGCGTGCTGTCGAAGATGTTGATGACCGTGTCGGCCTCCTCCACGGGGGTCGGCTTCTTGATGGCGATGGGGGACGTGCGGAACAGCGCGTCGATCTCCTGCGTCATGCGGCGCTCGTTCTCGGCGAGCGAGACGCCACCAAGGCGCGGGCGCTCCTCAAGCAGCACCGAGATGCGGCGGATCTTGCCCTCGACCGCCTTGCGACGGGCCTCGGTGGGGTGCGCCGTGAAGACGGGGTGGAACTCCAGGCGGTTGAGAAGCGAGATGGCCTTGCCGCGCCCGCACTCGTCGACCAGCTGGTGGTAGGCCACCGTGATGTCGTTGATGGGGTCCTCGGGGGAGTCCACCGGGATCTCCTGCTCGCGCTTGCGCAGCGACTCCACGCGGTAGTTCTCCTCGCAGATGTTGGCGAGGTGGAAGTACACGGTGAACGCACGCATGAGGACCGTGACGTCCTCCACGCCCATGCCGTCGAGGAGGTCGACGGCGTCCTTGAACGCGTCGTTGACGTTGTCGGCGTTGGGGTCCTCGGTGTTGTTGACGACGATGGAATCCTCGAGCAGCCGGTCGAACGCATCGCGGATGGAGGGGTCATGCTCCTTGATGACCTTGCGGACCAGGCGAAGGAACAACGCCAGGTTGTCCTTGAGCTCGTCCGGCACGTTGACGTCCTGGAGCGCCTTGAGCGCAAGGACCCTCTCCATCTCCTCCGCGGACAGGCCAGAGGTGGAGTCGTTCTTGATTGCCTGAGACAACCTTCCTCCTTTGTTGCATACCGCCCACATGCGGATACATGGGATTTGGAAGCATTCGCGGTGTTTACCATACTCTGCGAATGCGCACGTGTACCCTCTTCCATCTGCCTGAAACCCAATGTTCACGGTCTCTTGCAACATTTGGGAGAGTGCCTCTCGCCCAACTCGCAGGGATACAATCGATTGTACGAAATTGCCGTCCAGACATGCTTGGGAGCGATACGGGCCCATGAAGATACCCCACAGGAAGCAGACTGCAAGGTCGTCGGCACAGACGAGGGAGAGGGGCACGGCAAAGCAGCCCCCGGCGCTGGCGCGCCTTGCCAACGCATGGTGGGACCGCCTGATCTCGTCGGTCGTCTCGGGATCCCTCGCCGACCAGACCGCCCAGTACGCCGGCCACGACCAGACCCGCGACTACATGTACAACACCGCCGGGCTTGCGCTGTGGGGAGGCCTCTTCCCCATCCTCACCATGATCTGCACCCACCTGGTGGGGACTGAGCAGGCGGGCATGTTCTCGATGGCGTTCGTGATCGCCAACCTGCTGCAGTTCGTGGGCCTGTACGGCGTGCGCACCTTCCAGGTGTCCGACATCGACGAGATGGACTCCTTCGGCGCCTACCAGATCCAGCGCACGCTCGCCTGTCTGGTCATGGTCGCGGCGGGCTGGCTCTACTTCGCGCTGAGGGGCTACTCGGGCGAGATGCTCTCGGTGTGCTACGCCACGCTGCTGTTCCGCCTGGCAGACTCCCTCGCCGACGTGTACGAGGGGCGCCTGCAGCAGTTTGACAAGCTGTGGCTCGCGGGCGTGTCACAGGGGGTCCGCTGCGCCGGGGCGATCGCCCTCTTCACGGTGGCGCTGTTCCTCACCCGCAGCATCACCGTCGCGAGCATCGCCATGGCCGTGGCGGGATTCGCCTCGCTCCTCCTGCTCGCCATCCCCCTCGCCTACTTCGAGACCCCGCGCTCGCGCAGGTGGGCGGCCGTCGAGGTGCGCGAGGTGTTCGTGGAGTGCTTCCCCGCCTTCGCGGCCCAGTTCCTGTTCGCGCTCATCGAGGCGATCCCCAAGTTCGCGATGGAGGGCCCTCTCCCCTACGACGACCAGCTCTACTTCAACGCCATCTACTTCCCGGCGCAGGCGATCCTCATGGCCGTGGGCTTCATGTACAAGCCGCAGCTCGTGCGCCTGGCCAAGATCTGGGCCGACCCCGACGGCCGCAAGCGCTTCGACCTCATCGTCATCGCCGTCATAGGCGCCGCCGCCCTGGTGACCGTGGTGTTCCTGGCCATCGCCGCGATCATCGGCATCCGCGTCACGGGCTGGCTGTACGGCCTGGACTTCGAGCCCTACCGCACGCAGCAGTACCTGATGATCGTCGCGGGCGGCATGTCCGCCGTGGTCGACTTCCTGTACCAGATCATCACGGTGCTGCGCCGCCAGGAGGCGGTGACCAAGGTGTACCTGGTTGGCCTGGTCGTGGTCTCGGCCGTGAGCTTCACGATGGTGCGCACGGTCGGCTTTGACGGCGCCGTGTACGGCTACCTGGCGGTCATGGCGGTCCTCATGGTCCTGATGGTGATCCAGTACGTCAACATCCGCCTCCATCCCGTCCGGACGTACTAGGGCGGGCGACAGGGGCGGGGCGGCCTCCGGACACGCCGTCGGAGGAGACGCGACACGATGCGGCCCCGTCGCCCTGCCGCTTCGGCTGATGGCCGGGGCGTTGGGTGCAGCCGCGCGGGCGGGACGCCATCCGATGCGGCCCGATCCCAGAAAGTCGGCCCGCCTCGCCCCGGGTTCGCGTATCATCTCTCCCCGTGCGCCGCGGACGGGCCCGTCCCTCCCGGCCATGCGGGATGAGGTTCCCCGCCGGGCCACGTGCCCCAAACCGCCCTGTGGCTGATGACTTCTGTCGCACTCTGCGGCAGGAGTCTTTTTTTGTGCGCCGGCGGCACCGCCGGCGGGAGGGAGAGAGCATGCACGAGAGGACACGGCGCGTCCTGGGAAGCTACGGCGGCATCCTGCTGCTGGGGGCGGTGGGCATCCCCATCGGGGTGGCGGTCGGCGCCATCGACGCGGTGTTTGGCCGCGTCCTCATCGCGATCACCGCGTTCCGCGACGCCCACGTGTTCCAGCTGGTGCCGTTCCTGGCCCTGGCGGGCACGCTCATCGCATGGGCGTACCTGCGCCTGGGAAAGAACACCGGGCGTGGCATGAGCCTGGTGTTCGACGTGGGCCTGGGGAGGGAGAACGTCATCCCCCTGCGGCTGATCCCCCTCATCATGGGCGGCACCTGGCTCACCCACCTGTTTGGCGGGAGCGCCGGTCGCGAGGGCGTCGCCGTGCAGATCGGCGCGACCCTCTCCCACTGGATCGGACGGAAGCTTCCGTTCAAGAACCCGGGCAACACCTTCCTGATCGTGGGCATGGCGGCGGGCTTCGCCGGGCTGTTTGGCACGCCGCTCGCCGCAACGCTCTTTGCGATCGAGGTGCTGGTCGCCGGGCGCCTTGAGTACCGGGCGCTGTTCCCCGCGCTCACGGCGTCGCTTGCCGCAAGCTGGACCTCCCGCGCGCTCGGCCTGGAGAAGTTCGAGGTCGCGCTCTCGTGCCCCGTCTCGCTCGATGCCGCCACGCTGGGGAGGGTCGCCCTGCTCGGCGTTGTCTTCGGGGTGGTGGGCGGCCTCTTCGCCTGGTGCCTCAAGTGGGCCAAGGCCATCGCGCAGGCGCACCTCGAGAACCCCGTCAAGCGCATCGCGGTCATGGGCGTGGGGCTGAGCTGCCTCTTCCTCCTGCTGTGGCAGGGGCGCTACTGCGGGTTGGGGACCAACCTCATCTCGGCGAGCTTCTCGGGCCAGACGATCCTCCCCTGGGACTGGGCCCTCAAGTTCGCGCTCACCATCCTCACGCTTGCGGCCGGCTTCCAGGGTGGAGAGGTGACGCCCCTCTTCGCCATCGGGTCCTCGCTGGGCGTCGCCCTTGCGGGTCTCGCCGGCCTCCCCGTCCCCCTCGTGGCGGCGTTGGGGTACGCAGCGGTCTTTGGCGCCGCGACCAACACGCTCTTTGCGCCCATCCTGATTGGCACCGAGGTGTTTGGCTACTCGTATCTCCCCCTCTTCTTCGTGGCATGCGTGGTCGCCTACCTGTTCAACATGGACAAGAGCATCTACGCGCTTCAGCAGATTGGCTGGCGGGGCGAGAACTAGCGGGCGCGTGGCAGGAGGTCGGCACCTTGGGGTATCAACCTAGCCGTTGAACATGAGCCAGAACCCAGACGGAAAGGGGACCCCATGGCAGGAGACCTCATCGACCTCGAGGACGCGAGGGTCCGCGCACACGACCACATCGTGCGCGGCACGGCGGCGGACGGGCAGTTGCGCGCGTTCGCGGTCAATGGCCGCGAGACCGTTCAGGCCGCAAGCGACCGCCACCACAGCAGCAACGTCGTCACGGCCGCCCTCGGCCGCCTGATGATGGCGGGACAGATGATCGGCGCGATGTCCAAGGTGGACGGAGAGCTCGTCACCCTGGAGGTGCGCGGGGACGGCCCCGTTGGCGGCCTCACCGTGACCGCGAACAACCAGGGCCAGGTCAAGGGGTTTGCCAACCACCCCAACGCCTGGCTGCCGCTGCGCGCGGACAGGCACCTGGACGTGGGCGGCATCCTCGGCCCCGGCACGCTCACCGTGGTGCACGACATCCCGCACATGGAGCCCTACTCCAGCACCGTCGGCCTCGTCTCGGGCGAGATCGGCGACGACCTCACCTATTACTTCGCCGCAAGCGAGCAGGTCCCGACGTCGCTCGGCGTGGGCGTCCTCCTGAACCCGGACCACTCCGTGCGGCAGGCCGGTGGCTTCATCATCCAGGCGATGCCGGGGTGCGAGGACTACGTCCTCGACGAGCTGGAGGAGAACCTCGCGGGGGTAAGGTCCGTCACCCAGCTGCTCGAGGACGGGATGACTCCCTCCGGGATGCTGGGCTACCTCCTGCGGGGGCTGGACTACCAGGAGCTCGACGCCATGCCCGCAGAGTTCCACTGCGGGTGCGACCGCGACCGGGCCGCCCGCTGCGTGACCGCGCTCGGGGAGCACGAGATGCGTGACATGATCGAGAAGGGCGAGCCCGCCAGCGTGCACTGCCACTTCTGTGGCGCCGACTATCTCTTCTCGCCCGAGGAGCTAGGGCGGATGCTCGCGGACGCCAGGTAAATGAGGGGCGGGGGGCGCCTGTCCAACTCATCCCGTAAAGATTGGCGCGTTTAGCAGGGCCCTAACCGCGCCAATTCTTACGGAATCGCCAATCCAATATGAAAAGACGCGTTTAGCAGGAGATAAACGCGTCAACCTTTACGGGACGCCCCCGCCATGGCCGCGCGGTCCGTTCCGAGAGGGATGTTGCGCCGGAAGCCCCAGCCTGGGGCGCCTTCCCCTGCGGGGTCCACCCGCTGGGACACGCACCCCTTCCCTGACTTCGGGTTGGCCGCCGGCCGAAGGCGGCGCGGGACCCAGGCCCACCCGCGACCGGAGTCGCACTTGCCCCCTTCCTTGACTTCGGAGTGGCCGCTGGCGGAAGGAGGCACGGAGCCCGGGCCCGCTCCCAACCGGGGCCGCCCGGCCGACTCGCACGGAACCCTCCGCTGCCGGCGGATTGGGCGCGGAGGTGATTTGCCCGCCCCTCTCCCCTTCTTTGGCTGCCGGGACTCCTCGGCAGAAGCCAACACGTCAGTGTCGGGCTCCCCCGCAGTTGGGAAGCTGAGGAAGGACTCTTTTGAACTACGAGTCGGCAACTTTCAGCCATTCTATCGGGTTGGCGAAAAGCCCTAAATGGAGCGAGCAGCCTCCTCCTTGGCGAACTTCCTCATGATCTCGCGCTCGCAGGATTGGTCGAAGTTGCCGTCTCCCTTGTGCTTACAGCGAAGCTCGAGGGCAAACTGCGTTTCCCTTTTCCAAAGGAGTTGCATGTCAAGAGGCAGCTCGCCAACTATCTCGGCGATGACGTTGCGGTCATCGTCCCCGCTGTAGATTTCATTATATTTCTTATCAACCTCAGCGTAGATGCTCAACATACACCCCCCGCATCTCCTCAAACGCCCCGTGCATGCGGCCTTCGCCACTCCCCCATACCTTCACGCCTAATCCGTAGCCGGCATCGTTGAGAGCGGGCTCAGGCATAAGGTCGCCGACGACTTCGAGAGCGTAACCGCTGCCATCTTGGGATGCCACTAGCCAACCAATTGAAGCACAAACGTCCTAGGCGTCACTCGCGGCGATTGTGGATGCCCGTCCCCGGTGCGTCGGCAAGACGTGTTTGCGTCCACCTTCACTCCGCAGCGCCAGCTTCCTTTTGGCAGACATCAAGTTGTAATACAGAGAATACACGTGATACAGTGATTACGTCATGAAGGAAGGGAGAAAAACGATGGCAACCGTTTCCATGCCAACGAGGGTCCCCAAGGAGATAGCCGACAGATACACTCGGCTCGCCAAAGCCACCGGTAGGACGAGGAGCCATTACGTCAACGAAGCCCTCGCCGAGTCCATCGATCGGCTCGAGTACGAGTACGGGATTCTCAAAAAGGTCGAGGACTTCCGCGCCGGCAGGCTTGAGACCGTGACGCTCGATGAGCTGGAGGAGAGCCTTGACCTGGCGAATCGAGATCGATAAGGACGTCCAGCGAGCCATGAAGAAGCTGGACAGGGAGGTCGCCAGAAGGATAACGTCCAAGTTGCGCGAGATTTCCCAGCTCGATGATCCGAGAAGCACCGGCAAGGCACTCGTTGGAAACCTCTCTGGCCTTTGGCGCTACAGGGTTGGCGACTATCGAATCATCTGTGACATTGAGGAGGACGTCCTGGTCGTTCTCGTCCTCGACGTCGTCCACAGAAGCAAGGCATACAGGTAGGTAGTCCTCGTGCGGATTTTGGGATGAGGTGCTTAATCTCCCTAGGCCTCGTGGGAGTTTGGCGGCGGAAATCCATACGAGGTCGGGGGTGCTAAACATCGCGCATCCAAATCCACGCGAGGGCTAGCTCGCTCAGCACCTCTCCCCCACCGAACGCGCACCCGCAAGCAACCGTCTTCGGACGCGCCCCACCACGACAAAAAGAAGGGAGCCACCCCGTGGGACGGCTCCCCTCCTCGCAGATCGCGCCTCTCTCCCCTGCCTACAGCAGCCTGAGCGAGACCTCCTTGAGCTGCTTGCCCGAGACCTCGCTCGGGGCGTCGCTCATCAGGTCCGAGCCAGAGCTGGTCTTGGGGAACGCCATGACCTCGCGGATGTTGTCCGCGCCGGCGAGGAGCATGCACACGCGGTCGAGGCCGAGCGCGAAGCCGCCCATGGGGGGCGCGCCAAACTCCAGTGCGTTCATGAGGAACCCAAACTGCGCCTTCGCGCGCTCGGGCGTGAAGCCCAGCTTCTCCAGGATTTTCTCCTGCAGCTCGGCGTTGTGGATGCGCATGCCGCCACCGCCGGCCTCGTAGCCGTCCATCACAAAGTCCATGGTGTGCGAGCCCATGGCCAGGGGGTCGCTGTCAAGCAGGTCGAGCTGGTCCTCGTTGGGCTGGGTGAACGGCTGGTGCTCGGAATCCAGGCACTTGCGGTCCTCGTCCCAGTGGAACAGCGGGAAGTTGACGACCCACAGGAAGTCGTGGCCCTCGCGCGGCACGTCCAGAGCGTCCGCCATGTGGCAGCGCATGCCGCCCAGGATCTCGTCCGCGTGCAGGCGATCGGCCACGGCGAACATGACCAGGTCGCCCGGCTCAACGTCCATCTCGGAGCGGAGCGCGGACATCTCGTCGTCGGAGAAGAACTTGACGATGGGGCTGGTCACCGACCCGTCCTCGCGGAAGGCGATGTAGGCCAGGCCCTTGGCGCCAAACGTGGCGGCGACGTCGGCCAGGCGGTCTATCTTGGCGCGCGGCCACTTGCCCGCACCCTTGGCGTTGATGGCCTTGACGTACTGGCCCTCGGTGTTGGCGGCGCTGGAGAAGAGCTTGAACTTGGAGTTGGAGAAGATCGACGTGACGTCGTGGAGCTCCATGCCATAGCGCGTGTCGGGCTTGTCCACGCCGTAGGTGTCCATGGCGTCCCAGTACTGGATGCGGCGGAGCGGGAGCTCCATCTTCACGCCCATCTTGCCAAAGGCGTCGGCCAGCACGTGCTCCAGCTGACCCATGAGGTCGTCCTGGCTCACAAAGCTCATCTCGACGTCCACCTGCGTGAACTCGGGCTGGCGGTCCTTGCGCAGGTCCTCGTCGCGGAAGCACTTGGCAACCTGGTAGTAGCGCTCCACGCCGCCGACCATGAGGAGCTCCTTCAGGAGCTGCGGGGACTGCGGCAGCGCGTAGAAGTGGCCCGGTTGCATGCGGCTGGGAACCAGGAAGTCGCGAGCGCCCTCGGGCGTGCTCTTGAAGAGCGACGGGGTCTCGACCTCCATGAACTCGCTGTTGTGGAAGGCCTCGCGCAGCGCGAAGGTGAAGTCGGAGCGCAGCTTGAGGTTGGACGTCATCGTCGGGCGCCGCAGGTCGAGGTAGCGGTAGCGGAGACGGACGTCCTCGGCGGTGTCGACGTGGTCCTCGATCTGGAAGGGGGGCGTCTTGGAGGTGTTGAGCACCACGATCTTGGTCACGTACACCTCGATGGCGCCGGTGGCGAGCTTCTCGTTGTCCTGGCCCTCGGGGCGCTCGCGCACGGTGCCGCTCACCATGATCGGCCACTCGGAGCGGATGGTCTCGGCCTCGTGGAACGTGTCCTCGTCGCAGACCTCGGGGTCAAACTCCAGCTGGGTGACGCCCTCGCGGTCGCGCAGGTCCACAAAGATCAGGCCGCCGTGGTCGCGCCTGTGCCAGACCCAGCCGGTGAGCGTGACCTCCTCGCCAATGTTGGCCTCGCGGAGCTCGCCGCAGGTGTGCGTGTGCATGCTGAACGCCATGTGATTCCTCTCGTCTCCTCCGCCCCGTGCCGTGACGGGCGGACCTGCAGATGACGGCACGCCAGCGTAGACGGCGGAGGCGCGCGCGGGTTCACATAATAGCAGCGCTGGAACCGTCGGGGGCCAGCGTACGAGATATGCAGAGTGAGGAAACCTTCCCGACACGAGCGGGCGAGAGGTGCCAAGGTGCTAGGCTCGGGAGCTGCCCGGCCGATGGCCGGGAGCGGATGGAGGGGAGAGTTGCATGGCATATAGGGCGGCGGTCTTCGACCTGGACGGGACGCTCCTGAACACGCTCGACGACCTTGCGGCGGCGGTCAACTACGCCCTCGGCCAGATGGGCATGCCGCGACGGAGCAAGGCGGAGGTCCGCTCCTTCCTGGGCAACGGCACCAGGGTCCTCATGCACCTCTCCGTCCCGGAGGGCACGGACGAGAAGACCGAGCTGCGCGCCTTCCAGACCTTCACCACGCGCTATAACGCCCACCACGCCGATGCCACCGCGCCCTACCCCGGCATCTTGGATGTTGTCGAGGCCCTGCGCGACGCGTCGGTCCCCCGAGCCGTCGTGTCCAACAAGCCCGACGCCGACGTGCAGGCACTTGTCGCCTCCTACTTCCCAGGCCTCTTCGACGCCGTCGTGGGACAGCGCGAGGACGTTCGCCGCAAGCCCGCGCCCGACTCGCTCCAGGCGGTGATGAGGGGTCTGTCCCTCTCGCCCGCCGACGTGGTGTACGTGGGCGACTCCGAGGTGGACGTGCAGACGGCAGCCAACGCCGGCACCGACTGCGTGATCGTGAGCTGGGGCTTCCGCGACGTCCCGTTCCTCCGCGAGCACGGGGCCAACCGCATCGTCGACACCCCCGCGCAGCTCCTGGACGCCATTCTCGGCACGGACGGCCAGCGCTAGGCGAGGCGCCGCCCGCGCAATTGGGCGCGAAAGCCCGCATGCCGGATGAGAAACCCGTTCTCGCCAACGCCTCGTGACCTGCCAGGGAATCGCGGCCGTGGCAGGCAACCAGACAGGCTTGAACAACAAGGCTGCTGAGAAAAGTCGACCTGTGGCAATCGGGACCCCTCCACCATTGCCACAGGTCTCTTTTTCTCAGCGGATTCTTGCCCCGGCAGCCCAACAGCTCGCTTCCGATTGCCACAACTCAAGTTTTCTCAGCAGGTCCCTTGTCGTGCGGGCCCCGGATTGCCACAACTCCACTTTTCTCAGCAGGTCCCCCGGCGAGCGGCACATCTCGACGCGACGCGCTACGGTCTCGCGCCAGGGAGACACGATTCCCTCCCCTAGGGACCGCGATGCCCAGAACGTTGGCGCTTCTGTTCCCGCTTTGGGCCGCTCGGTTTCACACGTTTCGGCAAATGGCGCGCACTCCCCCACCCACATGGGAGTTCGCTACGCTTGCCTAAACGGGACGCCGCGATTGTATGTGGCGGGTTAGACGGCGGTAAGATTCCCGTTGAGCGGCAAGGAAGGCAAGCCCTTCGAGAAAGGACGCGACATGGGAAAGAAAGCGGCCGAGGCACTCGAGATAAACTACGACGAGTTGGCCGACTACCTGCACAAGAACCACTCGGTCTACATGAAGGTCGACAATGACGTCTACTACCTGACCGACGTGAACTTTGAGGCCTGGCGCGCCCAGGACACCAGTCGGCGCAACTCAAAGAACCACTTCGTGGATTGCAGCGACCTCGTGAGCACCGTGGACGAGTTCCTCGCGCTCCCCTTTGTCAACGGCCAGACCATCAAGGACGTGTTTGACCACGCGACGTTCTATCCCTCGATGAAGGGCGTCAAGGAGCCGTAGGACGCATCCCATCGCATGGCAGACGACTCGGGACGGGTCGGGAGCAATCCCGGCCCGTCTTACCGTCTCGGGCGAGAGGGGCGGGGCCACCTCCCCGCGGCCCCTCCCGCCGGCGTGGCGCGGGCCGCCGCCCGAATGGCCCGCGCCTCTCCCCCCGGCGCTACTCCTTCGGCTGCTCCGTGGGGACCGAGGCCTCGATGGTCTCCTCGACCTCGTGGTCCAGGTCGCCCTTGCCAAAGCCCTGCGACAGCATGGGGATGAGCATGCGATACGAGTCCTCGGTGGCGTTGTTGCGCGGGGAGCGCTTGGCGTAGCGCTTGACCGCCGCGGCGGACTTCTTTATGGCCACGAGGGTGCCCGCGCCGGCGACGCATCCGCCCGGGCACGCCATGCCCTCGAGCAGGTAGCCAGGGTACTTCCCCTTGGTGGCGTCGCGCATCATCTTGCGGCAGTCCTCGAGTCCCTCTGCGTTGACCACGTTGACCTCGCGGTCGGGGTAGCGCCGGTGTATGGCGTTGACCACCGCGTTGGCGACGCCGCCCGCCACGGCGAAGCCCCTGCCGTCGGCGCTCGCCACGTCGAAGTCGCTCTTGTTGTCGTCCGCCAGGCTGAGGTAGTCGATGCCGCGGGCCTCCATCATGCCCGCCATCTCCTCGAAGGTCAGGACGAAGTCGACCTCGCTGCGCACGCTGCGGCGCATGGCCTCGAGCTTCTTTGCGGCGCAGGGCCCCACGAACACGATCTTGGCCTTGGGATGCTGCGTGCGGATCATGCGGGCAGTGAGCGTCATGGGGGTGAGCGCCATGCTGATGCAGTCCGCGTACTTGGGGAACTCCTTCTTGGCCATGACCGACCAGGCCGGGCAGCACGAGGTCCCCATGAACGGCAGCTTGTCGGGCACCTCCTCCAGGAAGTCCTCCGCCTCCTGCACCGTGCACAGGTCCGCACCCAGGGCGACCTCCTCCACGCCGGAGAATCCCAGCTCCTTGAACGCCTCGCGGAGCTTGCCCACGTTGCCCTTGCCGCCAAACTGGCCCACGAACGCGGGCGCAACCGCGGCGATGACCTCCTCGCCCGCCAGGATGGACCAGATGACCTGGGCAATCTGGCTCTTGTCTGCGATGGCGCCAAACGGGCAGTTGACCAGGCACTGGCCACAGCTCACGCACTTCTCGTAGTCGATCTGCGCTCGCCCGTGCTCGTCGGAGCCGATGGCGTGCATGCCGCATGCCGCCGCGCAGGGGCGCACGTGGTGATGGATGGCCTGGTAGGGGCAGGTCTTCGCGCACATGCCGCAGTGGATGCACAGGTCCTGGTCAATGTGGGCGTGCTTGCCCACGAAGGTGATGGCCCTCTTGGGGCAGATCTCGCGGCACGGGTGGGCCAGGCAGCCCTGGCAGGTGTTGGTGACCTCGTACACGTTGTCCTTGCAGGCGTTGCATGCGAACTTGATCACGTTGACCAGCGGCGGCTCGTAATACGAGAGGTCACCCGTCTGGGTGAATCCCTCCGAGATGCGCGTGGGCCCGTCGACCCCCTGGAGGGGCAGCCCCATGGCAAGGCGGATCCTCTCGGCGATGATGGCCCTCTCGAGGAACACGCTCTCGCGGTAGGTGGCGACGTCACCCGGGAGGATCTTGAACGGGAGCTCGTCAAACTGCTTGTCCAGGTCGGCGTCGGTCTGGGTGGGGTCGTCTCCCATCGAATAGCAGACCTTCGCGACCTCCCTGAAGACGTCTCGGCGGATCTTGGTCAGGTTGGTGTACACGCCACGCATGGTGTCAGACATATCGCGCTTCCCCTATCCTCTCCATCGGCCGACGGCCGACCCACCCCACAGTATGAGCCTTGCGAGGCCCTACGTGGCCCCTCCCTCCCACAGGTCCCGGCAGTTCGGGAACGCGTCCAGGAACCTCTGGGGGAACTCCGTGCGCACGAGCAGGTGCCGACCCGTCACGGGGTGGTCGAACTCCTCCTCCAGGGCGTGGAGCATGAGGGTCTGGCCGCGCCCTCCCCTGAGCGCGCGCCTGCCGTACAGCCGGTCCCCCACGATGGGGAAACCCAGGTGCGCCAGGTGGACCCTGATCTGGTGGCGACGGCCGGTGAGAAGCTCCACGCGCACGAGCGTGCGGCCGCCCGCCTCCGCGAGCGGCGTCACCACCGTCTGCGACGGCTTACCCGTGCGGGAGACGCGCATGAGCCGGGCATCGTGGCGGTCGCGGCCCAGCGGGAGCGAGATGGTGCGCGTGCCCCGGGGGAGCCTCCCCTCCACCACGGCGAGGTAGCGCTTGCCCATCTGGTGCCCCGCCACCAGCGCGTCGAAGGCGGGCTGCATGGAGGGGTCGAGCGAGAGGAGCACGAGTCCCGAGGTGTCGACGTCCAGCCGCTGGAGCGCCTGGGGGCGCGTGGTTGCGTCCCCCTCCTCCCTCAGGAGGTCGGCGATCTGGTCCGTGAGTGTGGGCGCACCGGTCCCGTCACCATGGACCAGGAGCCCTTGCGGCTTGTCGGCCGCCAGCACCCAGCGGTCGCGGTAGGCGACCCTCACCGCGCTCACGCCCGTCTCCCCTGCTCGCTGGCCACAGAAGAGGGGGATCCGACCCTCTCGCCCCAGGGGGCCGGCCCCTCCTCGCTGCGGGCCAGCTGAGAGAGGAGGAGCCGGTAGAACGCCTCGACCACGCTCCACACGTGCTTGGAGTCGCGCCAGGCGGCGCAGATGGGAATGGAGCCCTGGGGGCCCAGGTCGATGCAACGCAGGGTCTGTCCCCCCTCCTCGCGCGCCGCCGCCTGGGCGAGGTCAAGCGGCACGAAGCAGGCGCCCACACCACGGATGGCGAGGTCGACCAGGGTCTCGGAGTTGGAGGACTGCACCCGCTCCCAGGGCTTGACGCCGCCGTGCTCCAGCAGCCGGCGGGCCAGGTCGCCGGGCTCGTCCCCCTGCCCCAGCATCATGAACGGGCACGAGGCGAGTGGGGCGAGCGACCCCTCGCGGGCCACCGACGCCACGACCTCCTCGGCGCGGTCGCCGTACAGCCTTGCCAGGAGCTCGTTGGAGAGGAGCAGGACCACCCTGTCGGTGTACAGGCGGTGGACCACCAGGCCGGGCTCGTCCTCCGCCACCGTCGCGATGGCGATGTCGATGCGGCCCTCCTTGAGGTCGGTCACGAGCTCGCGGTTCTCGCCCTCGCGCAGGAGGACGTTGATCCCGGGGTGGGCCGCCTGGAACTCGGCGATGGCGCGCGGCATAATCATGTGCCCGCGTGTGCTGGCCACGCCCACGCCCAGAAGGCCGCGCTCGTCTCCCGCGATGTCCTGGAACTCCTGGCGCATGGAGCGCTCCTGCGCCTGGAAGCTGCGCGCGTAGCCCAGGAACACGTTGCCCGCGTAGGTGAGCGTGAGAGGAACCTTGCGGTTGACCAGGCGCACGCCCAGCTCCCGCTCCACCCCGGCGATGTGGGCCGAGAGGGTCTGCTGCGTCACCGAAAGCCGTTCGGCCGCCTTGGTGAAGCTCCTCTCCTCCGCCACCGCCACAAAGTAGTCCATGGTGGTGAAGTTCATGGCATCCCCTCCCCGCTTGGCGGTCATCACGCGCCCCGACACCAGACCCCAGACATGGCCGTTTCGCGTACAGGGCCGATTGTTTCCGCACAAATTCAAACTGTTTCGCATACCGAATATAACAGTTGGACTCACGGTTTTGAGGGGGATAGTCTTCTGTCTGCAAAAGGAGGTACGCGCGCGGGCGCGCCCGCGCCGCCAGGTGGGAAGACGACGCACGGGCGTGCGGAAGGAGCTGGGGATTCATGGTAGAGACGTTGGTGCTCGTCACCTTCGCGACGGCATTGGTGATTGGCATCGTGGCGGGCATCCCGCTGCTCGCGATCCTGATCGGGGGCTTCTTCCTCTTTGCGGGCTACGGCCTGTACCGCGGCAACTCCGTGCGCTCCGTCCTGTCCATGGCGGGAGAGGGACTTCGCACCATCGGCTCGGTGCTCATGCTGTTCGTGATCATCGGCATGCTCACCGCCTCGTGGCGCGCCGCCGGGACCATCCCTGCCATCACCTGCTGGAGCACCAAGCTCGTGAGCCCACCAACGCTCGTGCTGCTCTCGTTCCTCCTCTGCGCCATGATGTCGTTCATCACCGGCAGCTCGTTCGCCGCAGCGGCGACCACCGGCGTCATCTGCGTGACCATCGGCACCGCCATGCACGTGAGCCCCGCCCTCCTGGGTGGCGCGGTCATGAGCGGCTGCTTCTTTGGCGACCGCTGCTCCCCGCTCTCCAGCGCCGCCGCACTCGTGGCAACCCTCACCCGCACCCAGGTGCTCGACAACGTCAAGCGCATGCTCCGCAGCGCCGTCATCCCCGTCGCGCTGTGCGTGGTGCTGTACGCCGTCTTGGGCGTCTCGCAGGCCAGCTCCGCCGCGCTTCCTGACTTCGAGTCGCTGTTCGCCCACACCTTCGACCTCTCGTGGTACGTGTTCCTCCCCATCGTGATCGTGCTGGTGCTCTCGCTCCTCAAGGTCAGCGTCAAGAAGACCATGCTCGCCAGCCTCGCCTGCGCCCTGGTCCTGTGCGTCACCGTGCAGCACATCCCCCTGGCGCAGATCCCCTACATGCTGGTCTTTGGCTTCCACACCCACAACGAGGCCATCGCCCGCATGGTCAACGGAGGCGGCATCGTCTCGATGCTCGACATCGTCCTCATCGTGGGCGTCGCCTCCACCTACTCGGGCATCTTCGAGGGGACCGGCCTCCTGCTGGGGCTGCGCGACTACGTCAACAAGGTCGCCCGCAACTACACCCCGTTCGTGAGCGTGCTCGCCACCAGCATCGCCACCTGCACCATCGCCTGCGACCAGGTCGTGGCCCTCATGCTGACCTCGCAGCTGTGCGACCAGACCGAGCGCGACGGCAGCGCCCTCGCCCTCGACCTGGAGAACAGCGCTGCCATCATCCCGGCGCTCATCCCCTGGTCCACCTCGTGCATCGGGATCATCGCGTTCCTCGGCCTGCCCACCCTGAGCGTGCTCTTCACGTTCCTGTGCTGGCTCATCCCTCTGTGGACGCTGGCGCTCTCCGCCTGGGAGCACCGCCACCCCGAGTTCGTAGACACCGCCTTCGCCCGCGCCATGGGGCTGGACGCCAGGGACGACGTCCGTCGCTTTCGCCCCGACCACACCAGCAGCCTCCCGCTCCGCCCGGCGGCGTAGCGCACGACGCAAGTAACCTCAAGGCGAGTCACGTCATGCACGAGGCCCGGCCTCTCCGATGGGAGGGCCGGGCCTCGTTATTGCGTGGGGGTGAGAAGGACTCGATGCCGACGGAGGGGGACGCGACCACGTGGGCCACGTCCCTCTCCCCTGCAGCCGCCTAGGCCAGGCGAGACCTCACGGCATCCACCAGGCCGTCCATGGGGACCTGCTCCTGCTCGTGCGTCTGCATGTCGCGCAGGGTCGCCACGCCGGACGCGATCTCCTCGGAACCCAGGACCACGCACAGGCGCGCCTTGTGGCGGTCGGCCTGCTTGAACTGGCTCTTGAGCGAGCGGCCCTGGTAGTCGGCCTCGGTGCGAACACCCGCCTGGCGAAGGGCGAGCGTGGCCGAGAACGCCGCGTCCCTCTCCGCCGCAGAGGTGCAGGCCACGTACACGCAACCCGGCTCCTCGCCGTCCAGGTCGACGCCCAGGCTCTTGAGGGCCAGGTACATACGCTCGAAGCCGACGGCAAAGCCAATGCCCGGGGTGGGCTTGCCGCCCTCGAGCTCCATCAGGCCGTCGTAGCGACCGCCGCCGCCGATGGCGCCCACGCCCGCGTCGGCGACCTCGACCTCGAAGACCGTGCGGGTGTAGTAGTCGAGCCCGCGCACGAGGGTGGGGTCCTCCACGTAGGAGACGCCCGCCTCGTCCAGGTAGGCCTTGACCTTGGCGTAGTGGGCGGCGCACTCGTCGCACAGGTTGTCCTTGGCAAGCGGGGCGTCGGCCATGACCTCGCGGCAGTGGTCGTTCTTGCAGTCGAAGGAGCGCAGCGGGTTGATCTCGGCACGCTCCAGGCAGTCCTCGCACATCTCGTCGCGGTGGGCCAGGATGAAGTCGCGGACCTTCTCGCGGTAGGCGGGACGGCAGGCGGCGTCGCCCATCGAGTTGATGCGGAGCGTCAGCTTGTCAGCGGGGAAGCCCATGCGCTTGTAGAACTCCATGAGCATGATGATGCACTCGGCGTCCGCCGCCGGGTCGGGTGCGCCCAGCCACTCCACGCCCACCTGGTGGAACTGGCGCAAGCGACCCTTCTGCGGGCGCTCGCCGCGGAACATGGCCTCCGCGTACCACAGCTTGACCGGCGCACCACCCTGGGGGACGAAGTTGTTCTCGACCGCGGCGCGGACCACGCCCGCGGTTCCCTCGGGGCGCATCGCCATGCGCTGCTTGGCCTTGAGGCCGCTCTCGGTGCCGGCCTCGAGGAGGCGGTCCATAAGGGTGCCGGAGAACACGCGGAACATCTCCTTGCGAACGACGTCGGTGGACTCGCCGATGCCATGCACGAAGGTGTCCACCTGCTCGATGGCGGGCGTCTCGATCATGTCGAAGCCGTACGCGCCAAACAGGTCGCGTGCCACGTCCTGCATGCGCTGCCACGCACGCATGTAGCCGCCAAACAGGTCCTCGGTTCCCTGGATCTTCTGTGCCATGCTCTGTCTCGCTTTCCCGCGCCTTCAGCGCGTCCCTTGGCCGCGGCCACGAGCGGAGCGCGTCGCGCGGCGCCTTCCACGGCCATCGCTGGGCAGTATACGCCTGGCGTCGCGCCCGTCGGGGCGGCGCATGCGGTGCCGCGGTGGCTCCATGAATGGATTCGGGACTCCCCGCGGGTTAGGGTGCTGAGGAAATGCGAGCGTTGGCAATCCCCGGCGACTTGCCGCTGAGGAATGTCGAGTATTGGCAATTGGAGGAGTCCATTCGCTGCCAATACTCGACATTCCTCAGCTCAAACGCCTCCCCGATTGCCAATACTCCACTTTCCTCAGCACCCTTGTTCCTGATCGCCCGCAGCCGAGGCCTTCTAAGTGCGGGAGCCCCTCGAACGCCCCCTCCGGCATCTATCCAATTCGCAAGCGACCACTCTCGCCAGGCAGTTGAGGAAAAGGACTCGCAGGGGGATGCCAGAGGGATCCTTTGCCGGCAGCCCGCCACCTTACCGAGGGGCGCAATCTCAGTGGCGGCAGATGCCCGATGTGAGCGGCCTGGGGAGGACGGCCGTCGACGAACCCCGTGAAGTCCGCGCGTTTGCCCAGGTAGCGCAGACCTCCATCCGCAGTTGACTCCCTTCCATGGCAACGGAAGCCCGTTGTGAGTGCTCACGTCGGGAGTTTGCCGCCATCCCCACCCCACTTCTGGCCCAAATGGCAAGGGACTCCCGATATGAGCACTCACATCAGGAGTTTGTTGCCATTGCTGGGGCCATCTCCGTCAGACAGCTGGTGAGACGCAGGATCATCGACGGGTGGGAAACGCGGAAGGCACTCACTTCGGGAGTCTGCCGCCATGGTTCGATTGCTGATGATGGCCCTTGCCGCCAAACGTTGTCCGACAGGGCGTACGTGACATCAGACGCTACCACGGCACGGATACTCGCGCGTTCGTTATCCCCTCCACCCCGCTCCCTTCTTAGACCTCGGCTGGCGGAAGAGCCGCACGTAAGCGAGTCGCTGCCAAGTCCATCGTTCAACCAGGGGGTCTCGCCGAGGAAATGCGAGCCGCGGAGGTCTCGGGGCGGGACCGAGCGCATGGGGTGCTGAGGAATCTCGAGTTGTGGCAATCGGTGAGGCCTGGCAAGCCATATCTGCTGAGAAAAACGGAACCGTGGCAGCGATTAGGGGTAGCACTCATGGCCAAAGCCCGACTTTCTCCAGTCGAGACGGCTTTAGATTGCCACAGGTCGCATTTCCTCAGCACCCCTCGCGGAAGGGACCGTCCGGCAACCTGCGAGGCGCCTTTCGACCCCCTACTCCACCTTTCCCTTGCCGTGGTCCCTCAACTTGCCCTTGTGCCCCTTGCCATTCTTGTGGCCCTTGCCCTTGCCGCCACCCTTCGACTTGCCCTTCCCCTTCTTGCCCTTGTGGCCACCGCCCTTGTTCCCCTTGCCGTCACGCTCGGCGTCCCCGTCCGCGCCGCCGGGAAGGTTGGGATCCGGCATCCCGGGGTTCCAGGCACGGTGCACGAGCGCACTCACGCCGTCCCACGGCAGCTCCATGTCGAGCCAGAAGCTCAGCTGCACCAGGTAGCGCTGAACCGCGCGCGTGAGCGCATAGAACTCGGCAAACGACACGACCTCGCCGTATGCCCCCGCAGCCTCCTCAAGAAGCTCCGACACGTGAGCCATGTGCGCAGAGTCCCTGAAGATGGGAGAGAAGAACCGCAGCTCCCGGGCAGCGACCGCCCGCAGCGTGCGCACGCTCCCCTCCCGCTCGTAGGCCATACCCAGCAGCACGCGCAGGAAGTCCGCGAGCGTGACGGCCTCGCCCCAGGCGTACGCCCACACGCCAAACTCGCGCCCCGTCTGGGCATTGCGCTCCACCATGCGGTCGATCTCATCGGGCCGCCGCAGCCAGATGGCCTCGAGCTCGTCCTCGAGCACCCTGACCTTCAGCGTCTTGGGCGCAGGCAGCGGGAACAGACGCTCCGGCGCCGGCAGCACGCACGGCTCCTCGCCGGCAGAGTCGCTCACGACCTCGACCTCCACCGTGATGGGCTGCTCGTGCCACGCGCGCTCGGCGAGTCGCTGGAACGCCGGGAGGTCCTCCCCTCTCACCTGCGCGAACTTCGCCCCCGGACCAAACTGCTCCATCCTGCGCGTGAACACGCACACCGAGCTCCAGTCGTTGTAGAAGGTCACGTCTCCGGGCTCGGTCTCGGCCTGCACGTTCTGCTCGCCCCAGTAGTCGGCGACGGGCGTGTTGAAGGTCATCTCCCCATAGCACACGTTTGCGGCAAAGAGCACCGTCCTAAAGCGCCCGGCACGCTCCATCTCGATGCAGGCGAGGGGCGCCTCCTTGGTCAGGAGGTCCGCGTACAGCTCCGTTCCGTCCACGGTGAGCCTGAGTCGCTTTGCCATCAGTGCCTCCTTTGCGCAGGGACGGGCCACCACGTGCGTCGTCCCGGTATCCGCAGGTCAAACGGGGACCAACTGACGCCGATGCTAGCATCCAAGCGCGGGGAGGGGCTTCGTTTGCCTGGGAGTTTGCAACTTGGAAAGCGGGTCTCTCCCCTCCTGACACGTGCCGGACATCTTTGCCACCGCTTCGTAAGGGAACGGGTTCCGGCACGTTACCAAGAGGCACGGAATCATCCCATGTCTCAACGGACGTGGTAGCTTGGGCCCAGGACGACCCAGGGAGAGGGGAGCGACCATGGAGAGCCTCAGGCTGTCAGGCGGCACGATGATTCCCCAGGTGGGGTTTGGCACCTTCAAGATTCCTCGCGAAAAGACGCAGGAGGCGGTGGAGCAGGCGTTGGAGCTGGGCTACCGCCACATCGACGGCGCTGCCGCGTACCTCAACGAGAGGGAGGTTGGCGCCGCCCTCAGGGCCACCGGCATGACGGGCAAGGTGTTCGTGACCACCAAGCTCCGCAACTGCGACCAGGGTCATGACCAGGCGCTTCGTGCGTTCGAGGAGTCAAGGGAGAGGCTCGGGGTGGACGTGGTCGACCTCTACCTCATCCACTGGCCTTGCCCGGCACGCGACCTCTACGTAGAGACCTGGCGCGCCCTGGCGGAGCTTCGCGACGAGGGTGCGGTACGCGAGATAGGCGTGTCCAACTTCCTGGTGGGACACCTCCAGCGGCTGGTGCTCGAGACGGGCGTGGTCCCCGCAGTCGACCAGATCGAGTCGCATCCGCGCTTCTGGCAGCCCGAGGTCAGCGCCTGGTGCAGGGAGCACGGCGTGGTGGTGGAGGCCTACCAGCCGCTCGGTCGCGGTCGCGACATCGAGTCCGCTCCCGTCCGCGGGGCGGCGGAGGCACACGGCGTCACCTGCGCGCAGGTGGTGCTGCGCTGGCACGTGCAGTCGGGCCGCGTGGTGATCCCCAAGTCCGTGCACCCGGAGCGCATGAGGGAGAACCTCGACCTCTTTGGCTTCGAGCTCACGGATGCCGAGATGGACGCGATCTCGGCGCTCCACGACGACGCCCGCCGGCTGAGCGGCGACCCGCGCACCTTCGAGAGCCCGCAGGACGAAGCGGACATGCTCGCCCGCACCCTGAGCTAGGGGCCCGCGAGGGCAGACCGCTAGCCATTCTCACCTGGTGGGGGCTCCCCCTGAGTTGCGGGCCTGCGAGGGGTTCGGCTTGGGGAGAGTCCCATGCTCCAGAGTTTCGGGGCTTCAGCCCATTCCCCACCTCTCGGGTTGTCCGCGAGCGGGTCGCTCAAGAGAGTCGGAGAGGGGGTGCCGACGAGAGGCATCCCGGCTCTACGGTGCACGATTCCGTCCCCGCTCGGCGGCGCCGGCCCCGCACGTATTTCGCGACCCCGCCGCTTAATCCCACTGGCCCCCGCACGGATTTCGCTGCCGGATGCCTAATCCCACTGCCCCCCGCACGGGCCTGGGGACGAGGACCCGTGCGGGGCCGGGGAGGGCTAGGCAATCTACCCTCCGAAGGCGACGCCTGACACATCGGTTTCGCAACCATGGCGGCGGGAGCCCGATGTGAGCACTTTCGCGGCCCACCCATCTGGCGGGGGGAGAGGTGCCACCCCACATCGGCGCAGGTGGGAGGGCCGGGCTGGCCCTGGGCGTCCCGACGCTGGCGGCAGACTCCACTTATGAGCACTCACGACGGGAGTTTGCTGCCATCGGGGACCCGGAACAGGGCCCCAATGGCAAGAGACTCCCGATGTGAGTGCTCACATCTGGAGTTTGCCGCCATGGTTCAGGGTTTGATTGAGGGCCAACTGGGATGACGGTCGGGCGAGGCGACTGCCCTGGCGGCGGGAGCCCGACATGAGCGCTCACTTCGGGAGTTTGCCGCCAACCTGCCTGCCGGAGAGGCGACGTCCCCCATTCTTAGACACCGACGCCCGCCTTGCGCGGCGCGGCGCGGCACGGTGCCGGACGGGTCTCGGGATGCGGTGAGGCCCTGGGACGCCCCGCATCGACGGGGGAATCGGGCCTTGTGCGCAAGCAAGGCTCCCGCCGGCAAGACCACGCCCGCCGGATAGGGAGCGGCACCTCTCCCCTCCTTGACTCTCAGTGCCCTTTCGATCCCAGCCGGACACCGCCCTACCGCCCCCGCAACGGGAGAGGGACCCCACGACCCCCCATATATCGAGCAGGGCCTCCACAGACGTGGAGAGGGGCGACGGCCCGGCAGCCGCGCCCCTCTCCCCTGGCCACGAAGCCTGCCGCGGCTACGCAACCCTCACGACGGACCCGTCCAGCCGCGAGGTCGCGTCGGTCTGGATGTCGATGTCCGCGTCACCGGCCAGCACGACGGACCCGTGCACGACCGTCCCGTTGGTCAGCCGGAGCGTGGGAACCCCGGCGGCGACGTAGACGGCGGGCGCGTGCTCGCTGGTGCTCTCGACGCCATTGAGCTCGACGGTCACGTCTCCGGCAAGCTCCGCCAGGCTCGCGCGCGAGAGCACCTGCGCCCCGCTCACGCGGACGCTCGAGCCCGCCCCCTCCGCGCGCAGGGCAGTGCCGCCCGTCGCCTCGAGCGAGCCACCGGTCATGGTCACGCTCGCGCCGTCCGCCGCCTGGAGCGCCGCGCAGCCGCTGCCAGACGCGTACGCGGAAGCATCGCTCAGGGTCGCGGTGGTCCCCGAGCCCGACGCGCTCACCGCCACGCTCCTGGCGCCGCGCGCCGAGGCCGTGGAGCCCTCCCCAAGCGAGACGGACGAGGCCCCGTCCGCGGCGACCGCCACCACGTCCGCCCCGTCGACGGGGGCGACCGAGACCACCGTCGAGCGTTCCGCCGCCAGGCTCGTGCCACCACTCACCTCGACCGCGGGACTCTTGCCCATGGTCGACGTTATCACGGTGTCGGCAATCTGCCTCGCGCCCTCGGAGCCGACCGTGCCGTTTGAGTCGGTCCCGTCGTCCTGCCCCTTGGGGGCGGTCGCATCGTCGGAGTCCCCGTCCCTCTCCTCCGAGACGTAGGCTGCAGCGACCGAGAGCGACGCGGGGGAGCCGCCCTCGACCTGCTCGCGCGGCGCCTCAACCCGGGTCTCGACCGCCTCGGATACCGTCGCGCCCATGGTCTGGCGGCGCTGATCGGCGGATGAGGACGTCACGTCCCGGGAACCCGCGCCCTCACCGTCGGATGTCGTGGAGGAGCCCTCGGTCGTGGTCGTCTCGCGTGCCAGGCCGGCGGCGGCGCCCTCGTCCGACGAGCCGCCGTCCGCGGGGTCGCGCGCCACCGACGCCGAGTCGGCACCGTCCGAGGTCGCCACGGCCACAGCCGCCTGGCCACCCGTCTCGTCCACGGCCAGCGCGTGCGTGGGATAGGTGCCGCCCAGGACTGCCGTGAGCGCAAAGCTTGCCGCCATGACGCAGACGGCCTTTGAGAGCGTGGATGTGCTTGCGGGAGACCTGCGCCACCAACGCACCGGCTGGGCGAGCGGATCGTCCCGGAACCCCTGTGTCGCGTCTTCGTTCTGCATGAGAGAAACTCCCTTCGGGGGATGGCCCATGCCATCCCGTTGCGGGAAGTCTCCCCGAGTGGAGGGGGCCCTTTCCTCCCGTCACCGGAGCCCATCACCATGGCACGACGCTTCGAGGAAGCTTAACGGCGCTCCTCTCCCCCACCCCGCACCATGCCCCGCGACAAGGCGAGAGGGGCGCCCGCCCCATGGCAGACGCCCCTCCATCTGGTGACTCTTGGTCGTGCTGGCTACTCCACGTCGATCTTGTGGACCCAGCCAAACTTGTCCTCGAGCTCGCCGGACTGGATGCCGGTGAGGGTCTCGCGCAGCTTCTTCATGACGGGACCAACGTTCTCCATGCCGCTCTTGAAGACGTAGTGCACGTCGTCGGTGTCGACCTCGCCCACCGGCGAGATGACCGCGGCGGTGCCGCACATGCCAGCCTCCACGAACTCGTTGTCCAGGATCTCCTGGAACTTGACCGGGCGCTGCTCAACCTTCATGCCGAGCATCTTGGTTGCCACGTCCACCAGCGAGCGACGGGTGACGGAGGGCAGGATGGAGTCGGTGAACGACTTGGGCACCACGAGCGTACCGTCCTCCTTCACAAACAGGATGTTGGCGCCGCCGGACTCCTCCACGTAGGTGCGGGTCTGGGGATCCAGGAACATGTTGTCGGCGTAGCCCTTGCTGTGGGCCTCGACGCTGGGATACAGGCTCATGGCGTAGTTGAGGCCGGCCTTGATGTTGCCGGTGCCGTGGGGCGCGGCGCGGTCGTACTTGGAGACCTGCAGCTTGACGGGGTGCACGCCACCCTTGTAGTACGGGCCCACCGGGGTGACCAGGATGCGGAACTGGTACTCGGTCGCGGGCTTGACGCCGATCACGTCTCCCGTGGCGAACATGAACGGGCGGATGTACAGCGTTGCGCCGGAGCCAAAGGGCGGCACCCACGCGGCGTTGGCCTTCACGACCTCCTCGACCGCCTTCACAAAGCGGTCCTTGGGGAACGGGGGCATGCAGAGGCGCTGGGCCGAGTTGTACATGCGCTCGGCGTTCTGGTCGGGGCGGAAGCACACCACGTCGCCGCTCTTGGTGGTGTAGGCCTTGAGGCCCTCGAAGACCTCCTGGCAGTAGTGGAGAAGGCCGGCGCACTCGGACAGCGTGACCGTGTGGTCGGGGGTAAGGGTGCCCTCGTCCCACTTCCCATCCTTGTAGTTGGAGACGTAGCTGTAGTCGGTGTGCTGGTACGCAAACCCGAGACTACCCCAATCGATGTCCTTCTTCTCCATTGGAATGCTCCTCCTGGATGACGCGAAACTTACCCTTTGACACCTGCCGTGTGCAGTGACGCACAGTGTACTACCCGCTCCAATCAGGCCCCTAAGAGGTCACTGTTCTGAAACAAGTCATCACGCGACCCCCAAAATGTACAGAAACTAATGTGCAGGCACCTTGCGGCACCCATAAGGTATTGGATACGCGCGACACCCTCGCCCCTCACGTGCCGCCAGGGCCCGCGCCCCCGGCGGCGCCATGCGGCGAGGGCCGCCCCCGAACCCAACCCCTAGTCCAGGTCCTGCCCCAGCTCATAGGGCAGGCGTTCGACCAGGAACCCACGCTCCCTCAGGGCGTCCTCGATGTCGTCCAGAACGTCCTCGCTGGGGGCGCTCACGTGATGGAAGTGGTACCCGGAGGTGATGGTGGAGAGGGGCGTGGACTTGCTGGAGCGGATGTCGTCCAGGTAGCGCCGCACGTCACGGCGGCTCGCGATGCCGAGCCTTGCCTTGAGCCTGCCGTAGGTGCGGTGGTTCACCACCACGTCCTCCACCGTGCCGCCCAGGTCCACGAAGAGGTTGAGCTCGTCCTCTATCTGGTCGGCGGTGTGGCGCACCTTGAACGTGCGGCTGTGCCCCTGGGCCTCCACCAGCACGTAGCCGCGGTTGGTCGATGCCACGTTGGTGCCGGACGAGCGCAGCAGGGCCACGTCCTGCACGATCACCTGGCGGCTCACGCCCAGCGCCTGCGCCAGCCGCTTGCCCGGTACCGGCCCCCTCGCGCTCGCGAGGGCGGAGACCAGGCGCCGGCGGCGGCGCTCCCCGTCGCCGGCCACGCTAGGCCCTCCCCGTCACACGGAGGTGCTTCAGGCTCAGGTCCAAAATCGGCGCCGAGTGGGTCAGGGCCCCGGAGCTCACGATGTCCACGCCCAGGTCGGCCAGGGCGGCGAGGTTCTGTGGCCCCACGTTGCCGGACGCCTCGGTCACGGCACGGCCGTCGATCATCGCCACCGCCTTGCGCATGGTCTCGTGGTCCATGTTGTCCAGCATGATGATGTCGGCGCCCGCCTCGAGCGCCTCGGCCACCTGATCGAGCGTCTCGGTCTCGACCTCGACCTTCGCGACGAAGCTGGCGTGCGCCCGCGCCGCCGCCACCGCGGGGCCGATGCCACCCGCCGCGTCGATGTGGTTGTCCTTGAGCATCACGGCGTCGCTCAGGTTGTAGCGGTGGTTGGTGCCGCCACCCACGCGCACGGCCTCCTTCTCGAACACGCGCATGTTGGGCGTGGTCTTGCGCGTATCCGCCAGCCGGGTGTCCGTGCCCTTGAGCACGCGGCACATCCTGCGCGTGAGCGTGGCGACCCCGCTCATGCGCTGCAGGTAGTTGAGGGCCACCCGCTCGCCGGCGAGGAGCGCCGCCACGTGGCCATAGACGGTCCCCAGCACCTGGCCCGACGTCACCTCGTCGCCCTCGCCCACGCAGAGCTCCGCATGCGCCTTGGGGTCAAGCAGCTGGAACGTCCGCTCGAACACGTCGAGCCCGCACACCACGCCGTCCTCCTTGGCGATGAGACTCACCTGCCCCCACTCGTCCGCGTCCACGACCGACGCCGTGGACACGTCCTCGCTCGTGATGTCCTCGTTGAGCGCCATGAGGATGAGCGGCTCTGCCTTGAGCCTCAGCGTGACTGGATCCATTGCGCATGCCTCCCCCGTACGATGTCGCGTGCCGCCAGGCGGGCGAACACCATGCTCTCGAGCAGCGAGTTCGACGCCAGGCGGTTCTTGCCGTGGACCCCGTTGCAGCTCGTCTCGCCCGCCGCGTATAGGTGGTCCATGGTGGTCTTGGAGTCCTGGTCCACGTGGATGCCGCCCATCAGGTAGTGCTGGGCGGGGACCACGGGGGCGGGCTCCCTCAGGATGTCATACCCCTCCTGCAGGCAGGTCTCGTAGATGTGGTGGAAGTGCCCGGTCACCACGTCGCGGGGGACGTTCTCAAAGCTCAGCCACACGTGGGAGGAGCCCTCCTCGCGCATCTTGGCCAGGATGTTCTGGCTCACGACGTCGCGCGGCTGCAGCTCGTCGCAGAAGCGGTGCCCCGAGTTGTCCAGCAGGATCGCCCCCTCGCCGCGGCACGACTCGCTCATGAGAAACGAGCGCCCCGGCTTGGTGGTGTACAGCGTGGTGGGGTGGATCTGCACGTAGTCCATGTGCTCCAGCTCAACCCCATGCGCCGCGGCGATGCGGCAGCCGTCGCCCGTGAGGCAGCGGTAGTTGGTGCTGTGCTCGTACGTTCCCCCAATGCCGCCCGTGCACAGGATGGTGTCGCGCGAGGCAAGCGAGAGGGGCGTGCCATCCGGGCGCACCGCATGCACGCCGGCGCACACGCCATTCTCCACCAGCAGGTCGTCCATCACCGTGTTCTCCAATATGGTGACGTTGGGCAGCTGGCGGACCTGGGCGAGAAGGTGCGTGGTGATCTCGCGTCCGGTCACGTCCTCGTGGTGCACGATGCGCGGACGCGAGTGCGCCCCCTCGCGGGTGTAGTCGAGCCCGCCCTGCGGGGTGCGGTCAAAGTCGACGCCCAGCCTCATGAGCTCGAAGATCACGTCGCGCGAGTTCCAGATCATGGTGTCCACGCTCTGGGCGCGGTTCTCGTAGTGCCCCGCCCGCATGGTGTCCTCGAACCACGAGTCGTAGTCGTCACGGTCGCGCATCACGCAGATGCCGCCCTGCGCCAGCATGGAGTCGCAGGTCGTCACGTCCTCCTTCGAGAGCATCACGATCCTGAGGGCGCGCGGCAGGTTGTACGCCGCATAGAGCCCGCTCACGCCGCAACCCACGATCACCACGTCGCAGTCGAGGCGGCTCGGCGCCTCCCCACCTGCCAGCGCGGCACCCTCCGGAGCCCCGGTGGCACGGTCCCTCTCGTCTGCCATCTTCTCCCCCTATCGTGCCGCGAGCTCGAGCATGCGCTCGAGTGGGGCGGCGGCCCTGTCCGCACAGTCGGGCAGCTCGACCTCGCCCTCGCCGGTCTGGAGCGCGCGAAGCACCCTCTCGGGTCCCACCATCGCCATGTTGGGGCAGATGGGAGGGGTCGCCGGGAAGTAGACGCGCTTGTCCTGCCCCTTGGTCAGGCGGGCGATCTCCGCGGCCACGCCCACCACGGTGAGCACGATGTACTCGCGCCCGTCGCCGTTGGCTATGTGCTCGATGATCTGCTTGGTCGACCCCACGAAGTCCGCCTCGCGCAGCACCTCCTCGCTGCACTCCGGGTGGGCGCACACCTCGGCGTCGGGGTGCTCCAGCTCAAGCTGCTCCACCTCCTGCGGGATGATGCGCTGGTGCGTGGGGCAGTACCCCCGGTTGAGGATCACGTTCTTCTGGGGCAGCTGCTCGCGCACGTAGCGACCCAGGTTCATGTCGGGGATGAAGAGGATGTTGCGCTGCGGCAGCTCGCCGACCACCTTCACGGCGTTGGACGAGGTCACGCAGACGTCTGACCAGCTCTTTATCTGGGCGGTGGAGTTGACGTAGCACACCACGGCCAGGTCGTCGTAGCGCTCGCGCACCGCGTCCACGTCGGCCTTGCGCACCATGTGCGCCATGGGGCAGTTGGCGCGGGGCTCGGGGTTGAGGACCGTGCGCGACGGGTTGAGCATCTTCACGGCCTCGGCCATGAACGACACGCCCGCCAGCACGATCGTCTTGCAGTCCAGGGTGCGGGCCAGGCGGGCCAGGTAGAACGAGTCGCCCACGTGGTCGGCGAGCGCCTGCGTGGCGGCGGGCACGTAGTAGTGCGCCAGGACCACGGCCTCGCGCTGGCGCTTGAGCTCCTCCACGCGCGCGGAGAGACGCTCGAAGTCAGGGCCAAAGTCGGCGGGGACGGCTCCCCCCTCGCGACGGTACCCCTCGAGCGCCGTGTGATAGCTGGACTCCTCCAGCGGTGTGCGGACGTAACCTTCCAAGGTGTCCCCTCTCCTCGCCTGCGTGGCAAACTGGGTGGGCAGTATGGCACGTGTCTTGTACCGTGACAAGTCAGGTGTCTTGTCACTTGGTGACGGGGTGCGGGGGCCAGTCGCCCGGTCACGGGCGAGAGGAGCGGGCTGCCGGCGCGGCGGGTCGCTACCACGGGGGCGCGTCCCTCTCCCCCGCCATCGCACGCCACCCCACCGCGGGCGCATAATGGCACGGTGAGACCGAGGCGTCGCGCGAGTCCCGCCGGCGCGGAAGGGAGAGGCCCGCATGCGCATGTTCAGGAACGACTACTCGGAGGGCGCGGCCCCCGAGGTGCTCCAGGCCCTGGTCAAGACCAACGACCAACAGTGGCCCGGCTACACCGAGGAGGGAGACGAGCACTGCGACCACGCGCGCGAGCTCATTCGCCAGGCAGTGGGGCGCGACGACGTGGACGTGGAGTTCTGCATTGGCGGCACGTCCGCCAACCTGGTCGGCGTCACCGGCATGCTGCGCGACTGGGAGGGCGTGATCTGCACGCAGGACGCGCACATCAACGTCCACGAGACGGGTGCCATCGCCGCCTGCGGCCGCACCATCCTGCCCACGCGCGACGCGGACGGCTTCCTCTCGCCCGACGAGGCGGAGCGGGTGTACGCGGAGCACGTGTCCACGGGCCGGCACATGACGCGGCCCAAGGTGGTCTACATCACCAATGCGACGGAGTTTGGCGGCGTGTGGGACCGCGCCAGGTTTGACGCCATCTGCGACTGGGCGCAGGGCCACGACCTCAAGGTGTTCGTGGACGGGGCCCGCCTGGCGAGCGCCCTCACGTCTCCCCAGAACGACCTCTTGCTCGAGCACATCGCGCGGCGAGCGAGCGCGTTCTACCTTGGCGGGACCAAGAACGGCCTGCTGTTTGGCGAGGCCATGGTCATCGCCGACCCCGAGCTGCGCGAGTCGTTCCCCTACCTGGTGAAGGAGCGTGGCGGCCTCATGGCCAAGGGCCGCCTGTTGGGCGTGCAGTTCGAGGCGGCCTTCACGCCCGGGGCGGACGGCGAGGCACCCTACTGGCGCCTGGCGCGCCACGCCAACGAGTGCGCGCTGCGCCTGCGCGACGGGATGCTGGGCCTGGGGTACCGCGCGTATCTTCCCTCGTCCACCAACCAGCAGTTCTTTGTGGTGTCACCCGCGGACGAGGCGGCCTTTGCCCAGGCGGTGGGCTGCGAGACCTTTGCCGTGCTGCCCTCGGGCGAGCGCGTGATCCGCTTTGTGTGCTCGTGGGCCACGCGGCAGGGGGACGTGGACCAGCTCCTGGAGTTTGCCGCCTCGCGGAGGCGTGGCTGATGGCGAGAGGGGCAGGCCCCTCGGGCGGGGCGGACAACCCACCGGCAGCACGGGACGACGCCGCCCGAAGCGCCACCCGCGGCGGGACGGGCAGCCTGGTGTCCCTCGCGTCCCTCTCCTGCGTGCTGTGGGGCAGCGCCGTCCCCATGGTGCGGCTGGGCTATCGCGCGTTTGGGATAGGCCCTGGCGACACGGGGTCGCAGATGCTGTTCGCCGGCCTGCGCTTTGTGCTCGCGGGCGCCTGCGTCACCCTGGCGTGGTGCGCCATCAACCGCTCGGCGCGTCTCCCCCGCCGGGGCGAGCTGCGCGTGATGGCGAGCGTGGCGTTGTTCCAGACCTTTGGGCAGTACCTGCTCTATTACATGGGGCTCTCGCGCGCAACGGGGGTCAACGGCTCCCTGATGCAGGGCTTCGGCGTGTTCGCGGCGCTCGTCATGTCCGCGCTCGTCTTTAGGCTGGAGAGACTCACGGGGCGCAAGCTCCTAGGCTGTGCCATCGGCTTTGCGGGCATCATGGTCGCCGGTATGGGCGAGCGGGCCGTGGGCGGCGCCGGCTTCCACCTGGACGGCGAGGGGCTGCTCCTGCTCTCGACCGTCTCCGCCTCCGCCGCGTCCTCCATCCTGCGCCGCCACGCGAGCGAGGTCGACCCCGTCCTGGTGTGCGGCTGGCAGTTCATGATGGGCGGAGCCGCGCTCCTGGCGGTGGGCCTGGCGCTGGGAGGGTCGCTCACCCCCGCCGGTGCCGGCGGGGCGGGCATCCTCGCCTGGCTGGTGATGGTCTCGGCAGTTGCCTACGGCGTGTGGTCGCACCTGCTGCGCAGTCACGACGTGTCGCAGGTCGCGGTGTTCGAGTTCCTGATCCCCGTGTTCGGCGTGCTGCTGTCGCTCGCCATCCTCGGCCCCGAGGGCACCAGCGTGGGACCGCACACCGCGGTGGCACTCGCGCTGATCAGCGTGGGCATCTACGTGGTGGAGAGCCGTCCCTCCAAGGCGCGGGCACGGGGCTAGCCACCGGGATGCAGCCCGCGGTGCACGGGCGGGCGCAGGTCGCCGCACGCGCAACGAGGGGCTCGCCCGCCCCTCGCCACGCCCCGACGGGCAGGGCCGTCGCGCCTCTCGGCTGCGACGCGCGCATAGACAAGAGGAGAGGGACGGGAGCCACGTTGGCCCCGTCCCTCTCGCCTGTTGACGCTTGCTTGCTGAGACGCGCCGCTAGTCGGAGACCGTGGCCTCGTCCTTCAGGCTCATCTCGCGCTCCACTGAGCCGATACGGTCCTCCTTCTTGCCCGAGGGGTGCTCCTCGAGCCAGAGCTTCCGCGCCTCGGGGCCCCACTCCTTGGCATAGGGCAGGGTGCGCTTCATGATGTCCTCGGGGGTCTCCTCAGCCACGTACTGGGTGCACTTGGCGTCGGCCTCCTTCACCATCTGCGGCAGGATGCCCGGGTTCTCGAGCATGGGGCAGGGCTGCAGCATGTTGTCGTTCCAGGGATAGCGCTTGCGGTACTCCTGGAAGATAGGCTGCTGCAGGCACTCCAGCCAGCTCTTCTCCTTGATGTTGGCGTTGGAGTAGTGGATGAACACGCAGGGCTCCACGTCGCCGCGGGCGTTGACGTGGCAGTAGAGCCTGCCACCAGCGATGCAGCCGCGCACGTACTCGCCGTCGTTCTGGAAGTCCATGGCAAAGATGGGCCAGCCGCCCTCGAACGCGCGGACCTCGCGGATGCGGTGCAGCATGTACTCGCGCTGCTCGACGGAGGGCATGAGGTCGGCGTTGGCGCCCTCGCCCACGGGCATGTAGTGGAAGTACCAGGCCCAGCGGCAGCCCTTCTTGACCAGGAGGTCAAAGAACTGGTCGCTGGTGACGCGCTCGGTGTTGAGGCGCGTGTAGCAGGTGGAGGTGCCAAAGAGCAGGCCGTGCTCGCGCATCAGGTCGAAGGCGCGCATGACCTCCTCGAAGGAGCCGTCGCCGCGGCGCTGGTCGTTGACCGAGGGCTCGTAGGACTCGAGCGAGACGGAGAACACGATGTTGCCCACGCGCTGGACGTCCTGGCAGAACTTCTCGTCCACCAGGCTGGCGTTGGTGAAGACGTTGAACAGGCAGTCGTCGTGCTTCTCGGCGAGGCGGAGCAGGTCGGCCTTGCGCACGAGCGGCTCGCCGCCGGTGAGCATGAAGAGGTGGGTGCCCAGGGCCTTGGACTCGGTGATGAGCTTGTCCATCTCCTCGTAGGTGAGGTTGAGCCTGTTGCCGTAGTCAGCCGCCCAGCAGCCCACGCAGTGCTTGTTGCAGGCGCTCGTGGGGTCAAACAGCACGATCCAGGGCACGTTGCAGTCGAGCTTGCCAGCGTTGGCCATGGCGGTGCGGAACCCGCGGAAGGCGCCCTCGTAGCCGCCGTTGAGCACGGCGCTCTTGAGGACGTTGGGGTCGGTGTTGTCGATGACGTCGAAGAGCCACTTCTCCCACTTGGATCCGGGATACAGGGCGGCATGCATGCTGTCGATGGCGCCGGGGTTGGTGTCCTTCAGCAGCTTGCTGGCCATCGAGATGAGGCTCTCGACCGTCTTCTCGCGGTCCTCGCCCGAAGCCGCCTTGAGGATCTTGTCGACTGCGACGCTGAACGCCTTGCGCTCCGCTGCGTGCGCGATCTTTGACTGCATTGCTCGTCCTTTCGAACCTTCGCGTCCGCTTACCTATTCATAACAGGGCAAATGGACGCCACTTCCATCGAACCATTTTTGAAGCATGGTCAATTGTGACCCTTGCCAGATGGTAGGGCAATGAGCAGATTTATCCAAGGAGTATAGTTATCCATACACTGAGTCTATTATCTGGAGGCCGAGATGGAGCAGACCAATCAGCACGAGGACCTCAGGGTGACCAGGACGCGCGCCTGCATCGAGGCGGCGTTCCTCAGGCTGCTGCGAACCCACACGTTCAGCAAGCTCACGGTACAGATGATCGCGAACGAGGCGATGGTGAACAAGGGCACCTTCTATCACCACTATAAGGACAAGTTCGACCTCGCGGACCAGGTGAAGCGCCGGCGGCTGGAGGACTTTCACCAGATGGCGCTCTCGGTCTTTGAGCAGGAGGACCCCGACTTGCGGCCGCTGAGCGACAGCATCGCCCCCATGGTGGACGCGCCCGAGAGCTGCCTGGAGGACCTGGCGACGCTGCGCTGGGTCTCCTCGAACGACGTGGACGTGTTCGACGAGATCAGGAAGATCGTCCTCGCCCAGCTCAACATGTATGTGGAGAGGACCGGCAAGCCCCTTCCCGACATCGAGTCCGAGGCATGGGCGGCCGCCTACCTCGCCCTGGGCTTCCCCGAGTTCAGGCGGGAGGGACGGGCGAGCACGTCGATCGGGGACTTCGCCGCCTCGGTCCACCGCGCCTGCGGCCTCTTCATGTAGGGAGCACGTCGACCGCGCGGCCAGCGGGATGGGGCGGGGTCGAGGGGCCTCGCGCCTCTCCCCCGTGGAAAGGCTGGCGTTCGCCGCCGTCGTGCGCTCGGCCCACAGTGGCGATTCCTCCCCCCTGGGCCCACCGTCGTCCGCGAGGCAGCAGTTTCCTCCCAGACCCCACCCGCCGATTGGGAGGCCAGCATGGGCATGCCCCACCTCCGCGCTGGCCTACCCTAGGAGCCGTTGACTATGCGTCGTTGGGAGGGCGGGCCCTTCCCCAGAGCGAGGGAGAGACATGCACTACGCGGACGGGGCGTTCTGGCGCCCCCTTTTCGAGACGAACATGGAGCTGCTGCAGGTGCAGGTGGGCTGCCCGTATGAGCGGTGCCGCTTCTGCAACATGTATGGCGACGGGTACCTTTCCTCGCCCCGCGAGGAGGTGGACGCGGACATCAGGGAGCTCGCTGCCTCGGGCGCCAGGCCCACGCGCATCTTCCTCGCCGGCGCCGACGCGATGGCGCTGCCGCAGGGCGACCTGGAGTGGACCCTGCGCCGCATCCGGGAGCTGCTGCCCTCCGTCGAGAGCATGGGGTGCTTCGCCGGCGTGAGGAGCGTCGCCGCCAAGACCGACGAGGAGCTGGGCGAGCTGGCGCGCCTGGGGATGTCGCTCGTCTCCATCGGTGCGGAGACCGGCTACGACCCCGCGCTGGCATTCATGGGGAAGGGCTTCACGGCGGCAGACGTCGTGGAGCAGTGCTCTCGCCTGGACGAGGCGGGCATCACGTACGCGCTGTTTTACGTCGCCGGCATGGCGGGCAGGGGGCGCTGCGTCGAGGCCGCGAAGGCGACAGTTGCAACCTTCTCGCAGGTCAACCCGCAGATCGTGATGCTCCAGACGCTCACGCCCCTGGAGGGCACGCCGCTGTGGGACGACGTCCGCAACGGGACCTTCGAGCCCGCGGGGGAGCTTGAGGTCCTGCGGGAGGTGCGCGAGTTCGTGGCGACCTACCCCAAGCGGACCTTCCTGATGGGACAGCACTCCACCAACGTGCTGCGCCTGCAGGGCAAGCTCCCCGACCAGGCGACCGAGATGCTCCCCCACCTCGATCGCGCCATCGACGGCCTGGACGAGAGGGACCTGGAGCGCTTCCGGGCGAGCCTGAAGTCGGTCTAGGGGCGCGTGGGAGGCATGCCATCCTGGCCCCGGTCTCAAACCCAGGGGCCAGGTTCGCCCTAGCTCTTATAGATCGCTCACCCTACTAAAGTTGGTTGCCGCAGCGTTGGCTCCAACCGAAGAGCCTTCAGAAGTCAAGGAAGGGAGGGGCTGGTCACCCTGCGGGATGAGTGGCACTCGAGGAGGGCCCTTCCCCATCCCCAGCCAGGGCACTTTTCGCACAGATGCGAATGGCCGCTCTCTGCCAGAAAGCATGTCCCGTGTGTACACACGGGACGCGATTCCAGACACAAGGCACTCGCCGCAAGCGCCTTTCCCCTGTTGGTGGGGCATCAATGCCTTACCCTTGCCAGAAAGTACGTCCCATGTGTACACGCGAAGCGAGGTTTTAGACAGAGCAGCCCCCGCAGGCGGGCCGATGCCAGAAAGTCTCCCCCGTGTGTACACGCGAGACGTCGTTTCCGACAAGGGACAGTCCCACCAGAGCGTTTTCCCTGTTGGCATGGCATCTTTGCTGGGCCGATGCCAGAAAGTCTCCCCCGTGTGTACACGCGAGACGCGATTCCAGACACTGGCTGGCACGACGGGCGATCGAGCTGCGGAGAGGCGGGGCGGCAGGACCGTCCCGACGCCCTCACGCGGGGCGGCCACCGTCACATGGCAGTCGATGCCCGGGTACTCCGCTACGCCCGATCCCCTTCTATCAGCTCATCTGTGGATGTCCGCAAGCCGGACGAACCGCGTCCTCCGCCTCGGAGCGGGACGGGACTCCCGTTAGTCCGAGGGGGGCGGGCGTACCTCTCGTCAATCGTTCCCCTTGAGCTGCGCTCCTCCCCTCCCCGGGTCTTGGGGCGGCATCGGTTTCGCATAAGGATTCGAACCATGGCAGAGGGAACTCGCTGTGAGCACTTTCGTCGGAGAATCTTCGCCCAATCGTTGGGCAGGAACTGAGCTCGCGCAGGTGATTTGGCCGCTTGAGATTCCAGGAGCTGAGGGGTGGCAGCAAACTCCCGGTTTGTGCACTCATTTCGGGAGCTTGCTGCCATTTGAACCATCCCCAGGGGTCAAATGGCAGCAGAAGCCTGATGTGAGTGCTCACATCGGGAAGCGGCTGCCATCAGAGCCCGGGGGCTGCCAACGTTGACCCAGTTGAGGGACCCTCAACTTGGCAAACCCCGTCCCCTGGGTCACCTGTGGCAGCTGGGGGCTGATATGAGCACTCATATCGGGAGCTTGCCGCCATAGTTAGGCGCACAACACCGAGAATCCGCAGAAGCCCAGGGATACCCTGGCCGTTGGCAAACGAATTGCCAGTGGGACTGCCCGCCATCGCCAGGGCGCAGTTCCTCTCACCAGCCACGCACGCGTTGGAAGGCGTCTTGGGAGACGTGCCCGCCTTCTCCCCCAGCCTTCGAGACCCCACACCACGTCCCAGCCAGACGCGAGCGCGACCGCGCGCCCTCCCTGGCGCCGTTCCCCGCGTCGCGGGGCGACATGACCGCGAGCTAACAATAGAATGGGGGTCGCACGCATCCACGCACCCCACCATCGGGAGACCCCATGACCACTCAGCCTCAGACCGATCCCAACGACACCCCAGAGCAGAACGCGCCCCAGCAGGCGGCACCCACCCAGGCGGAGGAGGAGCTGCAGAAGGACCTCGACCGCCGCGAGGAGCTGTGCCGCCAGGCGGAGCAGGTCGCGGAGGAGAGGGACTGGCGCCATGGCTCCGGCGACCTCCGTCGGCTGCAGGAGCAGTGGAACGACATCCGCCGCTGGCACGACCCGCGCGAGGATGTCCTGTGGGGCCGCTTCAAGACCGCACGCGAGGCCTACTACCAGGCACGCGACGCAGCCCACGAGCAGGCCAAGGCCGCAAAGGAGAAGCTCGTCGCCGAGGCCGAGCGCCTGGCGAAGTCGGACCAGTGGAACGCGACCGCCGAGCGCATGCGCACGCTGATGGACGACTGGAAGGCGGCCGGCCGCACCGGGGACCGCGAGGAGGACGACCGCCTGTGGGAGCGCTTCAACGCCGCGCGCAGGGGCTTCTTCGACCGCAGGAGCGAGCACTTTGCGCAGCTCGACGAGCAGCGCGCCAAGGCCAAGGCCGCAAAGGAGCGCCTGGTGCACGAGGCGACGCTCGCAGCCGCAACCTCCGCAGACTGGACGGGCGACCAGTGGGCCAAGGCGTCCGCGCGCATGCGCGAGCTCATGGACCAGTGGAAGGCGGCGGGCGTCGCGCCCAAGGCCGACAACGACCGCCTGTGGGAGGAGTTCCAGGCGGCCCGCCAGCCGTTCTTCGACGCACAGCACGCCCACTACGAGGCGCTCGACGCCGCGCGCAAGACCGCCGCGGAGGCCAAGCAGCGCCTGATCGACCAGGCAAGGGAGCTCGCCCAGGGCAACGACTTTGGCCGCGAGGCAACCGAGCGCGCCAAGCAGCTGGACCGCGACTGGAAGGCCACGGGCTTTGCCGGCAAGGAGCTGGGCGACCGCCTGTGGAAGGAGTTCACCACCGCCAAGGAGGAGTTCTGGGACAAGCGGCGCGCCCACAACGACCAGCGCCACGAGGAGTGGGTGCAGCGCACGCGCGACGCCATCGACCGCCGCAAGCAGCGCATCGCCAACCTCCAGGAGCAGATCGACCGCCTGCAGGACCGCCTCAACCACGCCTACGCCACCGACCACGTGGAAGAGATGCAGGAGCGCCTGGACGACCGCAAGGAGGCGCTCGCCCAGGTGGAGGCCGAGGTCCGCGACATGGAGTCCCAGCTCAAGGACTAGGGGAGAGACGCGACGGAATGCGGCCCCCAGCCCAAATCCACGGGCCGGGGGCCGCCTTGTGCCGGCACCCCATCCGGGCGACGCACCCCGCCCGGGGCACGCGCGACGGGCGGCCGGCGGGAGGGGCGCCTGCCACGTGGGCGGCACCTCTCCCCCGCCTGCGACGCTACTCCACCACGTTGCCGTTCTTGTCGTACTTGTAGAAGCCCTCGCCGCCGCTGCGCCCCAGCTTGCCGGCGTCGATGTACTCCTTGAGCACCTTCTCCATGCCCTTGAAGTTGTAGGGCAGCATCATCTTGCGCAGCAGCGGCGTGGCGATGCCGGGAACGCGCTGGTACTGCTCCACGATGTTGTACGCGGTGGTCAGCCCCACGGTGTCAAACACCTGGAACGGCCCCTTGGGGGCGCCCGTGCCCATGGTCCAGGCGATGTCGATGCTGCGGGGGTCGCTGATACCGTTGGCGTACAGGTCGAGCCCGCTCAGCAACCAGGGGATCAGCTGCGAGTTGAGCAGGTAGCCGGCCTTCTCCTTCTTGACCGGCAGGGGGATCATGCGGATGGAGCGCGCAAACTCGGTGACCGCCGCAAACGAGTCCTGGCTGGTCTGGTCCTGGACCATGACCTCGGCCACGTTGTGCTTCCAGATGGAGTTGGCAAAGTGCAGCGCCAGGTAGCGGTCGGGACGTCCGACGGCCTTGGTGAACTGCGAGGGGAGAAGCGACGACGAGTTGGTGACCACGATGGTCTTCTGTGGCATGAGCGGCGCGAGCTTGGAGAAGAACGCGGACTTCTGGTCGGCCACCTCGGCCATGCACTCCACCACCAGGTCGGCGTCCCTCACCGCCTTGGCGAGGTCGAGCTCCAGCACCAGCGAGTCGTAGGCCTGGTCAACCCTGCGGTCGCACGCGTCCGCGTCAAAGCCCTCGAAGTCGCTGATGCCCGCGCACCAGGCAGGATCGTCCTCGCTCTTGGCCCCGCGCATCCCCTCGATCGCCTCGTGATAGGCACCCTTAAGCATGTCCAGCTTGGGGCGGCAGCGGCCGATGGAGCCCTCCGAGCGCAGCCAGATGGTGACGTCGTGACCGGTGTAGGCGCTCTGGAACGCGATCTGGGAGCCAAGCACGCCGCCTCCGGCGACCACGACCTTCTGAATTCCCGACATGAACGACCTCCTCGCGTGAGTCTGCAGATACCGCCCACGTTACCCGAGACAGGGGAGAGTTTCGCGCGCGCCATAGGTGGGCGGTCACAGCCGCAGGGGGGCGGTACCTCTCCCCCGCCGCGAAGGCCCCTGCGGCGATGATCGTGACCTCGCGTGCCACACGGCCGTATCATCGTGGAAGTGGCAGGCGAGAGGGACGGAGGCCCCATGGCTGGCAGCGAGCGCGCATGGCGGGCAGTCTTCAGCGACATCGACGGGACGCTCATTGGGTCGGACAAGAGGATGTCACCCGCGACGGCCGAGGCGCTGCGGGCGTGCGCGGAGCGGGGCGTGCTCGTGACCCTCTCGTCGTCGCGGAGCCCGCAGGGCATCGAGCCGCTGGTGCGCGACAACGGCCTGCGCTGCTGCATCAGCGCGTTTGGCGGCGGGCTGCTGCTGGACGAGGGGCGACGGGTCCTGGCGCGACATGGCTTCTCGCCCCAGACCGCCTGCGACGTGGTCGGCTTCCTGGAGCGCGGCGGCTACGACGTCACGTGGAACGTGTACACGGCGGACGAATGGATCGTGCGCGACGTGGCGGACCCGCGCGTGCGGCGCGAGGAGGACCTGGTGCGCACCACCGCACGCAACGGGCTGCCGGAGGACCTGGATCCCGGCGACGTGGTGTGCAAGCTGCTGTTGATGAGCGAGCCAGGGGACTCCCCCACCATCGAGCGCGACCTGCGGGCGACGTTTCCCCAGCTGGCGGTGACCAGGTCGTCGGACATCCTGGTGGAGGTCAACGCCCGCGGGGTGAACAAGGGCGTCGCGGTGCGCGAGCTGTGCGAGGCGCGCGGAATCGACGTCGCAGACACCATCGCCTTTGGCGACAACTACAACGACCTCAGGATGCTCGAGGCCGCGGGCCTCTCCGTGGTGATGGGCAATGCGCCGGCGGACATACGGAGAGACGCGGGCATGGTGACCGACGACAACGACCACGACGGCGTGGCGCACGCCCTCCACGCGCTGATCCTGGACCGCGCGTAGGACGGGTCTCTCGCCCATGGGACGACTGGCGGCCCCACGGGAGACGCGCCACTCCCCTGGGTGACGGGTGGCAGCCCAACGGTAAACGCGCTTCTCCCCTGGGTGATGGGCTGCGGCTCACAAACAAGCCGCCGCCCCGGACGCGGAAACGACCGGGGCGGCGGAAGAGAGGGACGATGCGACGTCCGACCCTACCTCACGAAGTTGGTGTAGACGTCTGCGGACTCGCGCTCGGGGAGGCCGTACCTCTCGCGACCCAGGGCGATGGAGCGCATGAGGAAGGTCATGTTGCGCGCGAGCTCGCGCATGGTGGCGATGCCCTCGCCGTCCTGGGTTGCCTCGCCGGCCTCCATGCCGTGGATGTTATTCCAGTACCGGCTGGATGCGATGGGCATGCCGCTAATGGTGAAGTACTTGTTGAGCTCGTCAAACGTCGCCGTGGTACCCCCGCGACGGGCGCACACCACGCTTGCGCCGACCTTCATGCGCATGTCGAAGTGGGCGCTGTAGAACAGGCGGTCGAGAAGCGCGATCAGCGTGCCGTTGGCGCTGGCGTAGTAGACGGGTGACGCCACGACCAGGCCGTCCGCATCCTTCAGCTTGAGGGCGACCTCGTTCACCAGGTCGGCGAACACGCAACGCCCGAGCGTGGCGCAGCGGTCGCATGCGATGCAGCCGCGGATGTCCTTGTTGCCGACCAGGATGGTCTCGGTCTGCACTCCCTCCTGCGCAAAGACCTCCTCCATCTGGGCGAGCGCGAACGCGGTGTTGCCCTTGGGACGCGGGCTTCCGTTGAGCATCAGGACTTTCATGTTGAGTCTCTCCCCTCCCATGATGCGGTTTTCTGCATTAGAAGCATAGAACATGGCCCTCGCGTAACGTCAATGCCGTGATTGACAAGATTGCCGCTTGAAAACCGCGACGGTTCCCGTATAGTACTATCTGCTGCAGCGATGCAGCCACATAGGAGGCCAGCTTAGCTCAGTTGGTAGAGCACCGCTCTCGTAAAGCGGGGGTCATCAGTTCGAGTCTGATAGCTGGCTCCATGAAAAAGCGCAGGTCACGGGTACTGTTTGCCCGTGGCCTTTTTGCATGCTAAGTCTCGGCTTTCTCTCTTGGTCTCCCGTTAGTCTGCGAACTCCCGAATCACCCGCCTCAAGCAGCTCCCCCCATCTCCTTCAGTAGGCAAGTGAACCGCCCGCGAGGCCGAACGAACCCAGCCCCGTAAGATTTGACGCGTTTAGGGGACCATAAACGCGTCGATTATTACGGGACTCGAAGTTCCGTAAGACTTGACGCGGTTAGGCCCCCGTAAACGCGTCAAATCTTTATTTGGCAAATCACACTACGAAGGAGACTGGTTTTGGTATATGCATGCTATTAGCAGAAATGGGGGCCGCTGGACCATCTTCGATCCAGCGGCCACTCCCAAAGAACCAATCGTGCCTCCCGCTATATTTCGCTACGAACTTCACTGACCACCTTCATGAACTCCCTGACTCGGTCAACGTCCACGCGGACGTTATTGAAGTTCTCGTCCTCTAGGCGGCCCCCCTCCTTGAAATATGTCCCAACGACCGCCGCGTCACAGACGGAGAGCTTCTCGCGAATGGTGTCTGGACGACATCCCGTATTCACGAGGACGGCGACCTCGGGATTCTTCTTCTTGACCGAAGCAATCAGCCCCGTGCTTACGTCGGACCCCGCGGCGGTAGCAGACACGCAGAGCCCGTCCGGGTGAACCTTAAAGATCGTTGACGAGGCAATCTCGGAAAGATCCCTCGTATCGAGATTCCTGTCTGACTCGGGATTGATGAAATAGAGCATCTTCAGGTTATCGAGGTGCAGCGCAGCCTTCCTCCGCATCAGCATGGAGAAGTCATTGTTGTAGAGTCCGCCATCGCCCACGTAGACCCCCGAAAACGTCCCGCGGACAAAGTCAGCCTCACAGGCAGCAGCAAGTTCAATGCAGGCGAGGCCGTCCGATATCGCGTCCACGCCAAATGGGACAGAGAGCTGTGACTTCAGCTGGCCAACAATGTATGCCATGGAAGCAGGCGTGACAAAGTCCATATGGCGCTGATATGGGAGAGAGAACTCGTTTGAGACGATGATGCCGTCAACGCCCCCCTCCTGGAGTGCGTCGAGGTCCCTCTTTGCATGCTCGACGGCATCGGAAAGTCCGCCCCCGTCATGCCCAAACCTAGGGTCCCCTGGAAGCGGATCCAAGTGAAGCATGGCAATGATCGGCTTCTTGGTTCCAAACATCTCATTAATCCACACGACAAACCTCCTTGGTCATCATCTCGCCGCTGGTTCGCTCGCAAGACATCCGAACCTGCCTAGCAATTGAGCTCATGCATCAGTTCCTTTGTCGCGGGATACAGCGCATCAAAGACCCTCTGGTACTTCTCGTACCTCTCGTGGTTCTCCATATCCGGCTTGTAGGTGACTCCCGGCCGAACCTTGCTCGCAAGCTCGCCAAACCCGCCCCATGCGCCAGTCCCAACGGCAGCCATCATCGCATCACCGTAACTGGCCCCAATCCCAATCGAGGGAACCGAGATCTCCTTGCCGGTGACATCGGCTACGATCTGCATCCATAGCGGGTTCTTGGTTCCACCACCGGCTGCCATGACGCGAGAGATGGGGGCGCCATCCTCCTCGAAAATCTTGAAGTGCTGATTGATGGAGAAGGCAACCCCCTCGAGTCCCGCCCGATAGAGGTGCGCGCGGGTGTGTGAAGTCCTAAGCCCAAAGTAGACCCCACTCGCATATGGATCGTTGATAGGCGTACGCTCCCCGGCGAAGTACGGAAGACATATCAGGCCATCACTTCCCAAGGGTACGTCGCTCGCCTCTTCTGCCATGGCAGCATAGGCATTCTCGCCCCCGTTCTCGCCAACCTTCTTCAGGTCGGCAAAGACGTTGTCACGCAGCCAGCGGGTCAGTGTACCGGCAGTGTTTGTACCGGCCGAGACATCAAACGTCCCAGGAATGATGAATCGTTCGCGCCAAATCCTGTCGTCGTTTACAAGGTGGTCGGTGACCAGGAACATATAAATCGAGGATCCAAACTGCAGCATCAGGTCACCAAGCCTGCCGATGCCGCACGAGATGCCCTCGGCTCCGGAGTCATCCGTTCCAACTGTCACTGGAGTGCCAACGGCGAGGCCGGTCTCCTGCGCCGCCTGTGGGGTGACGTGGCCGGCGATATCTGTCGTCTCCCCAACGTTTGCAAGCTGGTCGGGACGGCAGATCGGCTTGCAGAGGTCCGGATCGGGAGTACCGTCCTCCCTGTAAAGGGGGTTGAAGCTTGCGAGGCCGAGGAACTTGTCGACGTAATACTCCCCCGTCAGCTTTGCGGTGATGTAGCTGGACCCAGTGAGGAACTTGTGGGTCTTGGCATAGACCTCAGGTTCGTTCTCCTTGATCCAAAGGATCTTTGGCATCACGTCAGAGGAGCCGAGGGGACGGCCAAACCATTCCTTGATTTGGCTCTCCCCATACATCTCGGTCAGCTCGTGACACTGGTCAAGTGCGCGCGCGTCAATCCCGTAGAGGATTGCCTTGCGCAGTGGCCTGCATTCCTCGTCCACCGGCAGGCAGTCGGCGCCCAGCGCACTTGCCGCGACCCCCTTTATGTCCTTCGGGTCTATTGCGCTCTTGGCAATGAGGTCGTTGCTTATCTGGCAGAAGTCATGCCACCAGACCGCCTCGGCGTCATGCTCGTAATAACCCGGCTTTGGGTTCTCCATGCCGTGTTCCGCCGAGCTCTCGGCAATCACGTTGGCATCGGCATCGATAATGACGCCCTTGCTTGCGAATGTCCCCGTATCGATGCCCATAAAATAACAGCCAGCCATCATGCACCCTCTCTCTATGAGCGATGGATTAGATAACTTCTGTTATATTTTATACCAGCTAGATTGAGATGAGCCTTGCTTCGCACGTTAGCGGTAGGCAAAGCCAGACTAGCGGCCTGCGGAGTATCAAACGAGGCTGCAAACGGCAAATCCCTGGATAGAAATGGTCTGCCCGACGAATGACGAGTGAGAGCTTGTCACCTATTCATGTGGCCGGCCTCGCCATCAAAGAAGGGCTGCCCGACCCTAGCCATTCGTCACCTTGACCGTAAAGAAGCAGGAGTCACTCCTGTTATAGGACTGCATGTACTCGATCGTCCTGCCATCAGCCCGATAGGTATAGCAGGTGAAGAGGAGCACGTTCCTGTTCTCCCCAAGCTCGAGCATGCGTGCCATCTTCGGTTCGGCAGAGACGATATCCAGAGTCTGCCACGCACGATCAGGAGACGACCCGTAGAAGCCGTACACGTCTTGGAGCGAGAACACCTCAAGGTCGACGTCCATGAGGTTTGGGAAGAGCTCGCATGGGACATATACGGACTCGAGCGAAATGGGCTTCCCGTCGGCATAGCAAAGCCTCTTGATGAAGAAGACGTCGTCATCGGGGGAGATTCCAAGTTCATGGGCATAGAGATAGCCCGCGCGTCTCCTCTCCTTCTCGAGAATCTTGACATAGGGGTTTGACATGCCCCCCTCGATGGCCTTGTGGAAGCCGGTTAGGTAGTCGAGGTTTCGCTCGATGCGCTTACCAACGACAAAGACGCCCTTCCCCTGGATCCGCTTGAGAAGCCCCTCCTTCACAAGCCCATCCAGGGCGCTCCTCACGGTGAGGCGATTGATTCCATACGTCTGGGCAAGCGCGTTCTCCGAGGGAATCGCGACTCCGGGAGCATACTCCCCCGTCGTGATGCGCTCTCGCACCACCTCGCGCAGCTGCATGAATATTGGTGAGTTCTCGTCAATCTCATGCATTGTCAAATTCCCCCATACCCGCAAACGGCCTCATCTCTGAGCCGAGGATGATTCTCTTGGGTAGTATCACGTTCATGAAGTACTCCAGGGGGTTTCCCTCCTGGTTGAGCATCAGCCCCTCCTGAAAGAACGCGGCAGTACCCACGGGATACCCAAGCAGGTCCGCCTCATCCTCGGAGAGGGAAGTGACATCGATCTTCTCCGACCCGTGGTCAGCGATAATCCCGTAGGAGTCCCTGAGCACACCGTACAGGGACTCCTTCGAATAGTCATGCCCTTCTATCCCCTTGCAATTTCGGGCATTGACCAAAACGCTCTCTATCGCCGCCTTCTCACCGTTGACGCTATCGACGCGAGTCAGGGCGAGAACGGGCGAGGCAAGCATGACGTGAAGGTGCTTAACCGCAAACTTGTTGGCCTCAACGAGCTTGCAGAAGACCACCTCTCGCGTCAGCTCTCCGCCCGCTGCGTGGACGGCATCAGAGAACCCCAGCGTATCCTGTAGGTTTCGGACAATCCTAGGCTTGGCGACGAACGTGCCAAGTCCAACCTTGCTCTCTAGAACGCCGAGGTCCTCGAGGCGTTTGATTGCGTTTCGGAGCGTCATCCTGTTGACGCCCCAGATTTCACACAGCTCACGCTCCGATGGAAGCCTGTCCCCTGGCTGGAGCTTGTTCTCAATGATGAAAGATTGGATAAGTTCAGCAATCTTCTCTCTTGAACTCATCTGAAACTCTGTCCGCTCGAAATCGTGTCCTTTAGATCACCCAAATTCAATGCCTTATCGTGAGACCCCTCGAGGGGCATAAATCAGGGTTCCATAGCGCCAGTATAGTTCAGAAATTCAGGCGACATGGGCAGAGAGAGCTTATGCAATTATCATCCACCACTTGGATGGACTCTGTTCTGACCGAAGGTGCTTTTCTCCTCTAATTGGCCACTCCCATCACTCTCCCATGACCTGAACGATGAAGGTCCTCTCGGACGGTCCGTCAAACTCGCAGAAGTAGACCTCCTGGGCACCGCCTCGTTCTATCTCCCCGTCACGAATCATGAAGTGCGCATGGTTCCCAACCAGCATGGCCTTGAGATGCCCCGTTGGGTTTCCCGCGGTGGAGCCATAGTCGGCCAACATCCTGGCATGCGAATACGGGTAATCCTCCGGAACAAGCCGCTTGAGGAACACATCGATATCGCTCTCGAGGCACTCCAGGGACTCGTTCGTGGTAACGCCAGCGGTCGTGTGCTTAGAGATGACCGTGACCATCCCGTTCTGAACGCCGCTGTCGCGAACAGCGCGTTCAACCATCTTGGTCACCACGATGTACTGGTTGTACTCGCTCGTTAAGAGAGTGAACTTCTCCTCGTAAACCATCTCACCCACTACTCCAAACCATTGAGGAATTCGAGTGCGTTCTTCCCCTTGATGAGCTCGACGGTACTGTCCCTCAGGCCAAGGCCTTCGAGGGCATGCGCCATTCTGATCTGCTCAAACCGGGGGTTGTCGCTCCCAAACATGACCTGGTGCCTCAGGCTCCTGTCAATCCAGGTCACCTCGAGCTCCCTAGTGAAGAGACGCGAGTAGAATTCCCTCGCGCAATCAAAGTACAGGGCGGCAGTATCCGCATACACGTTCTTGTGCTTCACCATGAGCATCGCAGCCTCCTCGAGCCACGGCCAGGCAAAGTGGCCGAGGCAGAAGCGCAGTCCCGGCCTCGTCTCCGCCAGCTCCTCGAACTCGATCGGCCTTCCGTACTTGGCAAGCGTATGAGGCTCCCATGACATCCCAGCATGGAACATCACTGGCTTGTTGTATGTCTCGCATATGTCATAAAGAGGTTGCACGCACTCCTCCATCGGATAGAAGCGCTGCCTGCCGGGATGGAGGTTGAGCCCGCTCAGCCCAAGGCTGCCAAAGGCGCGATCGAGCTTTTCGGCAGCCTCGGGGTCATGCGGATCAACAGACGCAAAGCCGATGAACTGATCGGGCATCAGGTCAACGAGCTTCTTAATCTCCTCGTTGGTTACGGGAACCTCCCCCTCCTCCGTAAGGTAGTCCTGGGGGAGGAGGCAGAGCTTATCCAAACCCGCAAGCCTCATCTGGTTTCTCACGTGCTCTAGCTTGGCGATGCCATTTAGATGGATGTCAAGCACCTCATGACGCATGTTCTCGCGCATGGGGTCGTCGTTGATCGGCTCGTAGAATGCAGGGTGTACGTGTACGTCGATAAACATGGGATGGCTCCGACCTACTCCTCGCCAAGCATGGCGCGGACGTTATTGATGGCACGCTTTGCATACAGGCGCGGTTCGTTGATGTAGTTGGTCACGAGCTCAATGGTTGCCGTACGCTCGTAGGGAAGGTCGCGAATCTCCTGCATGAGTTCCTTGTAGGGCATTACCCCCTCGCCAGGAATGAGGTGCGTCGCATCCACCCCATTGGAATCGGGGATGTGCAGGTGATACAGCTTGTCGCCAAGAAGGGTGAAGTAGCTCATCATCTGCTCCTGCTGAAGATAGGGGGGAACGATGTCCATCATCCCGTACAGATACTCGTTGTCAACGTGCTCGAAGAGCTCCAACAGGTCGTTTGCGCTGTTAAAGCAGTTGGACTCCTCGGGGGTAAGCGGCTCCACCACCAACTTCACCCCAACGTTTCGGGCATACGCAGCAAGGTCCTCCATTGTCCTGTAGAGTCGGTCGCGCATCTGGGTGTACGTCGCGTCATAACCAGCGTGGGCGGGCGAGACGAGCATGAAGTCTGACCCCAGCTTTGCCGCCTGATCAAGGCAGACCTTGAGATAGCGAACGGCATCCTCACGCTGACGCTCCGACCCAATCATGAAGTTGTACGGATAGGCGTTGTGCTCGGGACAGTACCCCGTGATTGGAACGCCGTACTTATCGCGAAGTCGGATTATCTCATCGATATCGCCAGCGGCAAGGTCTGGCGCATAGGCATGTGGACGGCCGCCCCACAGTTCGATGAAGTCGTAGCCAAAGCGCGCGGCGTCCACGAACATGTCTTCGAGATTGTTGCGCTGATACCCCGAAGTGAACATCCCGATTTTGAACATTGTCTTCTCCCATCTCGCCTTTTCCAACAATTGTGCCGAGGGTCATTTGCTCACTCGGAAGCCACCCATGGCTCAAAAACGCTTACCACCTCGGAGGCAATCCGCGCTCCCCTATCGAGGCATCTCGCGATGTCGTTCCCGTTGAGAACCCCGACGAGGAAGCCGGCAATGAACGAGTCCCCTGCCCCGACCGTGTTGACGAGGTTCTTGGCGGGATACACCGGTCCGTCGTAGAACCTCGTTCCGTCCCAGGAGAGACTGCCTTCCTCCCCAAACGTCGCCGTCGCCACGGTAACGCCCCTGTTGACCTTGTCTTGCAGAAACGACCTGATGAAGTCATCCTTCCCCTTGTGGTAGGAGTAAAAGGCGTAGTCGACGTCGCCAAGCGTGCTTTCAACCAATGGGTGATCGAGCTTATCCGCGTAATCAAAGCTCACCTTTGTTCCGGCCTCGTGGATTCTGTGCAGGGTCGACTCCGCATTGCCCCACAGCGCCGTATGGACGATGTCATGCTCAATCGCAAAGCGCACATCCTCATCGTCAAACACCATGTCGGCGAGGACGCCCTCCTCGTAGGTGCCGTGCACGCGGTCCAAACCCTCGAGGTCCATGTACGTAATGGCGGTCTTGCCCTCGGCAACCTTGAGATGGGACGTATCCAGCCCCTCGTGCTTGAGAGTCTCTATCATCCACTTTCCGTACTCATCAGACCCGGTTGTCGAGATGATGGAGGTCGGCACGCCCAGCTTCCTCATGTTTACCGCCGTGTCGACCGCATTTCCGGTGGGATACTTCCTCTCGAGGTTTCGATAGTAGTCAATGCAGTTGTCGCCGATACACGCCGCTCTCATTTGACCTCCCAAGCTAAGGTATAGTTTTTCCTATTACTTATATGGTAGTTCATTTTTTCTGTTACGGTACAGCATCCGCATCTTCTGCCGTCTGCAGGTATTTTCATCACGTTCAACTGTGTCTTAGCCATCTCAAATGTGGATTTACCATCTATCGGAAATTGCTATACTTCTACGTCTCTCTTTTATACCTTCCGTCAAATTCAAGTACCATGGGAGCTGTCCTTCGCAAGCAGGCTCGGATGATGCGCCTCGTGGCGCTGAGAAGGGAGACGCACATGAAAGTTGCGGCTGTGGGTGACAACTGCGTTGATGTCTATAAGGAGGAGGGGAAGCAGTATCCTGGCGGCAACCCCGTGAACGTCGCCGTCTATCTTGAGCGTATGGGCATAGACGCCTCCTACACGGGCGTCGTGGGGACCGACGAGCAGGGAAGGTTCCTCGTCGATTCGCTTAAGGCAAAGGGGGTCGACACCAGTCACGTCCACGTGAGCGAGGGGTCGACTGCCGTCACCTACGTCCAGATTGTCAACGGAAACCGCGTCTTCGGCGACTATGTCGAGGGCGTGATGGCAGACTTCAAGATGAGCGAGGAGGACCTCTCGTTCGTCTGCTCCCACGACCTCGTCGTCAGTGGCATCTGGGGTCACACGGCCGAGGACCTCGGGCGAATAAAGGAGTCGGGAACCCTCGTCGCCTTCGACTACTCCGACCAGCCCAACGATCCGGTCGTGGACCAGTCAATAGGCAACGTCGACTACGCCTTCTTCGGGCTCGAGTCCGATGACACCGAACAGGTCCGCTCGTTCATGAAGGAGAAGCAGGCCCTGGGTCCCAAGGTGGTCATCGTCACCCTGGGAGAGCATGGCAGCCTCGCCTTTGATGGCGAGAGGTTCTACAAGCAGGGCATCATCGAGGTCGAGGTGGCAGACACGATGGGCGCGGGTGACTCCTTCATCGCCGGCTTCATCAAGGGCGTCCTCGAGAACAAGGACATCCCGGGCTGCATGGGCGAGGGGGCAAGGAGCTCCTCGGTGACACTCCAGTATTCTGGTGCCTGGTAGCAGCAGGCTGACCCACAAAGCTCAGGTGCGGCGCGGCCCATCCACACGATGGGCCGCGCCGCCTTCCTTTACCCCCGTTTTACCCCCCCCGTAAAAGAAACTCGGCGCCGTGGGACACAGCGCCGAGGGGGAAGCGTTACATCTGATTCGTTACTCCTGGAGGGACCTCATCCATTCCTCGACATCGGAGAGCGGTGGGTAACCCTCTCCCGGCCTACTCGTCATAGTGCCCTCGCGGGTGACCTTATAGGCGGCGTACTTGCTCGCCCATTCGCATGCTTCCCTGAGGGTCTTGCCCCACACGAGACCGGCTGCGGTCGCCGCAAGATACCCGTCGCCTGCACCAATCGTGTACACCGCCTTGACCTTGGTGCCCCGGACGAAGAAGTAGTCGTCTCCATCAAGCACCGCGGATCCCTCTGCCCCGCAGGTCATGATCACGCCGTTGCAATGATACGTGGCGACGACCTGGCGGCAGATCTCCCCGAACGGAGTCTCCGAGTCCTCCGGCAAACCGCAGAGGACCCTCCCCTCGACGTCGTTCACCACGAGGTGGTCAACAAACCCAAGGTCACCGAGTGGCTCGGAGGGAAGGGGGGACGCGTTGCAGAAGGTTGTCATCCCGTACTCTTCCTTCGCAATCCTCGCCCCCGCAAGCGCCTTCTGGAAGGGCATGCCAAAGCCGGTGATGAAAACCTTTGCCTCACTCATGGCGGCAATCGCGTCATGGATCTCGTCAACCGTAAGGGCGCGACACGCAGAGTCGCCATCGACGATGGTGTTAAGGCCGTCATCATCAATCATGATCAGGCCCGTGCCGGTCGAGACACTATGGTCACGATACATGTAGGTGGTATCCACGCCCGATTCGCTCATCCACTTGTCGCCCATGTCCCCCCAAGGGTCATAGCCGACCTTCCCGATGTAGCCGGTCGATACCCCGAGTCGCCCAAGGGCGACGGAGACCGTAGCCCCCTTGCCCCCATCCTCCTCGACATGCCAATTCCACGCTTCCATCGTCTCTCCTCGACGCGGGAGCCTGTGGACGTTGCACACCTGCCCGACGCCATGAGAGTTCATAACGATTACGTCAATCGGACCGTTCTTGCCCATCGAAACACCCTCTTTCCGTCAGACGCCTCCCCACTGGCGAGACGCACGTTTCCTCCCAAGGCAGCGACTACCGACCCAGCAGGCCCCTGATTACCTCGATGCCCCTCTCCGCGGCGAAGTCCGGCTCGTTGCCATACCTGCTGAACAGTTCGAGTGCAAGGTAGCCGTCGTAGTCAACGCTTCGCAGGTAGTTGACGATGCGAGGCCAATCCATCGAGCCGTCGCCGGGAATCAGGTGGTCCTCACAGTCTGGCTCCGCGTCGATAAAGTGAATTTCCCTCACCGCGCCGGGCATCTTTTCCCAGTACTCGCTCATCGGCTCGCCGCACGTGAGAGGGCAGGCGAGGTCAAGGACAACCTGAAGGACATCGTTGTCGACCTCGTCCAGGAAGTACTTCACGTCATCAGACGAGCAGCAGAGCTTGCCCTCATATGGGGTCACGGGCTCGAGGATGACGGTCACCCCAAGGGCTGCGGCATGGTCGGAGATGACCTTGAGGTCTTCGACCACCTGTCTCTTGAGGTACTCCCGGTCGATCCCAAACCCCGGCATGTTAATCGCAAACATCACCATGGGTGCCTCAATCGCCTTAGCAGCGTCAACTGACTGCTTGAAGTACTCGACGGAGATGTCGTTCAGCTCCCGCTCCCTGAACACGAAGCTATGGGGTGATCCGGTGTTCTCGGGAACATAGCTGACGATGGGGACCTGGTACTTTTGCACATAGGAGAGAATCGCGGAGGCTCCTCCGTTGACCCCCGCAAGCACGTCGGGTGGATATGCGTGGGGACGGAATCCCCCAACGTCCACCCCATCGTATCCACAGCGAGCAGCCGCCTGGAAGGTCCTCTCCAATGGCCAGCTCGCAAACCCAGTCGAGAAGAGCGACACCCTCATCGCCATGTGTCCCGCCTTTCATCTGTCGCCATCAAGCCGAGTGAAGCCCAAGGGAACTACCTGCCAAGGATCGCGTCGATGCACGCCTTGGCATCGCTGGTTTCGCGTTCATCCAGAAGGCCAAAACGCCACCTGAGGACGTCACTTTCTCCTGGCTCAAGCGTGTTGAAGTGCCCGTGCTCCCGCTGGTAGGACGAACCCCTGTTGGTCCCCGTGCTGGGCACCGCAATCCCGACGCCATCCTCGTCACCGGTCCTGCACAGCCATCTCAGGGCATACGGGGCCTTCGTGGCATCCCACGCCACGTAGTAGGAGCCCCCACCGGGAAGCTCCATGAGCGAGTGGGCCCACCCATCCTCGTCGGTCTCGTACCGATAGTTGATGCACATCTCCGGGTCGTACACCTGGGAGCTGGAGTCAAGCACATCTGCGAGCGTTGGGTCAGAGGCCAGCTTCCTCCCCCACTCGCGAATCGCAACGGCGCGAGGGGAGTCGTTCCCAAGCTCCGTGGGGGCGACGAGGACGTGATCAGGATCCTGGGGAGCGCTGTAGTAGAATCGGCCCCCTTCCACCCCCAGCCAGTTCATATGACATAGCCAGAGGTACTCAAGCGGATGGGTTCGACGATTATGCACCGTCGCCTTCATCTCCACCATCGTCTTCCCCTCATAGAGCCTGAGCTCCGGGGCGTAGGCCCAATACAACTCCTGACTGTTGCGGAACACGTAGGTGCCACCAACGGCGAGGTACCTACCCTCCTCGTCCACGCCAACGCCCGTGTAGGTGTTCTCGTAGACGGCAAATGGCAGGACGTCGTGCATGGGGTAGGGATCCTCCCCCTCCTCCGGCCCGTTCACATTGTTGAGACCGCAATGGTACAGGAACGCCCCGTAGTTGTCGCCGAACTTCGTCGTCGCCAGCGGCATGTCGAACATGGACTTCTGGGTGACGTTCCTGCCGTCGAAGGTGACGAACCAGACCTGCATCCCCATGTACGGAAGGACGACCATGCTCGAGCGGGAGTTCTGGACGCGCAGCCCGGCGACCCCCGTCTCGTACCGAAACGCGGTCGCCTTGAGCTCGCCATCGCTCACGAGCTCGATTGGCCGGTCTGAGAAGAATGACTGGGTGAAGCCAACCCGTGTGAAAGACAATTCCGCACCTCTCTCCCCGAGGAGAACCCTCTTGAAGGCAGGCGAGCGCGCCGCACCTTCCAGGACGCTCGCCCTTGCTCCGGCAAACTCGAACACCGCTGGGGTGATTCGAAGTCACCCGCGATTCGACGACCCCCTAGCGGAAGTCGGCCTTTCCCGCCATCTCCTCGTCGAGCTTTGTGGGGAAGATCTTGTCGCCCAGGCTCTGGTATCCGTATTCGACCATGAGCCGATCGAGCTCGACCTTCACCTCATAGGGAACCCAGTCCTGCTTCTCCCCCATGCGAGAGACGGTCGGGCGGCCAAAGCCATACTGCATTGCCCAGTTCCACCCGGCGTTGAACGGAGTCTTCTTGAGGATGTTGCGGATACGCAGGACCTTCTGCTGGGCCTCGATGCAGCCCTTCCAGTCCCCCGCGAGGCCCTTGTCGACGATCTCCTTCATCTCCCGGGGATAGGGGACGGCCATGAACGACACGCACCCAACCCCTCCAAGCAGGATCATGACGCCGTCAAAGCCGTCGCAGCCACCGACGAGGTCGAAGTTCTCCGGGTCGACCTGCAGCAGGTCGTTCTGGAAGTTGATGATGTTCGTGGAGGCGTCCTTGAATCCGCGAAGGTTCTCGTGCTCGCTGGCCAGTCTTCCCAGCGTCTCCGGGGCATACATGACCCCCTGCTCGCGACAGTTGTAGATGAAGACGGGACGCTTTGCGTAGTCGATGAGCTCTGCGGTCCAATCATAGAGAGCAGCCTGGGAAAACTTGTAGAAGGGAGGGGCGGTGACGCAATAGCAGTCGCACATCCCCGTCCTCTCATAGGCATCGAGGAGCCTCTTGTTCGCCCGAATGTCGTTCTCAAAGGAGCAACCCATGATCTTGGCCCGACCCTGGTTCGCCTCATATACGCACTTGAGGACGGCAAGCTTCTCGTCAAAGGAGAGCTCGAAGGACTCGCCGGCATAGCCATTGACGAAGAAGTTCTCGATGCCGCAGTCTATCTGCCACTCGATCATGTCATGGAGATATTCGTAGTCAATCTCTCCATTCTTCTTGAACGGGGTACAAATCTCGGTAAGCACGCCTGTGATGTAGTGTCCCATTCTCAGCCGTCCCTCCATTAGCCTGATTTTCCACCAGATGACTTTAATTTAGTTCTATACCACTCATTCGAAATGTAGCATCCTGCCGCATCTGGCCATCTTGGTGTCGGCGGAAGGGGGATATCCCCTGCTGAACGATCTCCGTTACTATCTCTGCAGATTTGTTCCACTGGCAGACTGTCGTTCTCGCGAAGCGGATTTCTACGCCTGTCGACACCCTTTTCATCCTGGTACATAATTTGCGCTTGCTTAGTTATATGCTTTCCACGTACCCGTCGTTCAGGCGGCACCGCATCTCTGGAACTCCCAGCAGTCTCGGGGGAAGGCACAGACATGGACATCAATCCCATACTTCAGAACATCTACGAACAGCCGGAGGAGCTCGTAAGGGTACTCGACGACCTGACTGGGCCGAAGCTCGAGCAGGTGCTCGACATCTGCAGGGTGGTACACCTCTCCGGCGAGGTCGTCCTCACCTCCATGGGCAGTGCGCTTTACTCGCTCATGCCTATGTATGAGGCAATGCTCGAGGCAGGCATGCGTAACGTGAGGCTCATTGAGACTGCGGAGCTCATTCATAATCCGGAGCGCCTCTCCAGAAACGCGCTCTACTTCATGATGAGCCGCTCCGGCGAGAGCCGTGAGGTGGCTGATTTCTCGCGCTGGGTACACGAGCACAATTACACGTCTGTCTGCGTCACGATGACGCCGGATTCGACCATGGCGGTCAACTGCACCTATGCGCTGCATGACATTGCCAGCTACGACAAGATCGTATGCATCAAGGCATATAGCTCGATGGCACTCTGCGGCCTGTTCATCGTCTCGATGATGGACCGCGACGTTCCGGACCGCGCGCTCGTCAACTCCCTAAAAGGCGCATTCTCGTGGATGGAAGAGAACAAGGAGTCCCTGCTCCAGGCAATAGAGGGCATCGGCTTCCTCCCCCAGGCCGACAGCTTCTACCTCATTTCCCGAGGATGGGGGCTCAACATGATGCGGAGCACCTCGCTCTGGCTCGAGGAGACCGCCAAGGTGCCCGCCAACGTGATGTCGGTCGACAATTTCTATCATGGGCCGATGGAGCTCATCCGAGCCCAAGGCATCGCGAAGTCGAAGACGGTCCCCATCCTCCTCGATGCACTTCCCGACTCACGCTCCAAGATGATATGGGGGTACGTGAACGACGCCACCCAGGACACAGTGTACTTTGGGACGAATCCAGACGCCAGGGCGGCCAATCGCTTCATCTTCCCCGATCTCGGCCTTCCCGCCCACTGGATGATGCTGGTCCAGGCCATGTACTTCCAGCTCCTGAGCTACCAGACCGCAATTGCGAATGGCATCGAGCCCGGAATGTTCTTCGAGGACGGGTGGGTGGTCAAGTGAGCACCTCAAGCCCCCACGGCGACGGCAGGCTCGTCTGCGGAATCGACATCGGTGGCACGCGCACTAAGGTTGGCCTAGTCGATGCGGCAAATCCATCCGCGGTGCTTTCGATGGAGGTCTTCGACACGGAGCGTTGCTCCGAGGAGTTGTTTCTGGACAACATAAGAAAGTCGGTCCACAGGCTCTCGGAGAAGGCCGGGGACCCCCTCGCGGCGGGGGTCTCCATAGGGTCGTACACGTACTGCGACGGTAGCATCGATGGCCTCTCTTCCATGGTCCACTTCCTGGTACATGGCTACCCGCTCGCTGCGAGGCTTTCCAAGGCGTTGGGCAAGTCCGTCAGGGTGGAAAACGACGCGCGCCTCATCTGCCTTGCCGAGGCAGTCGCTGGAAGCGGGCGAGGATTCTCTCGCGTCCTCACCATCACCCTTGGCACGGGAATCGGCATTGGGATCTGCGAGGACGCGAAGCCCTTGGGGAGGGAGCCGTTCTTTCACCTTGCCGGACATATCAAGGTCCGCGAGGGAACGGAATACCCCTGGCTCGATGATGTTCCCTGCTATTGCGGAATAAAGGGCTGCGCAGAGTCCACTTGCTCCGGAACCGCCCTCGGGCGTCACGTAAGACATGAGCTTGGCGAGGGCATCAGCGTCAAGGAGATGTTCGAGTTGGCGGAACGGGGGGACCGCGCGGCAAGGAACGTCGCCGATTGGTACGTCAGTTACCTTCTGCGGGCATTGAACCAGTACGTCTACCTCTATTGCCCGGACGTGATTGTCCTTGGCGGCGGCGTGGCACGAGGGCTCTCGCCATATGTCGACAGGATACGAGCCGGAATCACCTCGCAGGTCTTTGGGGGGCAGCACACGGAGGTACGCCTGTCATCACTCAACGAGGAGTCGGGCGTGATCGGAGCTGCCTCGCTGTTCTTTTCCGACGATTGGGGGACTCATGTCAAGAAAAACCATGCTTGATTACGTACTGGAGACTCCGCAAGTTCTGAGTCGGCAGGTCGCACAAGACGTGTCGGCCCCCCTGGCAGATTGCTTCCTCGAATCAAAGTACGACCGAGTCAGGATCGTCGCCTGCGGGTCTTCCAAGAACGCCGCGACCATCGCGAGGCCGTATCTTCGCAGGATGCTTGACCGCGAGGTAATCATCACGGAGCCGTACACGTTTTGCGCCTATGAGCACGAGCTTCCCCCCACGGAATTCACCTTCGTGACTTCCCAGAGCGGATACTCGACGAATGCGCTCGCCGCGCTCTCCCTCATCAGGTCTTCCGGAAGAAAGGCGATCGGAGTGACGGGTGACGTGAGCTCCGACTTCAAGGACGCCGCCGACGACCTCTTCGATTACGGAGTGGGTGAGGAGCAGGTCGGTTACGTCACCAAGGGCGTCACGGCGCTCTCCATCTTCCTCGTCCTCTTTGGTATCGACGTCGCCTATCGCGAGGGCCGCCTGGACGAGAGCGGAAGAGAGCGCGAGCTTGACGGGCTGAGGGGTCTTCTCCCACGCTACACGAGCGTCTTTGAGCAGACACAGCCCGTTCTGGAACGCCGCTTCAAGGAGCTCTCCTCCATGGAGAGAACATTTCTGCTTGGGGCGGGAACAAACTATGGAATAGGTTGCGAGGGTGCCCTCAAGTTCGGTGAATGCATCCAGATTCCCGCGATCCCCCTTGAGCTGGAGGAGTACCTCCACGGCCCAAACCTGCAGCTCTCGCCCGCCTACACGGTCTTCGTGAACGCCGTGGGTCCGTCCGATCATGCCCGTGCCAGGGAGATAACGGAGGCCACCCGACTTGTCACCGACCACGTCTTCGTCCTCACAGACGACCCTAACTTCGAGGGGGCGGACATTGTGGTCGATCCCCTGGAGCCCAGCCTGCTGGCTCCACTGGCGCTCCTGCCGTTCTATCAGACGCTTGCATTCCGGCTTACGGAGGACAAGCACCTGTGGCACAAGCACCCACTTGTCGCGAAATTCGACGACAGACTGTCGGGCAAGAGCGAGAACTACGTGGACAAGGAAGTCCTATAGTCCCGTCCAATGCCAGCTCAGGTCTCACGTCGGCGGCCGATGCCACATCGCAAGAGCGAGAGTCGCATCGGCTGCCGAATCGTTATGGTCATCGTCCCTTAGGACGAGGGGGGCACCACTCGATGACGTACGGCAAGCCCTCCCGTTGCCAATAGCTGTCATCCTCAATCGCCCCGAGGACCTCCTCGCGATACAGGCCCTCTGCCGCCGCGAGGTCATCCTCAAATACGATTGCGGCGGGATCGAGCAGGGTGGCGCAATACGACACCGCCGCGCCAAGAGAGCGTCCGAACCTCTCCACTGCTCCCAAGTCGTCGGCATTCCCCTGCTCTGCCCGCCTTACCAGGAACCCCAGTGAGACGCCACCCAATAGACCGTCGAGCTCAATCCCCTCGTCCGAAGCTCCCGACGCGACGAGAAATGACCCAAGGTCGCCGGCCCCGGCGGGAAGAAGGTCCTCTCCGCCACACAAAAGCCTGCAGGCGGTCTTCCCATGGGAGCTCGTGATTCTCAGCTCGGACCCACTTCCGGGAAGGGAGGCCTCGTCGAGGGGACTGCTCAATCCACGGACTGCGCAAGCACAGGCTCCAAGAAGTGCCCCCTGGTATCCCAGAATTGACGGCTTCACCTGAAGGCTGCTCTCTGGTCGGGTCCTGCTGAGCTCGGAGAAGAGGGAGGGACCATAGTCTGGGAACGCCAGCGATATCCCCCCCTCCGACAACAACCTGCGACGGCGCCGCGCCGGCATCCATGCGAGCAATCGCCCTGGCCAGGTACACGCCCTCGAGCCGCATCGTCTCCAAGGCCGCGGGGTCTTCCGCCCGTGCCGCGGCGGCAATCTCCCTCCCCCCGAAGCTCGATTGCGCCGTCCCCCCAAGAGAGACATAGGTTGTGCGCATGCCACGAGTCGAGCAGTAGTCCTCCAGCCTGCCACGCGGGAACCTGGAGAACTCTGGTCGCGGACGATCCTCGACCACGGTAAGTCCAATCTCTCCCGCAAGCTGCCTGTCACCATAGAACAGCCTGTCCCCCAGGAAGATGCCACCCCCTATCCCGGAGCTCACGGTAATGTACAGGAAGTCCCGAGCACCCTTCGCGGTCCCAAAGTAGTGCTCCGCGAGCGCGCATGCATTGCAGTCGTTATCGCCAAAGAACGGCAGTCTCAGCCGATTCGCGAGGAAGTCGCAAATTGGGAGGTCATGCACGTCAAGGTAATCCGAGTCGACCCAGATGCCGCGCTTGGGATCGGCAAACCCCGGGATGGTAACCCCTCCGGCAACCACCCGATTGCGTAGTCCTGGGTGCTCGGCGAGCTCTTCTCCCATCGCACTCGCTACCTGCTCCAGAATCTGTCCTTCGCTCACCCCCGACCACTCATGGCGCGTCGAGCAGAGGATATCTCCCCCCTCGTCACAAATGCCAGCGACGAACTTTGACCCGCCGATGTCAATGCACGCGAAAAGGCGCCTACCGCCTGGAATAGAAGGGGCCACGGCAACTCACCCCTAGTCCTCGTAGGCGGGGAGCATGACTGGATCAAGCTCGGGAACCTTGGGGACGGTCAGGTCGATTCCGATGTCCTGTGCGAGCAGCACCGCGATGACCTGAAGGGGAACGAGGTACTCGATGGAGCAGACGTCGGGAAAGTCAGAGGACGAAATCGAGAGTGTGTTGTCGATTGGGACGCCAGGTATCTCCCCTTGGAAAAGGCTGTCGATGATGACGATGTTGTCGCAGTACCGGGGGAGCTGCCTGGAAAGAAGCGTCATCCGGTCCCTCTCGCAACCCGCTTCGGTCGAGAGGAGCAGCATCACGTCGTCCCGATGCAGCGAGCGAAGGGGCCCATGCAGGGTCTCCTCAAGTTGGACCGCCTGGGTGGGCCGCTCGTGACACTCGACGAACTTGAGGGTCCCCTCGAGGCAGGTCCCATAGTTTGCACCATACCCAACAAGGAAGAATCCGGGTGCGGAGAGGAGCCTCTCTCGGTTCCTCAGGTACCAGTCCCGTGAGATCGAGATGGTCTCTCGCACGTTATCCGGCACGGAGTCCAAGGCGAGGAGCGCCCTTGCATACTCCCCATCCCCAAGGCTGCCCAGAACGTGCCCGGCTTCGACAAGGCAAGAGAGCAGCATGTACAAGGCCATGGTTTGGTTCTTGGTGGCCGCAATGGAGCGTTCGCACGATCCGGGCTTTGCCAGCACGACGTCACATTCCCTCGCGAGCACCCCATGAGGGTTGAGGGTGGTGCACACCACGGGAACCCCGGTGTGCCTGGCGCGTCGCGCTGCATCGACCTGGCCTCGGGAATGTCCAGTCTCCGCGGGGCAGACGAGCAAAACCTCTCCCGGATCCAGCCCTCCGGTGCAGTCGAACAACCCATGGAAAGCGAACTCTCCTGCCATGACGGGATCGACGTTTGCCCCCAAGAGCCTCTCCGTGGCATAGCGCAAGGTTCGTCCGACATAGTATGGCGAACCGTTCCCTACAAAGAGCACCCGCTTGAAGTCGTGTTCCCGGCAAAGGTCCACGAATGGCCTTGCCCAAGCATCCCTGGTGTCCCTAAGTCGGGCAAGGAGATCGGGCTGCTCTAGGATCTCGGAGAACGCTACGGAGAAATCAGGCTGCACCATTTGGCCCCCATAGACTAGATGGTGGGGCAACGCCTGCATGTATCGGACGTTGCCCCACTGTGATTGCCATCAATGTCGCTGACTCGAACCCTTATCGCTCGTCATACACGACTCGGCCCCCAACGATTGTCAGAACGCACTTGCAGGCCCTTGCCTCACGGGGATCGGTCTTGAGCACGTTGGTGTCGAACACCGCCAAGTCCGCGAGCTTGCCAGGCTCAAGCGTCCCCAGCTCACCCTCTCTCATGAGGTCGTACGCCCCTCCCCTCGTCCAGGCGGTAAGGAGCTCCGCGGGAGAGATCATGTTCTGTGCGTTGAAGGGCTCTCCGCCCTCGGGGAAGTATCCACCGCAGGCGCAGTAGACCCCCTCTCCAAGGTCGTCGACAGTCATTGGCAGATCGGTCGCGCACGCAAGGGTCACGCCGGCGTCGATGAGCCCGCGGCGGTTCCAGTAGTGGCTCCCCCGCACCTGTCCGATCTTCTCCGTGATCATCGACAGCTTGCTCTCGCGGTCCGCAATGGACTGTATAAGCGGGTACACCTCCGCAACAACGCCGAGCCGAGCCATCCGCTCGAAATCGGCGGGGTCCGCATCCTCCAGGTCGGTAATCGCGTGACGGAGACGCAGTGCTCCTTCCTCGTCCCTCTCACACCCCTCGAATATATCAAGGGCGTGTGCCACCGCACCGTCGCCCTGCGCGTGAAGCGAGAACCTGAACCCCGCCTCCTCGGCACGGTGCACCTCGTCCTTGTGGTGGTCCCAGTCGATGTCCATCGAGCACGTACCGTCGAGATCGAGATACGGCTCCTTCATTTCACCCTCGTTCTGACTGATCGAGCCATCAGTCATCTGGTTGTAGCCCGAGAATGAGAGCATGGGGTCGCCCTCGAGAGACTCCCTCGCCCTGATGCCATACTCGATGTCAGCGTCCCTGCCGACCGGCTGGCTCATGACGCTCACCCTCAGCGTGAGCTCACCAGCCTTTTCCAGATTCCTTGCCTGATCAAAGAACCACGTGTCGTCGTAGCCAATCTCCTTAGTCGAGGTGACTCCGTAGGAGTTCATCATCCGCATGTACTGCCGATAGAGGCGGGTCGCCTCCTCCGAATCCTCCATCACCGACTTGAGCAGGAGGTACGCCTTCTCGGACCAGCATGCACTCGGCGTGAAGCCAAAGCGATCCTCGGCGGCGGTGTTCATGACCATCTCCTCCGCCCCAACGCATACGAGCACGGTGGGAAGGTCACCAAAGGCGGCGTCAATCACTGATTCCTCCACCCCGGCAAGATTGCCGGACAGCCCGTGGCCCACAAGGAAGTCGGTGTGACGCGAGGAACGCAGAATCGAAATCGCGTCCTCTATCGTTGTTGCCCCAGAGAGATCCGCTCCGTAATGCTGGAGAAGCCAGCCGTTAAAGAAGCAATGGGCATCAACGAGTCCCGGGGTAACCAGCTTGTCACCAAGGTCAATGATCTCGGTGTCCCCCTCGACCAGCTCTCCTCCGTCGCCCTCACCAACCGAGAGGATCCTGTCCCCCTCGACCGCGACGTACCCAGGGAACGTGACGCTCGCATTGGAGTCGAAGATTGCATTTGACCTCAGAAGATACCTTGCCATTTAAAATCACTCCTCGCACTTCTCGCACTGGTGTCCTTTAATGAAAGCGTTAACTTCGCCGAGGGGTCGATAGGCGGGAATGGTCCCATCGATGGTGACCGCCAGCGCAGAGTAGTAGCTTGCCCACTCCATCGCCTCACGAAGAGTCTTTCCCCATACGAGGTTGGCGACCGTCGCAGCCATGAAGCCGTCTCCCGCACCCGCCGTGTTAACCACGTTCTCGGCCTTCACCGGATCGATCGTGAGAAACTCGCCTTCTTCCGTCAGGGCGCAGGATCCATCGGACCCAAGGGTAACGATGACATTCCTTGCCGAGGTTGCCTGCAACACACCCTTTGCGAGGCCCTCCAAATCGCTTTTCGCCATCCCGACCAGGGAGGCTGCCTCCACCTCGTTCACAAAAAGGTAGTCGACGAAGTCGAGGGGCGGGAGCTTCCCGGCGGGGAGCGGAGAGGGGTTGAGCACCGTCTTCATGCCAATGGCATGGGCCCTCCTCGCCCCCTCGAGGGCTATTGCCTCAGGTACCTCAAAGCCCGTGATGAAATACTTAGAGCCACGCATCCCCTCGATGGCGGCCGTCACCTCATCCACCGTGAGAGCCGAGCTCGAGCTGTCCCCGTCAATGATCGCGTTTTTTCCGTCTGGCCCTAAGAGCACAAGTCCCGTTCCCGTCGAGACGGAAGGGTCTCGATAGAGGAAGGTCGTGTCGGCGCCCGCGTCGCTCATCCATTTTTCGCCCAGGTCACCCCAGGCATCATTCCCAACCTTTCCCACATATGCCACATCGAGTCCAAGGCGACCCAGGGCAACAGTGACGTTTGAACCCTTTCCCCCGTCCTCGGCAATGTGCCACTTGCTTACCGAAAGCGTCTCCCCCCAGCTCGGCATGTGGTCGCAGTATGCGTATTGGCCGACACCGTGGCTGTTGAGGACGATGGCATCCCTCGCCGTCATCGCCTACCACCCCCTCGTGTCATGGGACATCGGGTGGTCAATCGTGTACTCGTCGGTGTACAGGGTAACGTCAGGGACGTACTTTGGAAGAATTGTCACCGGGTACTCAGTCGTTGGCTCGCTAAAGAGCATGATCCTGCAGACGGTCTTCTTCCAGTCGCCCGTCGCGACCATGTAGACTGCGCGCTTTGCCGAGCAGATGACGTGGAACCCAATCGTGAGGCCCTTCGGGGGGATGCGGTCGAGGCACGTTCCAAACGAACGCTCCGCCATGGCAACCATGGTGTCGGAGTTGATGTCGACGATTCTCGTCTTGGAGTCTGCATACTCCTCGACCGTCGGCCGATACCAGTAGTCACGCGGCTCCTCGTCGAAGGCGACGAGGCCAGTTGCCCCAATCCCCGCCCAGACGGTGTCGATCCCGCCAAGTTTGTCGCACATCTCGTCCGGATAGTCGAGGTTCGTAATCCTAGGCCAGATCCTGTGATCCTCGGGGGGACGAAGCCCCCCGTCAATCCTGTTATAGAAGCACGCCAGCATGGTTCCCTCGAGGCTCTCATAGGTGTCCGCAACGGGATAGGGGCGGCATTGCCAGTCAAGGAACTCGTCCATGTGAAACACCCAGAGGTTTTTGCAGTCAATCCCCTCCTCGTTGACCCTCCTCACAAAGGTGTCGTACTCGTCGCACGGCCCGGCGGGGAGAACCCACTTTGTCGGAAGCCCCTTGGCATTGTGGTCGCGCACCTCATCTGCCATGAGGTTTCCAATCTCCGCCATCATCTCCGCTCGATTTTTGTGAACTGCGAGCTTAATCTTCTTGCCCTCGCATCCCTCAAGGCTCTGCCAGGGGATGGAGCACCATTCGAAGATTTCCTCGCTCGTAAGCCTGTTCATCAGCATGGCGAAATCCCTCTCGTATAAGGAGACCACCCGACGCCCGACGTATCGTCAGACGACCGGGTGGCGCTCATTACTCAGTCACGTATGTGCTTTTGCAACCGGTCTTACTGCTGCACTGCAGCTTCCTCGGCTACCTCTTCCTTGATCTCGGCGTTGCGCCTTGCCTCGGCAGCCTCGATGATGTCCGCGTTGACCTTCTTCCAGTGCAGGTAGAACGGGACGGCGGAGATGACGACCAGAATTCCTGCGCTGATCGGGTTGAAGCTGAACAGGGGCACCTCACCAGAGATGATGCCGCTCAGCTCGCCAACCATCAGAATCAGCGAGGGGACGATGGCGAGGATTGCCATGACGGGACCACCAGGAGCCTTGAAGGTGGGGTGGTAGTTGTTCTTCTTCTGCAGGGGGAACCAGGCGCAGAAGAGAAGGGCGTTACGCAGGAGGCAGATGAAGGTGAAGATTGCCACGAGGTCCTGGATGCTGGTAGCCCAAACGAGGACGAGCGCGAAGCCAGACTGCCACAGCATGGAGATGACGGGAGAATCGTACTTGGGGTCAATCTTGCCCCAGGAGCGCCACCAGTAGCCCTCCTGAGCAGCCTTCATCTCGCCACGAGCCTGGAACATGATGAGCGAGGAGAGGGAACCAGTCACGACGATGACCGCAAGAATCGCGGCAATGTTACCTGCCTGGGAGCCGATGCCGGGAATGTGCGAGAAGGCCTCTGCGACAGGTGCGTCAGACGCGGCAAGGGTGTCGATGTTAACCAGGCCGACGGCAGAGACGGAGAGCAGGACGTAGAGAAGGGTGACGACGAAGACCGTGCCGATGAGTGCGATGGGCATGTTCTTCTTGGGGTTCTTGACCTCGCCGCCCATGGTGACGCAGGTCTGCATTCCGTCGTACGACCACGTAGTTGCCGCAATACCAGCAATCATGGCAGAGAGAAGCCCGCCATGTGCCGCTGCAGAACTGGAGACGGGTGCGGCCTCGAGGTTACCGCCGTTAATGAAGAAGAGGCCGGCAAGAACGAGGAGGAGGAACGGAACGACCTTGAAGGCGGTGATGAAGTTCTGCCACTTGGCTCCCGCGTGCTTGTGGCACATGTGCAGCCAGGTGAAGAAGATGATGAGGAGGCAGGCAACGACGGAGACGGTCACCGACGACCACCCGGTAAAGAAGGCGAGGTAGTTGGCGACGGTAAGGCCCATGATTGCGATGCCAACCGGGTCGCTAGCCCACCAGCAAGACCAGATGAAGAACATGGCCATAAATGGCCATCCGGCCTCGCGGAAGTAGACGAACTGCCCGCCGTCCTCGGAGTATGCTGTTGAATATTCCGCATAGATGAGGTTCTGCGGAATCATAATCAGGCCACCGATGAGGAAGGCGAGGATGGTCAGGAGCGGCGTCCCCGCCGCACCCGCAACCGCACCTACCGACGTGAAGATACCCGACCCGATGGTGGTTCCGACGCCGAGCGCGATGGCCGTACTCAAGCCGAGATGGCGTTCCATCCCTTCGCCGCCCTTGACAACTTCCTTACTGTCAGACATGCCCACTCCTCTCGCTACTTCACTGGCGTTGCACGAAACCAGGTGCACCTTGAAACGCGCCTGGCACTGCTTAGGGAGTAGGATTGCACAAGTGGTCAATTTATCGTTCCAACTTGTTTATTTATCGGTAAGTGGTACAAATTCAAGCCTGTAGTTATCTATCTTGACTTCGTATTAGTATCTGAGGGGGACCGGTGAGAACTCTCTGCACACCGGATGGACATCCGATTCGATTTCCATCGCATGTGAGTAAGGGACCCTCTCACCAACGTTTCTAGATGCGCCAACCACCCGTTAGGAGGGTTTCATGAGCACTTTGAGTGGTGACCTCTACTCCGAATCACTTCGGATTACGCAGCATGTGAACATCATCATTCCCGATAAGTCTGAGGATTTCTGGACCAGAATAGATGACGAGGTCCGCGTACTATACCTCCTCCATGGGCTCGGTGCCAACGCAGACGAATGGACACGCTTCTCGATGATCGAGGCCTATGCCAAGATCTACGATTTTGCTGTCGTCATGCCAGATGGAAACCGCAGCTTCTATCAGAACGCCCCATCTGGCCCTCGCTATCTGGAATGGGTCTCGCAAGAGCTGCCAGCGATCATTCACACCTGGTTTAACCTGCCCTCCGACCGAGAGCACACGTTCATCGCAGGGGAGAGCATGGGTGGCTATGGAGCTTTAAGCATCGGACTCGAGAACCCAGGGGCCTACGGGGGGATAGCGGCGCTCTCCCCCGTCACTGACCCCACGATCCTCGCGAGCGACTTCTCCGAACTCTTCTTTGGGGCTGCCGAACAAGCGGTGGTATTCGGATCCCAGGGACCCTCCAAGGCAGACTCGATTGTCGCCAAGGCAAAGCAGTCGGTAAAGCAGAATGGGTCTGGAGCCATTCCCCGTATCATCCAGATGGTTGGTGCTGACGATCCGTTTGCCCCTCACGTCAGGTCGACTGCCGAGGAGCTCACCAGCCTGGGGATTGAAAACAGCTACTCAAGCTGGCCGGGAAGGCACGACTTCCTCTTTTGGAACGAGGCAATCGAGCGTTCTATCCGCATGCTATGCGGGGTGGAATAGCAATCGGGGCGGTGTGCGACCGGGAAACCGACCGCACACCGCCCACATTCCTCAACCCTCTGCAGTCGAAGAGGGACCTGCTACCCCTTCAATCCAAGCTCCTCGCGTAGGTACCTGCACGTCTCAGCATGAGCGGAGTGGGGATCTTCCCAGTAGATGGAATCGTTCACCTCGAGGTCGATGCCGTTTTTGAAGTCGTGCTCCTCGAGTGTGCGAATATACCCCGCAAGCTTCTCCTTGCCGTATTCGCCACTCCCAACGACCTCATGGTGGCTGTCGGAGTAGTGAATCCACTCAACCTTGTCTCCAAACGCCTCGAAGTACTGCTCCAGGCGCTCTCCCTGGACCTCCATTGCGGTCAGGTCGACGCAAACTCTGAGGTTGGGGGAGCCAACCTCTTCTAGCATGCGCCGAGCGTCTTCCAAGCTCACCACAAGATTTGACTCGTAGGGTTGAAGCTGCTCGAGGGGGACGAGGATGTCCGCCTGCTCGGCGAGATCGAGAATAACCCGGAACGTGTCTACGCAGCGCTTGAACGACTCCTCGCGGTCCGCGTTCCTCAACCCAGACCCCGAGTTGATGAAGACGCGGTTGCACCCCAACGTATGGGCATCGTCGAATGCCCACTTGAAGTATTCGATGGTTCGTAGGGTCATGTCAGGGTTTGGGTCGCTGAAGTTAAACGGGTACCCAAGGGTCTCTGGGGTGTAGATCGTGATGCGCTGGCCCCGGGCCTCGGCCTCGGCGCGTATCTTCCTCAAGCGCTGGGTCGCAGCGTAGTCATCTGCATAGTCCAGCCTGCAGTAGAAGGGCTCGGCACCCCAGAGGTCGATGTTACTAATCCCAAGCCGAGCCATTGAGTCGAGGAAGTACTCGAAGGAATAGTGCACATAGGACGTCCCCATCACGGAGACATCGTGCATGGTAATCGTCGACATGCGATCAACCTCCGACAAAAGGAATCGAACCGTTCTTAAAGAAGGACGCGGGGCCGCCCCGTGTGGGATGGCCCCGCCACATTCCCTAATACTTGAGCTGACGATAGTAGCGACGAATCTCCATCGGGTGGCAGTTGATGCGCTCGATGTGGACGTCGATGCGGTTGGTGACCTGATGCGTCACAAGATGGCTGAGATAGCCGCGATACTCCGGGGAAATCCCCTTCAACTCATAGTCCTTCGAGTCGATGAGCGTATACCGGGCGCATACCCTGGGCAGGAACCGCGCAACCCGCTCCGCCAGGGGACGCTCCGCATCCTCGCCGAGGAACACAGTGACGTTCGTGTCCCTGTCAACGACCTCAAGCATGCCATGGAAGAACTCTGCCGCATGGATGGACTTCGTGCGAAGCCAGTGCTGCTCCTCCCAGTAGCACATGGCGTAGGAGTACGTGGAGCCGTACTGCTCCCCCGCCCCGACGAAGTAGTGCATCTGGTCGTCGTGGTGCTCCTGCGCAAAGTGGCATGCAAACTCGTCCGACGCCTCGGCAACACTCACCAGCGCCTCGGCAAGATGGGAATCGAGCTGCGCGTAGTACTCGTCGTACTGCGGGAACTGCCCGGCATTCTTCATGAAGCGGTCCGCGACCATGAAGAACTTGAGCTGCTCGTTCTCGGGGTACGTGATGCAATACGTCGCGTCCTTGGCGAGAGGGGCGTCTGCGACATCGACGAACCCGATGGTCGTCACGCCCCTTGCCTTGAGCGTCTCCATAGCGACGACCATCTCGGCGGTGTTGCCAGAAACGGACGAGAACACGACCACGCTCTTGTCGGTGATGCGCTTGTTCCCCATGACGTTGAACTGACCGGCGTTCTCGACCAGGACCGGGAGGTCGCTCAACTCCTTGATGTGGGACTCAACCTGAAGGGACGACGCCCAGGTACCGCCAATCCCCATGAAGCAGATGAGGTCGTAGCCCCTGTCGCAGATCTCGTCCACGACCTTCTCGACCGTTGGGCGAATCGCAAGCGCCCCGTTTACGCTGTCGAGCTCGTGCTGCTTGTCATACTTGATCATTACGATGCCTTCCTTTCGCCATCTCCCACACGACCAGACCGTCATTAACGCGAGCACGTAGTCCGGGTAAATCCCTGACCGGCCCATTCAGGCGAACGTGCTATTGCTTCCCGAGGTACTTCCCCCCGTCGGCATGGATGTCAACGCCGTTGAGTATCTTCGCGTCATCGGAGGCAAGGAATGCGAAGATGCCAGCTATCTCGGAAGGCTCCTCCGCACGGCCAAGGGGTCCGTAATCCACGAGGTCGCCCTCGTTTTGGTAGTCCATGTCACCAAAGCCGTCTGCTGTCTCGTCCATCATCGGCGTCTTTACCCAACCAGGAGAGACGCAGTTGACGCGGATCGTGTTGCCATTCTCGTTTGCCAGGCACTGGGTGAGGTGGATGACGGCAGCCTTGCTCATCGCATAGGGGGCCTCGTACGCATAGCAGGCGGTCCCGTCAACGGAAGCCGTGTTCAGGATCACGCCCTCGTTCTGGGACTTCATTATCGGCAGGACGTGATTGATCATGCAGTAGGTCCCGAGGAGGTTGACCTCGATGACCGTCCGTGCGTCTGACACCGGCTGGTCCTCGACGGGGCCGACCTTTCCGCCAATCCCTGCAATGTTGCAGAGGACGTCGATGCGACCGAACCTCTCCACAACCGCATCGACCGCCGAGTGAACTTGATCGTCCTTCGTCACGTCAACAGGCAGGGCGACGAAGGTGCCCTCCTCAAGACCGAGGTCCCTTGCCGCCTCCTCGATTGCCTCCTTGCGGAGGTCGAGCATCGCGACGAGGGCGCCCTCGTCCGCAAATCGCTTTGCGGTGGCCTTGCCGATGCCACTCGCGGCACCAGTCACGATTGCCACCTTGCCCTTGATTCCTTCCATGAGAACTCCTCTCACGCTAGCATGGCGAAGCAGGTGCCTCGCGTTTCCTGGCGTACACACTACCGCAATGGTATATATTTCGTATTAACTTATTTAGTCCCTGCTTTCAAGAACAAATCCGCCAAGAGCTGACGCGAACGCCCAAGGATGCCAACGCGCCAGAGAACACCGAAGGAGCCCAGGATGCAACCGCTCAGTGAGAGAGCCAGAGGCTCATCAGACCTGTCCCACTCCGTGCCGAATGCCAATCTCCCCCGACTGGTTGCCACCGATATGGACGGAACCTTTCTCGATGACCAAGGCGACTACGACAGGGTCCGGTTTGCGAGGCTACTCCGAACGATGCGAGAGGCGGGCTGTCGCTTTGTCATTGCGAGCGGCAACCAGTATTACCAGCTCAGAAGCTTCTTCGAGGACGACTGGGAACTCACATACGTTGCCGAGAATGGGGCCCTCACCATCGAAACGGAGAGGTCGTTTCGTGCGTCGCTATGGAGGCGGAGATACTCGCACGCGCGTGGCAGGTGATCCAGGACGACGGAAGGGCGGAGGCCGCCCTCTGCGGGCGGAGGTGCTGCCACGTTCAGCGCGGTACCGCCAGTGAGAGGTTCTTCAGGACCATGTCCAGGTACTTCACAAGAATCGAGTGGGTTGACGACCTCGCCGACGTCGACGATACCCCCCTGAAGTTCTCGCTCTCGGTGGAAAACGGGAGCGAGGGGGAGGTAGCCGGGGAGCTCTCGGATGCCCTTGGGAGCGCGCTTGTTCCTGTTGTCTCTGGAAACGGCTCGATCGACCTCATGGTACCCGGATGTACCAAGGCAAGCGCGCTGCGGCTCCTCTGCAGGCGTTGGGGCCTCTCGGCATCCGATTGCATCGCATTCGGGGACAACGAGAATGACGTCGAGATGCTCAGGGAGGTGGGCTGGGGCTACGCGATGGAGAACGCCTCCGCGAGGACAAAGGAGGCCGCCAACTCCATATGCCCCTCAAACCAGGAATCTGGGGTACTCGTCACGCTCGAGAGCATCTTCGGGCTGTAGGGGCGTCCGTCTCAGAGAGGCATCCCCGGGATGGGCAGAGAGGCGAGCGCCATCCCCTAGCGCGCCTCGGTGACGGAGGACCTGTTCAGCCACCTTCCCCTAAGCAGGCGAGCAAGCATGAGGCACCCACGCGCATTCAGCTCGATGCACATCGCGCTCCAGATTCCCACGAGCCCCAGCCTTGGGGCGAGAAGCACCATCAGGGGAATCCTGATCGCCCACATTGACCCAAGGTTGATGAGGCTCGGGGCGACGGTGTCACCCGCCCCCCTCAGCCCGCCTGGGATGACCATCGCGGCACCATAGAGTGGCTCCGCGAATGCCTCAATCCTGAGGACGCTGCACCCAAGGGCGGAAACGGCCGGATCCGACGAGAGGATTGTCATCACCTGGGGGGCAAGCAACCACATCAGGCCGCCGGCTGCCCCCATGAGGAGGACTCCAAGCAGGGCCGAATAGTTGCCGAAGGCCTTCGCCATGTCACGCCTCCCCGAGCCAAAGGCCTGTCCCACCAGCGTGGTGGCTGCCTGGGAGAGGCCATACCCCGGCATGTAGCAGACGCTTTCGGCGGTAGTCGCAATCGAGTTGGCAGCGACAGCAATGGTCCCCAACGGAGCGACCACGATGGTCTGAGCTATGTAGGCACCGTTCATCACAAAGCGTTCCAGGAAGAGGGGTGCGCTCAGGACAAGCGCACTTCTCAGACAGGGCTTCCCCAGCGTCCAGCTGGCTCCCCTCCGAAGAGAGAGCCTTCCGCTTCGCCAAAATACGAACCAGAGCATGGGGAAGGCCGCGGCGGCGGTGGCAACGCCCGTCCCGGCTGCCGCGCCGCGCACACCCATTCCCGCACCAGGGAAAAACACCGAGACCCCGCCAAGGGAATGGACAGCCCCCGGCATGATGAGGAGGAAGTTGAAAACCACGTCCAGGAAGCACGACACCACGTTGATGATGCTTGGGGTAGCCATGTCCCCGGTACACTGAAGCATGAGGGCACCATACCGCTGCAACATCACCACGGGCATGAACGCGCTCATGAAGAAGAAGTACCCCGCCGCATCGTCCAGCACGCCCGCCGGACCCCCAAGCCACCTTGGCACCGACTTGGAGAGGGCCATTCCAACAAATGCGATGACAAGAGAAAACGCGCCGCACACCACAAGCCCCTGGCATGCCACGTCACGTGCAGCACGGTCCTTCCCGGCGCCAAGGAACTGTGCGACCTGGATGGAAAAGCCCAGGGCGGCGCACTCGCAACAACCAAACAGAAGCCAGGTTGTCGTTTGCACCACACCAATCGCGGCGGAAGCATTGGCGCCCAGGCTCCCGACCATTGCAGTATCGATGTACTGCATCACGGTCGTGCTCACCTCCGCGAGCACTGCGGGCAGACCCAGGTGCAGAATGAGGCTGATGACCTCTCGCCTTTTTGGGATGCCCGGCTCCGCCAGTACCTCAGTCAGCTTCTCGCCATACGATTCCATCCGAACGTCCCCCAAGCGCAGTGGGCGGGTCTCCCCCAAAGGGACAGAGGTGCGCACCCACTTGCGCTTCATCTCAAGAGGAAGATAACTACAGCTGATTTATATACCAATTCCGGCATCGCCCATCCATGCATGGCGGCACACGGCGTTCGCTTCCAGTCGAACGGGACGAGACATTGAAAGGGCACTCACCCAGTCGCCCCATCTTGTAGGGACGTTCGACAGTAGGCAAGAGGGGAAGCCCCTCTCACCATTGCTCAAGCAGCGCGCGGTTAATACTGAAGGCACGAAACACGTCCGACCTCCCAGCAGTGTTTTTTGCAGCGTCAACAGCACCCAGCCCGCGAGCGGAATAGCAACGAACCAGGCAAGGCCATCTCTTACCCTTCGCGTTGCCACGGGAAGCAAATCTCAATTCTCGAAGCTTCAGAACATGGATGCTCGCCCCTCATGCCGCAACGAGGCTGACGGCAGAACCACTGCAGGGCCATACCGCCCCGAGAGGCCCCTCCCTACGTCTGGAGCCGCGGGAGCAACACTACTTTCACCCCGTAAGATTTGACGCGTTTAGGGGACCGTAAACGCGTCGATTCTTATGGGGCGCCACGGCACAGCCGTCCGCCGCAAACGGGCGGGACATCGGAGGGGTCGCAAGGCATATCGCCCCATCACCCGGAGGCATTCGACAGCAGGCGAGAGGGACCGCCCCTCTCCCCTACCCCATCCGCATGGCATCAGGCGTCTGCCGCCCCATCCCCATCCGCGCGACGGCGCACGTCTGCCTCCACGTCCTCCAATGTGACGGCGGCGAGCTGGTCCTCCAGCGCCCGCTGCGCGTCGGCGAGGTGCCCATCCAGCGCCCCATGGATGTTGCCCCCCACGGGGCACTGCGGGCAGGGGTTCTCGTGAAAGCGGAAGAGCGAGTCGGCGTCGCTCTGGTCCACGGCGCGCCAGAGGTCCAGCAGCGTGATCTTGCCCAGCGGCCGCGAGAGCGAGATCCCAGACTTGCCCTTGCTGGACGAGATGATGCCCGCCCGCTTGAGGTCTCCCATGATGTTCCTGATCATGACCGGGTTGGTCCCGACGCTCTTGGCCAGGAACGTGCTGGTCACTGGCTGGGAGTCGCCAAAGTAGTCGATGGCGCACACCATGTGCACCGCCATGGTCAGCTTACTGGTTATCTGCATGAGGTCCCTCTTGCATCGAAATCGCCGCCTCGGCACGCGCCGCCCCGCTGTGTTCGCACGCGCACAGCCGGTCGTCTCCCAAATCGCACGCGTGACGCTGGCGCGCAACCAGGCGAGAGACGAACTCGGTCGCGGGCCGCGCGAGCACTTCCTGGGGAGAAGCATACTGCTGGATAGCGCCCGCATCGAGCACAAGCACTCGCGTACCCAACCGCAGTGCCTCGCCGATGTCGTGTGTCACGAACATGACGGTGATCCCACACTCGCGATGGATGCGCGCAATCTCGCCTTGCAGCTGCTCGCGCGTGATCTCGTCCACGGCGCCAAACGGCTCGTCCATGAGCAGGATGTCCGGCGATGCCGCGAGCGCACGCGCAATGCCCACGCGCTGCTGCTGACCACCCGAGAGCTCCGCCGGGTAGCGCTCGAGCATGTCCTGCGACAGCCCCACGATGTCCATCCACTTGCTCACCGCCTGCTCCGTGCGGGCACGGTCGCGCCTGTTGAGCAGGTGGGGCACGTACGAGATGTTCTCCTCCACGGTCATGTGCGGGAACAGGACACTCCCCTGGATGGCATAGCCGATGCTCCGACGCAGCACTATCGCGTCCACGTCGCGGACGTTTCGGCCGTTCACGAGCACGTCTCCCGAGGTCGGCTCAACGAGCCTGTTCACCATCTTGAGCGCCGTGGTCTTGCCGCAGCCCGACGACCCCACGATCGTGAGGAACTCGCCCCTGGGGACACTCAGGTTGAAGTCGTCGAGGACGACCTTCTCGCCATACGCCTTGCAGACGCGCCGGTACTCGATTGCGATGTCCTTGGATTCGCTCATTTAAGCAGTCCCTTCGAGCGCAGGTACGTGGAGGCAACATCCTCGGGATCCTTGCCCTCTTCCTCCACCTCGTAGTTCATCTGCGCCATATCGGTCTCGGTGATGGTCCCATCAAGCTTCTTCAGCACGTCACGTAGCTCGGGGTGCTCTTGCAAAACCTCGTCGCGCACCACGTTTCCACACTCGTACGAGGGGAAGAAGTGCCGGTCGTCCTCCAAGACGGTCGCGTTGGCCTTGCTGAGCTTTCCGTCGGTGGTAAAGATCACGATTGCATCGGCCTGACCCTGCTCGAGCGCGTCGTACTTGAGCCCGATGTCCATCTGCATGGTGCTGCCAAACTTCATGCCATACGCCTTGCTCAGGGCGTCGTAGCCGTCCTCGCGCTCGAAGAAGTCCGCCTCCGCCCCCAGGCGCAGCTTGCCGGCAACCTTGGCGAGGTCGGAGTACGTCTTGAGGCCGTACCTCTCCGCAACGTCCTTGCGCACCGCGATGCCATACGTGTTGCCAAAGCCGTACATGCCGACCCAGCTCAGGCCCTTCTCCTTGTATCCAGCCTGGAGCTGGTAAAACTCGTCCTCGGAGTAGGTGCCACCCTTTTTCAGCACCATGGCCCAGCCGGTACCCGTGTACTCGGGGTACAGGTCAAAGTCGCCCGACTCCATGGCGGGCTCGATGTTGGAGGTGCCTCCGCCCACGCCCTGGGTGATGTCGACCTTGAGGTTGGTGTCCTGCTCGATGAGGTCCTTGAGCATGTTGCCCATGATGTACTGCTCGGTCATGGGCTTGGTGGCAACGCGGATGGTTGCAGGCGCGGGGGCAACGAGCCCGGGGAGAAGGGCGCAGGCCACCGCCACTCCGCACGCGGCGAGTCCGCCCACCGCCAGCCTGCGGTTGGTCCTCTTGGCGGCGCGGCTGCGCATCTTCACGCGCCTCTCAACAAAGCCCAGGACAAAGTCGACCACCAGGGCGAGAAGGGCTATCAGCAGGCTTCCCGCGACGGTCATGGCGGCATTGTTCGTGGTGATGCCGCGGTAGATTGCAACGCCCAGGCCGCCCGCGCCAATGAACGAGGCGATGCCGGCGAGCGCGATGGTCATGACCACCATGTTGCGGATGCCGCTCATGATGACCGGCAACGCCAGCGGAAGCTTGACGCGCACGAGGGTCTGCCACCTGGTGCCGCCCATGCCAGTCGCCGCCTCCAGGATGGCAGGGTCCACGTTGGACATGCCCGTGTAGGTGGCGCGCACCATGGGGAGCAGTGCATAGATGGTGAGCGCAATAACCGCGGTGGCGTCCCCCACCCCGCTGAACGGAATCAGGAAGCCCAGCATGCTGATTGACGGGATGGTGTACAGGAAGTTGATCACCGCCAGGGTTGGCCTTGCGGCGCGCTGCCACTCGCTTATCAGGATGCCCGCGATGCCACCGACCACGATTGCGATAAAGATGGCGAGAAGCGAGATCTGGATGTGCTCCAGAAGCAACCCGGCAAAGAAGTCCCAGCGCGTGGCAAGCAGGTTCCAGGTCTCTGCAACCATGCGCTAGCCCCTTCTCACGATGGCGGACACGGGGCAGTTCTCGTAGCACAGCCCGCAGTGGAGGCAGTGCTCCTGCGCAATCACGAACGGCTTGCCAGGGGTGATGCACTGCTGCGGGCAGTTGCGCGCGCACTTGCCGCAGCCAATACAGGCGTCGGTAATCTGGAAGCCCTGCACGTGCGTGGCGGAGCCGCCAAGCGAGAAAGTCCGCCTAAAGATGGGCGAGACGCCCAGGTCAAACAGCTCCACGCAGCCGCTGTCGATGCGGAATGGGTCGAGCACGTAGCGGGAGTCCCCCGGGTACACGTCGTTCATGGAGGGGTTCTCGTCGAAGATACGGTCGATGGTCGCGTGAGCGTCCTCGCTCGCCAGGTGCGCCTCGCCTGCGAGACGGACCATCTTGTAGTCACGCGTCATCCCCACGATTGCCACGTGCGGGTCCCGCAGGAGCTGGGCATGGAAGTCCTTGCCGCGCGAGGTACAGAACCAGAGCGCACCCTCGTCCACGAGCATCACGTCGATGATGCGAATCTGGGGGTGGCCCTTCTCGTCCACCGTCGCAAACGACACATCCTTGATCTTACGCAGCGTGTTGAGGCAGTCCTGCACGTCCATGGCATTCCCTCCGTCGCTCTTTCCCTAACTTGTAAGATACTTTTTGACACCAAACGTGTCAACTTCTTTTTTACAGGTTTAGGATAATGTGACGAGCGAATACCGTGAGGTACACCAGACCCCTGACCCCCCGATGCTCTAGTTCCTCGCCTCGAAGACCTCCCGATTGATCCCGTCCTCATAGTTCGCGGCAACCATGAGGGTGCAGTACACATCCGAGTCCACGTTGAGGATCGTCCGTATTGCTCCAGTCATGTGTACACCTCAAGACCGTGCGGTATCGTGTGGGAAGAATCCGCGAGGAGTACGGAATCGACGTCCATGCCACCGACGATATGATGCAGGTGCTGCTCGCGGACAAGCTCATCGCACTCCTAGGACCAGACTGGGAGCCCGAACTCAACGAGAGGTAGGTGCCATGCAGACGGAGGAGCGCTTCTCCTGGAACGGAATCACGGCGGGCGTGACCATCCTGCAGCCGGACGATGAGGCAGGAACACGTGAGCGTCCGCTCTCCCATGTCCTAGTGCTGTACCTCCACGGAGGGGGCTTCTCCTGGGGAGCCGCAAGGACCTCCCCGAGACGTACGAGGCCATGTTCCTCTCGCGAGGCTGCACGCTGGTCGAGGCGGACTACCCACTGGCCCCTGAATCGTCCCTCGATATCATCCACGGCTTCGTCGACGCCCTGTGGTCCTGGGTCAGCGGCGACGTCGCCCCCAGGCTGGGGTGCGACTCCGTCTTCCTGTTTGGTCGCTCGTCGGGCGCATACCTTGTGCTCACTCTGGCGGGCAGGCTTGCGGAGGCGGACGGGGCACGCAAGCCCACTGGCGTCATCGACTTCTACGGCTACGGGAATTCGACCGACCCCTCGATCACCGCCCCGTCCGAGACGTACCGTGCATACCCCACCATCGGGAGCAGGGTGGTAGACCGAGTCAAGCAGTCTGAACCCGTCACGAGCGGGCCGGCGGAGAGGCGCTTCGCGCTCTACATGTACGCACGCCAGACGGGTCGCTGGGCAAGTCTGCTCGGGCTTGATGAGAACGCCCGAGATCCGTTCGCGCTGACCGAGCGACAGATCGACGCAATGTCTCCGGTGTTCTACGCAGCCGCCACCGGCGATGGCGAGATCCCCTATGCCACGTCCAAGTCGCTCGCTCGGAAGCTGCACGCCCAGACGTTCACGTCGTATGGGGACGACCACGAGTTTGACCGCGACACCAGCGGTCCGGACGGTCGCCGGGCGTACGAGAGGTGCCTCACGTGGATGGAGGGTTTGGCGTAGGGGAATCTGGGCTTCTCGCATGCGGAAAACAGCGTCGTGACGGTGCCCCTCGAGCATGGGTGCTGAGGAAAGTCGAGTATTGGCAATCGAGAGACATTGGCTGCTCAGGAATGTCGAGTATTGGCAGTCGGACGGACCACGTCCCGGCAATCCATTGCCAATACTCGGCTTTCCTCAGCTGAAACGGGACCCGGATTGCCAATACTCGACTAAATCCCCTCTTGCAGTGAGTTGGTGTTTTGGGTTCCCGTCATTCCATCTAGTAGAATTGCCGCGAGGGCCCAACCATCACACGAGAGCGCGATGGTGGGCGGCGGCGCTCTCGTGATGTGGTAGT